>Ga0209197_1000050_pt1 | contig 82664 bp, 76 predicted proteins | sample COGITO_mtgs_1105_4_FD_184802 | JGI IMG/M metagenome (GOLD analysis project Ga0209197, IMG submission 184802) | Pelagic marine microbial communities from North Sea - COGITO_mtgs_110512 (SPAdes) (version 2) | ecosystem: Environmental > Aquatic > Marine > Epipelagic ... | reverse complement strand
GATATATGACAGCTGTCATTACAAGAGAGAAAATAATATAAGTTGTATATTTTGTTCTACCTGCAATAGCTCCAGAAACAATTGTTGCAGTAGTTGCTGCAAACATTGTTTGAAAGAATAAATCTGCTCCTTCACCTTGGAATAAACCACTCCAGAAGAACCATCCGTTAGAAGTGTCTCCATACATTAGAGAGTAACCAACTAGCCAGAAGGTTATAGAACCTACACAGATGTCTAATATGTTTTTCATTGCGATATTTACCGCATTTTTTGCTCTAGTCATACCAGACTCTACTAATGTAAAACCTGCTTGCATTAAGAAAACTAAGATACCTGCAATTAGCATCCAAAGCATTCCCATATCTCCATTGATTTGTTCAACAGCTTTGGCAACTTCTGTTGCTGGAGCGTCTTGTAATAATGTTAAGAATAAACTCATAGTTATAAATTTTTAGTTAGTTTTTGAAAACCTACGAAGTCTGACCTTCGCAGGTTGATTTTGTTTTCTTTTTCAGAGAATTTTATTAGAAAGAGTAGACTGCAGCAATTGTTAATGCAGATACACTTTTTTCTGTTGGAAAAGCTTCAATGATGAAATCATCTGAATTATCAAATCTTAAATCTGTAATCAATTTCAAGTTTTCAGTTAATGAAGTGTTTGCAGTTAAAGTAAATGCAGTAACACCTGTATCTCCTGCGCCAGAAGTGTAAGTAAAAAATTCTGGTCTCAAACCTAAAGCGAAACTGTCTGAAAAAGTGTTTTGTAAGTACAAAGCAACACCTTGATAACCAGCGTCAGCGTCAGAAGAGTTAGAGTAAGCAGCGTTTAAGCCTAAAAAGAAAGAATCAGATAAATCAAATCCTCCAGTATAATCAATAAAAATATTGTCAGTAATACCACCTCCGTCAACACCTCCATAAATGAAGTTTAAGAATTGACCTTTGTAACCAACTTGTGCACCATATTGCAATTCAGCACCAGCATTTCCATCGGCACTTGATATAGCGTGAGAGTTTGTTAAAGCTAACATAAAAGATAAATCTTCAGATGCAGCATAATCCATCTTAACACCAGTGTGAGAAAAAGGACCTGCATTAAATAAGTAAGATACAGTGTAGTTAAAATTAGCTGCAGGAGAAATTACTTCATACCCTAAAAAAGTGTTAAACTGACCAGCAGTAAAAGTAATTTTATCATTTAGATTGTAGTAAGCATACAATTGGTTGATTGCTCCAGCTAAATTTGCGTCATCAGCTTTAGGACCAAAAGCAATATCAGCTACAACTCCAGCTTTCCCTTTTTCGTATGCAAATACTGTATTTGCAAAACCTAATCCAAATGCATTTGCGTTCTCTGGATTTGCAATTAATATTCCAGGAGTTCCTGCGCCATCTACGAAATTAGATGTACCATATACGTCTACGGTTCCACTTAAAGTAAATGTTCCTTTTTCTTCTTCCTGCGCTGTTGCAATGAAACTCACTGCTAATAAAGCTGTAAAAATAATTTTTTTCATGATTTTTAATGTTTGTTAATGGTTGATTTGTTTAATATTTTTTTCAAAAGTATATATTTTTTTTAAATTAACAAGGGGGCTATTTTCTAAATAGTACACTATTTTAATACATACCCTTAAAAAAAGGGGGGTAAAATTAAGATAAGTATATTTTTTTGTTTCTTAGAGGTGTAAAATATTGGGTTCGTAAAAAAATACAGTATAATTATGAGATATTCATAAAAATGCATCTTTTGTAAAAAAATTTGTAATTATTGTACTTTCGCACCTATGAAATATTCATTTTCTTATTTAATTTGTTTAGAATTCTTAGGTTTTCGTTTTTCTGGATGGCAAAAACAGACAAATGCAAAAACTTTACATGATATGGTAGATAAATCTTTGTCCTATGTTTTTGAGGATGCGCTCTTTAAAACTATAGGTGTGGGCAGAACGGACGCAAAGGTGTCTGCAAACTCTTACTATTTGCAGCTCTTTAGAGATACCGAAATTGATGAAGCTTTATTTATAGATTCTTTAAACTCTAATTTTTCTCCTGACTTTAGGGCGGTATCAGTGCGAAAAGTAGCAACTAACTTTAATATAATACAAGTTTCTAAAACAAAAGAGTACCATTATTATTTCTCTTTTGGTGAAAAGAACCATCCTTTTGCTGCGCCCTTTATTGTGAATATTGATGAGATTCTAAATATTGATAGTATGATGAAAGCATCAAAACTATTCGAGGGTGAACATTATTTTCATAAATATTGTACCAAACCAAGTGCGCAAACAATATTTAAAAGAACTATAGAGTCTTGTGAAATTGTAAAGAATAACATATTAACTGCGAATTTTTTTCCTGAAACATCTTATATATTAAAGGTGAAAGGAGCTGGTTTTTTGCGTTATCAAATACGTTTAATGATGGCTACTTTATTCGAGGTTGGTAAAGGTAATCTTGATCTAGATTTTGTTGAAGCTTCTTTGCAAGAGGATAATGACAGAATGTTCTTAAGGAATATTGCGCCATCTTCTGGTTTGCAATTGTATAATATTAAGCTAGATTTATAGTTTTTAGATACGTTTGTTAGCTTTCTAATAGTTGTATGCTTGTTTTAAGGGAATAGTTTTATTTATGTTAGAGAAAGTATAACAAAGTAGGAGTTTTAATGATGAGATTGTTTCATTTTATAACAAAGTAAATTTCAATAAGATTTATTTAAAAAGAAATAATGAGCACGGTTTCTGTTTTTTTCAAAATAAACCGAAAAGAAAAATCCATCTTATAATAAGATGGATTTTGAAATAGTATATATAAGGAGTAAATTATCCCTTTATGATTCCTCTAGAAATTACAATTTTCTGAATTTCAGATGTTCCTTCATAAATCTGTGTAATTTTGGCATCTCTCATTAAGCGTTCTACATGGTAATCCTTTACAAAACCATTTCCTCCGTGAATCTGAACAGCTTCAACAGTGTGCTCCATAGCTACTTTAGAAGCATATAGTTTTGCCATAGCAGAAGACATGTCGTAATTGTTACCTTGGTCTTTGTCCCAGGCAGCTTTCATAACTAACATTCTTGCAGCTTCAATTTCTGTGTGCATGTCTGCTAATTTAAACGCAATTGCTTGATGATTGCAAATTTCTGTACCAAACGCCTTTCGTTCTTTAGAATATTTTAAAGCCAATTCATAAGCCCCAGCTGCAATTCCTAAAGCTTGTGCAGCAATGCCAATTCTACCTCCAGAAAGTGTTTTCATAGCGAATTTAAATCCGAATCCATCTTCACCAATTCTGTTTTCTTTTGGCACCTTTACATCGTTAAATTGCAACGTGTGAGTGTCTGAACCACGAATTCCTAATTTGTCTTCTTTTGGACCCACATCAAAACCTTCTGCTCCTTTTTCTACAATAAAAGCATTAATTCCTTTATGACCTTTTTCCCTATCTGTTTGTGCAATTACCAAATAAACGTCTGCACGTCCACCATTAGTAATCCAGTTTTTTGTTCCGTTAATAAGATAATGGTCTCCTTTGTCTTCTGCAGTTGTTGCTTGCGAGGTAGCATCTGAACCTGCTTCTGGTTCACTTAAGCAGAAGGCACCAACAAACTCGCCTGTTGCTAACTTTGTTAAGTATTTTTGTTTTTGAGTTTCAGAAGCATAGTTTGTAAGGCCGAAGCAGACTAAAGAGTTGTTTACAGAAACAATAACAGAGGCAGAAGCATCAATTTTAGAAAGTTCTTCCATGATTAATACGTAAGAGATCGAATCCATTCCGCTCCCTCCGTATTTTGGGTCTACCATAATTCCCATAAAACCGAGATCTCCCATTTTTTTTACTAATTCTTGCGGAAATTCTTGTTTGTTGTCTCTTTCTATAACTCCTGGTAATAATTCTGTTTGTGCAAAATCTCTTGCAGCATCCCGAATCATGATGTGTTCTTCTGTTATACTAAAATTCATGCTATATTTTTATGATAATTATAATATTCTGCGACAAAGATATCGATTTCGTAACCTATTTTCAAGAGACATTTGTTAATTTTACAATTATGAATAAAAAAGAGATTTTTGCGATCGGTCTAATGTCTGGAACTTCTTTAGATGGTATTGATTTGGTCTATGTAAAATTCTTAAAAAAGGAGTATTCATTTTTTGAGATTATACATACAGAAACAGTTTCGTATACAAAAGAATGGAAACAGGTGTTGAAGCAGGCAATTCGTCTCTCCTCCAAGGAATTATTAGATTTAGATATTATTTATGGTAAACATTTAGGGAGTGTGCTTGTCAATTTTATTTCGAACTATAAAATCACAGAAATAGATTTTATTGCATCTCACGGTCATACAATTCTGCATCAACCAGCGGAAGGAATTACCTTACAGATTGGTTCTGGGGCAGAAATCGCGAAAATAACACAACAAAAAGTGGTATTTGATTTTAGGACACAAGATGTAAAGCTAGGTGGGCAAGGAGCTCCTTTGGTTCCTATTGGTGATGAATTGTTGTTTTCTAAATATGATTTTTGTCTTAATTTGGGCGGATTTTCTAATGTGTCTTTTAAGAAAGAAAGTAAGAGAATTGCCTTTGATATTTGTCCGGTAAATATTGTTTTAAATCATTATGCAAATAAAATAGGTTTAGAATATGATGTCGATGGCAATATTGCTTCAGAAGGAGCACTGAATAGACCTCTTTTAGAAAAATTAAACACACTATCTTTTTATAATAAGGAAGCACCAAAGTCTTTGGGTTTAGAATGGGTACAGCAAGAAATATTGCCCTTAATTGATGCAATTGAAGAGGATATATCTTCAGTATTAAGAACTTTTGTAGCGCATATTGCAATTCAGATATCAAAAATTATAAAAGATTCAGATTCTGTCTTAATAACCGGAGGTGGTGTTTTTAATTCTTTTTTGATACAGGAAATTGAAAATTACTCAAATATTAAGATAGTGCAAGCATCAGATACCCTAATTAACTACAAAGAAGCCTTGATTTTTGCTTTATTAGGGATGTTAAAGGTTGATAATCAGATTAATTGTCTAAAAAGTGTTACGGGTGCTCATAAAAATCATTCTTCTGGTGTTGTTTGTTTGCCTTAGTTTTTAATTTAAAAAGTGATAAAAATTGTGTTTTTTATATTATGTTTGTGAATATAAATATATCAAATAATAATTTCTAACTATTTAAAATAATGAATCAACTTTAACTTTTCTAAAACGAAAATGTCGTAAAAAAGCGCATAAAAAAATAGAAATTAAGTTGAAATATTTTAAACAAATAAGATGAAAGAGTTATTAAAAAAGTACGAGAATAAACAACCAGAAATTGTTTTTCATTGGAGAGATCAAGAAACAGTTGCAGAAGGTTGGGTGGTAATAAATTCTTTACGAGGCGGTGCTGCTGGTGGCGGTACAAGAATGAGAGAAGGCTTAGATATGAATGAAGTATTATCTCTGGCTAAAACAATGGAAGTGAAGTTTACCGTTTCTGGACCCGCAATTGGTGGGGCAAAATCCGGAATTAATTTCAATCCGAACGATCCAAGAAAAAGAGGGGTTTTAGAGCGCTGGTATAAGGCCGTTACACCATTGTTAAAACATTATTACGGAACTGGTGGAGATTTAAATGTAGACGCTGATAAAGATGTAATTCCAATTACAGAGGATTGTGGCGTTTGGCATCCGCAAGAAGGTATTTTTAACGGGCATTTTAAACCAACAGTAGCAGATAAGATTAATAGAATTGGACAATTGCGTTTAGGCGTAATTAAAGTGATAGAAGATAAGCAATTTTCGCCGGATCTATCGAGAAAATATACGGTTGCAGATATGTTAACTGGTTATGGTGTTGCAGAGGCAGTAAAACATTATTACGCTATCTATGGTGGTAATATTGTAGGAAAAAGAGCAATCGTGCAAGGATTTGGAAATGTAGGTTCTGCAGCTGCATATTACTTAACACAATTAGGTGCTAAAGTTGTAGGAATTATAGATAGAGACGGAGGAGTTATAAATGAAGAAGGATTTTCTATGGAAGAAATGACAGCTTTGTTTTTAGGAAAAAACGGCAACACATTGGTTTCTGAAAAGATGGTTTCTTTTGAAGAAATTAACAATAAAATTTGGAGTTTACCAGCAGAAATTTTTATTCCTGCAGCAGCCTCAAGGTTGGTTTCTAAGGAACAAGTCCAAAAAATGATAGATTCGGGCTTGGAGGTAATATCTCCAGGAGCAAATGTTCCTTTTGCAGATAAAGAAATTTTCTTTGGACCTATAATGGAGTATACAGATAATCATTTAAGTTTATTGCCAGACTTTATCTCAAACTGTGGTATTGCCAGAGTATTTGCTTATTTAATGGAAGCAAGAGTTACTTTGCCAATGGTAGATAAAGCCATGTTTGATGATACGTCTACTATTATCAAAAAAGCATTGCAAAAAACGTTTGAACAGCGTGCTTCGAAAACTAAAATATGTTCAACTGCGTTCGAAATAGCGCTGAAACAATTAATGTAAATTAAATTATTAAATATGGAATCAATAATTATTATAGTATTTGTACTGGGGTATTTAGCAATCACCTTAGAACACAACTTAAAATTAGATAAACTTATACCGGCTTTGATTATGATGGCGGTTTGCTGGGCACTTGTTGCTTTAGGGGTAGATAATTTTACACAATGGTTTGATTCTAGTCAGCATAGTCTAGTAGAAGGTTTTGCAGAGTTGGTGCATGATGATAAATTACATTTAGTAGAAGAAACACTGTTGCATCATTTAGGTAAAACAGCAGAAATATTAGTATTCCTTTTAGGAGCCATGACTATTGTTGAAATCATCGATTATTTCGATGGATTTTCTACGATTAAAGGATATGTGAATTTTAAAAGTAAAAAGAAATTACTTTGGATGTTTTCTATATTAGCTTTTATTTTATCTGCTATTATTGACAATCTTACGGCAACAATCGTATTAATTTCAATTTTACAGAAAATTGTTAAAAAGAGAGAAGATAGAATTTGGTTTGCAGGTTTAACAATTATTGCTGCAAATGCAGGAGGTGCTTTTTCTCCTATTGGAGATGTAACGACCACTATGTTATGGATTGGCGATAAAGTAAGTACTGGGATGTTATTTATTTATTTGTTTATACCTTCTTTGTTATGTATGCTTGTTCCTTCTTTTATAGCAACATTTTTACCAGCTTTTAAAGGAGATATTGAGTTTGATGAAAACGAAGTGGAAAAACCAAAAAGTCAACACAGTGCCAGAATGTTATATTTAGGATTGGGGGCTATTTTATTTGTCCCCGTATTTAAGACAGTAACACATTTACCACCCTATGTAGGTATGATGTTATCTTTAGCTGTGGTTGCAACTTTTGCAGAGATCTATAGTAAGTCTAAGTTTTCTATTTCTACTATTGAAGGAGAGCAAGCAGAAGAACATACTACAGGTGCACATCATAGTCCAGTGCATGCGTCTTTATCGAAAATAGAAATGCCAAGTATCTTATTTTTCTTAGGAATTTTAATGGCAGTTGCTTCTTTAGAGTCTTTAGGGATTTTATTCAATTTTGCAGACAGCTTAAAGCAAGGAATTCCTTTAATAGGTTCTGAATTAGCAGGAGCAGGCGTTTCAGATTTAGTAGTTATTTTATTAGGAATAGGTTCTGCTATAATTGATAATGTGCCTTTAGTAGCTGCTAGTTTAGGAATGTTTTCTGAAGGGTTAGATGATCCTTTATGGCATTTTATAGCGTTTTCGGCAGGTACAGGAGGAAGTATGTTAATCATTGGTTCTGCAGCAGGTGTGGTTGCAATGGGAATGGAAAAAATAGATTTCTTTTGGTATTTTAAAAAGATATCTTGGTTAGCATTGATTGGCTTTTTAGTGGGTTCTGCAGCATTTGTAGTGATTCGAATATTTGTGTAATTAAAAGATATAAACATGTCATTTTGTAAAAACACAGAATGGCTTTTTTTTATATAACAGAAAATGTATTCTATATATTTAGAAGCAATTTTAAAAAGGAATTGTCGTTAATTAGTAAGAACTTTAAAAAAAATAGTACATGTTGTTATTTATTCAAGAAAATAAAGCGTCTTTAACAGAAATAGTTTCCGAAGAAAAAACGCTGTCTATTTATAAATTAATTATGGATGGTGGTGTAGGGGGGCAAATAATAATAGCCATTCTTTTTACATTATTAGCAGTCGGTTTGTATATTTATTTTGAACGTTTTTTTGCTATAAGGGCTGCATCTAATGTAGATGAGCATTTTATGGATCAAATTAGAGATTATGTATCTAACGGAAAGTTAGAGGCAGCAAGTGCACTTTGTGAGAACAAGAATACACCAACTGCACGTTTAATTAGAAAAGGAATCTCTAGAATAGGGAAGCCTTTAGAAGATATAAATACGGCCATAGAAACTGCCGGGAAATTAGAAGTGTATCAATTAGAAAAAAATGTAAGTGTTTTAGCCACTATTGCCGGTGCAGCGCCAATGATTGGTTTTTTAGGAACTGTTATTGGAATGATCATTGCTATTCATGAGATTGCAAATGCAGGGGGGCAAATAGATATTAAGATGCTTTCAGATGGTTTGTACACAGCTATGACAACTACTGTAGCAGGACTAATTGTTGGTATCATTGCCTATATAACTTATAATCATTTGGTGGTAAGAACAGATAAAGTAGTCTATCAAATGGAAGCAACGTCTGTAGATTTTTTAGACTTGTTAAACGAACCAGTTTAGTATGAATTTACGCGGAAGAAATAAAATAAATCCTACCTTCAATATGTCTTCTATGACAGATATTGTTTTTTTATTATTAATATTTTTTATGCTTACATCTACTTTAGTAACCGTAAGTGCAATTGATGTTTTGCTACCAAAAGCTGGAGGGAAGACAGAAAACAGTAGCTCTATTGCAGTTTCAATTACAAATAAATCACTTTTTTATATTGATAAAACGGAGGTAAGTGCTACAAATTTAGAAAGTGAGATTTTAAAAAAAATAGGTATTGATAAGCAGAAAACAATTATAATCCGTGGAGATAAGGAAGTGCCTTATCAGAATATAATGAAGGTTATTGATATTGCAAATAGAAACAAATTAAAAATGATTTTAGCTGTAAAAGGTAAATAATATGTCTGTTTTAGATACCCAACATAAACGCAAGTCCGCTGCAATAACTGCTGTAATTTTGATCTTATTTATTCTTGGAATTTTTAATTTTGGAATGCAATATTTAGATCCGCCAGAAGAGTATGGTGTGGCTATCAATTTTGGAGATATGAATGTAGGTTCTGGCATATCGGTATTAAAATCGCAAAAAGCTGTATCCAAAGAAGTGATAAAAACACCAGCAGTTACTTCGCCGTTAAAAGAAGTTGCAAAAGAATCACTGGCAGAAAAAATTATTACAGAAGAAACTACTAAAGAAGTTCCAATAGCAGGAAAAGTAGCCAAAGAAAAGCCAACGCTAGTGCAAGATGTTGTTCAGAAAGAAGCTCCCAAAGTAGTAGCAAAACAAAAACCATCCAAAGAAAACCTAGATGCTTTAAATAAGCTTTTAAATGGAAATTCATCTGATGGAAAACCAAAAGGAGAAGGAGATAATGCTATTAATGGTGTAAAAGGAGAGAAAGATGGCGAACCAATTTCATCTAAATATTATGGAAATACAGGAAGTGGTATTGGTGGAAATTACAATCTAAAAGGAAGAAAAGCACTATCTAAGCCCAAGAGGCAACCAGATTGCCAGGAAGAAGGTCTTGTAGTAGTTCGTATTACTGTGGCAAAGAACGGAAAAGTAGTGAGTGCTATCCCAGGAGTAAAAGGAACTACAAACACTGCACCTTGTTTGTTAAAACCTGCAAAAGAAGCTGCATTAAGTACCATTTGGAATTCAGATGGAGCAGCACCTAAAATTCAAACAGGAACTATTATCTATAAGTTTTCTTTGTCTAAATAATCTTGTATTTTTACACTTCTAGTATTGTTCTCTTTAAAGAGCTACAAACAACACTTATTTTAATATTTTATGACCTATAAAGAAATCTTAGATTGGATGTTTGTGCAATTACCAATGTACCAAAATGACGGTAGCACTGCTTTTAAAAAAGATTTAACTAATATTTTAGCTTTGTCTAAGGAGTTGGGTTTCCCGGAGCAGAAGTTTAAGTCTATTCATGTTGCGGGTACCAACGGAAAAGGATCTACCAGTCATATGTTGGCTTCTATTTTGCAGGAAGCAGGTTATAAGGTTGGTTTGTATACATCTCCACATTTAAAAAATTTTACAGAAAGAATTAGAATAAATGGTGTAGAAATTTCAGAGGAAAAAGTAACGGAATTTATAAATGGGAATAAAGCTTTTTTAGAACAACAAAAGATGTCTTTTTTTGAAATGACAGTTGGTTTGGCTTTTGATTATTTTGCTTCAGAAAAAGTAGACATTGCAATTATTGAAGTTGGTTTAGGGGGTAGGTTAGATTCTACAAATTGTATTACACCAGAAGTTGCTGTTATTACGAATATAGGATTAGATCATACACAGTTTTTAGGAGAAACTTTGCCAGAAATAGCGTTTGAAAAAGCAGGGATTATCAAAAAGAATATTCCCGTGGTTATAGGAGAGGAGCAAGCTGCTGTAAAGAGTGTTTTTATTGCAAAGGCTGCAAAAGAAAGTGCGCCAATTTATTTTGCTTCAGATGCGTCAGGAACTTATATATCTGATTTATTAGGGGATTATCAAATACAAAATTCAAAAACTGCAGCAGCTGCAATTAAAAGATTAGAAGGATATCAAGTATCTAAAGAAAATATTAAAAATGGATTGCTGAATGTCGTGAAAAATACAAATTTAAAAGGACGCTGGCAGGTTTTACAAGAACATCCAAAACTAATTTGTGATACGGCTCATAACAAAGAAGGATTGGCAATTGTTTTAAATCAACTTAAAAAACAACCATTTAAAAAGTTACATATTGTATTGGGTGTTGTTGCAGATAAGAAGTTGGAAACTATTTTACCTCTCTTTCCAAGCAGTGCAGACTACTATTTTTGCAAGCCTGCAATATCAAGAGGGCTTTCGGAGGCTATTTTAGAAGCAAATGCAAAGAAATTTAACTTGATTGGTGAAAAATATTCTTCTGTAAAATTAGCCTTAAAAAGTGCCTTACTAAATGCAAATCAGCAAGATATAATTTATGCGGGTGGCAGTACATTTGTGGTTGCAGAAATTATTTAAATAAAAGTTCGTTTTTTGTTTGGTTAATTGAAAATCCGTATTATATTTGCAACCGCTAAGGGCAATTAGCTCAGTTGGTTCAGAGCATCTCGTTTACACCGAGAGGGTCGGGGGTTCGAATCCCTCATTGCCCACATCAATCACAATCCTGATGAATTTTTCATCAGGATTTTTTGTTTTAAGAAAATTAGAAGCACGCTTTATTATTTTTTTAAAACAAAAAATACGCTACGAGCGCAGCTCTTAAGGATTGTATTTGTAGTAGCGGTTTCAACTAGGGATATGTAATCCCTCATTGCCCACATCAATCACAATCCTGATGAATTTTTCATCAGGATTTTTTGTTTGTAAAAAAGTCGAAACGTTACTGCAAAAGCGAATTTGGGACAGGTCTATAATCCCTTTTGGCGCTCTTTTGGTAAATAAAACGTTTTAGAATTTATTGACACTAGGGCTTTTTCTTTTTCAGCACATCATGTATTGCTGCTACTTTAATTTATGAGTTGCTATTTTAAGACAGATTCAAGTCTTGTAATAACCTTTTAAAGCAACATAATTAAATAATTTGAATGAACTATCTTACAAACTAATATTATAGCAAATGAAAACAACTATCAAATATCGCATACTAGCAATATTATTTTTTGTGAGTTTTGCCAGTTTAAGTCAATTTACTCAAATAGGCACCAATCAAATACTACAGCAAACAACTGTTAAGTCGTTTAATAAGCAATCAAAAGGCATTGTTGGAACAAGTTATATTAATGATAATTTTCTTCCTGCTAAACACATGAATAGTGTCGAAACTTATCTGATGAGGTACAATGCCTATAAAGATGTATTTGAGGTGCAAAGAGATGGTGTTGTTTTTTATTTTTTACCAAAAGAATGCGGCTATTTCGTTCGTTTTAATGGCGATAAAAAAGTTTATCAAGTATTTTCATACGAGGAAAATAATAAAACGACCAATGGTTTTTTTGTAGTTTTAAATAAGGGTAAAAAACTTTCTTTACTGTTAAGAGAAAAAATAAATTTTCATGATGAAGTTACGGTTAAAAGTCAATTAGATAAATATAAACCACCCACTTTGAAACGCGCAAGTGATGTGTTTTTTATTGGCTACAAAAACAATACTTCAACGAAGTTGCCGAGAAGGAAAAAAAACTTTTTTAAGTTATTTTCAAGCAAATCACAGGAAGTAAAATCTTTTGTTAAGAAGCAAAAACTTAGTTTTAAAGACAAAGAAGATTTAATTGTAATATTTACATATTACAATTCTTTAAAAGAGTAGCATCAACTAGTATTGTTAATTAAAATAATAGAGGTACGTAATGGCTAATTGTATTTTTAGAACCGCTACCTATACTTTAACTGTAAAACGTATAATGCGCATGATTGTACTTGCAGTCTAAGTTTTGATAGATGATATTTAATTCCGTATCCCCCTATAAAAGCTTTTTTAGGGGGCGAAATGAAAAGAGTTTTTGATTGTTTTAAGCTGACCTTAGGGTAATAAATATTGCCATTACTATTGAAACGAGGCAATTCTCTAATTCAAACAGGTGTCTATTCGATAGAAATTTATGTCCAAAATGTAAGAATGGAACTATTTTAAAAATGAATTCATAGACTTCATAAAAAACCTTTTTTGTAACTTCGTACATTGTAAATATGTCATTTTAATGAGCACTGTAAAAATAGGAATTATCGGACTTGGTTATGTTGGCTTGCCACTAGCAAGACTGTTTGCAACAAAATATGCTGTAGTAGGTTTTGATATCAACCAGCAACGTGTAAACGAATTAATGGTTGGTAAAGACAGTACGCTAGAAGTTGCACATGATGCTTTAAAGGCGGTGTTAGTCGGAGCTTCTTCGCTTGAGAAAGGCTTGTTTTGTACTACAGATATTCAAGTTATAAAAGACTGCAATTATTACATAATTACGATGCCTACTCCGGTAGATAAGAACAATACACCTGTTTTAATACCCTTACTTGCAGCCAGTAAAACGGTGGCAAAAGTATTAAAAAAAGGAGATGTTGTTATTTATGAATCTACGGTGTATCCAGGGGCAACAGAAGAAGATTGTATTCCTGTTTTAGAAAAAGAATCAGGCCTTGTGTTCAATCGAGATTTTTTTGCAGGTTATTCTCCAGAACGGATTAATCCGGGTGACAAAATAAATACAATTGATAAGATTTTAAAAATTACTTCAGGTTCAACTCCAGAAATTGCTAAAAAAGTAGATGCTTTGTATGCATCTGTAGTGACTGCAGGTACCTATTTAGCACCTTCTATAAAGGTTGCAGAAGCTGCTAAAGTAATTGAAAACTCTCAAAGAGACATCAATATTGCTTTTGTAAATGAATTGGCAAAAATATTTAATCTTATGGGTATTAATACCCACGAAGTATTAGCAGCAGCGGGCACAAAATGGAATTTTTTACCTTTTAAGCCAGGCCTGGTAGGCGGACATTGTATTGGTGTAGATCCGTATTATTTAGCGCACAAAGCAAAAGAATATGGTTATCATCCAGAAATTATTTTAGCAGGAAGACGCGTAAATGATAGTATGGGCACTTATGTGGCTGCAGAGGTTACTAAATTAATGATTAAAAAAGATGTTGCTGTAAAGGATGCAACTATTTTAGTGCTCGGAATTACTTTTAAAGAGAATTGTTCAGATGTTAGAAATACAAGGGTAGTAGATATTGTAAGAGAATTAGAAGATTTTGGGACTAAGGTAACCGTGTATGATCCTTGTGCAGACTCTAAAGAAGTTTTTGAAGAGCATGGTGTTGTTTCGCAAAAGAACCAACCAGATAAAAAATTTGACGGAATTGTATTAGCAGTTGCGCATACAGAATTTAAAGATATAGATTTAAAAAAATTACAGAAAGAGGTTAGCATTATTTATGATGTAAAGAATTATCTTTCTAGTAAAATTGTGGATAAAACGTTGTAAACTCATGAAAAATTTTGCATTATTAGGTGCTGCAGGTTATATTGCACCAAGACATTTAAAAGCAATAAAAGACACTAATAATAACTTAATTGCAGCCTTAGATAAGTTTGACTCTGTAGGTGTTATGGACAGTTATTTTCCGAATGCAGATTTCTTTGTAGAGTTTGAAAGATTTGACAGGCACATTGAAAAATTAAAGAGAAATCAAGATATTAATTTAGATTACGTAAGTATTTGCACGCCGAATTATTTACATGATTCTCACATTCGAATGGCATTAAGAAGAGGGGCAGATGCTATTTGTGAAAAGCCAATTGTTTTAAACCCTTGGAATATAGATGCATTAATAGCAATTGAAAAAGAATCTCAAGGGAACATACATACTATTTTACAATTAAGACTGCATGAAGCTATTATTCAGCTTAAAAATAAAGTAGACCTTGCTAATAAAAAAGGAAAGTATGACATAGATTTAACGTACATTACTTCAAGAGGAAAATGGTATGATATCTCTTGGAAAGGAGACGAAACTAAATCCGGAGGTATTGCTACAAATATTGGTGTTCATTTTTACGACATGCTATCTTGGGTTTTTGGGAATGTGCAAGAAAATGTGGTTCACCTGCGAGAAAAGAACAAAGCGGCAGGATATTTAGAATTTGAAAACGCAAGGGTGCGCTGGTTTTTATCTATTGATGAAACAGACCTTCCAAAAGAAGTAAAAGAGAAAAATCAACGAACTTTTAGGTCTATTAGTATTGATAATGAAGAGCTAGAGTTTAGTGAAGGGTTTACAGAATTGCATACAAAAAGCTATCAAAAAATCCTTTTAAATGAAGGTTTCGGATTAGAAGAGGTGCGCAGTTCAATTGAGATCGTACATGACATACGAAACCAAGAGATTGTGCAATTAGGGGAGAAACATCCATTTGTATAAGGTTAAATGAAGCATGTATTTGTGAAAAAAAATAAGAAATGAAAAAGAAAGCGATTATAGTATCAGGGTATTTTAATCCAATACACAAAGGGCATTTAGAATACTTTAACAATGCAAAAGATTTGGCAGATGAGTTGTTTGTAATTGTTAACAGCGATTTACAACGCGCGCTTAAAGATTCAAAAGAATTTCAAAAAGAAGACGAACGTTTATTCATTGTTCAGAATATTAAGGCCGTAGATACCGCAATTATTTCTATAGACAAAGACAGAACGGTTTGTGCTTCTATAGAAGCTATTTTTGAAACCTATGGAGGCCAGTATCAATTGGGTTTTGCCAATGGTGGCGATCAAGATAACAACTCTATTCCAGAAGCCCCTATTTGTAAAGAATTAGGAATACACTTAATAGATGGCCTTGGAGATAAGATTCAGTCTTCTTCTTGGTTGTTAAATAAACAATAAGCATATGAAAATAGGAATTACCTTTTCAACCTTTGATCTTTTCCATGCCGGGCATGTAAAGATGTTAGAAGAAGCCAAACGTCAGTGTGATTATTTAATTGTAGGCTTGCAATTAGATCCTTCGATAGAGCGTCCTGAGAAAAACGGACCTTCACAGTCAATTATAGAACGTTATATTCAGCTCAAAGGTTCTAAGCATGTAGATGAGATAGTACCGTACGTATCTGAACAAGATTTAGATGACATCTTACGTTCTTTTAAGCTCGATGTTAGAATCATTGGAGACGAGTACAAGGAAAAAAACTTTACGGGTAGAACGTATTGTGAAGAAAAGGGAATAGAGCTCTATTATAACTCCAGAGATCACAGGTTCTCTTCAAGTGGTCTTAGAAAGCAAGTGAAACAAGTAGAAAGTATTAAATAATGATTAAGACGACTAAAATATACATTGCTGGACATAGAGGTATGGTTGGTTCTGCAATTTGGAGAGCATTAGAATCTAAAGGGTATTCTAATTTAATTGGAAGAACTAGCAGTGAACTTGATCTCAGAAATCAGCAGGCTGTTACTGATTTTTATAAAAAAGAACAACCTGAAGTAGTCATTGATGCTGCGGCAAAAGTTGGAGGTATTTTAGCTAACAATGATTTTCCTTATCAATTTTTAATGGAAAACATGCAAATTCAGAATAATTTAATTGATGGAGCTCATAAGTCAGGTATCGGAAAATTTATTTTTTTAGGGAGTTCATGTATCTACCCGAAGTTTGCACCCCAGCCTTTAAAAGAAGAATACCTATTAACAGATTCATTAGAGCCTACTAATGAATGGTATGCCATTGCAAAAATCACAGGAGTAAAAGCTTGCCAAGCCATTCGAAAACAATATAACAAAGATTATATAAGTTTAATGCCTACCAACTTGTATGGGTATTTTGATAACTTTGATTTACAATCTTCTCATGTATTACCAGCGATGCTTCGAAAATTCCATGAGGCTAAAATAAATAAGCATTCAGATGTAATTTTATGGGGAAGTGGAACTCCGATGAGAGAGTTTTTGTTTGCAGATGATATGGCAGAAGCGGTGGTATATGCCTTAGAAAATAATTTACCAGAATACTTATACAATATAGGTACAGGGAAAGATGTTACTATAAAAGAATTAGCAGAAACCATTCAAAAAGTTACAGGCCATAAGGGGCAAATTTTTTGGGATGCTGAAAAACCCGACGGCACTCCAAGAAAACTCATGGATGTTTCCAAAATGAAAGACATTGGATGGGAATATTCAACAGAATTAGAAGACGGAATTAAAAGAACCTACCAATGGTTTTTGGATAATATAGATACAATTAAAGAAATAAAATTATAATTATGAAAGTTGCATTAATAACTGGAATTACTGGTCAAGATGGTTCTTACTTAGCGGAACTATTATTAGAAAAAGGGTATGAAGTTCATGGGGTTAAAAGAAGAGCTTCTTCATTAAATACAGATCGTATCGATCATTTATACCAAGATCCCCACCACCCTAATCAACGATTAAAATTACATTACGGCGACTTAACGGATGCGATGAATTTGACGAGAATTATTGAGGAGTGCCAGCCCGATGAAATCTACAACTTGGGAGCTATGTCTCATGTGAAGGTATCTTTTGATACCCCAGAATATGTTGGAAATGTAGATGGTTTAGGGACTTTACGGATTTTAGAAGCTGTTCGTTTACTCGGTTTAGAGAAGAAAACAAGAATTTATCAAGCCTCTACTTCAGAATTGTATGGAGGAATGCCAGAGAATAAAAATAAAAAAGGTTTTTATGATGAAAATTCTCCTTTTTATCCAAGATCTCCTTATGGTGTCGCAAAAATTTATGGTTTTTGGATTACCAAAAACTACAGAGAAGCATATAATATGTTTGCATGTAATGGTATTTTATTCAATCATGAGTCTCCAAGAAGAGGAGAAACTTTTGTTACTCGTAAAATTACACGAGCGACTGCTAGAATTGCTTTAGGTTTACAAGAGAAACTTTATTTAGGGAATCTAGATGCCAAACGAGATTGGGGTCATGCCAAAGATTATGTTCGAATGATGTGGATGATTTTACAGGCAGAAGAACCTGAAGATTGGGTTATAGCAACAGGAAAAACTGCTACAGTTAGAGAGTTTGTTAGACTGTCTTTTAAAGAGGTAGGTATTGAGTTAGTATTTAAAGGTTCAGGAGTCAATGAGAAAGCTTTTGTTGTTTCTTGTGACAATAAACAATTCCAATTAGAGTTAGGAAAAGAAGTACTATCTATAGATCCTTCTTATTTCAGACCAACAGAAGTAGATTTATTAATTGGAGATCCTACAAAAGCAAAAGAAAAATTAGGTTGGGTTGCTGAACATGATTTGGTGTCGTTGGTAAAAGACATGATGCAATCAGATGTAAAACTGATGCAGAAACAAAAATATTTAGAAAAAGGAGGCTACCATACTAATACTAATATTGATTAAAATCAAATTAGAAATGAATATTACAGTTATAGGATCTGGATATGTTGGGCTAGTCTCAGGAACCTGTTTTGCAGAGATGGGAAACAGGGTTACTTGTGTAGATATAGACCCTGTCAAGATTGAAAAATTAAACCAAGGCATCATTCCAATTTTTGAGCCTGGTTTAGATACTATGGTGTTAAAAAATGTAAATAATAAAAACCTGTTTTTTACAACAGCTTTAAACGAAGCGTTACAGAATTCTGAAATCGCTTTTATAGCCGTTGGAACTCCTATGGGAGCTGATGGTTCTGCAGATTTACAATACGTATTAGCAGTAGCAAAATCTATTGGGCAGGCAATGCAAAAAAGATTGATTGTGGTTGATAAATCTACGGTTCCAATAGGAACTGCAGATAAGGTAAAGGCGACCATTCAAAAAGAGTTAGATATACGAAATTCTGATGTACAGTTTGATGTGGTTTCTAATCCTGAATTTTTAAAAGAGGGAGCAGCTATCGTAGATTTCATGAAGCCAGACAGGGTTGTTATTGGAGCTGATTCTGAGATTGCATTTAAAAAAATGAAGGAATTATATTCTCCTTTTTTTAGATCTCATGACCGTTTTATTACTATGGACATTCGTTCTGCTGAAATGACAAAGTATGCTGCCAACGCAATGCTAGCTACCAAAATATCTTTTATGAATGAAATTGCCAATATCTGTGAAAAGGTTGGGGCAGACGTCAACCAGGTTCGAATCGGAATTGGTTCAGATCAGCGAATTGGATATAGTTTTATATACCCTGGTGCTGGTTATGGAGGTTCTTGTTTCCCAAAAGATTTAAAAGCACTCACAAAAATAGCCAAAGAAAATGGATATACTGCGCAATTGATTACCGCGGTTGAAGAAGTAAATAATGCACAGAGATTAGTAATCGCTCAAAAAATAGTTAATCGTTTTGGAGAAGATCTTAGAGGATTTACCTTTGGTATTTGGGGTTTGGCTTTTAAACCAGGAACCGATGACATGCGTGAAGCACCCGCTATTTATGTTATTAAAGAGCTGGTAAGCAGAGGTGCTAAAATAAAAGCCTATGACCCGAAGGCGATTAATGAAGCAAAAGAGCATTACCTGAAAGGAATTCAAAATATAACGTATGTTTATTCTAAGTATGATGTTTTAAAAGACTCAGATGCATTGGTGTTACTTACTGAGTGGAAAGAGTTTCGTTCACCTGATTTTGAAGAAATTAAAGTACAATTGAAAACTCCTGTTATTTTTGATGGCAGAAATCAATACAACGCATTTAATTTGGAAGAAAAAGGATTTGAGTATTTTCAAATAGGGATATAAAATGATCTATCCTATTGGTTTAAACAAGCGCAATAAGATTTAAGGATCTTGTTTTGCAAAGATTTTAAATTTACACGCCTCAATTTTTATCCTTTAATTTGTTGTTAAAAATTAATAATAAGTAAATATTTTTTGTTAAAACTATGAAATAATTCCCCGAATAAAGAATGTGCTTAAAATTAATTTTGCACCAGTTTAGGACTCTAAAATACATGCTAAGTTTTTTTATTGTACTTTGCAATTGATTAAAGAATAAAATTGAATGTTTTTTTTTATTTTTTTAAAAATCAATTAAGTGATTATTTAATTCATTTATTACGATATTTAAATCTTTGTTACAAATCATTTTTTTTTATTTTTTATTGATTTTTTTAAAAAATAATACAGATATTTGCATTTATTAATACATGAATGTATTTTTTAAGTGCATTTGGTTATTAAGAGTTGAATTATAGATAACATCATTACTTTGATGTTATTTAATTCAAGTATTTTATTTAAATTTGTTATGAATTCTTTGTTGCTAGAGGTTCATAAAAAAGAAAAAGAATATGGAAAGTATATATTACGCCTCGTTTTTGTTTATATCAATTTTTTTGATAACCTATATTCTTATTCCAAAAATTAGAAACTTTTCTTTAAAGTTCAATTTAACAGATACCCCAGGCGTTCGAAGTTCTCATACCAATACCACGCCCTCTTTTGGAGGTATTGCTTTTTATATTAGTTATATCGTTGCTTTATTTTTTCTACAATTCTTTTTTAACAATCAAGTCTCACTAACACTATTGGTGGGAATATCTGTTTTGTTTTTTACAGGTTTATTCGATGATGTTGTAAATCTTCGAGCTAAAGTTAAGTTTTGTGGCCAGTTCTTAGGAGTGGCCTTGCTAATGTCGCAGTCAGATTTCAGGATAATTTCCATGCATGGTTTTATGGGTATTTATGAAATCCCTTTAATTGTTTCTGTTGTAGGGAGTATGTTTTTCTTGTTAGCAGTTATCAATGCCTTTAATCTATTAGATGGTATAGATGGTTTAACGTCCATTACTGGCATTATTGTAGCTTCTTTTTACAGTTATATGTTTTATAAGCTAGGGTATTTTTATTATCTGAGTATTAGTATTACTACCATTGCTACGCTATTGGCTTTTCTTCGGTTCAATTTTTCGGTAAAAAGAAAAATTTTTATGGGAGATACAGGTAGTTTAACGATTGGTTTGGTGTTAGGGTTACTAACTTTAAAATTAATGACGGCAGATGCTGTGTATACCTCTTTGCATTTCGAGCCAAAGCAATTACCGTTAGTGTTAGTAGCTGTTTTGTTTGTTCCAATATTAGATATTTGCAGGGTCATGATTATACGTCTTTTAAAAGGAGTTTCTATGTTTAGTCCAGATAGAAACCATATTCATCACATTATTGTCGATTACGGTTTATCTCATAGAAAAGCATCTTCGTTTATAGGTTGTGTAAATTTTTGTGTGGGTCTTCTTATGTTTTTTGTAATTATAAATTTCAACACTTTACAGTCTACATTGTTATTAATTGGTATCTTTGCCTCCGGTATTCTATTACTATTTTTAATGAATAAAAATAAAGCAGCGCTGGGATTAAAGGTGAAATTAAAGACCTCTATGTTAAGAATGTTTTTCTTTACATGGTAAATATTATAACTGTTGAATTTTTAGTATATTTAAAGTTATGATAGAGGGGAGTTCAAAAAAATGGTTTGTTTTATGTACAAAGCCAAGAAACGAGTTAAAGGTTACGGAGCGTCTCACTAGAATCGGAGTAGAGGTGTATACACCTACTAAGATTGAAGTTAGACAATGGTCTGATCGTAAGAAAAAAGTATCCATACCTTTGTTGCCCTCTATGGTGTTGGTAAAATTGTTAGCCAAAGAAGTAGATGTGGTGTTTGACGTTCCTGGAGCAGTACGTTTTTTGTTTGAACACGGCAAACGTGCTAGTGTTTCAGATGAAGAGGTACTGGCAATGAAAAGTTATTTACAGATGCTGGTTGAGAAGGAGTCAAAAACGTTAGCAGTTGGAGACCTGGTAAAAGTACCTTTGTTAGAACAAGAGGCTATATTGCTCTCTGTCAAAGGAAAAAAGTGTTTGGCCCAATTGAAAAAATTAGGTGCCATAGTATCATTTCAATTGCATTAAGCAATTGAAATTTTTTTTTTACATAAAAGGAATTCGTACTTTCGCGATAGAGAGAAATATATATAATTATAAGGAATAAAATAAATGAAAAAAAATACACAGCCATTTCTAATTTTGCTTTTAATATTTTTTACAAGCATTGCATTTTCCCAAGACATCAGTCAATTAAAAAATGTAGATCTCAATTCGGTATCAGATGATCAAATTGAATCGTACTGGTCACAAATAAAGAAAGGTGGTTACACAATGGAACAGGTAGAAGTTCTTGGAAAGGCACAAGGGATTTCTGCAACTAAAATAGCAGACTTTAAAAGAAGGGTAAATAGCTTAGGAGCTAAAAATACCTTTAAAAATAAAAATTTTGAAATAGAAGAAAAAGGAGAATTTACGGATGAACCATTTGGATTAAAAGACCCTCAAATGGTAGAGAAAGACTCCGTTAGTGTTTCGCTTTTTGGATATGATTTTTTCAGTAATTCTAAAGTTTCTTTCACTCCCAGTGTAAATATTGCAGTCCCTAAAAATTACCAAATAGGTCCTGGAGACGAAATTATGATTGATTTGTGGGGTGCTTCAGAAATCACCTATAAAGCCACCGTAAATAATAGTGGTAGCATTAAAATTAATGGGATAGGTTTTGTTTTTATAAACGGATTTACCTTGGAAAATGCATCTAAGAAAATAATATCAAAATTAAAAACCAAACACGCCGGTATTTCAGCAGATAGTAATAGTTATAATAAAATAAACACCAATATTACAGTATCTAAAATTAGAACGGTTCAGGTAAATATTATCGGAGAAGTGAAAACACCAGGTACCTATGCCTTAAACTCTTTGTCCACGGTTTTAAATGCATTGTATGTTGCTGGAGGCCCTACAGAAATGGGAACCTTTAGAGAGGTGCAATTAATACGTGGAAATAAACAAGTGGCTTCATTAGACGTATATCAATACATGTTGTCAGGTACCCAAGAGGGTAATTTAAAATTACAAGACCAAGATGTTTTGTTAGTTACGCCTTATAAGAATTTAGTATCTGTAGAGGGCGCTGTGAAAAGAGCCGGAATTTATGAATTAAAAGACGGACAAACCTTGGCGGAGTTGGCGGAGTATTTTGGTGGTTTTACCCCCATAGCATATACCAACCTATTAACGGTAGAGCGTTTAAATGGCACACAAAAAGAAATAAGAGAAGTCGCTTTTACGAAGGCTAAAGACTTTGTCATGCAAGCAGGAGACAAGCTTGTGGTTCAAGAGATTTTAGATCGGTATGAAAATAAAATAAGCATTCAAGGAGAGGTATACAGACCCGGTAGTTTCGAGATGTTTGAGAAAATGACATTGAAAACCCTTATTGAAAAAGCAGAAGGCATTACTCCAGAAGCATTTCTATTAAGAGGATTGTTGGTGCGTACTTTTGATGACACCAATAAAGAAAACATAGCCTTTTCTGTATTAGAGATTCTAAACGGGAGTTCGACGATTGTATTGAAAGCAAGAGACCAGGTGCGTATCTTTAATAAAGAAGAACTAAGAGAAAAAAGAACCATCACTATTGCTGGGGCAGTGAATACACCCAATACGTTTGATTTTGTTGATAAATTACAAATAGAAGATGTAATTGCCTTGTCAGGTGGTTTAGAAAGAGGCGCAGATCCACAGGTAATTTCTATTTCAAGAAGATTAAAAGACGGTAGTTTTAAAACTTTAAGTGAAGTTTATGCAGTTTCTTCAGACGAGAACTTAGCAATTAATAACGGTACGCCGTTTTATATTGAACCTTTTGATGTTATAGATGTTCGGTATTCAAAAGGATATACAGCACAAAAAAATGTTTCAATTTCTGGCGAAGTTAAATACTCAGGATCGTATACTTTAATAAACAAGAATGAACGAATTTCAGATTTAATCGAAAGAGCGGGAGGTTTTACCGAATTTGCATATGTGAAAGGAGCAGCTTTAATTCGGAAAACAAAAAATAAATATGCAACAGACATCCTAAAAAACATGGACAAGAACCTGGGAGATGAAACCAATTTAGATGCTTTGAAAGAGATGGAGGCCAATGATACAGAATTTAAAGTTGGAATTGATTTAAAAATGATTTTAGAAAATAAAGGATCAGACATGGATATGTATTTAATAGAAGGAGATGTTTTGAGTATTCCTTCTAAAAGACAAACCGTAAAGGTCTCAGGAATGGTTTTAAAACCTTCTTTAGTGCAGTTTACAAAAGGGCTTTCTTTGAAAAAATATGTTTTTAAATCTGGTGGTTTTGCTGACACTGCAAAAAAAACTAAAATTTATGTTTCGTATGCAAATGGTGATATTAAAACGGTAAAGCGTTTTCTTTTTATAAAAAGGTATCCAAAATTAGCGCCTGGTGCAACTATTTTTGTACCTGCCAAACCTGTGAATGAGAAAATGTCTACTGCAGAGCTTTTAGGCATTACCACTTCCATTGCTACCTTAGGTATTTTGATCAAAACAATGTTAAACTAGTTTTTAAACTGTAAAAGTATATTATCAGTAGAATTATAGCCATATGATACAAGAAAACAACACTACTAGTCAAGATCAAGAAGATGCGATAGACATCATTGCGCTTTTAAAAAACCTTTGGACTGCCCGTAAAATCATTCTAAAAATAACGCTTGCCTTTACTTTTTTAGGATTATTCGTTGCTGTATTTTCTAAAAATGAATTCACCGCAGCTACTACTTTTGTCCCTTTGGCACAAGGAACTTCTGTAGGAGGAGGTAGCTTGGGGAGTTTGGCCTCTTTAGCCGGAATTAATATTGGTGGAGGTGTGAGCAGTGAAGAGATCTCACCAGAGCTATATCCGCAAATAGTAAGTAGCATTCCTTTTCAGTTAGAGCTTTTAAATACGCCATTAACCATAGAAGGGCAAACAGCACCTGTTTCTTATAGCGATTATTATGAAAATATCTATAGCCCAGGGTTGTTGTCAAATATTAAAAAATACACCATCGGCTTGCCAGGTGTTTTAATTTCATTGGTAAGATCGGCTCCCGATGACCTAGAAGCAGCTGCAGGCGCTAAAGAAAGTCAATTAATCTCTATTTCTAAAAAAGAATATGAACTAATTGAGCTCTTAGAGGATCAAATAAGTTTAGCTGTAAACGACAAAGAAGGTTTTATTTCTATTTCAGTAACGATGCCAGAAGCGATTGCAAGTGCAGAGCTTGCATTAAAAGCACAGCAACTTTTGCAAGCGTATGCCTTAGAATTCAAGACGCAGAAATCCATCGAGCAATTAACCTATATTGAAGAGCGCTATGCAGAAAAAGAAAAAGCTTTCAATGAAATTAAAATTGCCTTGGCGCGTTTTCAAGATCAAAATACAGGGATAAATACCGCTCTAGGGAGAACAAAATTATTGCAATTACAAGGGGAGTATGACCTTGCTTTTACGGTATATTCAGAATTGGCAAAACAATTAGAAACACAGCTTTTACAAGTTAAAAAAGATACCCCACTTTTTACCGTCTTAAAGCCAGTAACCATTCCAAATGAAAAGTCAGCACCTAAAAAAGCATTGATTGTAGTGGTGTATCTGTTTTTAGGATTTGTGTTAAGTGTAGGTTTTGTTTTAGGGAAAAAGGCTTTTATAGGTTTTAAAAAAGAATGGGCTTCGAAATAACCCAGGTATGGCCTAATTGCAAAAAATTAGGCGCCAGTATATCATTTCAATTGATTGAAGCAATTGGAATTTTTTATATCATAAAAATGCATTACTGTGGGTAGCGTCGGCGAAGCCGTGAAAAAAACGAAGGTTTTAAGGCTTTAAAGAGTGTTAAAAAGTAATAAAAAAGAAAAACACAAACAAAACAGACTATCGGTTGTAGTCGAGAAAAAATATAATTTATGAAAGTAACTCTATTACTTCCAATGAAGGGAAACTCGGAAAGAGTCCCTAATAAAAATTTAAAGTTGTTTAATGGAAAGCCATTGTTTCATGCTATTATTGATGAATTAATTAACTCCAAATATATCAATAAAGTTATAATTAATACAGACAGTGATTTAATTGCTGAATCAGCAATTAATACATTTCAAGATTTTGTGTCTATTCATAAAAGACCAAAAAACATTCAAGGAGATTTTGTTTCTATGAATAAAATAATAGAATACGATCTTAATAATAGTGATTCAGATATTTATATTCAAACTCATAGCACTTCGCCATTACTAGCTATTAGAAGTCTTGATGCTGCTATCGAGAAAATGATAAGTAAGGCAACAGATTTTGATTCTATTTTCAGTGTTACTAAAATTCAGACTAGATTTTATGATAAAAATGGTAATCCTTTTAATCATAACCCCAAAGAACTTCTTAGAACCCAAGATTTAGAGCCATTGTTTGAAGAGAATTCTGGTTTTTATATCTTTACGAAAGAATCTTTTAAAAATGCAGATAATAAAAGGATAGGGTTAAGACCTTTAATGTTCGAAATAGATAAAATTGAAGCGATTGATATCGATGAACCTTCAGACTTTATAATTGCAGAGACACTACATAAATTATTAAAATGATTTTAGATAAAGTAGAAAATAGTAGTAGGTATTTTAAAGCACCTATATTTGAAGAGATTTTTCAGAAACTCAAAGAATTTGACATTAATACACCCAATGGCACCTATAAAACACATGATTCTTATTATTTTAAAGTAATGAGTTACGAAACTCAATTATCTCCAAAAATAATAGAATCTCATAGAAAAGAAGTTGATGTTCAAATTTTACTTTCTGGAAAGGAACTAATAAAAATTTACAAAGAAGAGGATGTAAGTGTATTAGAAAAATATAATTCCAATATTGATTGTCAATTTTATCAAGAATTAAATTCCCCAATTTCAGAATTAATTCTTGAACCAAGTTATATGGCAGTTTTCTTCCCAAATGATATTCATGGCCCTTTATATGCACACAATAATAAAGTAGATAAATTAAAAAAAATTGTAATCAAAATAGATGAAACACTTTTCTCACAATAAGAGCATTCTTAAATCGAAATTAAAAAATAAAGAGCTTTCAATAGGTTCTTGGTTAACAATACCACATCAAGCAGTAATTGAAATATTAAGTACTGCAGGTTTTGAATGGTTGACAATAGATATGGAGCACTCTCCTATTAGTATTGAGAGTATTATGAATTTAATAGGTCATATTCAAGGCAATGGGATGCAGGCTTTAGTTAGGGTCAGTAAAAATGAAGAAGTTGCTATTAAAAGAGTTTTAGACGCAGGAGCTGATGGAGTTATTGTTCCGATGATACGTAATAAGGAAGAAGCTAAGCAAGCTGTAGACTATGTTAAATATCCTCCAATAGGAAAACGAGGAGTAGGTTTAAATAGAGCTCAGAAATATGGAACTGCTTTTGATACATATCAAGAGTGGGTTAAAGATGAAGTGGTTGTAATTGCTCAAATTGAACATATAGATGCTGTCAACAATTTAGAAGATATTTTTTCAGTTCCTGGAATAGATGGAATTATTGTAGGACCTTATGACTTATCTGCATCTATGGGGTATCCTGGAGAATATGATAGACCAGATGTACAAGCTGCATTGTTGAAAATTGATGAAGTAGCTAAAAAACTTGACAAACCTTTAGGTTTTCATGTCATTGATTCAGGTTATCAGAAAACACTAGAGAAAATTAATAAAGGATATTCTTTTCTTGCATTTAGCCTAGACTTTTTCTTTCTTGGAGATAAGGCCAGAGAAGAAATGAAATTACTTAAAAGTAAACTGTAATGAAAAAGATTTTAGTTTTTGGAGGATTTGGCTTTTTAGGACATTATTTAGTTCATGAATTATTGAATAGAGGTTATGAGGTAACTGTAGCAGATATCCATAAAAACGAAAAATTAGAGAGTAAAATCACATATATTAAATGTGATATTACGAGTAAAGAAAACGTTGAAAATGTTTTTAAAAATAAACAATTTGAAGTTGTATACAATTTAGCTGGTTTTGCAAATTTAGATACAGCTGTAAAATATCCTATAGAAACGATTCAGTTAAACGTAATTGGAAATATGCATATTCTTGAACAATGTGTAAAAAATAATGTTTCTAGGTTTGTTTACGCAAGTAGCGCTTATGCAATGAGTAATAAAGGCTCTTTTTACGGAATAAGTAAATTAGCCTCTGAAAAAATTGTTGAAGAGTACTTGAAGAAATATAGTTTACCTTTTACAATATTAAGGTACGGTTCAGTTTATTCTGAAAGATCATATGACAATAACTACATTTATAATTTAGTTAAAACTGCAGTTTTAGAAGGTGAAATTAATCACAATGGTGATGGAAATGAATTGAGAGAGTATATTCATGCAGCAGATGCTTCCAAACTCTCTGTAGATGTCATAGAATCAGAAGATTTTAAAAACCTTCACGTTATTCTTACTGGAAATGAACGCATGAAACGCTCTGATTTATTTAATATGGTTAAAGAAATATTAAATGACCAGGTAGAGATAAAATATAAAAATGATGGTTACCATAACCATTATAATTTCACACCTTATTCTTTTGAACCATCAGTAAGTAGGAAGCTTTCAGCAAATCCTCACATTGATATGGGACAAGGTTTATTAGAATGCGTAAGATCTGTTCATAAAAATGAAAAATAATTTTAAACAAAATATTTTAAAAGAAAAAGAATTTGATTCATTTTCAGCAGAATTTCTATACAACACTTTAAAAGCACTTTCTAAAAATAAAAAGAATATATCAATTGCTTTATCAGGGGGGTCAACGCCGTTACCTATTTTAAGTATTCTTAAAGATTATAAACTTAATTGGGAATATTTGAATTTTTTCATGGTAGATGAAAGGAATGTTTCTATCTCAAGTTCTTCAAGTAACTACGGTAATATTGAAAAAGTATTTTTTAGAGATGTGAATTCCTCTAGTCATTCTATGATAAATGACAAATATTCTATTGAGGAGTGTGCCATTAATTACGAAAAATTACTATGTACAAAAATTCCTTTAGGAGAAAATAGCTTACCTATTTTTGATTTAATTCTTTTAGGTATTGGCGATGATGGTCATACGGCTTCGTTATTTCCAGAAACAAAAGGATTAAATGAAAGTAAAAAAGTGGTAATTAAAAATAGCGTTCCTCAACTAAATACAGAGAGAATTACATTAACCTACCCAGTAATTTTAAATGCTTCGAAAATTATAATATTGGCGAAAGGAACAGCTAAAGATAAAATATTAAAAGAGATAAAAATAGGTAAAGGAGATCATTATCCTATTGCTCGAATTATTAATTCAAAAGTTGATACAACTTGTATTTTAGGAATAAATTAATATGAATATTAAGAATATATTTTTTGATTTTGATGGAGTAATAGCAGAATCTGTAAGTGCTAAAACTGATGCTTTTGAAGAAATGTATCTTCCATATGGTAAAGATATTGCTGCTAAGGTTGTTGATTATCATAAATTACACGGGGGAGTTTCTAGGTATGAAAAGTTTAAATATTTTCATAAAGAATTTTTAAATGAAGTAATTAATCAAGAGAAAGTTAACGAATTGGCCATTCAATTTTCAAATATAGTTTTAGATAAAGTAATTAATTCTGACGAAGTTTTAGGTGCAAATTATTTTATAGAAAAATACCATACAAAGTTCCAATTCTGGGTTATAACAGGAACACCAACCACAGAGATTGAGTTGATTGCTGAAAAAAGAAAATTGACCAGCTTCTTTATTGGATTGCATGGCTCTCCAAAAAACAAGAGGTATTGGACAGAGTATTTAATTGAAAAACACAAGCTTAATAGAGATGAAATTATCTTTTTAGGAGACGCAACTACTGATATAGATGCTGCTAATTTTTCAAAAACTCATTTTGCTTTAAGAGAAAATGACGAAAACAAAGAAATCTTTAAAGACTATAAAGGTCACAGGTTTAACGACTTTTATCAATTAGAAAAAATTTTAAATATTACATAAATGAAAATTTTATTGACTACTACTTCTTTTCAAGATACTCCGGGAAAACATCATGATTTATTAAATTCTCAAAATTGGGATATTGATTACTTAAGAGGTCCAGTAGAAGAAAGTGTTTTATTACCAATTATTCATAAATATGATGGAGTTATCTGTGGTGACGACGAATATACCAGAGAAGTCATAAAGGCGGGTAAAGAAGGGAAATTGAAAGTGCTATCGAAGTATGGAGTAGGTTTAGATAGAATTGACCTTGAGGCAGCAAAAGAATTTGGTATTGGAGTTACCAATGTACCTGGAATAAATCAAGTATCTGTTTCAGAACATGTACTCGCATTATTATTTACATTTTCTAAAAATATACATCTTCAATATAATTCAGTACAAGCAGGTAGTTGGAAAAGAGGGATTGGATCTGAGATACAAGGTAAAACATTGGGTATAATAGGGCTTGGAGCTGTTGGTAAGGAACTAGGGAAAAAAGCTGGTGCTCTAGGAATGAAAGTTATGGCCTATGACATATTTAAAGATCAAGAATTTTTAGATAAATATTCTGAGATAAGTTTCACTACAGATATAGATGATATTTACAGTAAATGTGATGTTATTAGTCTTCATCTTCCTCATACTAAACAAACAGATAAATTAATAAATAACATTGTTATAAATACAAAGCTTAAAAAACAACCAATCATTATTAATACCGCTAGAGGAAAGCTTATAGACCCAGTAGCAGTAATTTCAGGGATTAAGAATAAATTAATTAAAGGGTATTTATGTGACGTGTTAGAGACTGAGCCTATTTTAGAGAATGAAATTCTGTTAGGTATAGAAAATATAATTATTACACCTCATGTTGGTTCAAGGACTTTTGAAAACGTTCAAAATCAAGGGGTTAAATCTATTGAGAACTTAAGAAAAAAGTTGTATGAATAAGCTACTTAAATTTTTTGTTTATCAATACGTAAAATTTAAATCGCTTATTTATTTAAGTTTTTACAAATATAAAAATTCGAATAAAAAAACAATGTTTATTTATTCTGACTCAAGAGGTTTTGAAATTTCTAAAATGAAGAATAGGAAATCTCCTTTTTCTTCATATATAGATTACTTTATTAAGAACTATAAATGTGATGTTTTTATTTGTCCAGAAAAGCATACTACAATTTTTGATTTTTTAGATATGATTGAATCTAAAAAAAAAAGTTACGATTATATAATTTCACATATTGGCGTTGTTGATTTTTCACCAAGACAAGCAAAAGAAATTAAACCAATATTGGATTTAAAAAAAAATAAAATTAAAAGAGTTTTTGGCGAAGATTTTTACCAAAAATTAATAAAAGTTAAAACATATAAAACTAAATATTTGGGTGAACGAACTTCATCTCTTATTACAGCTGAATTTTTATCGGATATTGCTAAAAAATTTAATAAACTCGATAATCTTATTTGGATTACATGTAATCCCATCGATACAAATTGGAATGGTAATTACTCAAGAAAAAGACCACTTAATATTAATATGGTAAATGATAAAAGCAAAAAAATGTTGACTTTACTTAATAATAAGGTTAAGATTATTGACTTAACTAATTGGAAAATTCAAGATATTCATAAATATACCTGCGATAATATTCATATGTCTAATGATGGAATGAACCTAATTAAAAAAGCAATAATAGATAATCTTAAATAATATTTAGAGCTAATATTTTAAATGATTAAAAAAAATACTTTATTATTTTTATCTTCTGAGTTTCTTACAAAAGGGACATCTTTTTTATCTATTTTAGTAGTTGCTCATTTTTTTTCTAAAGAGGTTTTTGGTTTATTAGTTTTGTACTTCGTAGCTTTTGAACTGCTAACTATTGTTATTTCTAATGGAATAAATGCTTGTGCTAGAATAGATTATTTTAAAAAAGAAGAAGGTCTATTTTTAAAGACCTATCAGGCACATTTAATAAATTCATTTTTCACCTCTTTAGTTATTTTAATTATTGGTGTAATTTCTTTCCAAGATTATATAATTGAAATCATATTACTGTCCTTAGCAGCATTTTTAAGGACTGTTTTTATGTTAAGCCTAGCTATTATTCAATGTAAAGAATTAGCTCAAAAATATTTAAAACTAAATTTATTTTATACCATACTTTACAATAGTTTATTTATTGTATTACTTTTTTTAGGATATACTGTTTTGGCATGGTTGTATGCTATTTTTATTGCTTATTTATTAACTTCTTTATTTTCTTTTAAATTTTATTTAAACAATCTTATTAAGAGGTTCAATAAATTACATACTACCGATTTAAAAAAACAATTTTTAGAAGGAATTATATTTCTGCCTCAGGCTATTGGGTTTTGGTCAAGAACTGGTTCAGAAAGATTTTATTTATCTATTTTTTTATCTCTAAGTACTTTAGGAGTTTATTCCTTTAATTTTCAGCTTTCTTTACCAATTGTAATTTTTGGTACCGCAATTAATATTTATTTGACTCCTATACTTGCCAAAAACATTAAAGTTCAAAATGAAAAAGAAGTTTTACAAATAACAAAAAATTACGCCTTTTTTATAATAGTTGCTTCTTTTTTGTTTGTTATTGGTGCATATATTGTTTCTAGATTTTTCTTTTTTGAAAAATATTTTGAATCATTTTATTTAACAATATGGACTACTTTAATCAATTTATTTTATGTTTTGATGCTGTTATTTATTAACCCATTATATTATTTAGGTAGAAAAAAAATAGTAAGTAGTTTTATATTTTTTTATGGAGTGTTTTTGTCAGTTTCTAATTTTTTTGTAATCAAATATTTTAATATACAAGGTTTAGTTATTTTTAACCTTATCACAAATTTTTTCTTTTTTCTTTTTTCTTATAAATTACTTATAAAATACATCTATGCTAGCAAATTTTAACTTTAAATCGTCAATTAAAAATATTCTTAAATTATTTTCACCTATTAGTTTGCTAGAAGAACCATATAAGTTTTTTTATAAGTATAATTCAGCAAAAATTAAAACTCTCAAGGATAAATATAAAGGACAAAGATGCTTTATTATTGGAAATGGACCTTCATTAAATAAACTTGATTTAAACTTTATAAAAAATGAATACACTTTTGGCGTTAATTCAATTTTTTATAAATATGACGATATTGGTTTCAAACCATATTTTTTCACTGTGGAAGATGGAGAGGTTATGAAAGAAAATCATGAAAGAATATCAAATTTCAAATGTAATTATAATTTTTTCCCATCAAATTATAGGAAATATTTCTCAAAAAATGATAAAGATTTTTTTTTCAACTTAAATAGATCTTTTTATGAAAAAAAATCTAAATTCTTTGAAGTGCCTCAATTTTCAAAAGACATGTCTAAAAGGCTTTATTGTGGTCAAAGTGTGACAATCGTAAACTTACAAATTGCATATTATTTAGGGTTTACAGAAGTATATTTAATTGGAATGGATTTTTCATATGATCAAAGACCAGATGATGTTAAAATTGGAAATAAAATTATTAGTGGTGGGGATGATCTTAACCATTTCCATAAAGAGTATTTTGGGAAGGGAAAAATTTGGCATGACCCAAAGCTTCATAATGTCTTAAAATCATATAAATCAGCAAAGGTTAATTTTGAGAAAGATGGGAGAAATATATACAACGCAACATATGGAGGTAAATTAGAGATTTTTGATCGTGTAAATTACAATTCATTATTTTAATATATGGTTTTTTACTTCTTATATATCATAATTTCATCATTTATAATTTTGTTGGTTTCATCTAATAAAATTGAAATAAGAACCTATAATTGGTATTTAATTTTTCTACTATCCTTTCTTTTTTCAGGTTTGAGATACCAAATTGGTACTGATTATTTGAATTATAAATATGTTTTTGATGATTTAAGGAGGGATGATATTGCTTTATTAGAATATGGTAATTATTTATTAATGTATCTTGTGCAATTAATAGATGGACCCTTTCAATTATATATTTTAGTTACTAGTTTTATAATATGTTATTCTTTTTTTAAGTTTATTAAATTGTTTTCTAGAGACAAATCTATTTCTCTTTTTATTTTCCTTTTTTTTGGATTATTCTTTTTATCATCACTGAACTTTATACGGCAATTTTTAGCTATTTCATTTTTTATTTTAGCATTATGTTCTATTTCAGAAAACAAAAAAATAAAAACAATATTTTTTATTATTTTCTCAATACTTTTTCACACCAGTGCTCTAGTAACATTACCAATATTTTTATTTTATAAACTAAAAATTAATTATAAGCATGTAATAGTAACCATTTGTGCTTCTATGTTTATATTATCAGTTTCTTATACTCTTCTGTTAAATTCTTCTTATGGAATTTATTTAGAAAGAGCTGCTTTAATAAACGAAGATACTCCTCCTTTAATTTTAGTTGTCGGTTTGTTAATGTCGTCCTCATTTTTTATAATTCATATTTTTCGTTCAAAAAAAAAGAATTCTTTTGATAATGTAACTTTGACTCTTTTAACTCTTTCAATCTGTAGTTTGATTCCAATAATTTTGTTTAAAGAACTACCATATAATATTTTTCTAAGAATAAATAATTTTTTTATGATATCATATATTCTAATTATTCCAAGTTGGATTATGAGCTTTAAATCTTTATACTTAAGAATATTAATTAAATTTTTTGTTTTTATTATTTTGGTTTTATATTTTATAAGAACAGCTATTATTTTAGGACCAGAATATAATTTGTTTCCATATAAATCAATTTTTCATGTATAGTGTTTTAATATCCGTTTATAATAAAGAAAAGTCTTATTTTTTAAATAAAGCTTTAAATAGTTTAGTAAATCAAACATTAATTCCTGGAGAGATCATTATTGTAAAAGATGGTGAACTAACTATTGAATTGGATGAGGTTATTGATGCTTTTTGTTTTGAAGAAAAAACTAAAGTAAAAGTTTTGAATCTTAAAAAAAATGTTGGTTTAGGTAAAGCACTAGAACTGGGTTTGCTTGAGACTAATTTTGATATTGTAGCTAGAATGGATAGTGATGATATTTCTTATGAAAATAGATTTAAACTCCAATATGAATTTTTAAGTGATAATAAACACATCGACATTGTTGGATCTAATATTGATGAGTTTCATAAAGACTTTAAAGTTGTTGATAATATGCGAATTGTCCCAGAAAATCATGATGATATATCTAAAAGGATGAAATGGATAAATGGTATGAATCATGTTACAGTTATGTTTAGAAAAAAAGCAATTATTGATTCTGGAAATTATAATTCATTTAATGGCTTTGAAGACTATCATTTATGGATTAGGATGATTTTAAACAATAAAAAATTCTATAATATTCAAAAATCTCTGGTAGCCGTTAGAATTGGTAATGATATGATAGGGCGAAGAAAAGGTTTAAGTTACTTTAAAACTGAATGGAGATTTATCAGGTTTTTAAAAGAGAAAAATTACATATCTACCATTGAAATGATAGTAAGTGGTGGCTCTAAATTTATAGTTAGATTAAGTCCTAGGTTTATAATATTATTTTTTTATAAATATGTTTTAAGATCAAATAAATAATTTTAATATGATACTAACAATTGGCGGATCTGGTTTTGTAGGATCCTTTTTAATCAAAGAATTACATAATTACAAAGTTGGAAATTTAGATAAAAACCCAAGTCCTTTTTTTGACAATATTACAGTAAATGGAGACATACGTAATTTAGATGAAATAAATATCCCTATGGGTACTAAGAGTGTTGTTCTATTGGCAGCAGAACATCGTGATGATGTTTCACCTACATCTCTCTATTATGATGTAAATGTTCAAGGAACAAAGAACGTTCTCCAAGCTATGGATAATGCAGGGATCAAGAGTATTATTTTCACAAGCTCGGTTGCTATTTATGGCTTAAATAAAGAGAATCCTGACGAAAATCATCCTGAAGATCCATTCAATCATTATGGTAAATCTAAATGGCAGGCAGAGATAGTCATTAAAGAATGGTATCATAATGATCCTGAGGGAAAGTCAATTACCATAATTCGTCCTACCGTAATATTTGGTGAACGAAACAGAGGAAATGTTTACAATCTTTTAAAGCAAATCTCATCAGGGAAATTCATGATGATTGGAAAAGGTCAAAACAAAAAATCTATGGCTTATGTCGGTAATATTGTTGCATTGATTAAGAATAGACTAGAAAAGAATGAGCCCGGTTGTCACATTTTTAATTATGCAGATAAGCCTGATTTTTCTATGGTTGAACTTACACAAACGATAGAAGAAAAAATGAAAATTAAATTACCTAGTATTAAAATACCCTATTTATTAGGAATGATGGGTGGCTACGGTTTTGATTTTATATCAGCATTATCAGGAAAAAAGTTTTCTATTTCATCAGTTCGGGTTAAAAAATTTTGTGCAACAACTCAATTTGACTCAGATAAAGTCCATAGTTCATTTAAAGCACCCTTTACTCTTAAAGAAGGATTAGATAAAACTTTAGAGCATGAGTTTATAAACACCAAAGAAGATGAAGTTTTATTTTACAGTGAATAATTATGTAAAACTATAGAAAAATTGGGGTAGATTTTAGCTCAGAATATGAGTTAAGCTTCGCAAATGGTGGAGACCAAAATAATAATACTATTCCAGAAAGACCTATCTGTGATCAAATGGGAATTGCTTTGATTGATGGGTTAGGAGATAAAATACAGTCTAGCAGTTGGTTGCTAAAGAAGTAAACTTTTTTGGCTACATTTGGTTTAGAAACTAATTTTAATAAATATGCCATTCGATCCAAATTCAGCAAAGAAAGCAGGAAAAAAATCTAAAAGAGGACCTGCAAAAAAAGAAGGGCCTTCCATCAAGGAAAAGATGGAAATGCTCTATGAAAAAGTGTTGGATGATTTGCTTATAAACCAAGAAAAACTAACAAAAACAGAACGGGTAAAAGTCTTTGTTACCCTGTCAAATTATATCTTCCCAAAAACAAAATCTGTACGAGATAAATTCACCCTGGAAAAATTAAAAGAGAAAAATGAAGATATCTTTAATCAAGATCCAGATCCTACCAGGTAATATCTTTTGAGTAAAAAAATAATCAATTGAATTATAAAGAAACCCTTTATTTTATTGCAAAATGTTTGACCATCTCTTTGGAAGAGAAAAATAGGCAAGAAATAGAAAAGCAATTAAAATCAACGACTATAGATTGGGATGCTGTTGTAAAAGTAAGTACCAGTCATTATGTCTTTCCTGCGATCTATTGTAATTTCAAAAGAGCTGATTTTTTAAAATATCTTCCTGCCGATTTGGTTGAGTACATGAAACATATAACCAACTTAAATAGAGACCGGAATAAACAAATTATTTTACAAGCACAAGAACTAAACAGCCTATTATTAGCGAATAACATTAGGCCTATATTTTTAAAAGGAACTGGTAATCTTTTAGAAGGTTTATATGAAGATATCGGAGAACGTATGGTCGGAGATATTGATTTTATTGTTTCAAAAGGAGAGTATATAGAAGCAATAGAAATATTATCAGGTGTGGGGTACACTACTGTTTCAGAATTAAAATATTTTTTTCCTGAATTTAAACATCATCCAAGATTAAAAAAAGAAGGAAATATTGCTGCTGTAGAAGTTCATAAAGAATTATTGATTGAAAAATATTCACAGGAGTTTAATTATGATTTAATTTGTAAAAAAATTCAGAAAATAAATGGAGTGACGATTTTAAGTTTTGACGACCAATTAGCTTTATCAATTATTGCAAGACAAATTAATGAATATGGTTATGAATATAAAAATATAGTTTTGAGAAATGCATATGATGTTTTTCTATTATCTAAAAAGACAAACTCTAAGAGTGCAATCTTGAAATTTAAGAAATTAAGACATCCTCTAAATTGTTTTTTAGCTTCTTGTTTTTTTTCTTTTGGGGAAATGACTTCTTTAGAATATCTCAAAACTAAAGAGGCTGAAATATACTTAAGAACCTTTAATAAGCAATTGAAGAATGAAAGGTATAGAAGATTAACATTCCAATTAATTCATAAGCAGATTTTTATAAAAAAAAGAATTAGTATTCTTTATAAATCAATATTTAACAAAAAGTATAGAGTTTGGTTGTTAAATAGAATTTCAGACAAAAATTGGCAAAGAGAAAAGTTAGTCGAGTTAGGACTTAAAAAAAAACCTAAATAAAATTAATATAAAGAGCTGTTAAGACTTGCGTCCAGGTATTTAAGCCTTACCAAATTACTCTCGCCTGTTGCATAAATAAATCTGCCAGTGCATCTTTATTTTGATGTGTACCAATATAAGTCAGAAAAGTACTTTCTTTAGAATGCCCGGTAATATTCATTAGTAGCGGTGTTTCAATCTTCCCATAATAATTAGACGCAAAAGAACGCCTCATAATATGTGAAGTCACAAATTCATATTTTGGCGCGTTTACAATTTCCTTCCTTCTTGTTTTCGGATTGTTTTTAAATCCACTTACCAACCCATTTATTCCTGCTATTCTACAAAGTGCTTTAATTTGTTTATTAAACACCACTTGAGATACTTTACTTGGAAATTTATTCTCTAATAGTTTAATAACCAGAGGATCTGCAACACCAACAGTCACCGCCTTCTTTGTTTTCTGCTGTAGTATATCTATATACAATCCAGTGGGTGCTCTTCTAAGATTATTCGGGCTCAACTTTAATAAATCTGAAACTCGTTGACCGATACACAATCCTATTAATAACCAATTATAACTATCTTTATATACTTCAGGAATCTGCTGTAATTCTTTTAAAGCTTTTATCTCTTTTGGATTTAAAATATGAAGAATTCGATCGGAATTTTTCTGTTTAAAAGATTCTATATAATTAGAATAGGGGTGTACTTCCAATCCGCTTTTCTCAGCATCTCTCAAAATAATCTTCAATAATTTTAAGAGTTGGCCACAGTAATTATCGCTATACTGCTGTTCATTTTTTAGAAAACGAGTAAAAGATTCAGCGGTATATTTATCTATAGAGTTTACATACAATTTCTCTGATTTCTCAAATTCATAGGCTTTTACAATCCGAAACAAAGATTTATAGGTCCGAATGGTATTATGTGCCAAACCCACAGTTCCATATCCTTGAACTCTTTTTGTGGCAGAATTGGAAATAAAATGTTCTAAATAGTCTAAAAATAAAACGGAATTCTCTATTTTTAAACGTGTATTTGAAGTCTTTATTTGTGGTTTTTTATAAAAATTAACGTGCATATAACGTATGTTATTTTAATTATTTAACATAAATATAACTTGTATATATTTATAATTTAACAAAATATGAGCTAAATTATAACAAGTTATCCTTCTTAAATATACGTTATTTATTTAAAATATAAAAGTTAAAATGCTTATTTTTAGTGTATTAAATTGATTTATTTTTAAAAAGACTACGGACTGTAGTCGTTGAGAATATCACGATCAAGTTTCAAAAAACTAGCTAAGATTTATACAGTAATTTCAAAAATTAGTATTTTGTGCGTTGCCGCTTTCAGGATTTACTAAGATTAGTTGATATCCTTTTAATTGAAATAATTCGTCTTTGAATGCTTCAAGCTTACTTTTTATAATTTCAGGAGTATTTGGAAAAAATTCATGTCCATGAACATCTCTATTTTTATCGTAAAAGCTAGTAGTGAACAGACTGATAAAAGTCTAGGCTGTTTGATCCAGATGATGATCGGGAGAGTTCCTAGACTTTCACGAAGGAACAAATAGCTTAAGATAAAAGTAGGAAGTTCTAGACTTTTTGATGCTTTTTTGGCAATGAAAAAAGTATGGAACTATAAAATACGTTTTTCTTTTTTCATTTTGCCTTGATACAAAACGAAACAAAAATCAAGACTTATTTTTCGCTACGCGATTTACCTACAACCAAAATATATTTTGGTTTTGGCAGTCTTAAATTTTACAAGATATTTCATTATCGTGTCCAGACACCTGGCGCATACTGGCCCATTCGCTATAAATGTCCACTGGACATTTATTGAACGCTCTGTCCTCTTTGGACACTCAGCCGTTTCATATCTTTTGAATTTATACAAAAAATAAAATAGGTTGGTTTTAGATGCTGATGTTATAGTTTTCATACGATAGGCAAGAAAGTTTTAAATTAAACAATACTTCTAAAGGTGTACCTCGTGATCCCAAGAAATAATGAGCGATGATATGGAAGTGCGGTGCGCAGCACTACGCATGGAATATCAAAAGAGAATGGTGCGCAGCAATTTCATAGGGATTATCTTGATTTTTTGCTTCTTTTGTATCAAGACAAAAGATGAGAAATTATTTTTTGTTTTTTCACCAAAATAGGTGCTTTCTGTTATAGTTTAATACTTGAAATTATTTTTTCTTTTCTTTTTTCTTTTCCATTGATGAAAAGAACCAAAAATCTAGACTTATTTTAATTTACTTGAATTCTAAATTGTATTCCACTCACGCACCCAGACCACTGCGTTCTTTGGGCGCTTACCGTTTCATACAATTTGAATTTCTACGAAAAATAAAATAGGTCGGTTTTAGATTAGGAATCCTATTTTTTTTAAATTAGTACACAAGCGTTTCTTTTTAGAATATTTAAAAAAGAAGGTATGTATGAATTAGATACATTGTGTTTGTTTTTTGTTTTCAGTTAGTTTACATTTGAACTAACTAGATAAAATCTTTTTTCTAGAAGGTAATACCTTAATAATATCGTAATGAAAGGAATAATTTTAGCAGGTGGCAGTGGAACGCGATTATATCCTTTAACCAAAGGGGTATCAAAGCAGCTATTACCAGTATATGACAAACCCATGATTTATTATCCATTGTCAGTGCTCATGTTGGCGGGTATTAAAGAAATTTTAATTATTTCTACACCAGAAGATTTGCCAAATTTCAAAAAACTATTAGGTTCTGGAGCCGATTTGGGAATACAGTTAACATATAAAGAACAAGCAAGGCCCGAGGGTGTGGCGCAGGCATTTATTATAGGAGCCGATTTTATTGGCAATGCTGCTGTTTGTTTAATTTTAGGCGATAATATATTTTACGGCCAAGGTTTTTCTGAAACCCTGCAAAATGCAAAAGAAAATATTAAAAAAGGCAAGTCTACTGTGTTTGGGTATTATGTAAATGATCCAGAAAGATATGGTGTAGCCGAGTTCGATAGTAATGGCATAGCGGTCTCTATAGAAGAAAAACCTGCAAGACCAAAATCTAACTATGCAATTGTTGGTTTGTATTTTTATACCAATGAAGTGGTTCAAATAGCAGAGAAGATTACACCTTCTCAAAGAGGAGAGTTAGAAATAACAGACGTAAATCAAGCTTATTTAAAAAGTAATAATTTAAGAGTGCAACTTTTAGGTAGAGGTTTTACCTGGTTAGATACAGGTACACACGCTTCTTTAATGGAAGCCGGGCAGTTTATAGAAACCATAGAAAAAAGGCAAGGATTGAAGGTGGCTTGTTTAGAAGAAATTGCGTACAACATGAAGTATATAGACACAGCGCAATTAAAAAAAATAGCAGAGCCTCTAAAGAAAAATGAATATGGCCAGTATTTATTAAAACTAACGAAATAGATACAATGAAATGTCTAAAAACAGAAATACAAGACCTGTATGTAATAGAGCCTTCCATTTTTGAGGATGAAAGAGGCTACTTTTTAGAGTCTTTTAATCTAGCATATTTTCAAGAAAATATAGGTTTTGTGGAATTTATTCAGGACAATGAATCCAGGTCTTCTAAAGGGGTTTTAAGAGGATTGCATTTTCAAAAACCTCCATTTAATCAAGCTAAATTGATACGGTGTATAGAGGGCCGGGTGCTAGATGTTGCTGTAGATATTAGAAAGGGTTCTCCTACGTATGGAAAGCACATAGCTATAGAATTATCGGGCGAAAATAAAAAACAAGTATTTGTTCCTAAAGGTTTTGCACACGGATTTTCTGTGTTAAGTGAATCTGCTGTGATTACCTATAAAGTAGACAATAGGTATGCACCTGAATATGATGCCGGAATTCGTTTTGATGATGAAGCCTTGCAGATCGATTGGTGTTTACCTCAAGAGGAAGTTCAATTATCAGAAAAAGATAAAGATTTACCGTCTTTTAAAGATTTAGACTCCCCTTTTAATTTTTAAAGACATGAATATACTAGTTACAGGATCTAATGGGCAGTTGGGCTCAGAAATAAAAGACGTTTCGGCAAGCTATAAAAGTTTTCGTTTCTTTTTTATGGATTTGCCAGCATTGGACATTTGTAATAGCAGTCAGTTAGATCTTTTTATTGCAAAAAATAAAATACATACCGTTATTAATTGTGCTGCCTATACGGCGGTAGATGCAGCAGAAGAAAATGCAGTAATTGCCGAACAAATAAATGGCGTAGGTGTTTTGAATTTAGTGCATGCACTAACAAAAGTAAACGGGAAATTAATTCATATTTCTACAGATTACGTCTTCGATGGGAATGTATTTTTACCCTACCAAGAGTCAGATAAGACAAACCCCATAGGTGTGTACGGTAAAACAAAAAGAAATGGAGAACTCGCAGTAATCAACGGGGACATTGATGGAATTGTGATTAGAACTTCTTGGTTGTATTCGGCTTACGGTACTAATTTTGTAAAAACAATGCAAAGGCTCGGTAAGGAAAGAAATGAATTAAACGTTATTTATGACCAATTAGGTACACCAACGAACGCATCTGATTTGGCAAAAACCTGTCTAGATATTCTCGCTTATAGTAAAGAAACGAATATAAATGCAAAAGGAAATGTCTATCATTATTCGAATGAAGGTGTTGCCTCTTGGTATGATTTTGCAAAGTCCATTATGGAATTAGGTAAAATAGACTGCGAAGTAATCCCTATTGAGACCAAAGACTATCTTACCGAAGCAAAGAGGCCTCATTTTTCAGTATTGAATAAGGCTAAAATTAAAAACGATTTTGAAATTGAGATTCCATATTGGAGAGTATCTTTAGCACAGTGTATTTCAAAACTGAACCAGGAATAAAATGACATTGAAAAAAAATATTTTAATTACCGGAGGTGCTGGTTTTATTGGCTCGCATTTAGTGCGGTTGTTTGTGAATAAATATCCAAAGTATCAAATTATTAATATGGATGTTTTAACCTATGCAGGGAATTTAGAGAATTTAAAAGATATTGAAGCTAAAGAAAACTATACATTTATAAAATGTGATATTTGTGATATTGAAAAGGTGAAAAAGGTTTTTGTAGATTATAAGATTGATTCGGTCATTCACTTAGCGGCAGAATCGCACGTAGACCGTTCTATTGAAGATCCATTTTCCTTTGCTCAGACCAACGTAATGGGAACACTTAGTTTATTACAAGCGGCTAAAGAATATTGGGATACTGACTTTGCAAATAAGTTGTTTTATCATGTTTCAACAGACGAAGTATACGGTTCATTGGGTCAAGAAGGCTTTTTTACAGAAGAAACAGCCTATGCCCCTCATTCTCCCTATTCGGCATCCAAAGCCTCTTCAGATCATTTTGTACGCGCTTTTGCAGACACCTATGGAATGCCTACAGTCATTTCTAATTGCTCCAATAATTATGGTTCGTATCAGTTTCCAGAGAAATTAATTCCGTTATTCATTAACAATATTATAAATAACAAGCCACTTCCTGTCTATGGAAAAGGAGAAAATGTTCGAGATTGGTTGTTTGTAAATGACCATGCAAGAGCTATTGATCTTATTTTTCATGACGGAAAATTAGGAGAAACCTATAATATTGGCGGATTCAATGAATGGAAAAACATCGATTTAATTAAACTACTTATAAGTGTGGTAGATAAACATTTAGGCAGAGTATCGGGTACATCAGAAAAACTAATAACCTTTGTAGCAGACAGGGCAGGCCATGATGTACGCTATGCAATAGATGCTACAAAATTAAAGCACGAATTAGGCTGGGAACCATCGTTACAATTTGAAGAAGGAATTGAGAGGACTGTTACATGGTACCTAGATAACAAAGAATGGTTACAAAATGTAACTTCGGGTGTGTACGCAAAGTATTACGAAAACATGTATACTTCTTAAAACAGTCTTTGTGTATTATTATTATTATTATTATTATTATTTAATGTTTTCTATTAAAAATACTTCTTTTTAAAGAATTTTAATGAACGAAAACGATTGAAGTTTGGTGCTTTATTGCCCATTGTTATAAGTTATTATATATTTAGCAAAAATTAATAAGAATATGATTTTAATTGCTGACGGAGGTTCTACAAAGGCAGACTGGATTGCTATTAACAGTGAGAAAGAAGAGATGTTTAGAGTGCGAACTTTAGGTTTAAATCCTGCAGTGGTTGTAGAAGAGGAACTACACAATAGGATTATTAATATGTTTCAGTTAATGAACATTAAAGATGAGGTAACTGAAATTCATTTTTATGGCGCTGGTTGCGGAACCCCAGGACCAATAGCAATTTTAAAAGAGATTTTAGAAACCATCTTTGTAAACGCTGTAATCTATATTGCAGAAGATATGTTGGCTGCGGTTTATGCCGCTACTGGAAAAGAGCCTGCGGTAGTTTGTATTTTAGGAACGGGATCTAATAGTTGTTATTTTAATGGGGAAAATATAGAAATGTTAGCGCCTTCTTTAGGGTATATTCTTATGGATGAGGCTAGTGGTAATTATTTTGGAAAAAAATTAATCGTAGATTATTTTTATAAAAAAATGCCAAAAAACATTTGTTTAGAGTTTGAAAAAGAATTTAACTTAGATGCAGATCATATTAAAAAGAATATTTACAAAGAAGTAAATCCGAATATGTATTTGGCTTCATTTGCAAAATTTATGTTCGAATTTAAAGATGAAAAGTATATTAAAAGGTTAATTAAGAAAGGTTTTCAAGAATTCTTTAAGTGTCGCGTTTTACCATATAACGTAGATAACAATTCAAAAATCTATTTTATTGGCTCAATAGCACACTATTTTAAAGATATTTTAGAAAAAGTAGCAGCTAAAAATAACTTAACTATTACAGGTGTTATTCAAAGACCCATTGATAATTTGTTAGAATATCACAAGAAAAACATCAATCTATAATAGCAAGTATTCTCTCTAATTGCATACCTCTAGACCCTTTAATTAAAATAGATTTTTGTTTTAAAGGATTAGCGGTAATGTATGCTTTTAAGGCTTCGAAATTTCTAAATTGCTTGCTTTTTGTTTGTGCTTTATAGAAATGCGCTCCCACATACAATGTCTGCGAAAAGCAGAAGGCATCAGCTATATTTACAATTGCTTGGTGTTCTATAGTACTTTGCTTTCCTAACTCAAACATATCTCCTAAAATAACAACTTTTGATGCTTTTTTAAGCTTTGAGAAGTTCTCTAAAGCAACTTCCATACTTGAGGGGTTTGCATTGTAAGCATCTAAAATAATATGATTGTTTTCTTTTTCAATGATTTGTGAGCGGTTATTTGTTGGGATATAATTTTCAATAGCCTTCTTAATCTCTGTATCTTTTAGTTTAAAATGTACACCAATAGTTATAGCTGCCAAAATATTTGTGTAATTATAGGCTCCTATTAGATTACTTTCAATTTCACTATTTTCAGATGCTATTTTTACAAATGGATCTGCTCCTAGAAACTTAAGGTACTCAGGAAAACAAATCGTTGTAATATCTAGTGTTTTTTCAACTTGAATAGGATCTTTAGGGTTTATAAAGGCAACTTTATGATGTTCCTGTAAAAAGGCATACAATTCACTCTTTCCTTTAATTACGCCTTCAATTCCGCCAAAACCTTCTAAGTGTGCTTTTCCGAAATTTGTAATATAACCAAAATCGGGTGCTGCAATAGCACATAGAAATTCAATTTCTTTTTGGTGATTCGCACCCATTTCTACAATACCAATTTCAGTATTTGGCGTCATAGATAGTAAAGTTAAAGGCACACCAATATGGTTGTTTAGATTTCCTACAGTGGCGGTAGTAGTATATTTTTCTGAGAGTACCGTGTTTATTAATTCTTTGGTAGTTGTTTTTCCATTACTACCGGTTAGTGCAATAATTGGTATTTTTAATTGTAATCGATGATAATTAGCTAATTGTTGTAGCGTTTCTAAAACATTATCTACTACAATAGTTTTGCCACTTATTTTAAATTCAATTTCATCAATAATTGCAAATGCAGCGCCTTGGTCTAGAGCAGTATGGGCAAATTTATTTCCGTTAAATTTTTCGCCTTTTAAAGCAAAAAACAGCGCATGTTCTCTAATATTCCTAGTATCTGTATCTACTAGATAGTATTTTGAATACAGTGCATAAATTTCTTTTATTCCCATTGTTTAAAGATAAAAAAAATCCTCATTGTTCAGTAACAATGAGGATTAAATATTTTCTAAAATATAAATTATCTGCTACGAACAGCATTTGTCTTTTTTTTGTATTTCATTGGGCCTAACTTATCTGTAACACATCTAAAACCAATAAAATTAGTTGCCATAAATTCTGGTAAATACCTTCTTTGTGCAGGATCTAACCAATACTCTCTATCAGCCCAAGACCCACCTTTGTAAACTCTCGTTTGATCACTAATTAAAGTGCTACGCTTTTTAGCATCAACTGTAATTACTTGGTCACCAGAATTAGCATCTGTAACTCTTGTTGGTTTTTTTGGTGAATTATACATACTGGGTCTAGATGCAAACGCATCTTGGTCATCTTCGTAGAATCTTGAGGAATTTAAATCTCCATCAGAAATATTTGAATTATCAGATTTAGAAAAATTTGTTCTAAAAGTAGCATCACTTTTAATGATTGGTATGAGTTTAATAGCACCAGGAAGTTGTTTTGGTCTAATACTTCCGTTTGGTAATGTATCATATTCTACAGCTACATCGTCACCTACTATAACAACTTTACCTTCTTTATTAATTAATTTTTTTGTAAAAACATTTCCTCTGAAATAATTAAAGTCATTCGCTTCATTGTCAATAATAGGTCTGTAAACATCTGCTACCCACTCCGCAACATTTCCAGACATATCATACAAGCCAAAAGCATTTGGGGGATACGACTTTATTTGAATAGGAATATCAGAACCATCAGAACTCCACCCTGGTAAACCACTATATGCACCTTTGCCTTGTTTGAAGTTTGCTAATTGATCTCCTCGGTATGTTTTGTCTTTAGATCTAGTGTATTTTCCATCCCAAGCATATTTTTTTCTACCTCTAATATTGTTGTACTCTCTATTTTCTGAAACTGCTTTTGCTGCAAATTCCCATTCAGCTTCTGTAGGGAGTCTGTATTTTAGTTGCAGAATTCCATCTTCTTGTGTTATTTTTCTTCCTTGAAAAGCATCTTTTCCTGGCTTTTCTTGCCCTTTTCCTCTTCTTATTTTTATACCTTTTTTGTAAATAGTAGTATCGAGCTCTTTGCCATCTATTTTTTTAAATAGGTTGTCTGAATCACTTAAAAACCTATCTGTATCAAAAAAGTTCCTTGTAGAATCCAATTCGAAAATATTTTCAATATAACCTTTGTCTATTAATTTCTTTAAGTTTACTACGTTTGTTCTCCATTTGCAGTATTCATTTGCCTGCAACCAAGTAACACCTACTACAGGGTATTCTGCATACGCTGGGTGGCGAAAATAATTTTGTGTTAATATATCTGTATTTCCTAAGCTTTTCCTCCAAACTAAAGTGTCTGGTAAAACAGAGTTGTAAATATGTTTGTATTTCTCTTCTGAAGGAGAAAATACATCTTTCGTATATTGCACGTATAAGGAATATTCAGAATTAGTAACTTCTGTTTCATCCATGAAAAATGGACGCACATGTATTTTTTTAGGTGTGGTATTCCAATCAGACATTACATCATCTTGCACTTGCCCCATCGTAAAAGAGCCACCTTCAACAAGTACCGTCCCTAGAGGTAAATCTTGTTCTTCAAAAGAACTATTTTTTATGTAGTTTCCATTTTTAGGATCGTTAAATGATAAACCTGTTAATCGAGAAGTGTTATTTGACTTATTGCTGCTACAACTTGTAAAAAGAATTATACTTAGTGTAACAAAAGATATATTTAATATTTTTTTCATTCCCCTAGAAAAATTTTGCTATGGTTTATTCGGAAGGCAATTTACAATAAATATAATTTATTACAATAAAAATTTATAATTTAATACATCCTTTTTGCATTCTCTTTTATTAAACGTTTGCTTTTTATATTTAGTATAACTTATCTTTGTAGTAGATTAAAATATCTGCTACAAATTTGCGTTATTTGAATACGATTTATGAAAAGATTTTTTTTACTTATTATAATACTACTCTTAGCTCAACATGCAACTTCACAGGTAAATAATTCTGTATTAGCTGTAGGAGATTGGTATAAGTTCTCAATAGATACCTCGGGTGTTTTTAAAATTGATAAAAACTTATTACAAAAAATTGGTATTAACACAAACGGATTAAATCCCAAGAATATTCAAATTTTCGGGAATGCTGGGCATTTATTACCTGTTTTAAATAGCGATTTTAGAAACCAAGATTTAAAAGAAAATGCTATTTTTATAGAGGGTGAGGCCGATGGTAGTTTTGATGCAAATGATTTTATTTTGTTTTATGCCAAAGGACCGCACGACTGGGTCATAAATACTACTACGAAAACAGCAAATCATCGGCAAAATATATACTCTGACAAGGCCTACTATTTTATAACCGTTGGCAGTAGTAACGGGAAAAGAATTGCTAAAAAGGCAACGAATACAATTCCAGCAGGCAGTGTAATTACTTCTTTTGACGATTTTACATTTTATGAAAAGGATGAAATAAATTTAATTGCGGCAGGAACACAATGGTTTTTTTATGATGATTTTAATATAGAGAATACCCAAACATTTACAATACCCTTTTCAAATGCTTTAAAAAACACTTCTTTATCTGTTAAGATCAGAGCTGTAAGTACTTCTGTAAGTTCCTCATCAATGGAAGTAAAGGTAAATGGTTTGGTTTATCCAACACTCAATTTCTCGGCGATAAATTCTAGTAATAAAGCCAGGGCTTCTGAAAAAACTAGTCTTGTAGAGAATTCTTCAGATTTTATAAAAATTGAAATTAATTATAATAATAACGGAAATCCTTCGGCAAGCGCCTATTTAGATTTTATAGAAGTTGTTGGTAAAAAGGAACTAAAGGCGGATGCTACCCAGTTTTCTTTTAGAAGTTTCGAGCAATCTGACGCAATTGGTGTGGTAGAGTACCAAATTAAAAATGCAACTAACATTTTTCAAGTTTGGGATGTTTCAAACTTCTTATTACCTAGCGCTATTTCCAATGAAGCAGCGGATTCTAGCTTTATATTTAGAGATAATGGTTCGCTTTTAAAGGAGTATGTGGTTTTAAATGAATCCGATTTTTACATTCCAGAAACCATAGAAAATGCAAAAGTTGTAAATCAAAATTTGCATGCATTAAGAGATCTTAATTATATTATAATTACAAGTAGTGAGTTGGCTTCTGAAGCGAAGAGATTAGCCGAGTATCATGAGGTAAATTCTGGTTTAATAACAAAAGTGGTGCTTCTAGATGAAATTTATAATGAGTTTTCCTCAGGTTCTAAAGATATAACGGGTATCAGAGATTTTATTAAACACATCTACGATACAAATTCTTCTGAAGATAAGAAACTAAAATACGTTTGCTTCTTCGGTGATGCATCTTATGACTATAAAGACAGGCTTTCAGGCAATAACAATATTGTGCCTGTAAAATTATCAGAGAAAAGTTTCAACTTGGCAACCTCTTGGGTTACAGATGACTTTTTTGTAATGTTAGGTGAAAATGATGGTAACATGAATGGTGTCGATACAATAGAGGTTGTTTCAAGCAGAATACCGGTTACTGGAGCTGCACAGGCAAGAACAGTAGTAGATAAAATTTTAAGTTATTACAGTAAGAGTGCTATTGGAGATTGGCGAAATACAATCACTTTACTAGCAGATGATATAGATGATGATTATGATATACCGATTCAAAAAGGAGTAGAGGTTATTGCAGATGCTATTAAAAATAATAAACCGGTCTTTAATGTCAATAAAATTTATGTAGACTCGTATGTGCAACAAAATGCTTCTGGCGGTGAGCGTTACCCAGAGGTAAATGATGCAATTACAAATGCGATTGAAAAAGGTACGTTGGTTTTAGATTATTTTGGTCACGGAGGGGAAGATGGCTTTGCTTCTGAGAAAATTTTAGAAAAACCACAGATTCAGGGGTTTTATAACCCCAATACATTGCCTTTATTAATAACGGTTACTTGTGATTTTTCGAGATTCGATAATCCCAGTAGGATAACTGCAGGTGAGTTAACATTTTGGAATAAGACTGGCGGTGCAGCAAGTATGATTACAACTACGAGAGAGGTTTTTATTAGTGTAGGACAACGTTTTAATGTAGCTTTAATTAAAGTTTTATTAGAATTTAATAATGAGGATGTAACAATTTCTGAAGCTTTAATGAATACTAAAAATAGTTTTTCGAATGAGCAAAAGTTTTTTATCTATTCTTTTGGTGATCCCGCAATGAAATTGGCAGTACCGGAGCCAAATATTCAAATCACAAAAATGAACGGTAAAGATATGACCCAACCACTAGACACTTTAAAAGCGCTTTCTAAAGTTAGTTTTGAAGGCGTTGTTTTAGATAATATTGGTAATCGTTTATCTGATTTTAATGGGACACTTTCTACCACCGTTTTTGATAAATCTTTAGATAGAAAAACTTTAGGAAATAATAGTTTTGGTGAAATAATGGATTTTGATACGCAAGACAGTAAAATATTTAAAGGTAAATCTAGCGTGGTAAATGGTGGTTTTAGTTTTGATTTTATTGTGCCTAAAGATATTAAAATTGCTTTTGGAGAAGAAATAGATATAAACGGAAATACTCTTTTTAAAAAAGGAAAAATAAGTTTATACGCAAATGATACACTCACATATAAAGAAAAGGGGGGGTATAATATAGATATTACGGTTGGTGGAATAGATGAAAATGCACCAGAAGACACTGCGGGTCCTGATTTGAAGTTATTTATGAATGATGAATCTTTTATAGACGGTGGTAATACAAATGCTTCTCCTAATTTAATTGCAGTGCTTTCAGATATTAGTGGAATTAATACTTCTATTACGGCAATAGACCATGATATTATTGGGGTTTTAGATGGAGATGCCTTAAATCCTTTGGTTTTAAATGATTTCTATGAGACGGAGCTAGATGATTTTACAAAAGGTAAAGTTACATATAGACTAAGAGATTTGGAAGTAGGGCCGCATACTTTAAAAATAAAAGCATGGGATACTTATAATAATTCATCTGAAACAACGTTAAATTTTGTGGTGATTAGTGACGCAATATTAAATTTAGAAAATGTGTTAAATTATCCAAATCCTTTTGTAAATTACACAGAATTTTGGTTCAATCACAACAAGCCAAATGAAGTATTAGAGGTGCAAGTTCAAATATTTACAGTTTCTGGTAAACTCGTAAAAACAATCAATCAAAACATACAAACAACAGGCAGTTTGTCTAGAAATATTACTTGGAATGGTTTAGATGATTTTGGTAATAAAATAGGAAAAGGAGTCTATGTTTATAGATTAAGGGTAAAGGCAACGGAAACTAATTTAGTTTCTGAAAAGTATGAAAAGTTAGTAATACTTCAATAAAATTATATATTTGTAATAAGAATAATTAGGTAATAGAGATGAAAGAAGTCAAGAAAATAGTTTTTTGTGTATTATTAAGTGTTTTTGCAATTGTTAAAATTTCATCTCAAACAGGTGGTATTACAACAGCAACTCCATTTTTATTAATTGTGCCAGATGCAAGAGCTGGTGGTATGGGAGATATGGGAGTAGCTACAAATGCAGATGGTTTTTCATTATTTCATAACCCTGCAAAAATAGCATTTAGTAACAGGCAAATTTTAACAGGAATTACATACTCCCCTTGGTTAAGAAACTTAACAGATGATATTTTTATAGGAAGTGGTTCCTATATTAATAGATTTAGTGAAAATGCAGCTTGGGGTGCAGATTTTAAATATTTTTCTTTAGGTCAAATAGATTTAACAAATGACAGAGGAGAATCAACTGGCTCTATAAATCCGAATGAATTAGTTGCAACTGGTTCTTATTCTTTGAAGTTAAGTGAAACTTTTGCAATGGGAGTTTCTCTTAAATATATTCGTTCGAATCTTGCTTTTAATGGAACTCCAGGGAATTCTCTACAACCAATAAATTCTTTTGCAGTAGATGTTTCTGGGTATTACCAATCTTTAGAAGAAAATTATGGCAATTTTAATGGTCGTTATAGACTAGGTTTTAATATTGCTAATATTGGACCAAAAGTGTCTTACACTCCGGGAGAAGAGGATTTTATACCTACTAATTTAAAGTTGGGTGGTGGTTTTGATTTTATAATGGATGATTACAATACAATTTCTACAACTATAGAATTTACAAAACTATTAGTGCCAACGCCACAATTAGATGGTTCTGATCAAGACAAAGGTTTTGTAGAAGGAATGTTCTCTTCATTTGGAGATGCTCCAGGAGGTTTTAGTGAAGAATTACAGGAGTTTACATATGCTTTAGGTGCAGAATACTTATACAACAATGCATTTGCATTAAGAACTGGTTACTTTCATGAAAGTGAAGATAAGGGAAATAGACAATATTTCACATTAGGTGGAGGTTTTAAGACCAACGCTTTAAATATCGATTTATCGTATTTAATAAATGCTTCAGATGTTAATAATCCCTTAGAAAATTCGCTGCGTTTCTCTGTGTCTTTTGATTTAGGTGAAATTTACGAAGATTATTAAAAAATCAATTTTTTTTAGTAGTTTTAGCATATTAAAAAAAGCAGTCTGTTTAGGCTGCTTTTTTTGACCGCTTTAATCGAGAAAATCAATTGCTGAAATTCAGCACACTTAAACGAAAGATGCAAAGAGAAAAGTAGGTGCTTTTTAAAACTAAATTTAAAATACATACATGAAACAAATAAAGATAACTAGTTCTGCGACTGTTTACAGCAATCTTGATGAGCTCTCTACGGAAGATCAAATGCTAATGAATAGAGCTATTGAAGCTCGTGGAAATGCCTATGCGCCGTATTCTAAATTTCACGTTGGGGCAGCTTTGTTGTTAGATAATGGAGAAATTGTTTTAGGGAATAATCAAGAAAATGCGGCATATCCATCAGGTATGTGTGCAGAAAGGGTTGCTATCTGGCAAGCAGGTTCTTTATTTCCCGGAGTAAAAATAAAAAAACTAGCCATTTCAGCAAGCTCTAAAATTACAAAGGTAGACAAGCCAATTGGCCCTTGTGGTGCTTGTAGGCAAACATTGTCAGAGTATGAAATTAATCAGAAGGAACCTTTTCCTGTTATTTTTATGGGAGAAGTTGGTGAGATTGTAAAAACACCCTCTTTACTTTCACTACTGCCTTTTTCCTTTGATAGTTCATATCTATAAATAAGATCTCTTTGCTAAACTTCAAGAGGGTATGTTTTTTCAATTTGGACATCGTATTATTTATAACTAATAAAAATAGTATAATCCCTTTGGTAACGGCAATACAACTTTAACAATTGCTTTCTTCGGCGGCGCTTGTTTTAATATTTCAAAAATAAAGTACTTTTGAATATCATTGTTTTAGGATGATAAATATTTAATTGAAAAAGAAAATTTATAACTTACAAATAATTAAGTAATTTCTAAAGTATTATTAATTATGATTTCATCTAAAATAACAGGAACAGGAAGTTTTATTCCGTCTATAAAGAAAGAAAATAATGATTTTTTAGATACTCATTTTTTAAACGAAGATGGTAGTGATTTTTCTTTAGAGAATGATGTTATTATAGGAAAATTTAAGAATATTACAGGAATTGCAGAAAGGCGTTATGCCAAATCTGAATATAAAACTTCTGATATTGCCTTTTTTGCTGCAGAAAAAGCAATTAAAGATGCAGCTATAAATGCAGAAGAATTAGATTATATTATTCTAGCACATAATTTTGGAGATGTAAAACAGGGCGCTATCCAAGGAGATATGTTACCAAGTTTAGCTACTAGAGTTAAATTTAGATTAGGTATTGAGAACCCTAATTGTGTTGCATATGATATACTTTTTGGTTGCCCTGGTTGGGTAGAAGGTGTTATTCAAGCACAAGCTTTTATAAAGGCAGGGATTGCAAAAAAATGTTTGGTAATTGGTGCAGAAACATTGTCTAGAGTTGTAGATAAATTTGATAGAGATTCTATGATTTATAGCGATGGTGCTGGGGCTTGTATTGTAGAAGAAACAGAAGACCAAGCATCTGGAATTATGAGTCATGCCACACAAACTTTTGCAAAGGATGAAGCTTATTTTTTACATTTTGGCAAATCTTTTAATAACAAGGAAGATGAAAATGTACGTTATATTAAGATGTTCGGAAGGAAAATTTATGAATTTGCCATAACACACGTGCCTGCTGCAATGAAAACGGCATTAGATAAGAGTGGAATAGATATCAAAGAGATTAAGAAAATTTTTATTCATCAAGCAAATGAAAAGATGGATGAGGCAATTGTGAAACGTTTTTATAGACTGTTTAAAACACCAGTTCCAGAGGGTGTTATGCCAATGACAATTCATGAATTGGGAAATAGTTCTGTTGCAACTGTACCTACTTTATTAGATTTAGTTTTAAAAGGAAATGTTGCAAATCAAGAGGTAAGCAAAGGAGATGTTATTATGTTAGCCTCTGTAGGTGCCGGAATGAATATCAATGCAATTGTATATCGATTTTAAGTAAGTTCACGTATTTCAGAGTTCTTTTTAAAAGGTTTTTTTATGCCATTGCGTTCCAAGTGGTATTAAGGTTTTATTTTTATTCTATAGATATGTTGCGCTTTATTTTTTTTAATTGAAAAATCTATGGTCTAAACTCTTATTTCTAAAATCAAAATATTATTTTTGCGCATGCAACAACAACACAACGTACTTATATTAGATTTCGGATCGCAATACACGCAACTAATTGCAAGAAGAGTTAGAGAATTAAACATTTATTGTGAAATTCATCCATACAATCATCTTCCTGAAAATCATGCTGAATTCAAAGCTATTATTTTATCTGGTAGTCCGAATTCTGTAAGAGGAGAAAATGTTTTACATCCTGATTTATCAGGAATTAGAGGAAAAAAACCAATGTTAGCCGTTTGTTACGGTGCACAATATTTAGCACATTTCTCTGGCGGAAAAGTTGCATCTTCTAACACTAGAGAATATGGTAGAGCAAATTTATCATTTATAAAAAGTAATGAAACTTTCTTTGAAAATATTTCAGAAGGAAGCCAAGTTTGGATGAGTCATTCAGACACTATAAAAGATTTACCAACGAATGGTGAATTATTAGCAAGCACAAAAGACGTTGAGAATGCGGCTTATAAAATTAAAGGAGAAGAAACGTATGCAATTCAGTTTCACCCAGAAGTATATCATTCAAAGGATGGTAAACAATTACTAGAAAATTTTTTAGTGAAAATTGCAGGAGTCGCACAAACCTGGACTCCAGATTCTTTTGTAGAAAGCACAGTTGCAGCAATTCAAGAAAAAGTAGGAAATGATAAGGTAGTTTTAGGACTTTCAGGAGGAGTAGACTCTACCGTTGCAGCAGTTTTGTTACATAAGGCAATTGGTAAAAATTTGTACTGTATTTTTGTGAATAATGGTTTGTTGCGAAAGAACGAGTTTGAAAGCGTTCTAACACAATATGAAGGAATGGGATTGAATGTGAAAGGTGTAGATGCATCTGAACGGTTTTTATTAGCTTTAGAGGGTTTAACAGATCCAGAAAAAAAACGAAAAGCAATTGGTAATTCATTTATAGAGGTTTTTGATGATGAAGCAAATCAAATAAAAGATGTAGTTTGGTTAGCGCAAGGAACTATTTATCCAGATGTAATTGAATCTGTTTCTGTAAATGGCGGTCCATCGGCAACGATTAAGAGTCATCATAATGTAGGAGGTTTGCCAGATTATATGAAATTAAAAATTGTAGAGCCTCTGCGTATGATTTTTAAAGATGAGGTAAGAAGAGTAGGAGCTTCTATGGGAATAGATGCCGAGCTATTAGGACGTCATCCTTTTCCTGGACCCGGTTTAGGAATTCGTATTTTAGGAGATATTACCGCTGAAAAAGTGCGTATTTTACAAGAAGTAGATGCCGTTTTTATTAACGGACTAAAAGAAGATGGTTTGTACGATAAAGTTTGGCAAGCTGGCGCAATGTTATTGCCCGTAAATTCTGTTGGAGTAATGGGAGATGAGAGAACATACGAAAAAGTAGTGGCTTTAAGAGCTGTAGAAAGTACAGATGGTATGACGGCAGATTGGGTAAATTTACCCTATGAGTTTTTACAAAAAACATCAAATAAAATAATAAATCAGGTAAAAGGTGTGAATAGAGTAGTATACGATATTAGTTCTAAACCACCGGCAACTATAGAATGGGAATAAAATATATGAAACATCTTAAATTTTTTATTTTTTTGTGTATCCTAACCTTTACCGTTTCATGCGGGCAGCAAAGGAAATACATCGAATACAAGGTAAAAAAAGGAGAAACAATGCGTGTCATTGCCAAGAGATTGGATATGAAAACGAGAGATTTGTTGCGTCTAAATCCTGATGTTGGCAGAAAACCAGAAGTCAATATGCTAATCATAGTTCCTAGTAAGCAGTTAAAAAATAAAGGGGTCAACAAAGATGGTTTCAAAGAAGATGAAGTTATTGTTTCTAATACTTTAAATTCTGATGATGATGAATCGAAAGCTGCTCTCATCGTTGAAAAAGAAAAACAGAAGGAATTATTAATTTTAGAGTTAGAAAAGGAATTTAAACTTCATGAAGTTAAAAAGGGAGATACCTTTTATGGATTAACTAGATTTTATAATGTGACTCAAGAAGATTTAATTGCTTTAAATCCTGAATTAATTGAAGGTTTAAAGTTGTCTCAAATTATTAAAATAATGCCTTTAGTGGCTAGTGTAGGAGAAGAGAGTTTTCTTTATAGAGATGAAATTGTAGAAGGTATTGCGCTTAAAATTGCAATTTTACTTCCTTTTAGAGCAATTGAATTAGATACGCTTTCTGGTGAAGAAATTTTTGAGAATAGTAGGTTGGCAAATATTGTAACAGATTTATATTTTGGAGCAACGATGGCTATAGATTCTCTAAGAGAACAGGGTGTAGAAATAGATGTAGATGTTTTTGATACCGGCAGAAATAGCACAGAAATAAACAAAATTTTATCAGAAAATAACTTAGAGGAGAATGACGCTGTTATTGGGCCTTTGTACTCAGAGGAAGTTCAGTTTTTAGCAGATAAGTTAAATGTACCAATAGTATTTCCAATATATTCCCCAAAACAAGTAGCATTTACTGGAAATAAGATAGTAAAAACTGCACCTAATAAACAATTATTTAAAGACAAGTTATTTGCATATATGCAGGATACTTTTATAGACGGTAATATTATTGTTGTGGGAGATGGAAAAGTAGATTCACAGAATGATGCTAATAAAATTAGAGAAATTCTTCAATCTAATGATTCTATAAATAGCTTTCATATTATTATGGCAGAGGATGGATATATAAAAACAGAGAAGTTTACAGAGGTGCTGCAACCCAATATGAAGAATACAGTAGTAATGGCAACCAATGATAATATAATTGTAGCAAGTGCTATAAATAGTCTTATTAGTTTACCTGAAGAAACTACAGCTACTGTGTATGCTTTTGATCAGACAAGTGTTTTCAATCAAATTGATAACTTGAAACTTGCGCAGTTAGGTTTTACATTTGTTAGTGATGTATATGTAAAAGAAGATTCTTTTGAAGCGAATGCTTTTAATTTAAAATATAAAGCTAAAAATGGAAGGCTACCTTCTTTATATGCTACGAAAGGTTTTGACGTTACCTACGATATATTAATGCGTTTAGCCTCGGGTAATGATTTAGATACTACTTTCAAGGAAGGGGTTTCGTACAGATTAGAAAGTAAATTCGATTATACTGATAACACCGTTAAAATTCCAGAAAACAAGGGTTTATTTATTCTAAAGTACAATGTAGATTTAACCCTAACTAGACTAGAATAAAATATTCTTCTATTATAAATAAAAAATCTGATGAAGCTTCATCGGATTTTTTTGTATTTAAGATAATAAAAAGAAGCTTAGATTTTTTTCATTTGCTGCTTCATCATTTGCATTTGTTCTTTTAGCATACCATGCTTGTCTAATTTTTTAGCTTCTGCCATTAAATTGGTAGCTTCTCGTTTACGTCTTTTAGTCATAGAGATTCCTGCTAATTGTAGTTTTGCCATTGCTAAATCATGATCCATTGCCAAGCCTAGTTTTATGGCCTTACGCAAATACTTCTCAGCTTGTGTCATGTTTGTCTGACTTAAAATAATACCATGTAGATAGTTAAAATAGCCTTGTTGTTTAACAGTCAATGCCGCTTCTGGGTTTTTAATATAACCTAACCATTTTTGAGTTCCTGGAAAATTTTGTTTACGAAGTTGTAAAAAAGCCAGTAAGATAAACTCATTTTTAAAGTAGAATAAAACAAAAAGGCCAGCTAATAATAAAACAGAAATTCCGTTCATAATATTTCCTTGACTAAATTGATATACTGCCCAAACTGTAATTAAACCAGCTAAAATTAGCTTTATATTTTTATGAAACATAGATTGTTTTCTTTTGTAACCTCGAGTAAATTCGAATTGTTATGATTTCTTTTCAAGAACAAAAATACATTTTCTTATGAAAATATTTAGGTACTTCTCTGTAAAATTATTTTTTATAATATTTTTTATATTTGATAAAAGCAAATGTTCCTAAAATAGCAACAAAACCAATAGAGTAATAAATTGAAGTTGGTGTAATAACTCTATCTCCACTAGCATAAGAGTGCAAACCAGCTAAGTAGAAGTTTACTCCAAAATAAGTCATCATAATAGATGCGTATGCAATTATAGACCATAAGTTAAAGGTAAACCTACCACGTAAACCAGGTATTAAACGCATATGCAATACAAAGGCATAAACCATTATAGAAATTAGTGCCCAAGTTTCTTTGGGATCCCATCCCCAATAACGGCCCCAACTTTCATTAGCCCACATTCCTCCTAAAAAGTTACCAATAGTTAACATAATTAAACCAACAGTAACTGCCATTTCATTAATAATAGTAATCTCTTTAATGTTTAAATCCATTTTCTTCTTATTCTTTTCATTGGTAAATGCCATTAAAAAGAGTGCAAAAACCCCTAAAATCATTCCTAAAGAAAGCGGCCCATAACTGGCAACAATAATAGAAGTGTGTACTAAAAGCCACCAAGAATTTAAAACAGGTTGTAAATTAGCAATCTCTGGATCTAACCAATTTTGATGTGCAAAACCTAAGGTAATAGCAACTAAAAAAGTGGTTGCAGTAATTGTAAGTGCAGATCTTCTTCCGATGATAAGACCAAACAACATAGTTGCCCAAGCAACAAAAATAATAGACTCATAAGCATTACTCCAAGGAGCATAACCACTAATATACCATCTCGATATCAATCCTAAGGTGTGAAATACAAATAAACCAATTACAATACCAACCAATATTTTTACAACAATATTAATCCATGGTTTTGAAGTGAAAATTTGCCAAATCACAAAAAGGATTAAAAACAAACTAGCATAACCGTAATACTTAGAAAGTAACTGAAACGGTTGAATCTTGTTATACGAAATCTCTAAATCTATTTTCTTTTCTGATGGACGAACTTCTGAACCAAATTTTTGTTGAAATTTCTTTATACCATCTAAAATTTTATTTGCTTCAGAATAGTCATTTGTTTTTTTTGCTTTCTGTAAAAATTGAATATAAACTGGCAGAGATTGACGCACAAAAACAGAATCTGTGCCTGTAAAATTAGCGGTTGAGGTTTCTGGTTGTGAGACCCATTTGTTATTTTCATCTTTAGGAATAGGGTAAATTTTTAAAATACCACCGCCAATTGCTGAATATAACAAACCAATTCTTCTGTCTATTTTAATGATATCTTTTTGAAATTTATTTTTTATTTTCGTCTTTTGTGCTTCTGCAACCTTCTCTTTTATCTTATAAATTCCTGTAGATGTTATAAAGTCTGATAAAGCTGCATATTCAGTAGTTTTTGCAACACCTATAAATTCTCTAATTTCGGTATTTCCTTTTTCTAAATAAATTACCGGAACTTCAAACCAAAGTCTGGGGTTTTCAATAATAGATAATAAAACCTGGCTAGGTTTCATATCTTTAAATTTTTCTGTTTTGCTTACTTTTCTTACCAATTCTGAAGCAAAAGTATGTGCAGGTTTCATTCTACCATTATCCTGAATTACCAATTTATTAAAGCTTTCTGCATGTTTTGCATCTACCCTATTGGCTTCTAAAATCGAATCTATTTGATGTGTGGTAATTTTATTTGGTTGATGCGTATTTTCATGTTGCCCAAAAGTGAAACTAGATAAAAACAAAGTAGCCACAATAGACATGGTTAATTTTTTCTTTTTAATTTTTGCTAGTCCTTTTTTCAAAACGTCAAATCTAGTATTTTTTGCAAAAAGAATACAAATCATACCAATGTATAAAAGGGAGTATCCTAAATACGTAACAAAAGTCCCAAGAAAATCGTGATTTACAGAAAGGTGCGTTTCTTCTTTGCCGTCAGATAAATCATAACTTGCTTGAAAGAATTTATAACCTCTGTGATCTAAAATATGATTCATAAAAATTTTATAGTCAAAAGTTTCTTTTGGGTCTATAATTGTTACCTCACTTGCATAGGCTGCTGCACTCTCAGATCCTGGATATTTATCTAGTTGAAAATCGTTTAATTTTATACTAAAAGGAGTTTTTAATGTTTTTGAACCATATAAAACTCTAAAATTTAAGCCACCAACAGACACTTCTTTAGAACCGTCAGAATTAAATTTCCCTCCTTTTAATTCTACACGTGCTGTTTTGTTATTAGCAGTAATATCTATTAAAATAACATCTTGTATTTTATCATTCTTTGGGCCACTAATCGTTTTCATAATCCCTTTTTCTGCTGGTCTAGGGATTACAAATTGTAGTTCACCAATATTATGAAGTGTTAGATATTGAAAGTCTTGTAAAGAATCTTTAGTAATCTTGCCTTTTTCTTGATCTGCCATTCTAAACCAATCTCCATTGTCTTTAGAAATCATTTTTAATACACCATTTTTATTTATAAAATTGATGGTTGAATTGTCATTATCTGCATCAAAACCAACTAAAATACCGTGTATATTTTGTATCGTACCTTTTTTAATCCAATGCTCATGACGGGAACCTTCAGAAGACTCCACAAAAAATAAATGTTCTATACCATTTTCATCTTCAACTAAGTTTTTTTCTGCCCACGGGATGTAATCTACTAACTCAAATTTAATATCAATACTTTTTTCTTTTGTTTGAAAGGAATCGGTGTAAGTCCAAGAATTGCTGCCCCAAGCAGAGAGCATTATTGGTGCATTTATTTCTGGTTTTTGAGAGTTTCCATCATCTACAACAGCATTTAAATAGGTGGTTTCAGATAGAAACTGATTGGTAGTTTCACCCTCTTCAATAAGCATAATTCCTTCATAACCAACATAACGAGTAATTCCTGCACCGACTAGGATTAATAAAAAAGATGCATGGAACATTAAAACGGGCCATTTCTCTTTTTTATAAAGACGGTATCTGAATATATTTCCAAAGAAATTAATTACAAAAAAGCCCATAATTGCCTCGAACCACCAAGCATTATAAATTAGTGCTTTAGAGGTTTGTGTACCAAAATCGTTTTCTATGAATGTGGCAATTGCCATTGCAGTTGCAAACAAGATAAATAAAACAGCTGTTAATCTTGTAGAATATAGGAAATCGAATAATTTTTTCATCCTTTTTGAAGTAGTTTTTAATCTACTGCAAATTTAAGCATAAAAGGAGGAAAACTATCTAAGAGTGCCGTATTTTTCTTGTTAAGAACTGTTAAAAATAATAAAGTATTTGTCTTTGAATGGTAGGTCTGAATACCTACTTATTCTGGAACGCTGTCAATTAAAATGGCGAGCATATCTATTGCTGCTTGGGCGATTTTTGTTCCAGGACCAAAAACCCCAACAGCACCAGCATCAAACAGAAATTGATAGTCTTGAGCAGGGATTACACCACCCACAATTACCATTATGTCTTCACGTTGATACCTTTTTAATTCTGCAATTACTTGTGGTACCAATGTTTTATGTCCGGCTGCTAAAGAGGAAACTCCGAGAATATGCACATCATTTTCTACAGCCTGCTTTGTAGCTTCTTTTGGTGTTTGAAAAAGTGGCCCAATATCTACATCAAAACCTAAGTCGGCATAGCCAGTGGCTACTACTTTTGCACCTCTATCATGGCCATCTTGTCCTAATTTAGCAATCATAATTCTTGGTCGTCTGCCTTCTAATTCTGCAAATTTATTTGCAAACTCTTTTGCTTTTTTAAATAATGGATCTTCTTTTATTTCTTTGCTATACACCCCAGATATTGTTTTATGCACTGCTTTATGCCTGCCATATACAAGCTCTAAAGCATCAGATATTTCTCCTAATGTAGCTCTATTTTTCGCAGCTGTAACGGCCAAATCTAATAAGTTTTCTTTTCCAGATTTTGCAGCTTTAGTTATTGCTGATAAAGATTCCTTTACAGCGGTATTATTTCTGTTCGCTTTTAACTCATTTAATCTTTCAATTTGAGAGTTTCGAACCGCTTCATTATCTACCTCTAAAAAATGTAAGGGGTCTTCCTTTTCTAACTGATATTTATTTACGCCAACAATTATATCTTGTCCGCTGTCTATTTTTGCTTGTTTGATTGCTGCTGCCTCTTCAATTCTCATTTTCGGAATTCCTTTCTCAATAGCTTTAGTCATCCCGCCTAACTTTTCAACTTCTTCAATTAGTTTCCAAGCCTTATTGGCTATATTTTCTGTTAGTTCTTCTACATGGAAACTTCCTGCCCAAGGATCTACGGTTTTTGTTATATACGTTTCTTCCTGTAAGTAGATTTGTGTGTTTCTAGCAATTCTAGCAGAAAAGTCTGTGGGTAGCGCAATTGCTTCATCTAATGCATTTGTATGCAGACTTTGTGTGCCACCAAATGTTGCCGCCATTGCCTCTATTGTTGTTCTTGCAACATTGTTAAAAGGATCTTGTTCTGTTAAGCTCCAACCACTAGTTTGGCAATGCGTTCTTAGTGCTAAAGATTTTTGATTTTTAGGGTTGAATTTCTTTACAATTTTTGCCCATAGCATTCTTGCTGCTCTTAATTTGGCTATTTCTGTAAAATGATCCATTCCTATTGCCCAAAAGAAGGACAATCGTGGTGCAAATGAATCAATATCCATTCCGGCGTCAATACCTTTTCTAATATATTCTAAACCGTCTGCAAGCGTATATGCTAATTCAATTTCTGCAGTGGCACCAGCTTCTTGCATATGATAACCAGAAATTGATATTGAATTGTATTTTGGCATCTTATCGCTGGTGTATTTAAATATATCAGCAATAATCTTCATAGATGGTGCAGGAGGGTAGATATAAGTATTACGAACCATAAACTCCTTTAATATGTCATTTTGAATGGTTCCTGTTAAGTTTTCTAAAGAGACACCTTGTTCTTGTGCAGCAACGATATAAAAGGCTAAAATGGGTAAGACAGCACCATTCATAGTCATAGAAACAGACATTTTGTCTAACGGAATTTCGTCAAATAAAACTTTCATATCTTCTACAGAATCTATGGCAACACCTGCTTTACCTACATCTCCTTGCACGCGTTCATGGTCCGAATCGTAACCTCTATGGGTGGCTAAATCAAAAGCTACAGAGAGTCCTTTTTGGCCGGCCTCTAAATTTCTTTTATAAAAAGCATTACTTTCTTCTGCGGTAGAGAAACCTGCATATTGTCTTATCGTCCAAGGTCTTCTAACGTACATTGTACTATAAGGTCCTCTTAAATTAGGTGCTATTCCTGCCACAAAATCTTCATGTTTAAAGCTTTGTGGAGTTGCTATTTTAGCACTTTTGAGTTTGATATGTTCAAATGATTTTCTAGTCATTTTCTTTTTCTAACCGTTCTTTTTCTATGATTTCAGAAAGACGTTTTCTGTTAATTGGGACAATTAAAGTCTTTATATTTCTTTGTTTTATAAAAGGGAATAAGTCCAACTCATTTTTCATGATATCATTTTTATTGGGTTGCATATTGGTGCCCAATAAAATAATCTTTTTAGCATGGAAGTCTTCTTCTTCCTTAGCAACACTTTCTGCTATTTTCTTTTGAATAATTCCCGCCTTTAATTGTTTTAAAAATCCTCCGCCTTTTTCTATTTGTTTAAATAAGGTCAATGCTTTTTCTGCTAATTGGTGGGTAATTGACTCTATATAGTAAGTGCCATCAGCAAAATTTTGCGCTTCTTGTAAATAACTTTCCTGTTGTAAAATTAAAAGTTGATTTCTCGCAATTCGTTCACCAAATTCGTTTGATTTATGGTACATAGCGTCGTACGATACAGAAGAAACCGTATGGGATCCTCCTAAGATAGCACTCATATACTCAGTTGTTGTTCTAAGCATATTTACATTATAGTCGTACAGTGTTTTATTTCTTATACTGGGCTGCGTAAAAATATGCACTTCACTATTTTCTTGATCATATTCATTTAATAGCGTTTCCCATAAAATTCTAAACGCCCTTAGTTTTGCTATTTCAAAAAAGTAATTGCTACCCGCAGAAAATGTAAAGTGAATTTTTTTAGCTATATCTTTTCCAAAATGATTTAAATACTCGTTTGCGTGGGCTAAAGTATAGGCTAATTGCTGTACAATGGTAGCACCTGCGTTTTGATATAAGTCACTAGAAACCGAAATACAATTTTTATTGGATTTAAGAATAAGATCCAATTGTTTGAAATCTTCTTTTAAGTTGATGAACCAGTTTCCGTTTTCGGCCAAATTCCCAATAATATCTAATTGGATAAACGTCTTATTCGGATTTATGAATTTTGATAATTCAACTAAAAATACGGGGGGTAAAAACTGAAATTTAAAATATATTAAAATTGTATTGATATCAATATTTTGCAATAATAAACTGCAATTAAAAGGTTTTGTACTAATAAATTGAATTGAAGTTGCCCCTCTCTTTAAAGCATCAAGAGCTAAGGAATTTGCTATTTTCTCGTTATCAATAAAAATAGTCTGACAAATATTAAAGCCTTTTATTGGTAGATTTAGTTTTGTGTTTGTTCTGTCTTCTTTTGAGTAAAAAGGTTTTACTGTAATACCTTCATTAGTTTTCCAAAGCAAAGTTTCATTATAATCTGCACCCTTCAAGTCTACTTGAATTTTTTGCTTCCAAGCGGCAGATGATGTTCCTATAAATTCATTAAACAGAAATGGATTCATTACTTTTTTATGGTGTCAAATTCTATAATATAAATATCTTCATTTTCTTTTTTCATCAAGTATTGCTCCCTTGCAAAACGTTCTAGTTGCAAAGAATCATTCAGTTTCATGATGGTGGCTTTATCTTCGGCTATTTTAGTTTTATAAAAAGATACAGTACTTTCTAGATCTTTAATTTCGCTATTAAATTTTCTATGAACCAAATAAGAATTCTCATCAAAAAATAACATCCAGATCAAGAAAGGAATAAAAATTAAAACAAAAATATTTGTCAAAATTTTAAAAACTTTATTATTTGTTAGAGTATTAATAGTCATATGCTATAAACGTTCATTAATAACTGTTCTAACAATATCTATGGCAACATTATTATATCTATCATTAGGTATAATTAAATCTGCAAAGTTTTTTGTAGGTTCTATAAATTCTTGATGCATAGGTTTTAAGGTCGTCTGATATCTGCTTAAAACTTCATTCATATCTCTTCCTCTTTCTGTGATATCTCTTTTTAACCTTCTAATTAAACGCTCATCTGTCTCTGCGTGCACAAATATTTTAATGTCAAATAAGTCTCTTAGTTCCTTATTATTTAAGATCAATATTCCTTCAACAATTACTACTTTTCTTGGATGTGTCTTAATAGTATCTTTTGTTCTATTGTGGGTTACAAAAGAATATACTGGCTGATCTATAGTATTTCCCGCTTTGAGTGCTTTTAAATGATCAATAATTAAATTAAAATCAATAGCTCTTGGATGATCAAAATTAATTTCAGCTCTTTCTTCATAAGGCATGTTGTCTGTAGCGTTGTAGTAAGAGTCTTGAGAAATTACACATACCTCATCTGTAGGTAATTGTTTAATAATTTGATTCACAACTGTTGTCTTCCCACTACCAGTTCCACCTGCAATTCCAATAATTAGCATAAAAAAAATTGATTTTGTTAAAGTTCTAACCTCAAGAGTAAAGGTATTATAAATATCTATATTTAAGGACTATCTCAGTTTTTTTTAGAATTCAATTTTAGGAGACTTGAAACCGCTTTAATTCTGATTTTATATGTGTATCGTTTGCTTAATAAAGTAATAAGAGCTTTAACTTTTGGGACGCATAGAAATAAAAAAGCTTCAAAAATAAATTTTTGAAGCTTTGAATAAATTGAGCCGATGGAGGGACTCGAACCCACGACCTGCTGATTACAAATCAGCTGCTCTAGCCAGCTGAGCTACATCGGCTTTTGTTTTCAGTTGGCAAATAAAATAAAAATTGAGAACACAACCTAACTAAAAATGTTATTTTTTTACCTTGTTTGTGTAAGTACCTTATTTGTAATATTTTGCTTAAAATATTAAAAGGTAGTATTGATTGGTAGAATTAAAAGTAGATTTTTAATTTAAAGCTTCTTTATAGGTTGCGAGGCACCTCTCTCTTGCTTCTTTATGATCTACCATTTCTTTAGGGTATGTAAATTCTTGAAAATCTGGTACCCATTTTTTAATATAGGCTAGGTCGTTATCAAATTTTTTAATTTGAGTTGTAGGATTAAAAATTCTAAAATAAGGTGCTGCATCTACACCAGAGCCTGCAACCCATTGCCAATTACCAATATTACTTGCCATTTCATAGTCATGTAATTTTTCAGCAAAATATGCTTCTCCCCATCGCCAGTCTATTAATAAGTGCTTGCATAAAAAACTACCTACGAGCATTCTAATTCTATTGTGCATAAAACCTGTTTCATTTAGTTGGCGCATTCCAGCGTCAACTAAAGGGTACCCTGTTTGGCCATTGCACCATTTAAGGAATTCAGCTTCATTATTGCGCCAGTCAATTCTATCGTACTTTGCTTTAAAAGAATTTTTTGAAGTATGCGGAAAATGCCACAGAATTTGCATGAAAAATTCTCTCCAAATTAGTTCTTGCCAAAAAATCTCATTTTTTTCTGTAATCGCTTTTTCTATCATCTTACGAATGCTTACAGTACCAAAACGTAAATGTGGTCCTAATTTAGAGGTAGAGTCTTGGGCAGGAAAGTTTCGTGTATCTTCATAATTTTGAATAAGAGCAGGTGTGACTGTATGCTTTTTTATTTTTTGATTTGATTTTGTAAAACCAATATCAGATAAGGTTAAATTTGGTAGTTCTTTATCTTGTATTAAGTTTTTTAAGAATGAACTGGTGTAGTAAAAATCTAAGGTGTGTGTTTTAAATTGTTCCTTCCAAACCTTCATGTATGGTGTGTATACTACATAAGGTAAACCATCTTTTTTAGTAACTTCATTTTGTTCAAAAATTACTTGATCTTTAAATGTTTTAAATTTAATAGTATTATCATTTAATAATTGTTGAATTTTATCATCTCTTTCTTTAGCATAGGGCTCGTAATCTCTATTAGTAAATACGGTATCTATCTTATATTTTTCTAATAGATTTTTGTATATATTTGCTGGTTTCCCATTAAACATGGCAATACTACTAGTATTTTTATCTTCTAATTTAGTACGCATTTTTTGAAGCGTTTCATAGATAAAAGTAATCCTAGCATCGTCTTTAGGAAGCTTCTTTAAAATTTCTTCATCAAAAATAAAGATAGGAAGTACGGGGTGTTCACTTTTAAGAGCGTTATAAAATCCAACATTATCATCCAACCTTAAATCTCTGCGAAACCAAAAAATATTTACAGTATCCTTCATCTTATTTAATTTTACCAAAAAGTGCTAGTAATTTTTCTTGTCTGTAATTAAAAATTTCTTCTAATTTTGGTTTTACTAAAAAAGGATGTACCATTTGACCTAAAACTCCTAAAGGAACTTTGTAATCTATAATATCTTCTAATTCTACTCCACCTTCTATTTCTTTTACAAAATGCTTGTGATGCCAAAGCGCATAGGGACCGTACATTTGCACATCTACAAAGTATTTTTTTTCTTCTATATGCGTAATTTCAGAGATCCATTTTGTTTTAATACCTAAAAGAGGTGTTACATTGTATTGAATTACTTGCCCTGTATATAATGGTCTATCTATTTTAGAAAGAATATTAAAGCTCATGTAATCTGGTGTAATGATACTTAAGTTTTTAGGGTTAGATAAAAACTCCCAAGCTTTATCCAATGAAATAGGTAGCTGTTGTTTCTTTTGAAGTGTGTATATTTTCATTTTAATTATGGACTAGAATATATAGGTTTAAAGAGGTTGCTATACATAACCAAAGCATGTATGGTAACAATAAGTATTTGTAATTATTTACTGCACTGCTAAGTTTGAAAAAATAAACAAATATAAGTGAAGTCAATAAGAGAATATTTATAAGTGCAAATAATACGAGGTGTTGATTAAAGAAAATAAAATTCCAACTGACATTTAGTACAAATTGAATTAGGAAAATAGTACGATTTTTACTGGTATTGTCTTTCGTATAAAGTTTTCCTAAATAAATAGAAAAGCAAATCATAATAAGTGTCCAAGCAATACCAAAAACAAAACCAGGCGGTGTCCAAGGAGCTTGGTTTAAATTCGTATACCAATTAGAAAGAGGACCGTTATTCATTAGCCAACTCCCGATAGCTAAGCCACCGAAGTTTACAGCTAGAAATAATAGCGTTAATTTTAATTGTTTCATCCTTATTCCTCTGCCTTTAAAGCATCAATTTTCTTAAGGATATCATCTGCTTCTTTATATTTAGAATCGCTGTCGGTTCTATTTATAGATTGCAACTTATATGCTTCTTCCATTACTTTTTTGTACTTGTCTTGAAGTTTGTCTGCTTCAGATTTTTTCTTAAAGATTCCGAACATAGTTTTTAGATTAAGTGTTTTGTTATTTTCGAACTTGATGGCTTTGTAATTGAAAAATAATAATCAACCAATTGACCTTCAGGAGAAACTAAATATTTTTGAAAATTCCACTTTACTGAAGAGCTTTTAGAATTATTTAATGTTTTATCTGTGAGCCATTTGTACAAAGCATGTTGCTTACTGCCTTTTACATCAATCTTTTCTGTCATTAAAAAAGTTACTCCAAAATTAACTTTACAGAAAGCTTCAATGTCTTCGGAAGTCCCTGGTTCTTGACTTCCAAACTGATTACAAGGAGATCCAATGATCATTAAATTATCTTTATGCATTTTGTACAACTCTTCTAATTCTTTATACTGAGAGGTAAAGCCACATTTTGAGGCTACGTTTACAAAAAGAATATATTTGTTTTTGTATTCAAATAAGTCAATAGCTTTATTTTGTAAGCTATTGATTTTGATGTTGTAAATATCTGTCATACTTTTTAAATTTTGAAACTTACAATTCCGCAATCAAGTTCAAAAATTTGACCTGAAATGGATTTTGCTTTGTCTGAAATAAGGAAAGTTGCTAAATCTGCAACCTCATTTGGTTTAAGGAATTTTTTAAGAGGATGACGTTCAGTGATACTTTCTATCATTCTGTCATTTCTTAAGAGTTTAGATGCCAGATCTGTTTCTGTAACAGTTGGCGCAATTGCGTTTACACGTATAGTTGGAGCTAGTTCTGCACCTAAAGATTTTGCTAAACCCTCTACAGCCGATTTTGCAGCTGCCACACTTGCGTGGTAAGGCATTCCTAATTTGGCAGCTACAGTGCTAAAAAGTAGGATGGATGGATTTTCTCCTTTTTTTAATTTTGGAAGATATTTTTGAACTGCTTTTACAGCACCAATAACATTTATTTCAAAGTCTTCTCTAAAATCTTGTAATTTTAATCGTGCAATTGGTTTTAGATTAATACTTCCAGGGCAATAAATTAAGGTGTCTATCGCTTCAATTTCTGGTAAGTCATCTGTAAGTATATCACAATTATAATGGGTGAGGTTAGCGTGGGGCTGCAAAGGAGCTGTTCTACTAATGTTTACAACTATATTCTCTTCAATTAAAGATTGCACAATTGCATGTCCAATTCCTTTGCTTCCTCCAACTACTACTATTTTTCTCATATGCTTTTAAGGTCTTCCTTTCAAGCGCTTTTCAATTTTCTGTTTTACAGCTGTTAAGCGCTTCATTTGATCCATTATTTCAAGATCTTTTTCTATTTTATATACTTCGTTTAGCTCAAGAATAAGGGCTTTCACCTCTCTTGATGCTACAATTCTATCACTTGTTGTTTTAAATGAGAACTTTCTGTGTTCAAATTCTGCTGCGCGTTCCGTTAAATTCATTGTTACTTTTCAGATTTTATAAGCGGTAATATAATTATAAAACTTAGAAGCGCAATAAAAATTATTATTATTTATTATGAGGTAAGCGGTTTTCCTTTTAGTCGTCTTTCAATTCTTTGCTTTATTTTGGTCAATCTTTTCATGATGTCCATAATATTAGAATCCTTATTTTCTTTGTAAATTTCATTTAAGCTTAAGATCAAATCTTTTGCTTCTCTAGCGGCCATTATTCGGTCGCTTGTGGTAGGAAATCTCATTTTCCTAGTTTCAAATTCTAGTGCTTTTGTAATTAATTCCATAGTTAATATTTTAGTGTGTTTTGTAATTCAGTAACCTTTTCTGGACTGTCAAATTTTCCACCAAAGTAGGATGTTACTGTTGCAGAAGTATCATCTTTAATACCTCTAGAAGAAACACATAGGTGTTTGGCGTCTATTATTACTGCAACATCTTCAGTATTTAAAATTGTTTTTAATTCCTCAGCAATTTGGTTTGTTAAGCGCTCTTGAACCTGAGGTCTTTTCGCATAATATTGTACAATTCTATTTAATTTTGATAATCCAATTACCTTTCCCGAAGAAATATAGGCTACATGTGCTTTCCCTACAATTGGTACAAAGTGATGCTCACAGTTAGAGTAGAATGTAATATTTTTTTCTACCAACATTTGATTGTATTGATATTTATTATCAAACAAGGCTACTTTGGGTTTATTGGCAGGGTTTAATCCTGAAAAAATTTCTTCGATATACATTTTGGCAACTCTATTTGGAGTTCCTTTTAACGAATCGTCTGTTAAATCTAGGCCCATTACATTCATTATTTCCGAAAATAATACAGCTATTTTATCTTTTTTTTCGGCATCCGATAATTTAAAAGCATCTGCTTTCATCGGAGTTTTTAGTCCTGTAAAAAGATGGTCATCACCAATTTCTTCTGGTGAAAATCCGTTAAATTTTACTAAATTTTCTTTTGTTGCCAATGTATTAGCTTTTATAGTTTTTATTATCTTTTGGATATAGAGTTATTAGAGATGCTTCTTTGTCTGGTGCATTTAAATCTCCCTTTTTCAAAAGTTCTGAGTTTTTCATGTTTAGTCTTTCTTCCTTGCACTCGTTTGCGCCACATTTGAAAACTTTTCAGTTTCATTTCTCTTCGCATTAAATTTATAACTTCTTGTTCTTTTAAACCGAATTGAAATTGAATAGACTCGAATGTGGTTCTATCTTCCCAAGCCATTTCTATAATTCTATCTATAGAAATAGTACTTAATTGTTCTGAGCTATTGGAAATCATATTGTTTGTTGTTTTCTATCTTGCAATTAATAATTTTATCTATAAAATTTTTATTTTCTTTCAATAACTTATTACTCTTAAATCTTACAAAGTTACCTTGAGCGTGTATACTAAATCCCTCAGTTTTGTATGTGTGCAATTGATAATAGGGTATTGCCCAGCTGAAATTTTTTAAACCCTTATTAATATGAATTACGATGCCTTTTTGTCTGAGCTCTATGTTACCATAATTAATATCTGACACAGCATTAATTAATTTTAGAAACCCTGGACTTACGGCATCAATAATCATTCTTTTAGATCCAACACCTCCCAGTTTTATTGCCTTAACAAAGCTATATGGCTTCCCTAACAAATCATTCATTGTTGCGGTAGCATCTTTATTTTTAAGTGTAGTGTTAAATATCATTACTCAAAGATACAATAAATATTATTATGTTTAACAATTTATGTTATTAGTTAAACAAAAATTAACAGATATTTATATTTTAAGAAATTTTTTAAATCAATCAGTATTTAATAAGCTGTCTCTATTCGAAAGTGTGTGTTTCCTCAAAATCCTTTCACTTTCTTTTTTCACCTCCGTGTTTTTTTTCATATTCCATAGAATATCACTTGCTTTTTTTCTTGCAACTTTAATTTCTACAATAGGATTTGGGTAATCAACACCTAATTCAAAATCATTAAACTGCTGATCTAAAGGTGTCATTAAATAAGGTTCATGTACAAAAGGAGTTTCTAAGTGTGCTAACTCAGGAATCCATTTTCTAATAAATGTTCCATCTTCGTCATGTTCTAAGCTATTTTTTATTGGGTTGTATATTCTAAGAAGATTAATGCCCGTTTCACCAGCATTCATTTGCAATTGCGGGAAATGTATCCCGGGTTCAAAGTCTAAGAATAATCGAGACAAGTGCTGAGACGACGCTTGCCAAGGTTGCCATAAAATATGGGTAAAGAAAGATACCAGCATAGCGCGCATTCTAAAGTTTAAATACCCTGTTTCTGTTAAACAACGCATGCAAGCGTCAATTAACGGAAAACCGGTTTTACCTTCTTCCCAGGCTTTTTGGTATTCTAATGAAATACTCTTCTTTAGTTTTTGATACCCTTTATTTATACTTGCGTTTTCCATGGTGTGTTCCATTTCAAACTTTTGTATAAAGTGTGCTTGCCAGCGTAATCTTGAGATAAATGCACCCAAATGTTTTTTATTTGTTTCCGTTTTACACTTTAAAGCTTCATTAAATACTTGTCGTATTGAAATGTTTCCCCAGGCAATATAAGGAGATAGCCTACTGCAGCTCTCTCTAGCTAGTGCTGGTTTAGAGATGTTAAACATGTATTTTTCATGGCGTTTATCAAAAAATGTATTTGCATATCTCCAAGCTGTTCTTGTCCCTCCTTTTTGAAAATATTTGTGTTTTGGTGTTTTTAAATCTACTATTTGGAAATATTTTTCTAACTGCGTAATTTCTTCAATTGAAATAAACTTAGCAGCATTATATTCGTTTTTAATTAGCGAATCATACATAAAATCATCCCATTTATCGAACCAATCTTCTCTATTTAATAATCCTCGTAAAACTCCATTGTTATTATTTTCAACCCAATTAACCGAATTGTTTCTGCAGTATCTTGTGAACTCTTTATCTCTATTGTAAGTGATTAACAAACCTGTTTCTTGATGAGAAAATACGCTGTTTATTTTATAATAATTAAAAAGCTGATTAAAAGTATTTACAACTTCGGTTTGTACACAAAGTACTTTTGTGTTGTATTTTTTTAAATCGGTATTTAAATCTGCTAGAGATTGTTTTATGAAATCCCAATGACGTTTATCGTAGTGCGGATCTTCTAATAATGAGTTCTCAAAAACATATAAGAAAAGCACACGTTTGTTGGCTTCTAAAGCATTATAAATTGCTTCATTATCCTGTAAACGCATATCGCGTTTAAACCAAACTACATGTATTTCTTCTTTGTTAGTATTCATCTAGGTGTTCTATGATATGATTTGCCTTCTCTTTTATTTTTGTCCTGTCTTCAGATGACATTTTATTTAGTAAACTATACATCATTTTCATTCTGAAATTTGAAGATAATTTTTGTTGCTTTTCGTCTAAGAAATTCCAGTATAGTGTATTAAAAGGACAGGCGTCATCTTCAAATTTCTTTGCTTTTTTATACACACATGCATCACAATAATTACTCATCTTACTGATGTAACTACCGCTAGATACGTAGGGTTTAGTTGCTATTTTACCACCATCTGCAAACTGACTCATTCCTCTTGTATTGGGTAATTGAACCCATTCTATGGCATCTACATAAATACCTAAATACCACGCGTCTATTTCGTCTGGATGTATTTGTGTTAAGAGTGCAAAATTACCAGTAATCATTAAACGTTGAATATGATGAGCATATCCGTTTTCTAAGGAATTGTTTATGGCATTTTTTAGGCAGTTCATTTTTGTTTTTCCCGTCCAAAAGAAATCTGGTAACTTGTTTTTATTTTCAAAGAAATTTTCTTTTTTGTAATCTGGCATTAGCATCCAATACATACCTCTCATGTATTCTCGCCAACCTAGTATTTGTCTTATAAACCCTTCTACTTGAGAAATATCTATAACATTTTCTTGCCTTCTATAGGTTTCTAAAACAGTTTCAACAATTTCTTTGGGAGAAATCATTTTTGTATTCATAGCAAACGAAACTCTACTATGAAAAAGATAAATTTTGTCTGTATGCATTGCATCTTGGTAATCACCAAAATGAACTAACAAGTGTTCGCAAAAATATGTTAATTGTTCTAGAGCTTGATTTCGAGAAATCGGGTATTCAAAATATTTAGAGTTGATTTTTCCGATCGTTTTTATTTCAGCTTTTTCAATATCACCAATAATATTGGTTACGTCTATATCGAAGCTAATTTCTTGCGGAATTAGAGCTTCTCCTTTCCATTTTTTACGATTGCTGGCATCAAAATTCCATTTGCCACCTTCCGGTTGATTGTCAACTACTAAAATTTGATGTTTTTTACGCATATTGCGATAAAAATTTTCCATCAAAAATTGTTTTTTACCTTTGAAGAAAGTTTCTAAATCTGCTCTTTCTGTATAGAAATGTTCTGTAGAAAAAATTTCTATTTCTAAATTTACGTTCGCAGAAAATTCTTTTAATTGTCTATCTAATCTATATTCATCGGGTGATAAATACTCAAATTTTTCAATATTTTTCTCTTTAATCAACAAAGCTAAATTATCAACTAAGCTTTGTGTGTTTTTGGTATCATTTATATTGAAATAAACAACTTCATGATTTGATTTTTCTAGCTCACTAGCAAAATTTCGCATTGCAGCAAAAAAACCAACAACTTTCTGAATATGATGTGTTACATAATCTGTTTCTTGGCGCATTTCAAACATACAATAGGTAACATTCTCATCCGTTTCTAAAAACCAAGAATGTTGGCTGTTTAGCTGATCGCCAAGAATTAAACGTAATTTTCTCATATTAAAACAATGTTTTTATCAACCATATTTTTCTATATTTATGATTCCCATCATAACGTTCTGCTTGCAGCTGGGTATTAAATTTTCGATCTCTTGGGTCGTTGCCAACACCAGCGACATACATCCAGTTTCCGTAGTTGCTATGCACATCATAATCTATCAACAGCGATTCAAAGCACGCTGCACCAATTCTCCAGTCTAACAAAAGCTCTTTTGCAAAATAAGAAGCCACATTTTGTCTGCCTCTGTTGCTCATAAAACCAGTTTCTTTTAATTCAATCATATTGGCATTTACAAAATCGTCTTTTGTTTCTCCATTAATCCATTGATTAATTAACTGTTTGTCAGAACTCCATTGGTAGTCTTTTTCTAAAATCCCACCAAGTTGAAAAACTTTAGAATTGTATTTTAAAGAGATGTATTTAAAATAATCTCGCCAAATCAATTCAAAAATTACCCAATAGGTAGATTCATTTGCACCAAACTCAGCCTCATATTCTTTTATTTTCCAATAGATAGTTTTAGCAGATAGGCTACCGTTTGCCAACCATGGCGAAAACTTTGTACTATAATCTACACCAACTAAACCATTTCTAGTTTTTTTATAAAAGCCAACTTTTTTAGTTTCAAAAAAATAAGTATTCAATCTTTCTAAAGCGGAAGTTTCTCCTCCAGAGAAAGGGAATGCGGTATTTTCATGTATCTCAAAATCTTCAAAACCGAGATCTTGTAATGTTGGAATTACTGTTTTATTTTCAATTAAATTTTCTGACGTACATTTTGAAATTGGAACTTCTTTAAGAATTTGCACCGTCTTTTCTAGTTTCTTTCTAAAAATAGTAAACACATCTGGGATTTTCGAAAAATCTTTGGAGACCGTATCGGGATTGTATAAAAACTGATCGTATTCTTCAATTAAATGAATTTCATTAGAAAGTGTATTTTTGATTAGATTATTTGTACTTTCTTCTTCTTTAGTCCATTCTTTTTGTGTGTATACTTTTTTGATTTCAAAAGCATCACAAATTTTATGAATCTCATCCTCAGGACTTTTAAAATACGTGAGTAGCGTTATATTTAAATCAGCTAAATTATTTTTTAATTCAATGATGGTTTCAAGAAGAAATTTTGCACGATATTTTGCTGTTTTCTGGAACCCAAATTTATCCATTTGGAATAATTTAGGATCGAAGAAATATACTGCAATTACTTTTGTGTGATTTTCTACAGCTTTTTTTATTGAGTTGTTGTCATGAACTCGTAGATTATTACGAAACCAAATTAAGCTTGTGTTTTCTTGTTTCTTCTGCATTTTTCGCTACAATATTTTACATCATCCCAATTTTTCTCCCATTTTTTTCGCCAAGTAAAAGGCCTGTTGCATGCGAGACATGTTTTTTCGGGTAGATGTTGTTTCTTCAAAATTATTTATTAATGTTATTAATCATTCCATTAAAAACAAACCAATGGAAGGGCATTACAGAATACCAGTATAATCTACCAGCAAGGCCATGTGGTCTAAAAGTAGCTGTCTGATATATAGTACCATCTTCAATTTTAAATTCTAACCAAGCTTCTCCTGGTAAAATCATTTCAGCATATAATAATAGTTTCCCTTTTTCTTTATCGGCATAAATAACCCGCCAAAAGTCCAATGCATCACCAGAATTTAATTCTGTAGGATGTCTTCTTCCTCTTCTTAAACCTGCACCTCCATAAAATTGATCTACAATACCACGAATTTTCCAAAGAAAAGTACCATAATACCAACCTGTCTCTCCACCAATTGCCCAAATTTTATCTAGAGCTTCTTTTTTATTCTTTACTTTCCTTTGCTTAAAGTCTTTAAAACAGCCATGTTTAGGCACGTTAATAAATTCGTGGACATAGTTTTTTAATTTTCCACTACTTATGTAGGAATCCTTCCAACTAGAAATAATACTATTTTGTTTTATTTTTATAAATGCATATTCAACTGCTTGTTTGTATGACATTGGTTGAACATCTAAAATACTGTTGATATTGCTTTTAATACCAATGACTTCCACGCCCATAGAGTTCACCAAAGTTGTCGCCAGCTTATAAGAGGTTGAAGTAACAAAATACAACCAATAAGAGGATAGCTTTGGCGTCATTACTGGCACGGTTACAATGCGTCTTTTTAGCTTCCTTACTTCAGCGAATTGAAGCAGCATTTCTTTGTACGTCATTATTTCCGGTCCAAAAACATCAGTAGATGTATTGTACAATTCCTTTTTACCTATTGCTCTATGTAAAAAAGATAAAACATCTCTTATGCCTAAGGGCTGTGTTTTTGTATTCAGCCATTTGGGAGTAATCATAAATGGTAGTTTTTCTACAATATCTCTGATGATTTCAAAAGAAGAACTTCCCGATCCGACAATGATACCAGCCTTAAAGGTGGTTAGTCCATATTTTTTTGAAGCTAAAGCATTTTCTACATTTTTTCTAGATAGTAAGTGTCTAGAAAGTTTTGTGTCATTTGTTATGCCGCTCAAGTAAATCACTTGTTTTACTTGAGAGTATTCTGCAAATCTTTTAAAATTAAAAGCACATTTTTCTTCTAGTATATGAAACTCTTTGACTGATTTGGACATAGAATGTATTAAATAATACGCAATGTCTATATCTACAGGTATGTTTTCTAAGCTTTTGGAATTTAAGAAATCAGCCTCAACTAGAATTATATTTTCCCTATCTTTAAAATAGTTTTGTGCTCTTTTTTTATCTCTAACCGCACAAACAACAACATGTCCATCATTTAGTAAAAGAGGTATTAACCTTTTACCAATATAACCTGTTGCCCCTGTGACTAGAATTTTCATACACGTTAACTTATTTTTTTTGGTCTTTGGTAAGACAGTTGTTTGTTAAATTGCGGAATTGCATAGGTGTCTAAACCGTTAATGGCGGCTACGTTTCCTTTAGATAAATTAATTAAGCCATCTTCTTGCAATAAAGCGTCATCAATATACAGTTCTTGAATTTGAGAAACAATTAGCATTACATCATTAGAAGGAACATATACTTCTTCTATAAATTTCATACTCATTTGTACTGGAGCACCTTTTACAAAAGGAGCTTTAAAATTTCCTTTGAACTCTTCTTCTAGTCCAGTCATATCAAATTCTGATACTTCTTTTGGGTATTTTGCCGAGGTATGATGCGCATCTTCTATGATGTCTTGATGAATATGGTTTATTGTGAAAATACCTGAATCTTTTATATTCTTGTAAGTATCTCTGGGAACAGTTGTAGGACGTAAAATAAAACCTAGCGTAGGTGGCTTAGATCCTAAATGTGTAACCGAACTAAAAACAGCTAAATTAGAAATTCCTTCTTCCGAGATGGATCCCAATAGATTTGCAGATTTAAAACCAGAACAGCTATTTATTAAATTTATTTTATAAATTTTCTCTAGGTTTTGTATGTCATCAAAGTTAAAAAAAGCCATTATAAATTTTTGTAATTGTTAATTCTAATTTCTTTTCCTTTTAAATCGTGCATTAAATTATACAACCCAAAAAAGGTTCTGTTAATGTAAATAAAGTGCTTAGAACCTCTATTGCCATTCATGTTTTTTAATTCAGAACTTTTCATGTACTTACTCCCTAAATCAGAGATTTGTCCAAAGAAGATATCATCAGAAAAATCGAATTCTTCTTCATGAAAAGGTTGTGTAAATAAACTTAACATTTCATGAAACATACCTCTAAAAAAGTGCAATTCATCTTCAGAATCGTCTTCTCTTAAGATTTCTAATTCATATAATTTTTGCTCAAAAAGTACAGGATCATTAATACATTCTGGCTTGGCCAATTCAAAGTAAGGTGTGTAGAAATCCATCGGAATCGTTTTCATGCATCCAAAATCAATTACAATTAGCTCGTTTTCTGGAGATACTAAAAAGTTTCCAGGATGTGGATCTGCATGTACTTTTTTCAAAGTATGAATTTGGAACATATAAAAATCCCATAAAGCTTGCGCCAACTTGTTAGATACTTCTTGGTCATTTGTTGAAAATTCAGACAAATGCAATCCGTTCATCCAATCCATTGTTATGATTCTATCCGAAGATAAATCAGCATAATAATTGGGAAAATTTAAGTGCGGTATGTGTTTGCATGCAGTAACAATTGCAATACTTTGTTCCACTTCTAAAACGTAATTAGTCTCTTCAACCAGCTTGCTTTCTACTTCTTTAAAATATCTATCAGAATCTTTACCTCTAATATTAAACATTTTAACAGCAATCGGTTTTACCATCGATAAATCGGAGGTAATACTATCTGCTATTCCCGGATATTGAATTTTTACAGCTAATTTTTTACCGTTTTTTTCTGCTCTATGCACTTGCCCTATGCTTGCTGCATTTGTAGAAACAGTATCAAACTTGTCATAAATTTCATTCGGATCTTTTCCAAAGTACCTTTTAAAAGTTTTAACCACTAAAGCAGGGGATAAGGGAGGTACAGAGAATTGAGAAAGTGAAAACTTTTCTACATATGCTCTAGGTAAAACACTTTTTTCCATACTTAGCATCTGTGCTACTTTTAAAGCACTTCCTTTAAGTTGTTGCAGGCCATTGTAAATGTCTTCTGCATTATTTGTGTTTAACTTCTCTTTTGCTTCTTCTTCTGATTTGGTGAATTTATCACCATAATATTTTAAATAATTTACACCGATTTTAGCCCCAGTGGTAACTAGCTTTGATGCCCGTTGTATTTTGGATGTAGGTATGGAATCTATCGTTTTCATTTCTTCTTAATTGAAGTTAACTTTTTCTTTTAAAATAAATTTTCCGAAATCAAGAATGCTTTTCAATGGTTTTATATCCAATAAATCAAATCGAGCATTTACAGATTTCTCAATAAAAATATCTGTTTTTTCAAATGAGGCAGAAGTGTCATCTAGCCAGAACTTCATAGTAAGTATTAATTGTATCCAAGAAGATTCTTGCGTAGCTTTGTCTTGAATTTCACCTAATTTTTCTTGTTGAAGGTCTATCTTCTCAATACCAATATTATTTGCAAACGTTTTAAAGTCTTGTTTTAAATCTTTTAATAATTTTAAAGATTTTAACTTTATAACATTTTCATTACCTTTTAGAGCATACACAACATAGCTTCTGTTTGCTGTTAGCATCTCAAAAAATGTAAAATAAAAGCTTAATAGTTTGTTTCGAGCATCGTAATTGGGGTACTCTTCACTTTTAGCAAGCATCTTTATTGTATTGTTAAAGAATTCACTAAAAATAGATTGTTCTATCGCTTCAAATGAACCATAGAATTTATAAAAGTCTGCTTCTTCAAAATTGTTTTCTTTAGCGAAACTAAATACAGATTTAGGGTGGTGATCGTGTTCTAGTACAAACTCCATGTACCAAGAAATTAAGTTGTCTTTACTGATGTTTTTCTTGCGAGCCATAATAATTATATTTTATACAAATATACGAATGTTTAAGGAATTAACGAATCACTTAAACAATAATATTTTCATAATTAGTTAAAGAAAAAGGAATTTGAGTAGATCTTTGAATTATTCTGAATTGTTGATTTTGAATTATGTTTTTTGTATTATTAAATTAGGTTTGTATAAAATCTGATATCGCTAGAAAACGTATTTATTTCTGCTACTAGTAGGATGTGCGTAGAAACTTGTAAATCAGTTGTGAATTTTATATTAGTATTTAACTGTATTTATGCCTTTGTAAAAAGTAAAACGAATTAAAAATATAGCTTTTAATTTTGTTTTATTTTTTTTGTGACTAAATATCGAAGAAAAATTATATTTTATAAAAAGATAAAAGCCATGATAAATTAAATTATCATGGCTTTTAGTCGGGGTGGCAGGATTCGAACCTGCGACCTCCTCGTCCCAAACGAGGCGCGATGACCGGGCTACGCTACACCCCGAAAATGATTGCTCATTTAAGGTCTGCAAAGATACATTCTTTTTGTAAAAAAGCAATTAAATTAATGTTTATTATTCAAGATGAATCTTTAATTAAATTGAGTTATATTTTCATTGTTAAAACTTATAAACATTCACTACTAGAAATAACAAAAAACTATATTTTTACGATTCTAAATTCGATAGATAATATGATGTCAGATACAATAGAAAAAATAAAATGTTTAATTATAGGTTCTGGACCTGCCGGTTATACTGCCGCAATTTATGCAGCTAGAGCAGACATGAAGCCTATTATGTATACAGGTATGCAAATGGGAGGTCAATTAACTACAACAACAGAAGTAGATAATTTTCCGGGATATGCAGAAGGTACAGATGGCCCAGCAATGATGGAAGACCTAAAAAGGCAGGCAGAACGTTTTGGAACGGATGTTCGTTTTGGTTTGGTTACCAAAGTAGAGTTAAGTGATAAAGTTGGTGGGATTCATAAAGTTGTTGTAGACGAAAGTAGACATATCGAAGCAGAGACGATTATTATCTCTACAGGAGCAACTGCAAAATACCTTGGAATAGAAAGTGAGCAGCGTTTAATTGGTGGAGGAGTATCTGCTTGTGCAACTTGTGATGGTTTTTTCTACAAAGGGCAAGATGTTGTAGTAGTTGGTGCAGGTGATACGGCAGCAGAAGAGGCAACCTATTTAGCTAATATTTGTAGCAAAGTAACAATTCTAGTGCGTAAAGATTTTATGAGGGCTTCCAAAGCGATGCAGCATAGAGTTGAAAAAACTAAAAATATTGAGGTTTTATACAATACAGAAATCGAGGAGGTTTTAGGTTCTAATGTGGTTGAAGGGGTTAGAGTAATTAATAATAAGACAAAAGATACGCACAACATCAATGTAACTGGTGTATTTATTGCAATCGGGCACACACCGAATTCAGATTTATTTAAAGATGTTTTAGATATGGATGATACAGGGTATTTAATAACGCAAGGAAAAACTACTAAAACTAATTTACCAGGAGTTTTTGCTGCTGGAGATATTCAGGATAAAGAATATAGGCAGGCAGTAACAGCTGCAGGTACCGGTTGTATGGCAGCATTAGATGCAGAACGTTATATAGGTGCCTTAAAATAAGCTTGAGTGCCGTGTTTAATAAAAAAAAGAGATTACATTAATGTAATCTCTTTTTTTATTTACTATTATTTCTGCAAAAGCAGGAATCTAAAAATACTTAAACCGTTACGGCAGCTTTCATAGATTTTCTATAAGTGAAAGAATTAAATATATTTCTTTTTCCAAAGTTATTCATAGATTTTGCGTTTACAAATTTTCCGAAAAGGATTTTGCTAACTCCAAAATACT
>Ga0209197_1000048_pt1 | contig 82796 bp, 83 predicted proteins | sample COGITO_mtgs_1105_4_FD_184802 | JGI IMG/M metagenome (GOLD analysis project Ga0209197, IMG submission 184802) | Pelagic marine microbial communities from North Sea - COGITO_mtgs_110512 (SPAdes) (version 2) | ecosystem: Environmental > Aquatic > Marine > Epipelagic ... | reverse complement strand
AATTTGTTAGTGTTTTAAAGTTTAATGTTTATAATATATAACTTAAGGTGCATCTTTGCAGCTTAATACTTAAGAAACTATTATGTGTGGAATTGTATGTGCATTTGATTTAAAGCAAAAATCTGAAATCTTAAGACCTCTAGTGCTTGAGTTGTCCAAAAAAATAAGACACCGTGGTCCAGACTGGAGCGGTATCTATAGTGATGAAAAAACCGTGATGGCGCATGAGCGTCTTGCAATTGTGGATCCTGCTTCTGGAAAACAACCTCTTTTTAGTGAAGATCGTAAGCTTATTTTAGCAGCGAATGGAGAAATCTATAACCATCAAGACATTAGAAAGCAATTTGAAGGAAAATATGCTTTTCAAACCCAAAGTGATTGTGAGGTTATTTTGGCGCTTTATAAAGAAAAAGGTGTTGATTTTGTAGATGACTTAAACGGAATTTTCGGTTTTGCAATTTACGACGTCGAAAACGACGAATATTTTATTGCACGCGATCACATGGGCATCATTCCTTTATATATAGGGTGGGATCAAAACGGTACTTTTTATGTGGCATCAGAATTAAAAGCTTTAGAAGGAACGTGTTCTAAAATTGAGTTATTTCCACCAGGGCATTATATGTCTAGTAAAGATGGAAAGTTTGTGCAATGGTACAAAAGAGATTGGAGAGAATATGACGCAGTAAAAGAGAATGAAACAAGTATTGCAATAATTAAAGAAGCATTAGAAGCTGCTGTGCACAGACAGTTGATGTCCGATGTGCCTTATGGTGTTTTATTGTCTGGTGGTTTGGATTCTTCAGTGGTATCTGCAATCGCAAAAAAATACGCTCAAAAACGTGTGGAATCTGGCGATGAAACCGATGCATGGTATCCACAAACACACTCCTTTGCGGTAGGGTTAGAAGGCTCTCCAGATTTAGCGGCGGCACAAGTGGTTGCGGATCATATTGGAACCGTACATCATGAAATTAAATTCACCATTCAAGAAGGATTAGACGCTATTAAAGATGTGATTTATAATATAGAAACGTATGATATCACCACCATTCGTTCTTCAACGCCGATGTATTTAATGGCACGTGTTATAAAATCGATGGGGATTAAAATGGTATTATCTGGTGAAGGAGCAGACGAGATTTTTGGAGGATATTTATACTTTCATAAAGCACCAAATGCACAAGAGTTTCATCAAGAAACAGTTCGTAAATTAGATAAGTTACACATGTACGATTGCCTAAGAGCCAACAAAAGTTTGGCGGCATGGGGTATAGAAGGACGTGTGCCATTTTTAGATAAAGAATTCATTGATGTCGCAATGCGTATCAACCCACAAGATAAAATGATTAATGGTGAGCGCATGGAAAAATGGGTCATTAGAAAAGCCTTTGAAGATATGTTGCCAGAAAGTGTCGCATGGCGTCAGAAAGAACAATTTAGCGATGGCGTCGGCTATAGTTGGATTGATACGCTGAAAGAGATTGTTGGCAAAGAGATTTCTGATGAACAGTTAGCAAATGCTAAATTCAGGTTCCCAATTCAAACCCCTCAAAACAAAGAAGAATTTTATTACCGTTCTATTTTCGAAGACCATTTTCCAGGTGATGCAGCAGCTTTAAGTGTGCCTCAAGAGGCAAGTGTAGCGTGTAGTACGGCGATAGCTCTAGAATGGGATGAAGCCTTTAAAAACATGAACGAACCTTCCGGAAGAGCAATTTTAAATGTGCATGACAAAGCATACGATTAAAAATTCTGAAAGCTCAAATAAAGACTTCTGAAGTCTTTTTTGTAAATTTTTAATTTACTCTAATATATCAACGCCCTTAAATTTAATTTAAGGGCGTTTTTAGTTGTTTTAAGAGCGTTTCACGAAAATAGCCAATTGTTAATAATTCCACTTAAATTACGTAAAAAGACTTTAAATTCGATTAGAGATTAATTATCTTTGTTTCCGTAGTTGCGGTTTTGCCGCATCTATGTTAAACAAAAAACACAACGAACATAATGAGCGAAGAAGTCAATAAAAATAGTTATTCCGCAGATAGTATTCAGGCACTAGAAGGAATGGAGCATGTCCGCATGCGACCATCCATGTATATTGGCGATGTTGGCCTGAGAGGTTTGCATCACTTGGTATACGAGGTTATTGATAACTCTATCGATGAAGCTTTGGCGGGTCATTGTGATAAAATCACGGTGATTATCAATGAAGATAATTCCATCACAACCGAAGATAATGGGCGTGGGATCCCGGTCGATTTACACAAAAAAGAAGGTGTTTCTGCTTTAGAGGTGGTGATGACTAAAATTGGTGCTGGGGGTAAATTCGATAAAGATTCTTATAAAGTTTCTGGAGGATTACACGGCGTTGGTGTGAGTTGTGTGAATGCACTTTCGGAGCATTTAAAAGCGACGGTTTTTCGAGACGGAAAAGTTTACGAGCAAGAATACGAACGTGGAAAAGCCATGTATCCTGTAAAGCAAGTCGGTGAAACGGATAAAAGAGGAACAACAGTTACTTTTAGACCAGATCCTCAAATATTTACGCAGACTTTAGTTTATGTATATGAAACTTTAGCCAGTAGATTAAGAGAACTAGCATTTTTAAATAAAGGCATTACCGTTGTTCTTGTTGATGAAAGAGAAAAAGATGAAAAAGGTGCGTTTTTAGGAGAAACATTTCATTCAACCGAAGGGCTTTCAGAGTTTATCAAATATCTAGATAGCAATCGTGACCCGATCATGAAAAGTGTCATTGCTTTTGAAGGGGAGAAAAATGGAGTTCCTGTCGAAGTGGCTATGATTTATAATACGTCTTATGCTGAAAATTTACATTCGTATGTCAACAATATTAACACACACGAAGGGGGGACACACTTATCTGGGTTTCGTCGTGGATTAACACACACCTTAAAAAAATACGCCGATGAATCGGGCATGTTAGATAAACTTAAGTTTGACATTGCTGGGGATGATTTCCGTGAAGGATTGACCGCTATAATCTCGGTAAAAGTTCAAGAACCTCAGTTTGAAGGACAAACCAAAACCAAGTTAGGAAACAGAGAAGTATCTGCATCAGTAAGTCAGGCCGTTTCTGAAATGCTCACAAATTATTTAGAAGAAAATCCGGACGATGCCAAAATAATCGTTCAAAAAGTGATCCTTGCAGCGCAAGCCCGTCATGCCGCTCAAAAGGCGCGTGATATGGTGCAACGAAAATCTGTAATGAGTATTGGAGGATTGCCTGGTAAATTGAGTGATTGCTCTGAACAAGATCCTACAAAATGTGAAATTTACCTTGTTGAGGGAGATTCGGCAGGCGGGACTGCAAAGATGGGGCGAGACAGAGCCTTTCAAGCGATTTTGCCATTAAGAGGTAAAATCTTGAACGTCGAAAAAGCAATGACCCATAAGGTTTTTGAAAATGAAGAAATCAAAAATATCTTTACAGCCTTAGGAGTTACTATAGGAACCGAAGAAGATCCGAGAGCTTTAAACCTTTCAAAATTAAGATACCATAAAATTGTGATTATGTGTGATGCCGATATTGATGGTAGCCACATTGAAACACTTATTTTGACGTTCTTTTTTAGATATATGAAAGAATTGATTGAAAATGGTCATATTTATATCGCCACCCCACCGTTGTTTTTAGTTAAAAAAGGAACTAAAAAAGAATATGCTTGGAATGATGAAGAGCGCTTGGCGCTAATGCAACAATATGGAGATGGCGCAAAAATTCAACGTTATAAAGGTCTTGGAGAAATGAATGCTGTACAACTTTGGGACACGACAATGAATCCTGAGTTTAGAACCTTACGTCAAATACAAATTGACAATGGAACCGAAGCCGATCGCATTTTCTCAATGCTGATGGGAGATGATGTGCCGCCAAGACGAGAATTTATCGAGAAAAATGCAATTTACGCCAATATCGATGCCTAGAAAAACAACCCCCAAAACCTACCATAATGAAAAACCTAATTTTCATTTGCACCATCTTTTTTGGTGTGAATGCAACAAACGCACAAGAACTTGAAAGTATTTTACTGGCATCTGATGATGCCAATCAATTACTTGAGAATTATCTCAATCCTGTAATGAAAGGATTAATGACTAGTATGAATAACGGTTGGTACACAACGGCAAAAACGCACAAGAAATTCGGATTTGATATCACGATTGGAGCGAGTGCGGCCTTTACTCCCGACAAAGACCAAATGTTTCAATTTGTAGCGGATCAGTATAATTACATTTCAGTTTCAGATGGAAGCAGTAGTATTCCAACGATTCTAAGTAAAGATGAAACAGAAACTGAGATTAACGTATCGGTTCCTTATGATGGAAATAAATTTAAAGTCGGTTCATTCAAAATGCCTGGAGGAATCGCAAAAGATTTGCCAGCCAATGCCACCCCAGCACCGTTTGTTCAAGTTGGCCTTGGTTTGCCATTAAAAACAACAGTCAAATTAAGGTTTGTGCCTAAAACTAATTTTGCTTCAGATGTTGAAGCCAATTTAATTGGAGTTGGACTTCAGCACGATTTAACCCAATACCTCGGTATTGTTGGGAAACTTCCATTTTCAGTTTCACTGTTTGGAGCTTACACCTCCGCAAGTGTCGAATATGCGATTAAAAATGATGCTTTAACAGATAGAGTGTCCGTAATCAACGGATCAGCTCAATTTAAGTTAAACACTTGGACGGTTCAAGCGTTAGGGTCTTTGGATTTTAAGATTGTGACTGTTTACGGCGGACTTGGCTATAATGGCGGAACCTCTAGTTTTGATATTAAAGGAGATTATTCATTAAGTTATGACATTCAAGATTCAGGTCAAAATAATCTATCAATATTAGATGAAACAATAAAAGATCCTATTAACTTAGATTTTAAAACAAGTGGAACTCGTGCGACCATTGGTGCCCGATTAAATCTCGCCTTTTTCAAAATTTTTGCAGATTACACATTACAAGAATATAATACTGCAACCGTTGGAGTTGCATTTAGTTTTAGATAAATAATCACAACAATAAATTAAAAATAACATGAAAATAACAGTAGTAGGTGCCGGCGCAGTAGGAGCAAGTTGTGCAGAATACATTGCCATTAAAAACTTTGCTTCCGAAGTTGTTTTATTAGACATCAAAGAAGGCTATGCCGAAGGAAAAGCGATGGATTTGATGCAATGTGCATCTCTTAACGGATTTGATACTAAAATCACGGGATCGACCAATGATTATCATAAAACGGCCAATAGCGATATTTGTGTCATTACTTCGGGAATTCCAAGAAAACCGGGAATGACTCGTGAAGAATTAATCGGAATCAATGCAGGCATTGTAAAAACAGTATCGACGAGCTTGGTTGAACACTCTCCAAATACGGTGCTTATTGTTGTCAGCAATCCAATGGATACCATGACATACCTCGCACACAAGGTCACAGGACTTCCAAAACATAAAATTATTGGAATGGGGGGCGCTTTAGATTCTGCACGTTTCAAATATAGATTAGCAGAAGCTTTAGGCGCACCAATTAGCGATGTGGACGGGATGGTCATCGGAGGACATAGTGATGTAGGAATGGTACCTTTAACCTCGCATGCCACTCGAAATAGTATCAAAGTTTCAGAATTTATTTCAAGCGAACGCTTAGAGCAAGTAAAACAAGACACCAAAGTTGGTGGCGCAACGCTGACCAAACTTTTAGGAACCTCTGCTTGGTATGCACCAGGCGCGGCCGTAAGTGGATTGGTTCAAGCAATTGCTTGCGATCAGAAAAAAATATTCCCGTGTTCAGTTTTATTAGACGGTGAGTACGGTTTATCTGATTTGTGTATTGGAGTTCCTGTTGTATTAGGAGCAAATGGTATCGAGAAAATCGTTGAAATAAAGTTAAGCGATAGCGAAAAAGCGCATTTACAGACAAGTGCCGATGGCGTTAAAAAAACAAATTCATTATTAGACGTATAAATAGATGACCAGTGGTGTGATTTGTGTTTTTCACTAAAAAAGAGACTTTAAAATGCCCTTTTTATTGAAAACAAAAGAATCTATTGTCAATTCACATCGTAAATCATATATTTGCTCGTTTATAAAAAATTAATGCAGATTAAATTAACTCACAATGCAAAATAAAGGACTCGTAAAATTATTTGCACTTCTATTTGGTTTGGTAAGTATTTACCAATTATCATTTAGTTTTAAAGCAAATCAAATAGAAGATAATGCAACGCAATTTGCTATTGAAAAAATAGCAGATACCGAGACAGACTATGACGCTAAACGCGCGCTTGAACAAGGCAAGTATTTAGATTCGTTGAAAAACGAAGAAGTGTATAACATCGGAATTGCAAAATTTAATTTTGATGAAGTAAAGGAAAAAGCCATGAACCTTGGTTTGGATCTTAAAGGAGGAATCAATGTAATTCTTCAAATATCGGTCAAAGATATTTTAGTTGGATTAGCAAACGAAAGTAAAGACCCTGTCTTTAGAAAAGCATTAAGTGATGCAGAAGAACTTCAAAAGGACAGTCAAAACACCTATTTAGAAGACTTTTTTGTAGCCTTTGAAGCAATTGAAGGTGATACTAAATTAGCGTCTCCAGATGTTTTTGCGAATCGAACATTAAGCGAAGAGATTACATTTGATATGACAAATGATGAGGTGAAACCTGTATTATCTGCCAAAATTGATGAGTCGATTGTATCGGCCTTTGAAGTCCTTCGTAAACGTATTGATAAGTTTGGGGTTACACAACCAAACATCCAACGTATCGGAAACTCTGGACGTATTCTTGTTGAATTGCCAGGTGCTAAAGAAATTGAACGAGTCAAAGGATTATTGCAAAGTACAGCTCAACTAGAGTTTTGGGATGCTTTTAAAGGAGAAGAATTTGGAACCTTTATATTTCAAGCCAATGAAACTTTAAAAGATATTGTTGATGTCACTCCAGCCGAAGAAAAATCAAACGCAACCGAATCAACAGAAGATTCAATCTCTGATATTATTGGTGATACCGATGCTGAAACTGGTGACGATGGTGAAGTGAATCCATTAATCGATTTAATACGTGCTCCTGGTTATAACGGAGGCCCTGTCATTGCGTCTTTTGAACAAAAAGATAAGCAGCTCGTTACCGATTATCTAAACAACCCTCAAGTGCGTTCGCTGTTATCAGCAGAACAACGGTATGCAAAATTTGTTTGGGGAATCCCCGAAGTGCAGCAAACTGTAGGAGAAGATTCTCAAAGTATAGAACTCGTACAATTATATGCTTTAAAAGGAAATAGAGATAATAAGCCACCGCTTAGTGGCGCTGTCATTACAGACGCACGTCAATCGTACCAACAAAATGGAAGCCCAAGTGTATCCATGCAAATGAACCTTAAAGGGGCTAAAATGTGGGAAGAAATGACAGGTAATGCTTTCAATACAGCGGGTCAAATTGCCATTGTATTAGATGAAATTGTCTATTCAGCACCTGGGGTTACAACAGGGGCAATTTCAGGAGGTAACTCTGAAATATCAGGATCCTTTAGCTTAAATGAAGCGGTCGATTTAGCAAACGTTTTGAGAGCGGGTAAATTACCAGCCTCTGCAGATATTGTACAAGCAGAAGAAGTTGGACCCTCTTTAGGTCAAGAAGCCATTGATAGTGGAATGAAATCATTCTTAATAGCTTTATCTTTAGTACTTTTATGGATGATTTTTTATTATGGGAAAGCAGGTATTTATTCAGATATCGCATTACTATTAAACATCTTATTAATCTTCGGGATTCTATCGGGATTAGGCGCTGTGTTAACTTTACCTGGTATTGCTGGTATTGTATTAACCATCGGTATTGCAGTAGATGCAAACGTTCTTATTTACGAGCGTATTCGAGAAGAATTATTTAAAGGAAAAGGCCAAATTGAATCGGTTAAAGACGGATTTAACAATGCGTTATCTTCAATTTTAGATGCCAACATTACAACGGGTTTAACGGCTTTGATTTTATATATATTTGGAACGGGGCCAATCAAAGGATTTGCAACGACCCTTTTAATTGGTATTTTAACCTCATTATTTACAGCGATCTTTATTTCAAGATTATTGATCGATTGGCATTTAAGTCGTGGTGGGAAATTAGAATTCTCAACAGGAATGACCAAAGGTTTATTTCGTTCTATTAATATTGAATTCCTTAAAAAACGCAAAATTGCTTACTTAATTTCGGGATCTATCATTATTGCTGGACTTGGATCTTTGTTTACTACAGGGCTGGATCAAGGAATTGATTTTGTTGGAGGTCGAACCTACACCGTTCGTTTTGCACAAGACATGAATACTGAAGAAGTTAAAACGGCATTAAACGACGTTTTCAACAGTGCTGAGGTAAAAACAATTGGGAGCGCGAATCAATTGAAAATATCGACGAAGTATAAGGTTGATGAAAATTCTGCAGAAGTCGATCAGGAAGTGCAACAAAAATTATATGAAGCATTGATACCATTTTTACCAGATGCAACAACGTATAAGCAGTTTATTGATGCCGAAAATAATATTGGTAAAATGTATTCAGGAAAAGTAAGTCCAACGATTGCCGATGATATTAAAAAATCATCTATCTGGGCAATTTTAGGCTCATTAATTGTTGTCTTTTTATATATTTTAATACGATTCAAAAAATGGCAATTTTCACTAGGAGCCGTCGCAGCTGTATTTCATGATGTCTTAATTGTATTAGGGATCTTTTCAATTGCTTGGAGATTTTTGCCATTTAGTATGGAAATCGATCAAGCATTTATTGCAGCGATTTTGACCGTGATCGGATATTCATTGAATGATACTGTGGTGGTCTTTGATAGAATTAGAGAATACCTTAACGAACATACAAGTTGGAAATTTGAAAAAGTGGTCAATAGTGCATTGAGTAGCACGTTGAGTCGTACTTTAAACACCTCATTAACGACTTTAGTCGTGTTATTAGCGATGTTCACCTTTGGTGCAGATTCCTTAAGAGGCTTGTTGTTTGCGCTTATTGTAGGGGTGCTTGTAGGAACCTACTCATCGTTATTTATTGCAACGCCAATCATGCATGATACATTAAAGCGTTTAGATAAAAAAGAAGATTAATAGCTAATTATTAAATATCAAAAAAGCCACTCATTGAGTGGCTTTTTTTGGTTTTATGTTGGACACTGTAATTTCTGAGTGGATGCAATATGGATATATAAAGCTTTAGAGAATACTTCAGTTCTATACTGATACTACAAATCGCCTGTAATTACGCTTCCTTAGGCTTATACAGAAACATAAAATAAAGACCACAAAGCACAAAAGGAACACTCAATACTTGTCCCGTGTTTAAACCAAAAATCCAATCCTCACGACTGTCAATTTGAGCAATTTTAAATTGTTCAACTACCACTCTGACCGACATTAAAAGCACTAAAAACAGCCCAAATAAAAATCCTGTCTGCGTACTTTTTTTCGTTTTCCAATATAAAAAGAATAAGATGAGAAACACAAACACATAGCCAAAAGCCTCGTACAATTGTCCCGGGTGTCTAGGAAGTGAGTCGAGTTGTTTAAAAATAATAGCGAACGGTAAATCCGCTCCAGCAGGTTTACCGATCATTTCGGAATTGAAGAAATTTCCAACACGAATAAATACAGCTCCAAGTGCAGATGCAATGACCACACGGTCAAGAATCCAGAGTACTGATTTTTTCAATACTTTTTTATTGTAGAGCCACATCGAAAAAATCATTCCAATGGCAGCGCCATGACTAGCCAAACCTCTAAACCCCGTAAACTCAAACCCACCACTAAAACGGAAGGGTAGGAAGATGCTAAAAAAGTCGTCTTTAAATAATTCAGATTGATAAAAAATGACGTGACCCAAACGCGCTCCAATCATAATTCCTAAAACAGAATACATGAACAGACTGTCTAATTTGTCATCAGTTTGTCCTTCGTTTTTATAAATCTTTTTCGTCAGATACCAACCTGTGATAAACGCAGCCATCCACATGAGGCTGTAATAGTGAATTTTAAAATCTCCAAAAAGGGCGATGCCATCAGAAGTAGGGTCCCATACGGTTTGTAGCAAATACATAGTCATTTGTTTAGAGTGTAAATATAGAAAATAGATACGAAACTCAAGGCTCACGGATTCTAATTAACAACCATCGTCTAATCCTTTGGAACTGGATCCTGTCCAGAGCCTCCCCAAGGATGGCAGCGTAAAACACGTTTAATGCTTAGATAGCTCCCTTTTAGAAGTCCGTGGGATTGTAAGGCGTCTTTAGCGTAATGGGAACAAGTCGGTTGAAATCGACAAGTCGAAGGCGTTAATGGCGAAATGAGATTTTGATAAATCCAGATGATAAACAAAAAAGGTGCAATCAAAATAGATTTCATAGCTATTAATCTAATAAAAAGGTGGTACCGTCCTTGCCGTCTTTTAATTGAATTCCTATAGTTAGTAATTCATCTCTTATTGAATCAGACAGCGCAAAGTTTTTTTGAGATCTTGCGTCGTTTCGCATTCTGATGAGTAATTCTACAGTCTCTCCCAATTTTTGATCTTGATTGTTTGAAGTCACATTTTTAAGCCCTAAAATATCAAATACAAACTGATGCATCACTTCGGTTAAGTCTCCTAAGTCTGAAGCGTTAATATGTGCTTTTCCATCCTTAATTTGGTTGATATATTTAACAGCGCTAAACAATTCTGCAATTAGAATAGGCGTGTTAAAATCATCATTCATGGCCGTATAACAATTCGATTTCCAAGTTGCGACATCAAAGTCATTGGCATCTGAAGTGGCTTCGATTTTGTCTAAAGTCGAGACCGCTTCCATGAGTTTTAAAAATCCTTTCTCGGAAGCCAATAGAGCGTCGTTACTAAAATCTAGGATGCTACGGTAGTGCGCTTGCATCATAAAAAAACGAACCACCGATGGCGAAAAGCCTTTGGTTAATTTGTTTGTATTACCGCTTAAAATCTCAGCAGGTAAAATATTGTTTCCTGTTGATTTTGCCATTTTTTGGCCATTGAGTGTCAGCATGTTGGCATGCATCCAGTAATTCACTGGCGTATGACTGTGCCAAGCTTTTGCTTGGGCAATTTCACATTCGTGATGCGGGAATTTTAAATCCATCCCACCGCCATGTATATCAAAATGCTCACCTAGGTATTTTGTACTCATCGCCGTGCATTCTAAGTGCCAGCCAGGAAATCCATCACTCCAAGGTGAAGGCCAGCGCATAATGTGTTCTGGTTCTGCTTTTTTCCAAAGTGCAAAATCTTGTGGATTTTTCTTATCGGTTTGCCCGTCTAAAACGCGGGTGTTGTGTATGAGATCTTCAATTTTTCGACCACTTAAAATTCCATAATGATGGGATTCATTATATTTTAAAACATCAAAATAAATAGACCCATTCGCTTCGTATGCAAAGCCTTTTTCTAAAATTGATTTAATGATTTCAATTTGTTCTACAATATGACCGGTTGCAGTCGGTTCAATGCTCGGTGGTAAAAAATTAAAGGTATTTAGGATCGTATGAAAATCAACGGTATAGCGTTGCACGACTTCCATCGGTTCAATTTGTTCTAAACGTGCTTTTTTTGCAATGCGATCTTCGCCTTGATCGGCATCATTTTCTAAGTGCCCAGCATCGGTAATATTACGCACATAGCGTACTTTATAATTAAGGTGTTTAAAATATCTAAAAATCATATCAAAGGACATGAATGTACGGACATTTCCAAGATGAACGTTGCTATACACCGTAGGGCCGCAAACATACATGCCAATCGCTCCTTCATTGATTGGTTCAAAAATTTCTTTTTTACCAGATAATGAATTGTAAATATGAAGTGTGTTTGTCGTGTATTTGCTCATAAGTTAGAGGATTAAAATTTGGTCTCTAATTGTATGTAGTTCAAGAATTCTCTTTTGGTTTCTTTGTCTTTAAATTTCCCGCCAAATTCACTCGTAACGGTACTGCTTTCAATGTCTCTAATCCCTCTGGAATTGACACATAAATGTTTGGCATCTATAACACAAGCGACATCATCTGTATTTAATACGTTCTGAAGTTCTTTAACAATTTGAATGGTCAGTCGTTCCTGAACTTGTGGTCGTTTAGAAAAGTGATCGACAATACGGTTCATTTTTGAAAGTCCAACGACCGTTCCATTTGAGATGTAAGCAACATGCGCTCTTCCAACAATTGGAAGAAAATGATGTTCACAAGTAGAGTAGAGTGTGATGTTTTTTTCTACCAACATCTCTCCGTACTGATACTTATTTTCAAAAGTGGACGCTTTTGGTTTTTTTGTAGGATCTAAGCCCCCAAAAATCTCATTGACAAACATCTTTGCAACACGGTTGGGAGTTCCTTTTAAGCTGTCGTCACTCAAGTCTAAGCCCAAAGTTTCCATGATGTGCCGTACATCGTCCTTGATAATGTTTATTTTTTCGTCTGCACTTAATATAAATGCGTCAGATCGCATCGGAGTCTCTGAGGAGGTTCCGATATGATTGTCACCAATGGTGTCAAGCTTTTCAGTATTGTTTTTCAGTCCCATTCGAAATTTGCAATATAGTTTTCAATGTTATATGACGACAAAGATAATTAAATTCAGTGTTAGGCACTTTTAATTTTAGATTAATAATTTCTTTTTTCTTAAATAGAATGTCATCTTAAACGGAAATCAAGTAGATTTGAAACTGGGAGTATTTAAAATAAAACAACCCATCGCAAAGGGATGGGTTGTTTTTAATCTATAGATGATTTCTTATAAATTCATACTTAATGTAATTGAAACATTGGTGTTTGTAGCGTTGATCTGAGCAGCGCCTAATGTACCAGCATTAAATAATTGGTAATCAGTTTCTCGTTTCGAGTTTTCATACGCAAGGTCTAATCGAGTGTTTCCAAAATTGTAACCTAGTCCAAGCGAAAACCCCTTTAAATCGCCATAAACAGAAGTGTCTGAATACGGGCTTTGTTCCATTTTATAGCCCCCTCGAAAGCTGTATTTTTGATGTCTTAATTCGCCACCAATTCTAAATGTATCAGCACTCGTAAGGGAATTGCTTATTAGGGTGTTTTGCTGAGAAAATCCAATTTCGCTTTCTGGTTTAAATTTGGTTTTACTGTAGTCTTTTCTAGAATAATCAATGCTAATGAGTCCTGTTTCTCCAATAATATAGGCGGCACTCCCCGTGATTTTAGCGGGTGTTTGGATTTTATAATCTTGAAATAAATTTATAACATCAGGATTAACCACTGTGCGAGTGTTGTCAGTGTCGTTAACAGTAGAAATATACTGATTTGTTTCATCTCTTAGCGTAATCCAGGTAGGACTGTCATAAGTGAGGCCAACTCTAATAGCATCATTCAACTTAAAAATGGTTCCTAATTGTAGTGAAAATCCCTCTCCAGTTGTGAGGAGGTTGTTTTCAAAATCAACTTGATTTACGTTAGAGCCAACGTTGGTGTTTTCTTCATTGAGGTAGGCGCTTCGTTCATAATCAATAAAATGAGAATTTAAAGTCATTCCAAAATAAATATTTTTGTCATACTGAAATCCAGCATTTACAGAAAATTTACCATTATATCCAGTGGAACTGTAATAGTATTCCTGATCGAAATCACCAGGAGCAATGTTGGAGGTGTAAGCTGAGTTGTCGTCATCTTCAGATCCAGGTTCTAAAATATAACTTTCGTATCCTAAATAAGCTTGCTGAAATCGGGAACCGTAGTTAGAGCCAATATTACTATAAGCATCAGAAATAGACTCACCAGAAAATGCCGAAATTTCATCAAGTCTGAGCCCGTTGGCATAGTCTGTAAAATAACTGCCAATAGAATTAGAAGACGCACCTGCTGCTAAAAAATTGTCATCGTAATTGTCGAGTTGTTCGTAAAAGACACTTAACACAAATTTATTCCATAAGGAAGCGTCATTTTTGTTTTTAAAAACAAACGCCGCTCCAATTTGATTCAAATCAAAATTGTCTTTATTTTCTTTGGTACTGCTGCCGCTATAGCCAACGTCATTTGAAACACTGTTGTTTGACAAGGACAAAGAGCCATGACTGAGATTAAAAAGGGCGGATCCAGCCGGGTTAACACTAACTGCAGACATATCACCACCCAGGGCGCCAAAGGCACCACTCATGGCTCTAAAACGCGCAGTTCCTTGTGTGTTTTCAGTTGAATAGCGCAACGCATCTGAAATATTTTGACCATAAGAGGCTGTGAGGGAAATGACTCCCATAAATGCTAAAATTATTTTTTTCATTGTATTTTTTTTAAAGTAATTCTACTAATTTCTTCGTCGACTGCTTGAACTTCGGGAGCTACTTCTTGAAGGCGAGCTTGAGCTTCTAGATGTAGAGCTAGAACTTCTGCTTCGAGTTGTGGTTGTTCTTGAACTCGAAGTTGAAGGGCTTCTTTGTCGTGTCGTCGTCGTCCTAGTAGGAGTTTTAGACTGTGTTGTACGCGTTCTTGCTTTGGTTGTAGTCGATTGCGTAGGACGTGTTGTACGTGTTCGAGTTGTTGTAGTTGATTGCGTAGGACGTGTTGTACGTGTTCGAGTTGTTGTAGCTGATTGTGTTGGACGCGATGTTCGCGTTCGAGTCTCTGTAGCCGATTTTGTTGGACGGCTTGAGCGAACAGCGGATTGTGTTCGTGAAGCTGCAGAACGTGTTCGAGCGGTCGTGCTCAAAGCACTTCGGCTGCTCAAACTGATGTTTCTGGAAGTCGTATAAGACCTACGGCCATTTACATAGGCGATTGATTGTCTTCTGTAGTTGTTGTAACCATAGTTGTTATACCCATAGCCGTAACCAAAGTTGTTGTAACCGAAATTGTTATAACCATAACCAATATATGGATTACACCAAGGATTATATCTGGAGTTCCCCCAGTTATTCCATCCTAATGACCACCCATTGTTCCAGCCCCAATAGTTGTTATAAGGGTTTCCCCATCCATAGCTATAATAAGGACTGTTATCATAAACATTGATCGTAACTCCGCTGTCATTGTTTTGTCCCCAGCCTGCGTAATTAGTTGAGTTTGTAGCATCTTCTTGATAATCCCCTTCATAGGCGTCAACATCTGTAAAAACAGCGTTATCTTCGTCCACTTGAAGCGATTTTTCTTTAAAATAATTTTTATAATAATCAGAGGAATTTGAGGTGTTGTCAGCAGTCTCATTAGTTTGTACTTTAGGTTCAGAATCAGAATAAATCCCATCTTCATAGGTTCCCGCATACTGGAAAGATCCACAAGACGTAAAACTTAAAAGAACTCCAACTACAAATACGAGTGCCCATTGTTTCTTTAAGTAAGTAATAAATTTCATAAGAGTTTAAATTAAATTGTTGAACGTCACAAAAATACTTAGTTTTGTCAAACTAATTATATAAAGCACTACAACAGTTGTGCCAAATTACGACAATATGAGCAAAAACCTTACATCAAGATCCGAAGATTATTCAAAATGGTACAACGAACTTGTCGTTAAAGCTGATTTAGCTGAAAACTCGGCCGTTAGAGGCTGTATGGTGATTAAGCCTTATGGCTATGCAATTTGGGAAAAAATGCAAGCAGAGTTAGATCGCATGTTTAAGGAAACAGGTCATCAAAACGCTTATTTCCCGCTGTTTGTACCCAAAAGTTTGTTTGAAGCTGAAGAAAAAAATGCCGAAGGTTTTGCAAAAGAATGTGCCGTAGTCACACATTATCGCTTACAAAATGATCCCGATAACCCTGGAAAACTTCGTGTCGATCCAGAAGCAAAACTAGAAGAGGAGTTGGTCGTCAGACCAACAAGTGAAGCGATTATATGGAATACGTTTAAAGGATGGGTTCAGTCTTATAGAGATTTACCGCTTTTAATTAACCAGTGGGCCAATGTGGTGCGATGGGAAATGCGAACGCGTTTGTTTTTGAGAACGGCAGAATTTTTATGGCAAGAAGGGCATACCGCACATGCCACCAAAAGTGAAGCCATCACTGAAGCCAAATTAATGAATAATATCTATGCCGATTTTGCTGAAAATTTCATGGCCATCCCTGTAATTCAAGGGGTAAAAACAGAAAGTGAACGTTTTGCTGGTGCCGAAGAAACCTATTGTATTGAAGCCTTAATGCAAGACGGAAAAGCATTGCAAGCAGGAACGTCTCACTTTTTAGGACAAAATTTCGCCAAAGCATTCGATGTTAAATTCGCTAATAGTGAAGGAAAACAAGACTATGTTTGGGCCACCTCTTGGGGCGTCTCAACCCGATTGATGGGCGCATTAATTATGACTCATAGTGATGACAAAGGCTTAGTCTTGCCTCCAAATTTAGCACCCTACCAAGTCGTCATCGTTCCGATTTATAGAAATGAAGAGCAATTGGCAGAAATCACAACCCAAGCCGAGGCAATTATGAAATCCCTGAGAGTTCAAAATATTTCTGTAAAATATGACCATAGAACCACTCAACGTCCTGGAGCTAAATTTGCACAGCACGAATTACAAGGGGTGCCTTTAAGACTGGCTATTGGGCCAAAAGACCTAGAAAGTGGCACTGTGGAGTTGGCTCGAAGAGATACCTTAACAAAAGAAGTGATTGCTCTAGAAAACCTAACAGACACTGTGACAGCTTTAATTGCCGAAATTCAAAGCAGTTTATTTCAAAAAGCAGTTGATTTTAGAGCAAACCACATCACAAAAGTGGAAACATTTGAAGACTTTAAGACTGTTTTAGAAACCAAAACAGGATTTATATTAGCGCATTGGGACGGAAGTTCTGAGACAGAAGATAAAATTAAAACCATCACCAAAGCGACAATCCGTTGTATTCCAATAGATTCGGAGCTTGAAACTGGTGTTTGTGTGTTTTCTGGAAAGCCCTCTAAACAACGTGTTTTATTTGCCAAAGCATATTAAATTTAACTTTTTTCAAAAAAAGTTAGTAAGAAGTTGTAACATTTAAAAATAGTTGTATTTTTGCAACCGCATTAGAAATAATGTGTGCTATTTGAAATAAAATCAGATTCATCACTATTGTGGTTTTGATTAAAAAAAATGGCCCGTTCGTCTATCGGCTAGGACGCATGGTTTTCATCCATGTAAGAGGGGTTCGATTCCCCTACGGGCTACAATTATTTAATAATAATAAAATTAAGAATTATGGCAAATCATAAGTCAGCTTTAAAAAGAATTAGAAGTAACGAGTCAAAGCGCGTGCTAAATAAGTACCAGCATAAAACAACACGTAATGTGATTAAGAAGTTACGTGAAACAACCGACAAGAAAGAAGCTCAGAAGTTGTTTTCTACAGTATCTTCAATGATCGATAAGTTAGCCAAAAACAATATCATTCACGATAATAAAGCGGCGAACCTTAAATCTGGTTTATCTAAATTTGTTGCAGCTTTATAAGTTTGTAATTCACCTTATTTAAAAGTCTTTCAAAATTTGAAAGGCTTTTTTTATGCGTTAAAGTGAATGGAATCGCCATTTATCTAGAATAAAATAGTAAGAAAAAAGCCTCTCGATATCGAAAGGCTTTTTTTGTAAATTAAAAACGAATAACTAATTACCCATTCATCGAGATTAAAAACTCCTCGTTGTTTCTGGTTTGTTTGAAACGGTCGTTGATAAACTCCATCGCTTCTACAGGATTCATATCTGCAAGGTACTTGCGCATCACCCACATTCTTTTAATGGTTTTCTCATCCAATAATAAATCATCTCTACGTGTACTAGAAGAGGTCAGGTCAATGGCTGGGAAAATACGACGGTTCGAGATCTTACGATCCAACTGAAGTTCCATGTTTCCTGTTCCTTTAAATTCTTCAAAGATGACTTCATCCATTTTAGAACCTGTTTCCGTAAGGGCGGTTGCGATAATGGTTAAAGAACCTCCATTTTCAATATTTCTGGCGGCTCCGAAAAAACGTTTTGGTTTGTGAAGTGCATTCGCATCTACACCACCACTCAAAATCTTTCCAGAGGCGGGTTGAACGGTATTGTAAGCACGTGCCAAACGCGTAATCGAATCGAGTAAAATGACCACATCATAGCCACATTCGACAAGACGTTTTGCTTTCTCTAAAACAATGTTCGCAATTTTCACATGCTCATGCGCTTCCTTATCAAAGGTAGAAGCAATCACTTCGCCACGCACATTACGTTGCATGTCGGTCACTTCTTCAGGACGCTCATCAATCAATAAAATCATTTGATATACTTCTGGGTGGTTTGCTGCAATTCCGTTAGCAACATCCTTAAGAAGCATTGTTTTACCCGTTTTTGGTTGGGATACAATCATCCCACGTTGGCCTTTTCCTATGGGAGAAAATAAGTCCATAATTCGAGTAGAAATTGTACTTTGTTTTTCAGCAATATTAAATTTTTGTGTTGGGAAAAGTGGTGTTAAGTGTTCAAACGCTACACGATCTCTTACTGCTTGAGGGTCAAACCCATTGATTTTACTCACTTTAATAAGTGGAAAATATTTTTCCCCTTCTTTTGGTGGGCGCACATGTCCTAAGACAGTATCTCCATTTTTCAATCCAAATAATCGGATTTGAGATTGCGACACATAAATATCATCAGGAGATGATAAGTAATTGTAATCTGAGGATCTCAAAAAGCCATACCCATCTTGCATCACATCTAAAACCCCTTCACTTTCAATGATGGCTTCAAATTCAAAATCGGGTTCTTTATAACGGTTTCTAGTGTCCTTATTACCGTTATTGCCTTGTTTTTGATGCTTTTGGTTTGGGTTCTGATTTGGGTTTTGGTTTGGATTCTGATTTGGATTCTGTTTCGAATTCGGGTTTTGGTTCGGATTCTGTTTAGAATTTGGATTCTGATTCGGGTTTTTTTGTTTTTGAGGCCTTGGTTTATTCGGTGTATCTGTTTTTGGGCTCGCGGGTGGATTTGTCGATCCTTCTTTAGATTTAGTATTTTCTGAATCTACTTTCGGCGCTTCTGTGACAGGTTCCGATTTTGATGGATTCTGTTTAGGAGTCGCAGGTTTTTCCTGGTTTTGTTTAGGAGCTTCAGCTTTAATTTGTTTTGGCGCTACGGGAGTTTTAGTCGATTGAGAGGCTGCGTCTTTCGATTTAGAAATACGTTCTCTTCTTGGTCTTGGTGTCTTTACAGCCGCTGCAGGTGTCACATTTGGTGTCACGATGGTAGGATTGGCCGCTTGTAAATCTAGTATTTGGTATACAAGATCAATTTTTTTTAAACTTTTAAATTTAGGAACGTTTAGCTCTTTGGCAAGTTCTTGTAATTCAGGAAGTTTTTTTTCTTTTAATTGTGAAATTTCAAACATTATGTATGGTAGTTAATTGTCAAAGTCTTTAATTAAATTAAAGGTCTAATTGGTGAAATAATTTTGAAGAAGTGATTTATTGTGAAAATGGATAGGGCGAAAAAAAGTATAATTTCGCTGTTATATATGCAATTATACAACTTTATTTTTAAACTTTTTATAGATGTAATAAAAAAGAAACTATTATTTTTGTGTCCAATTATATTATTAATGCTTCAAAGAATCCAATCGTTGTACTTATTAATCGCTGCTGTTTGTTCAGGAGTACTATCTCATATATTGTCTTTATGGGTTGTGAGCGGTCTTGCTGAGTTTGCGATAGATTCTATTCAATATTATATTTTATTTCAAGGTTCCGCCTTGCTATCGTTAATTTCTATTTTTCTTTTTAAAACGAGACAGACTCAATTTGTTTTGGGGCGTCTAAATATCATATTAAACTTAATTTTACTAGGGTTATTTGTATACCGACTGCTAACTATATCTGGAGAACCTGCGAATTCTGAGAAAGGTATTGGGTTGCTACTTCCTATTTTTACTATCGTGTTATTGGTTGTTTCCAATAAGGCCATAAAAAAGGATGAAGCACTCGTAAAATCTGTCGATCGGTTGAGATAAACTCATAATTTTAGTAGTATTAGTGCGAAAAAAACCTCGAGAACTCTCGGGGTTTTTTTATGGGTTTCTTTTAAACTCGATTACTTCAAGATTTTGAATTTTTTCACCAGATATTTCGAACCGTAATAGAGTTCTGACTTTATGAATTCCATACGTTCCTGCGGCGCCTGGATTCATGTGTAATAAATTCAGTTTTTTGTCATTTATTACTTTTAAGATATGCGAATGCCCACAAATAAAAAGGTTAGGGGTGTGGATTTTAATTTGATCTCTCACGGCTGGTGCATAGCGACCGGGATACCCTCCTATATGCGTAATCCATACTTTGACGCCTTCACATCTAAATTTTAAATGTTCGGGGAATTCTAAGCGTGCTTCTGCATTGTCAATATTTCCATACACAGCACGTAAAGGTTTTAATTTTTTAATCGCATCTGTGACACTCAAGTCACCAATATCGCCCGCATGCCAAACTTCATCGGCTTGTTTCACATATTTAAGGATGTCTTCTCCCATATAACTGTGCGTATCTGAGAGTAATAAAATTTTTGTCATTAGAAAATGTTAATGTGAAAGCTATTAATGATAAAGTCTATTTATCTTTGTCTATCTAACTACAAAAGTATCAAATTAGCTTGAGATATTTTATTGATTTATCTTATAATGGTCGCGCCTATCATGGCTGGCAAATTCAACCCGATGTATCCACGGTACAAGCGGCTCTCAATCATGCGCTTTCTACAGTACTCAGGACACCGCTTGAATGCATGGGTGCGGGTCGAACCGACACCGGAGTTCATGCCCAACAAATGGTCGCACATTTTGATATCGATACACCAATAGATGTCAAAGACAGTGTATATAAACTCAATGTGTACCTTCCTAAAGATATCCATATCAACACAATCAAAGAAGTACATCCTGAAATTCATGCCCGTTTTGATGCATTGAGTCGTACCTATATCTATAAAATTTCTAGAACCAAAGATGCTTTTAATTATCAAAATGCACATACATATACGCTTCCGTTAGATGTTGATTTAATGAATGAGGCAGCTAAAATTTTATTCGACTTTACTGATTTTCAATGTTTTTCAAAAGTAAAAACGGATGTTAAAACCTATGATTGTAAAATTATGGAAGCCCTGTGGGAGGTTGATCAAAACAGTCTTAATTTTAAAATTAAAGCCGACCGTTTTCTAAGAAATATGGTACGCGCTATTGTGGGTACCATGATTGAAGTCGGAGCAAAAAAACGAACGCTCGAAGAATTTCGGAAAATTATTCGTTCCAAAAACAGGTCTAATGCGGGGACTTCTGCACCAGCTAAGGGACTTTATCTTATTAATATAGACTATTCTAAATCAATTTATATCGATGAAAAACCCTAAAAACAAGGTTTTTGACTCGCAGTTATTTAAAAGGTTGCTGCATTATATTAAACCCTACTCAGGTATTTTTATTATTGCGCTAATGACCGTTATAGGCTTAGCCGTTTTTGGGGCATTACGTCCCAAAGTGTTACAATTAGCTATTGATCAAAATATTGCTCAAAAGTTTGAGCCCGGCTTTTCAAAATACATCCTTGCGATGCTCGGATTGTTAATTTTAGAAGTGACGTGTAATCTTTTATTTATCTATTATGCAAGTTGGCTTGGACAGTCGGTGGTAAGAGACATTCGAACGAAGCTTTTTAAGCACATTCTTGGTTTTAAAATGACGTATTTTGACAACTCTTCTGTGGGCGTTTTAATCACCCGAACCGTGACTGATATGGAGCGAATTGCCGATATTTTTGGGGAAGGATTATTTATGATTTTCAGCGATATTTTAAAAATGGGCGTTGTAGGAGTGGTCATGTTTTATATGAACTGGCAACTTAGTGTCATTGTTTTTTGTGCGCTGCCTATCGTCTTGATTGCTACCAAAATATTTCAGAAATACATGAAAAAAGCGTTTGAAGATGTGCGAACCGAAGTGTCTAATTTGAATTCGTTTGTACAAGAACGGATCACCGGCATGAAAATCGTTCAAATATTTGCGAGAGAAAAAATTGAATCCGAAAACTTTAGGGCCATCAATGACCGTCACAAAAAGGGATGGATTAAAACGGTTTGGTATAATTCTGTTTTTTTTCCAATTGCAGATTTATTATCGTCGGTAACCTTAGGAACTGTGATCTGGCTTGGCGGTCTAAATACCGTGTTGGATCAGACGGCTTCTGTGGGCGATTTAACCGCTTTTATAATGATGGTGCCAATGATGTTTAGGCCGCTCAATCAAATCGCAAATAAATTTAACACCCTTCAAATGGGCATGGTTGCTGCCGATAGAGTTTTTAAAGTATTAGATACAACCTCTAACATACAAGATCACGGGGATGTGGTCCTTAAAAATATAAAAGGCGACTTGGAATTTAGAGATGTTAAATTTGAGTACGTGGAAAACGAACCCGTTTTAAAAGGCGTGTCTTTTAATGTTTCCGCTGGAGAAACGGTCGCAATCGTTGGATCAACAGGTGCCGGTAAATCCACCATTGTCAATTTATTGAATCGTTTGTATGACATCAACTCTGGAAAGATTACGATAGATTCTAAGGATATAAAAACCATTGCTCTTAAAAGTTTAAGACAAAACATAGCGGTAGTACTTCAAGATGTGTTCTTGTTTGCAGATACGATTCTGAATAATATCACCTTAAAAAATACAGAGATCACGGAAGCGCAAGTCCAAGAAGCCGCTAAAGAGATTGGTATTCACGATTTTATAATGAGTTTACCAAAGGGCTATCATTATAATGTCAAAGAAAGAGGGGTGATGTTATCCTCTGGACAACGTCAGTTAATATCATTTTTAAGAGCGTACGTTACCAATCCAAAGATTTTAATTCTAGACGAAGCGACCGCCTCCATAGATTCTTATGCGGAACAATTGATTCAAAAGGCGACTCAGAAAATCACTCAAGGCAGAACCTCTATTGTGATTGCCCATCGGCTGGCAACCATCCAGAAAGCCGATATGATTATTGTGTTAGAGGCAGGCGAAATTGTTGAAAAAGGCACCCATGCTGAATTGTTAAAAAACAAAAACGGCGCGTATCGGAATTTATACGACGCTCAGTTTTTGACCAAAAACAGTTGATTTTATGACAAATCTGCTTTGATTTTTTCGATCAAATCTAAGGTGTCTTTATAAATCACAAATTCTCCATTATTCACATAAGAAACCAGTCCAGTTTCTTCACTGACCACCAACGCAATCGCATCTGTTTTTTCAGAAATTCCTATCGCTGCTCGGTGCCGTAATCCAAAATGAGACGGAATCTTTTTTTCATTATTAACCGGAAGAATAACCCGGGTTGCTTTGACTGTATTGTTAGAAATGATAATGGCTCCATCGTGAAGTGGACTGTTCTTAAAAAAAATACTTTCCAAAATAGGCTGTGTGACTGTGATGTTCATCTCATCGCCAGTTTCTACTAGAAAGTCTAAATTGTTATTCCGCTCAATCACAATGAGCGCCCCTGTTTTGGTACTTCCCATTTTGGTACAAGCTTTGACAATCACGTCTGCATCAGATGTATTTTGAGCTTGAGCTTTTAAGAAACTGAATCGTCTTATAAAGGAGCCGCCTTTGCTCAGGTTCGTGGAGCCAATCATTAATAAAAATTTACGTATTTCAGGCTGAAAAACCACAATTAACGCAATGATTCCAACACTCATAAAACCGCCTAAAATCTTACTCAGCATTCGCATTTGAAGCACATCAACCAATAAGTAAAACAGGTAAAAAATAACAATCCCAAAAAAGATATTAATGGCAACGGTTCCTTTGATTAATTTGTACACATAATACAGTAAAAAAGCGACTAACGTAATGTCGATAATATCTAAAATATTGAAATTTAATAAGTCTTTAAAAATATCCACTGGGTCTAATAATTTGAATAAATATAATAAATATAAAATGAACGCTACTTTTGGAGGGCGTTATGAAGTTGAATACACTCAACGGCTTCTTTGACATCGTGTACTCTGAGGAGTTTCGCGCCTTTTTGAAGCGCCACCATATGGAGTGCTGAGGTCCCATTCAGCGCTTGGTCGGCGGTGGTGTTTAGAGTTTTATAAATCATGGATTTCCGCGAAACGCCTGCCAAAATAGGGAGGTTTAAGTGGTTGTAAAAATCGAAGGCTGCTAGGAGTTCAAAGTTTTGTTCTCTGGTTTTTGAAAATCCAAACCCTAAGTCCAAGATGATATCTTTTATTTGATGCGTGTTTGCAAGTTGGATCCTTTCTGAAAAATAGGTGTAAACCTCCTGAACAACGTTTGAATAATTGGTCATTTGTTGCATGGTTTGTGGGGTGCCTCGCATGTGCATCATGATGTAGGGGATGCCAAGTGATCCAACCGTTTTAAACATTAAAGGATCTAACTGACCACCCGAAATATCGTTGGCTATTGCAGCGCCTGCTTCAATAGATTCTTTAATCACACGACTTCGAAAGCTATCGATCGAAATAATACTGTCTGGAAAGCTAGCAGTGACTAAGTTTATGATCGGAATGAGCCGTCTTAATTCTTCCTCTTCAGAAACAAAATCAGCACCAGGGCGAGAGCTATAGGCACCAATATCTATAAACGTAGCACCTTCTGTAGTTAGTTTTTCAACTTGTGATAAAATACTTTTTTCGTCTTTAAATCGGCCACCATCATAAAATGAATCGGGAGTCACATTTAAAATACCCATCACTTTTGGAGTGTTGAGATCAATAAGTTTGCCTTTACAGTTCAGGGTCATATAAATACAGGATCGATGGTTTTTATCAAGATTTAAAACTTTAAACCATAAATCTTGATGTTTTGAATATTTTAAGCGAAATTTACGGAAAATTCGATTTATTTCATGCAAAATACTTCAAAAGAATACGATGCCGTTGTACAAGTCTGTAAAGACCTGTTTTCTAAAAAAATGAAAGACTATGGATGTGCGTGGCGAATTCTTAGACTCCCATCGCTAACTGATCAAATTTTCATCAAAGCACAACGCATTCGAGGTTTGCAACAAAACGTGGTTCAGAAAGTCGACGAAGGCGCTGCGAGCGAGTTTGTAGGAATTATCAATTATTGTGTGATGGCACTGATTCAAATTGAAAAAGGCGTGGTTGAACAGCCCGATTTATCTTTTGAGGAAGCGGTCGCTCATTATGAAGATAAAATTACGGTCACCAAACAGTTGATGCTCGATAAAAATCATGACTATGGTGAAGCTTGGCGCGATATGCGAGTAAGCTCACTAACCGATTTGATTTTACAAAAATTATTACGCGTCAAACAAATAGAAGACAATGCAGGACAGACCCTAGTTAGCGAAGGAATCGATGCAAATTATCAGGACATGATTAATTATGCCATCTTTGCATTAATTCACTTAAACGACTCTTAAAATGAAAATTATAGTTCCTATTTCGCGTATTTTTGTTGGCATTTTATTTATCATTTCAGGATTTATCAAGCTTAATGACCCTTTGGGTTTTTCTTATAAGCTCCAAGAATATTTTAGTGCAGACGTCTTAAATATCCCTTTTTTAGAACCTTATGCCTTAGTTATTTCAGTTTTGGTTGTGGTACTTGAAGTCGTTCTAGGGGTGTTTTTACTGATAGGATACAAGCCAAAATTCACCGTTTGGAGCTTGTTGCTCATGATTGTATTTTTTACCTTTCTAACCTTTTATTCTGCGTATTTTGATAAAGTAAAAGACTGTGGCTGTTTTGGAGATGCCTTAAAATTAACCCCATGGGAAAGCTTCACAAAAGATGTGGTTTTACTTGTGTTTGTACTGATTCTGTTTGTTGGAAAATCGTACATAGCACCCATTTTTAAATCCCTTCCAAATACAATTTTGGCTCTTTTGAGTTTTATCGCTAGTTTGGGATTTGGATACCATGTGTTGATGCATTTACCAAGCATAGATTTTAGAGCTTATAAAATAGGGGATAACCTAGTGACTAATATGAGTACTCCAGATGATGCGCCTAAAGCCATTCAAGAATTTACATGGGTTTTTATGGTCAATGGAGCTGAACAAACCATAGTAACCGATGGATCCTATCCAAACGTGCAAGGGGAGTATGTAAGTGTAGAAACGAAAGTTATTGATGAAGGGTTTCAGCCTTCCATTTTGGATTTTTCAATTGAATCAGAAGATGAAGATTTAACCGCTCAATTTCTTTCTGAGGAAAAACTCATTTTGATTGTATCTTACAGCTTAGAAAGTGCAGAAACGCAAGGGCTTCAAAAACTAAAAGCATTATCAGAAGACGCACATTCTAAAGGCTATACCGTGATTGGGTTAAGTGCTTCTGGAGAAGATTCTAAATCAAAACTGAAGGCCGCTTATGGGCTTGATTTTGAATTTTATCTGTGTGATGAAAAAGCACTCAAAACGGTGGTGCGTTCCAATCCAGGGGTTCTGCAACTACGAAAGGGAACGGTTCAACAAAAAGTACACTGGAACGATATTGAAAACTTAGATCTTTAACTGCTTTTGGGTAGATATATACTAAAAAAAATACAGCATGCTTTCTGGACCCTTCTTGGGGTAGTCACTGCTATTTTTTTTCTATTTAATGTGTTGCCTGGAGATCCTGCTCAAATGATGTTAGGACAAAATGAAGATCAAGCTCAACTAGCGATTGTAAAACAAAAATACGGATTTGACCAGCCGGTCATGACCCAGTACCTGTATTACTTAAATGACTTATCGCCAGTGTCGCTCCATTCTAAAAATGCCAATGATTATACATTTTTAGAATCGCATCCTTACACTTATAAAACCTTATTTAAAATAGCGAACACCAGCATTGTTTTGAAATATCCATACCTGAGAACGTCTTTTACAAAACAAGGAAAAAAAGTCAGTCAAATATTAAAAGAAACCTTGCCTAACACCATTATTTTGGCAATAGCCTCGATTAGTATTGCGCTCCTTCTTGGGTTATTTTTGGGGGTGGTTTCGGCGCTCTACAAAGATCATTGGATGGATAAAACCATTTTAGTAGTCAGTACATTAGGGATGAGTTTGCCGTCGTTTTTCAGCGCTATTTTGGCCGCTTGGATTTTTGGGTTTTTATTACATGAATATACAGGATTAGAAATGACTGGAAGTCTCTACGAATTGGACGATTTTGGAGAGGTCTATCAGTTAAAACTAAAAAACTTACTATTACCTGCCTTGGTACTTGGAATTCGGCCGTTGGCTGTGGTCACTCAATTGATGCGGAACTCATTATTAGAAGTGTTTAACCAAGATTACATTCGAACGGCACGAGCCAAAGGCCTAAGCGAGTTTCAAATTATTACGAAGCACGCAATGAAAAATGCGCTCAATCCGGTGGTAACGGCTGTTTCGGGCTGGTTTGCTTCCTTATTAGCGGGAGCCGTTTTTGTAGAGTATATATTTGCATGGAATGGTTTAGGGAAAGAAATTGTAAATGCATTAAACACCCTAGATTTACCCGTAATTATGGGGGCTGTTTTAATAATTGCCCTTACTTTTGTGCTGATCAATATTTTGGTTGATATAATTTACACTTATTTGGACCCAAAAATTAAACTGAACGACTAAATAAATTTTAAGATGAAAAAAATTCTAGTATTAACACTCTTTTTTACCACTGTTTTAAGTTGTCAAAGTCGAGTGGAAACACAATTTTCAGCCGAGGCCTTAAATGATGAATTTATCACTTTAGAAGGAAATTCAATCGTATTTAAATCTATTTTAGAAAAGCATGAAGGCAATACTGTTTTTATCGATGTATGGGCCTCTTGGTGTAAAGATTGTTTAAAAGGGTTGCCAGGAGTCAAAGAACTTCAAGCCAATAACCCCGAAGTTGATTTTGTTTATTTGTCATTAGATAAATCGCAAGTTGCCTGGAAAAAAGGCATTGATCGACTCCAAATAAAAGGGGAACATTACTTTATGCAATCGGGTTGGAAAGGTGCTATGGGCACATTTTTGGACTTGGATTGGATTCCTCGCTATATGATTATTGACAAACAAGGCCGTATAAAAGTTTTTAAAGCCATTGAAACCACAGATATAACACTATTAAATAATTTAAAATGAGAAAACAAATTGTAGCAGGAAATTGGAAAATGAATAATGACTATGTCGATTCAGAATTATTAGTTTCTAAACTGCTTAAAGAACTTAAACACACCACAACAGAAGTCATTATTGCGCCTCCATTTACGAGTCTTTTAGCGTCTTCAAATTCAGTCAAAGGAAGTCAGGTTGTAGTGGCTGCTCAAAACATGCATTTTGCAGAAAACGGAGCCTATACAGGCGAAGTTAGTGCCGCAATGCTAAAAAGTATTGGCGTTAAAACAGTCATCTTAGGACACAGTGAGCGTCGTGCTTATTTTAATGAATCTGATGCCCTTCTTGCTAAAAAAGTTGATGCTGCATTAGCACATGGGATGCGCTCAATTTTTTGTTTTGGTGAAGAATTAGAAGATCGTAAATCTGGAAATGAAGAAGCTGTTGTAGGTGCACAAATCCAGAACGCTTTATTTCATTTACCAGCCGCCGCATGGGAGCATATTGTTTTGGCTTATGAGCCTGTTTGGGCCATTGGTACCGGCGAAACTGCCTCTCCAGAACAAGCGCAAGACATGCATGCTTTTATCCGTGAAACGGTTGCTAAAAAGTATTCAGAAAAATTAGCGGATGAAGTTTCAATACTATATGGTGGGAGTGTAAAACCTGCAAATGCAAAAGAAATTTTTTCTAAACCAGATGTAGATGGTGGCCTTATTGGTGGCGCTGCATTGGATGTTGAGCAATTTTTGGCTATCATCAACGCATTTTAAATTTGGCAGACTCTATTTATATAGGCTACACATTTAAAGTTGAACCCGTTCAGCCAGGTACCGAAATTTTAATTGCGGAACTTGGTTTTTCTGGGTTTGAAAGTTTTGTAGAAACGCCAGACGGCGTCATTGCATACATTCAAAAATCAGATCATTTTGACGCGATTCTAGAACCAATTCAGATTTTAAAATCTGAGGAGTTTGAAATTACGTACGACTTTGAAACCATTGCACAGACCAATTGGAACGCAGAATGGGAGAAAAATTTTAATCCGATACTAGTGGATGATCAGTGTGCGATTCGCGCGCCTTTTCATGAGCCATTTGAAGTTAAGTACGATATTATTATTGAGCCAAAAATGAGCTTTGGGACGGGGCATCACGAAACAACTCATATGATGATTCAGCATATTTTAGCGTCAGATTTTACGCATAAATCAGTATTGGATATGGGGTGTGGAACAGGAGTTCTCGCAATTTTGGCCGAAAAAAGAGGCGCACAAACACTGGATGCTATCGATATTGATAATTGGTGTTATTTAAATAGTTTAGAAAATGTTTCCAGAAATGACTGTCATCATATCCATGTTTTAGAAGGGGATGCGTCCTTATTAGAGAGCAAACACTACGATGTAATTATCGCTAATATTAATAGAAACATTCTGATTAACGACTTAAGTACCTATGTGACTTGTTTAAATGAAAATGGTTCCCTATTTTTAAGTGGTTTTTATGACAGTGATTGTGAGCTGATTGAATCAACCTGTAATCAACTTCATTTGAAACTCGAAAAAAAATTAAAAAGAAACAATTGGGTTGCTTTGAAATTTGTTCAACAATTATGAGTACAAAAGAAAAAGTTAAAGTACAGTTTGACACCTTAACTGATGAAAGTCATTTAAATGAAATTGTCTTGTTCAATGATGAAGTGAATACTTTTGACCATGTGATAGAAACGCTAGTCGATGTTTGTAGTCATACCTATGAGCAGGCCGAGCAGTGTGCGTTATTAGTTCATTATAAAGGGAAATGTATTGTCAAAACAGGGCAATATGAGGATTTAGAGCCCCAATGCGGGAAACTGTTAGAAGCAGGTTTAAGCGCCGAGATAATTTAAGATTTCTCTAATCTTCCCACAGCACAACTTACAAACGATTTTGCTTTTTTTCCGATAGAATTGGCGTCGCCATTCACAGGATATCCTAGTTTAGAGAGTAATTTTGTAGCCTCTTCAATCCCATTTTTAGCATCCGTATCAAATGTCACAGTATGTGTGTCGGTATCTACGGCTACGTTCTGAATGCCTTCTAAGGCATTGAGTCTCGTGATAATCGTATGGGCACAACCACCACATTTTAAGTTTTGAATTTCAAGTGTTGTTGTCATGTGTTTATATATTAAAGGGTTGAAGGACATACAAATTCAGACATTGAAATGCTTGTCTTTTTAAGCGCCGCAAATCCACCGTCAATATCAACGAGATTATGAAACCCTCGTGCTTTTAATATGGATGCAGCGATCACAGAGCGGTAGCCACCTGCACAATGGACATAATACGTTTTGTTGGCATCTATTTGATCCATTTGATGATTGATGTAATCCAGTGCAAAATGTTGAACACCATCCAATTTTAAATGCATCGAGGCAAATTCACCCTCTTTTCGAACATCTAAAATAGGGAGTGTTTCTTTTTTGGTTTGTACTGCAAAGGCTTCTGCCGAAATAGACTGTATGCGATCGGTTGTTTTTCCCGAAGCGATCCACGCTTCTATACCACCTTCTAAATAGCCAAGGGTGTTGTCGTAGCCAACACGCGCCAGGCGTGTCACCGCTTCTTCTGACTTGCCTTCTGGAACCACTAAAAGAATGGGTTGTTTGATGTTGGTGATTAAGGCGCCAACCCAGGGTGCAAATCCGCCATTAAGTCCTATGAAAATAGACCCTGGAATGTGGTTTTTTACAAAATCTTGTTGGGTGCGTACATCTAAAATTAACGCTTCTTTAGTTTGAGCACGTTGTTCAAAGGCATCTGCAGAAAGTGGCGTGTCGCCATTTGATAAAACGGCCTCTAGTTCAGAATATCCCGTTTGATTTAGTTTTGCGTTTTTCGCAAAATATTGTGGTGGCGCACTGATGCCATTCAAAACCTCTTTGATAAATTCATCTTTGGTCATATCAGATCGCAAAGCATAATTGGTATTTTTCTGATCTCCAATGGTGCCAACCGTTTCTTTGCTTAAATTTTTCCCACAAGCAGAACCGGCACCATGGGCAGGATATACAATGATAGAGTCGTCTAAAGTCATTATTTTTGTTCGCAAGGATTGGTATAACATGCCCGCTAAATCTTTTTCAGTTAGTTCCGATTTAACGGCTAAGTCTGGTCTGCCAACATCGCCAAGAAAAAGGGTATCTCCTGTAAATACCGCATGATTTTGTCCGTTTTCATCGATCAGTAAATAGGTGACAGATTCTAGCGTATGGCCCGGGGTGTGAAGGACTTTAATGGTGAGCGCTCCAATTTTGAATTCTTCATTATCCGTGGCATTGTGACAATCAAAGGTTGTATTGGCATTTGGGCCAAAGACAATCGTTGCGCCTGTTTTTTTTGCCAAGTCCACATGCCCCGACACAAAATCGGCATGAATATGCGTTTCAAAAATATATTTAATGGTCGCCTTATTGGCCGTCGCTTTGTCAATATAGTGTTGGGTTTCTCGTAGCGGATCGATGATAGCAACCTCGCCATTAGATTCGATATAGTAGGCGCCTTGTGCCAAACAGCTGGTGTAGATTTGCTCTATTTTCATGATAATATAAAATATTAGATCTCTACAAAAGTAAGTTTTTTGAAATAGCTACGATATTCTTTTGATAAAAAGATTATTACCTTATATTTGCACCCTCAAAATGGCCTCGTAGCATAACTGAATAGTGCACTTGATTACGGCTCAAGAGGTTGCAAGTTTGAATCTTGCCGAGGTCACTTAAGAATAGAAAGTCTGCATAATTTGCAGACTTTTTTGTTTTTGTTAGAAAATCAAATTTATTTGAGTTTTCAAGCAGAAACAAAACTAAAAATCTATGGCTCTTGAGGTTCTATTTAGACTACGGAGCTCAAAAGAGCACCATAGGAAATTTTTCCGAGATCCCTTAAGAACCTACCTATTGGCAGGCAAGATTGTCTACCGAAGGTAGGCTCGTTTCAGATTCTAAAACAACTTTAATTCGCCTCTGTTCCTTATTAATCTTTAAGTTTAGGTTGGGGAATATGTGTTAGCTTCGTTTTTACGAAATCGATGATTTTTAATACTCATCGATGTATATATCGATCATTAAATACACTACAAAAATAAATATTAAAGCCCATATAGATGCGGTTATATACTTTTTCTCTTTATAGTAAAGTCTCGTTAAAATGCCGTAGCCCATAAGCAATACAATGCAAGTAATTAATTTCATATGTTTTGTTTTTTGGAGGTTTTCTTATAATAGTATATTTTAGATAATTAAGTCAACACTAGAAAGGAGTCGCTTTTGTTTACAAATTTCATCAAACGCAATACCTCTGTGATTAATTGGTGTAAATCTATCGACTTGTGAATAAAGGCTGAAATTTGTAATTTTGCAGATATTGACCATAGATTTAATGTTTTTTGAAGAATTAAAATTACGGATCTGCCGTTCTGTTTGAAGATTTTTTTTTGAATAAGCTATTTCTTTTTCTTTGAATTTCTAAACGTTCTTCGACGACTCTATAGATAGCTGCTTCAATGATATTATGCTTTTCGCCGTTCATTACATTAGTGATTTGTCCTGTAGAGTAAGGCTCACCGTGCATGTTGTATTCCTTAGAATCGATTAATTCCTTTTGAATGATGGGTGCACATCGATGCCCGATAATTTTCTTTATGGATTCTTTGGTCGTTTTATTAATCATAGAAACTCTTATTTTGTTAATTCACTTTTTTCTTTTACTTTACTGTCACATTACTGCTATAGATACAACATAAATATCTAATATATAAAATAATTATCTAATAATCAATGACGCATAAAGAAAAAATATTGAAATATCTTAATTACAAAGGAATCAAACCTTCCGTTTTTTATAGGAATTGTAATTTTTCAAATGGATTTTTAGACTCCGGAAAGTCTTTAGGGTCAGATAAACTTAGCGTAATATTAGATAATTATCAAGACTTAAGTATCGATTGGTTACTGCGTGATGAAGGCGAAATGCTTTTATCGGACACCAGTAATGTAAATGAACCTAAATTAATTTATGGTAAAAGTGTCAAGGATTTGCTTTATGAGCAATTTGAAGAAAACAGAATATTAAAGCTTGAAAATAAATCTTTAAAGGAAACTGTGGAGAATTTAAAAAAAACGGAGTAACAAGTTCCTTTTTTTCAAACCCACTCGAATTGATAATTTTTCTTAAAAATATAAAACGAGTTAACTATCTTTGAGTTTTAATAAATATATGAAAGATAAAGTTATTGTTACCGGCGGTTGTGGATATATTGGGTCCCATACAGTAATCACATTGATTCACCACAATTATGAAGTCGTGATCATTGATGATTTTTCAAACTCAAGTCCTCAAATTTTAGATCGTATTGAGCGTATTTCAGGCGTAAGGCCCCATTTTGAACAGGTCGATTTGAAATCGTTTGAAGCGACTCAAGCCGTTTTTAAGACCCATAAAGATGCCAAGGCCGTCATTCATTTTGCAGCTCATAAAGCGGTGGCAGAATCGATTCAAAATCCATTGATGTATTATCAAAACAATCTTTTTTCATTATTAAATGTGTTGAAAGCCCAGCAGGAAAACAGCATCAATCATCTTATTTTTTCCTCCTCAGCAACCGTCTACGGAAATCCTTCCAAAATGCCAATTACAGAAGATGCGCCTACGCAGCGGTCCTCTTCGCCTTATGGAAATACCAAAAAAATTGCGGAAGAAATTTTAGAAGATTTTACAAATTCTCAATCTGAAATATCCGTCATTTCATTGCGTTATTTCAATCCAATTGGTGCGCATGCGTCCGGACAAATAGGGGAGTTTCCGAGTGGAATCCCTAATAACTTAATGCCTTACATCACACAAACCGCAGCGGGCATTAGAGAAAAATTGATGGTCTTTGGAAACGATTACCCAACCAAAGATGGAACGCCCATTAGAGACTACATTCATGTAGTAGATTTGGCCGAAGCGCACTTGAAAGCACTTGAACGACTGTTAGATACAAGCACCACATCCCCATTAGAAATTTTTAATGTAGGTACTGGAAATGGTTTTTCGGTATTAGAAATGATTAAAGCTTTTGAAGCGGTAAGCGGAAGCCCATTAAATTACGAAATCACAGATCGAAGACCTGGCGATGTTCCAGAAATGTTTGCCTCTACAACTTTGGCCAAAAATGTTTTAAAATGGGAAGCAAGCCGTAATTTAAAAGACATGATTCAATCGTCCTGGACCTGGGAACAAAATCTAAGAAGCGAGCTCAAATAAATAGTTTAAGTATATTATTTTATTAGGGATCAATGACAGTTATATCTTGATTCAATTTGTGGTTCAGAAACCATTTCGGAAGGGGAGATGTATTTAATGCCAAGTCCCATCCCGCGTAGGATGAATAATAATCCGATAACGATCACAAACATTGGGATTGCCCTCACGATGTTTTGCTTCGCTTTTCCTTTTAAAAAATTTCCAAGATAGATGGCAACAGTCATCAGTGGGATAGTGCCCAATCCAAAAAGAGCGAGGTACAATGCGCCATAACTAGCGCCTCCGCCAGCCATCGCTCCAAAAATTGCCATATAGACCAATCCGCAGGGCAATAAGCCATTGAAGAAACCTAAGCTAAAAAAGCGGCTTGAATTCTTTTTTTTTAGATGGACACCCATGGCATTTTTTACTTTTGATACCATCGCATAGATTGGTCTTGAAAAATGATAACGATTTAAAATTTTGGAAGGGAGGAGCGTCACCAGAATCATACTCACCCCAATTAAAATGGATAAGTATTGCTGTGCGCCAAATAAATTCAGGCTTTTTCCAACAAGCCCAAACACAAAACCCAAAAGGCCGTAAGTGAATAATCGACCGGCATGATAGCTTATCAATTGTAAGATTCGTTTGCTACGGTTTTTTCGATTCAGGGGTAACAAAAAGGCAATAGGGCCACACATGCCAATGCAATGAAAACTCCCTAATAAACCGAGTACGAGCGCAGACCACAGCATTAATACACGATTTTTTGTTTATACAAATAGGATTTTCCTTCATAGGTCCATTGAATGGTGATGTTCCAACGCCCCCCCACAAACCTTTTATGTGGAATGTGCATTTTAGTATCAACGAAAGCTAAAGGGATTTCAAAATCCAACTGTTGATTAGAAGGTCTGTAAAAAGCGATTATTCCTTTGGTTTTTGTGGGTTCAAATTCTTTTGGAAATGTAATTTGCCAGCCGTTAAATACTTTTTTACTGTCTATTTTTTCCACAAGATTTTGCGAATTGGTCTCTGCATCTATTTCGTTTTGATACATCATTTCTTTGGCGTAATAATCATCTGTTACTAGGTCATGACTGTAGTTTTTGTTCGTACTCATTGTAATAACAAAATAGAGAATAAAACTTATAAAACTTAGTATTGCTAGTATGATCCCTGTTCCCCAATTCCATTTTATCGTTTTCATAATCATTTTTTTATGTATTAAAATCAACCAAATTATTTATAACTTCTTGGCCCTAAAAATGAGGTTGTGATGGTTTCAATAAGGCGATCATCACTATAGATACCTATTTCTAATCGGTCTTTATCCCCCGTCAAAGCACTGGCATCGATTTCTATGAATAAGGTGCCTTCGACTAAGCTTTCTTTCTCCAGTTTAAAATCTTCATGAGACACCAATTTGATGGTTCCCTTATGAGACAAAAGTTCAAATCGAATGCCATCAATAGCATCAATAGTTTTATTGAAAATTTTATAGGTGTACACATTGCTAATGATGTTATTTTCTTTGTGTTCATACAATTGACCAGGTAATCTTAGAAAGCGAGCATCGATATCATTTCGTAAAAACAGAATGCCAATTAACAAAGCAGTTACAATGCCCAATAGGATCGAATACCCTTTGAGACGTGGGGTGTAACTGAACTTTTTCTTCTTTTCAATGGCGTCTTCACTTGCATACCGAATGAGTCCTTTTGGTAAATCAACCGCTTCCATCATGTGGTCGCACGCATCAATACAAGCCGTACAATTGATGCATTCTAACTGCGTCCCATTTCGAATGTCAATTCCGGTCGGGCAGACATGGACACAAGCAAAACAATCGATACAATCGCCTTTTCCAGTTGTTGGTCGTTCCTCGTTTTTTTTAAATTTAGCACGACCTGCCTCTTTCTCGCCACGTTTATGATCATAAGCAACGACAATCGATTTGTTGTCTAATAAAACTCCTTGCAAACGTCCATAAGGGCACACAATGATGCATACTTGCTCTCTAAACCAAGCAAAAATAAAGTAAAATACGACTGTAAAAATAAGTAAGGATATCAGAGTGCTTTTGTGTTTTTGAGGGCCATCAGAAATGTAGCCCAATAGTTGGTCACTTCCAATGAGGTAAGCCAGGAATATATTTGCAATTAGGAATGAAATGATAAAGAAAACGATCCATTTTAAAACTCTTTTCTTTATTTTCTCAGCATTCCATGGCATTTTGGATAGGCGAATTTGTTTTCCTCTATCCCCATCAATCCAATATTCAATCCTTCTAAAAACCATCTCCATAAATATGGTCTGTGGACAAATCCAGCCACAAAATAAGCGTCCAAATGCCACTGTAAAGACAATGACAAATACCACTCCGACAATCATCATTATGACAAATAAATGAAAGTCTTGAGGCCAAAATGGGATCCCGAAAATGTTAAAACGTCGCTCGAGCACATTAAACATTAAAAACTGATTACCACCAATTTTTATAAAAGGAGCTGTAAATAAAAAGATAAGTAAAATATAACTTACATATTTGCGGTATTCATACCATTTTCCATCTGGTTTTTTTGGAAACACCCATGCTCGATCTCCTTCGTTGTTAAGGGTTCCTATGGTATCTCTAAAATTTTCTTGCCCCTGTTCGGCCATTAAGAATTTTCTTTAGGTTTTTTTAAAAGTAAGAGAAAGATGGCATCAAAAACACCAACTACCGAATGTTGTACGCCTTGTGGGATGTCAAAGGAATCAAATCGTTCGAGGCGGTAGCTAGAAGTCGCTGTATTAAAATCGATCTCTCCTTGAATCACCATTATTTTTCCTTTTGAAGTTGTCAGGTTTTCGGGTAGTTCAACACCACTCCGCAACCCGATCACAAGTAATTTTTTATCCGCTTTATCATAGAATTTCTTGATCAATGGTTTTTTGCTTTTTGAGAGCGATTCGGATATTTCGTTTAAAACTAGCATCAATTTTTTTTATTGGTTCATCACTATTTTTAGGTTAGAAAAGAATCCTTCACAGTCTCTTTAATTTTTGAGGATGATTATTCTTGTATTTCTGGATCCACCCACAAATCTCCTTCAGCGTCTTTTGGCTCCGCTGGCGTTGTTCCTTGAAAACTCAGTACATAGCTTGAAACTTGTGCCATTTCTAAAGGTTTCAATTCACTTTTCCAAGAAATCATTCCTTTTCCACTTCGCCCGCCTTCTGAAATGGTGTTAAATACATTTTTGATCCCACCTCCTAAGATCCAGTGCGAATCGGTTAGATTGGGGCCAATTCCACCACCACCATCTGCTTTGTGGCAGGCGACACATTTTGATGTAAAAATTTTTTGACCTGCTTTTAAATCACTTGCTTCAGTCAGCATCGAAACGGTTGTAGCGTCTACTAAATTCTTGGCGGTTTTTTTCCATTTTTCAATTTCGATATTGGCTTCTGCAACAGCGATTTCGTATTCTTCAATTTGACTGTAATCATTGAGAACTTCAAAACGGACTAGATACACAACCGCAAATAAAATAGTGCCATAAAAACCATACACCCACCAAGGTGGCAGTTTGTTGTCTAATTCTCGGATGCCGTCATAGTCATGATCCAAAATAATCTCAAGTTCTTCTTCAATGGCTTTACTTCCTAGAGCGGCAGTGTACGTTTCCTTAAACCATTTGAATCGGTTTACTTTCTTTAAAGCGGCTTTTTCATCATATCTCTTTTTTGCTTCCGGCAATAAAGTTTGATAAAGAATCCGTTGTAAGGCTGCGATACAGACCTCTCCAGCAATGTGGAAAAATACGGTGAATACATATATAGCCCATACCCATGGTTGCTCGATAAAGGCCGAGTTTTCACCTGTTGTCCCTACCCAATTCAAAAATAGATATCCTAAAAGGGCAACAACGATCACTCTTAAAAAAGATGCAGTAGTTCTCATAATGTAGTTTGATTTGGGGTTATCGTATCGTCATTTAAAGGGATGTTACTGACTTCTTCAATGTGAGTAGTTTTTGCAGTATATACCCACCAGAATAGTACTACAAAAAAGATAAAGAATATAAGTAATGAGATTAGAGGGTAGATTTCTACACCTTCAATGTTTTCTAGGTTTCCTTTTACAAATTTTAACATGCCTTATTTATTTAGTTCGATTTTGGATGTGGTTTCTGTTTTTACATTTATATCTGTTCCAAGACGTTGCAAATAGGCTATAAGTGCCACGACTTCTCGGTTCCGCATTTCAATGAACTCTTCATCATTTTGTAGCGCATATTTTTTGTCAGCTTCGTAGGTTTTTGCAAAATCAGGATCGTTGTATAAGTTTTTCTCTATTTCGGTACCTTGTTCGAGCATCCATTGTTGGGCGGATTCTATTTCTTCCTCTGTATATGGAACCCCTAGTGAGCGCATTGCTTCCATTTTAGCTTTCGTATAACTTTTATCCAACTCATTCTTAATAAGCCATTTATAGGAGGGCATTATGGAGCCAGATGAAGTTGTCTGCGGATCGTAAAAATGATTTAAATGCCAGTTGTCACTATATTTCCCACCGATACGTAAAAGATCAGGGCCTGTGCGTTTGCTTCCCCAAAGAAAGGGGTGATCATAGACAAATTCGCCAGCTTTGGCATATTCGCCATAACGCTCCACTTCACTTCTAAACGGACGCACCATTTGTGAATGACAGCCAACACAACCCTCTCTAATGTAAAGGTCTCTCCCTTCTAATTCTAAGGGTGAATATGGTTTGACACTTGAAATAACTGGAATATAATCATCAACAATTAATGAAGGAATAATTTGAACAATGCCCCCAATTAAAATTGCAATGGTTGCAAAAATAGTTAGCTTAATAGGGCGTCTTTCTAGCCAAGTATGGTAAGCTTCTTTTGAGGTTCGTTTTTTAGTCACTTTTTGAAGCGGTGCTGCTTCCGCAAGTTCATCGGTTACTTTAGAGCCTGCTCGAGCAGTCATTATAATATTGTAAACCCCTATTAACGCACCAACAATAAACATAGATCCGCCAATAGCGCGCATCCAGTACATCGGAATAATTTCATTGACTGTTTCTAAAAAATTACCATAGGTAAGAGTGCCATCTGGATTGAATTGTTTCCACATGGATGCTTGAACAAATCCAGCGACATACATTGGTAACGCGTACATGATAATTCCTAAAGTGCCTATCCAGAAATGTGCGTTTGCAAGTCGAGTGGACCACAGTGATGTTTTGAATAATTTTGGAACCATCCAATACACCATTCCAAAGGTTAAGAAACCATTCCAAGCCAAAGCACCGACATGAACATGCGCAATCACCCAATCGCTAAAATGCGCAATTGCATTGACGTTTTTAAGCGCTAGCATTGGACCTTCAAAGGTGGCCATTCCGTAACCTGTGATGGCAACAACCATAAATTTCAACACAGGGTCGGTACGGACTTTATCCCAAACACCTCGCAAGGTTAGGAGTCCATTAATCATACCACCCCAAGAGGGAGCGATCAGCATGATAGAAAATGCAACGCCAAGATTTTGAGCCCAATCAGGCAAAGATGAATAGAGGAGGTGGTGAGGTCCTGCCCATATATATATGAATATTAAGGACCAGAAGTGAACAATTGATAGCTTATAAGAATATACCGGCCTATTTGCAGCTTTAGGGACAAAGTAATACATCAACCCTAAAAATGGTGTGGTTAAAAAGAAGGCGACTGCATTATGTCCGTACCACCATTGTACTAAAGCATCTTGAACGCCGGCATACATCGAATAACTTTTCAAAGCACTGACTGGTACCTCCATGCTGTTGACGATGTGTAATACGGCGACCGTCACAAACGTTCCTAAGTAAAACCAGATGGCAACATATAAATGACGTTGTCGTCTTTTTAAAATCGTCCCAATTAAATTGGCTCCAAAAGCGACCCAAATTAATGCAATTGCAATATCGAATGGCCATTCTAATTCGGCATATTCTTTTGAAGTTGTATAGCCCAACGGGAGTGTAATAGCGGCCCCCACAATAATGGCTTGCCATCCCCAGAAATTTAAATTGCTTAACCAATCTTTCCACATCCGCGCTTTTAGCAAACGTTGGGACGAATAATAGACCCCTGCAAAGATCGCATTTCCTATAAACGCAAAAATCACCGCATTGGTATGTAATGGGCGTAAACGCCCAAAACTTAACCAAGAAATTCCATCTGTAAGGTTGGGAAATAAAAACATAAAGGCTAATAAAAGCCCGATACTCATCCCGACAATGCCCCAAATCATTGTGGCGATGATAAATTTATTTACAATCTTGTTGTCGTAATAAAACTTTTGTAATTCCATAGTTAGGTTCGTTGATCTGTTAGTGGGGTTTGTTCTTTTTTTGGTGTGGTGATTTGAGTCTTTTCTTTGATGATTTCATCTTCAAAAAGCATTCGAACCGAAGGCGTATATGTATCGTCATACTGGCCACTTTTCACCGATATAATAAAGGCGATAAAAAAGAGGAGTGCAACCATTACGCTTATTGCAAGTAGCATATAAATAATACTCATACTTGTTTTAAATTATAATGTAAAATTACCGTTGTCAATTTTTTAAAAAGATGACTTTTGTCAACTTTTAGATTTTTTGAAACTACTTTTATAAACGCATCTTTCATGTTTTATTCGTTTGTGTTTATATTCAATTTTTCACCTAATATATGCGTATAAATAGTCGTAAATATGACAATGCTGATTGAGCTTAAAGGCATTAAAATTGCGGCAACTATAGGCGCGAGATGTCCGGAAACAGCAAATCCAATTCCGATTAGGTTATAGCACAGTGAGAACATAAAGGCATATTTGATCACCTCTTTGCCTTTTCGTGAAAGTGTCATAAACGTAGCGATGTCTTTAAATCGAGAGGCATCTAAAATACCATCACAGGCTGGAGAAAACACATTAATATTTTCAGAAATCACGAGACCAACGTTGCTTTGAGCAAGTGCGCCCGCATCATTTAATCCATCTCCAATCATTAGAACCTTCCTCCCTTTTTCCTGAAGGGTTTTTATATAGTTAAGCTTGTCGACAGGTTTTTGATTAAAAACAAAATCGGTCGGTTCGGGAAGTATGGTTTTTAAATGTGCTTTCTCACCCTCATTATCTCCAGAAAGAACGATGAGTTTATAGTTTTTTTCGAGCGATTGAAATACGTTTTGCATGCCTTCACGGTATGCATTATAAAAGACATAACACCCTTTATAACAATCGTTGGTGCTAATGTGAACGCTGGTTTTGTTTTGGGCAAATTCAGCTAAATCGACTTGTGGGTTCGCTACAAAAGCATACGAACCAACTTTGATTGAATTGTGGTTTAAAACTCCAACGAGTCCTTGCCCGACTTCTTCTTTAAAATCGTCAAGAGTGTCGATGTTGTGCTCTCGCAATAAATGATATAATGAGCGACTCAAAGGGTGATTTGAGGCGCGTAAGGTTGAGGTTAATAAGGACTGTTCCTTGTCAGAAAGTTCAATGCCCTCGTAAGTAATTACGTTTTTATAATTGGTGGTGAGGGTGCCTGTTTTATCAAACACCACAGTATCAATCGTAGCGAGTTGCTCAATGACGCCACTATTTTTGACGTAGCACTTATGAGTTCCAAAAATGCGTAATAGATTGCCAAGCGTAAACGGGGCCGCAAGTGCAATCGCACAAGGGCATGCGACAATGAGAACTGCAGTAAACACATTAAGCGCCAAAGACGGGTTGTAAATCAACCAAAACAGCGTTGCTAAAAGAGCAATACTTAGAATGCTAATGGTAAAGCGTTTGCTTATTTGATCTGTTATAGATTGAAACGTACTTTGGTTGTTTTTACTAAAAATTTCATTTGACCATAGTTGAGTCAAATAACTTTGTTCCACGGATTTTAGGACTTCCATTTCTAAAACACCACTTTGTTGCCTTCCGCCAGCATATAAATGGTCTCCAGGGTGTTTAGAAATCAGTTCCGCTTCGCCAGTGACAAAACTGTAATCAATTAAAGCAGTGCCGTTTATTAACAGACCATCCACAGCGATCAATTCGTTATTTCTAATAATAATTCGATCCCCAGCCACTAAATCATACACTGGGGTTTGTTCTTCTTTTGGATCTGTATTTTGATAATTTTTAGAACTATTGGGATCAAGTTTTACTTTAATGAGTCGCGTTACCGCAATCGGGAAATACGATTTGTAATCCCTTTCAAAAGAGAGAAATGCATAAGTTTTTTGCTGAAAAAATTTCCCCAATAACAAGAAAAATATCAATCCAGCCATACTGTCTAAAAAACCAGAACCCAAGTTCAAAACAATTTCAACCGCAGACCGAATAAAAAGCACCAAAATTCCAATCGCAATAGGCACATCAATATTTAATATTTTTGAGCGAATACTTTTATAGGCTGAAATCAAATACTCACTACCAGAGTAAAATGCGACAGGGAGTGAAAAGGCTAAAATCAGCCATCTAAACACGTGTTTATACCGGTCTAACCAAAACTCAGAAACTTCAAAATACTCTGGAAACGACAAAAACATGATGTTTCCAAAAGCAAAGCCTGCGACGCCTAATTTATAAATGAGACTCCGATTGATACTGGGTGGTGCGGCGGTACTGTCGTTTAGGGAGATATATGGTTCATAGCCTATTTTACTGAGTAAAAGGACGAGATTGTGCAGTGTGAGCGTTTGAGACGAAAATGTAATTCGAACGGTTTTTTTTGGAAAATTGACCTGTGTGGTTTTGATCTCAGGATTTAATTTATTTAAATTTTCGAGGACCCAAATACAAGAACTACAATGGATGGTTGGAATGACAAACGAAACGACTTTTGTTGAAAGCTCATCAAACTCTAAGAGAGTTTGAGCAATTGTTTCATTTTTTAAAAAATCAAATTTCCCATCAAATTTGGATGGTATACTTCCTGGGGATGTTTCTAGTTCGTAATAATACGCCAGGTTGTTTTCGTTTAAAATATCAAAAACAGTTTTGCATCCGTGACAACAAAAATAAGTGTCTTGATGCTTGATCCTTCTGGTCGCACATTCATCTCCACAATGGAAGCATAGAGTCATAGGTTGTTAGAATTTGGGGATTATTCTAATTACAAAAATACAAATTTCTAGAAATATATATGTTAAAACGATGACTAATATCACCACTCTAATCGCATTTATTTTCAATGTAAATCCTCTTTATTTCAAAAAACAATAGCCGTTTTTTTTGAAAGTATATTTATAATGTTACTTTTATTAAATGGAAAATGATAAAGAAGAGCGGTGTGAAAATTGTTTAGTCAGGCAATTAAACGCCCTTAATTCTCTTAATAAAGATCAATTAAAACGTATTTCCGAGAGTAAAATCTCTAAATCCATAAAAAAAGGAGATTCTATATTTGAAGAAGGAGAAAAACTAAACGGTGTTTTTTGTGTTCGTAATGGTGCGTCCAAGCTTTCTAAAATGAGTGACAATGGAAAAGATACCATCGTAAAAATAGCAACTCGGGGTGAAGTGCTAGGGCAGCGCTCCGTTATTACCGAAGAAAAAACAAACCTAAGTGCCGTTGCTATAAACGATATGGAAGTGTGTTTTATTCCGAAAGCGCTCATTTTAGAGAGTATCAATACCAACCCGCGTTTTGCAAAAGCAATTCTGCTTCAAATGGCAAAAGACCTCAAATTTGCGGATAATGTAATTGTTAATATTGCTCAAAAAACTGTAAAACAACGCGTTGCTGAAGTTATTTTATATCTTGATAAAAATTTTGGCATTGATAATCTAGGTTATATAGCAATGACACTCACAAGGGAAGATATTGCTAACATTGTAGGTACCGCCAAAGAAACGTGTATTCGAACTCTTGCAAGTTTTAAAAAACAAGGATTGATTGCTACGGATGGCAAACATATAAAAATTGAAAAACACAAAGCTCTAGGTCGATTGGTTGAGAATCTATAGTTTCTAGATTATATTTTAGTTGTCGGCATTATTTTTGAAAGCCATTTATTGTATATTTACTTTTAAGCCCCTTTTGATATGGAAAAATATAAGGTATTCATTTTTTATGTCGTGTTAAATGTTTTTTCGTTTAGCTCGATCCATTCACAGGAACTTTCAGAAACACCTCCAAATATACTTGTCGTCGTTGTTGATGACTTAGGGTATTACGATTTGAGTTTTACAGGTTCACAACTGTACAACACTCCCAATATCGATGCCTTAGCATGCGCCTCAGTATCCTTTACAAATGCGTATGCAAATTATCCACGTTGTGTGCCCTCACGATATGCATTAATGACCAGTAAGTATCCTGTAAAAGAGAACAAAGGAACTCTTCATAAAATTCCGAGTTCGCAAAATTTTATTCACCAATTTAACGCGCTTGGTTACACAACTTCTTATGTAGGCAAGTGGCATTTGGGAACCGATCAAAGTAATCCAAAGGGATTTGGTTTTAAGCACTCGTTTGCGGCTGGGGAAGCCGGTGGATTAGGAAGTCATTTATTTCCTTTTAATACCAAAAAAAACGGAAAACCTGCACAACACTCCGTTCAAGATTTTGAAGGGCTTTCTGATGAAGGTGATTATTCATCTGATTTACTAACCGATGCTTCTATTGATTTTATCCAAAAAAACGAAAACCGTCCTTTTTTAGCCGTACTCGCATATTATGCGGTACATACTCCAATCGAAGCGAAAGAGGAAGATATTCAACGTAACATCGTGCAACTCGATACAATCGATTTTGGAAAAACACCTGAGTATATTAAAGAAGGTCGCGGGCGTCGAAAAATGCGTCAGGACGACCCAGCATACGCAGGATTGGTCGAAAATGTAGACCATAACATAGGGCGAGTTTTAGCGACCTTAAAGTCTTTAAATATCGCAAGTAATACGATTATAATTCTAACATCTGACCACGGAGGGTTGTCCAACGGCGGATTCAAATGGAAACGGCATTTAGCCACTTCAAACCTTCCGTTGAAAGCAGGCAAAGGTTGGTTGTATGAAGGAGGTATTCGCGCGCCACTATTTGTAAAATGGCCTCAAAAAATTAAGCCAAAAACAGAAACAGAATCCATTGTGCTTGGAATGGATGTTTTTCCAACACTTTTGGATCTTGTGTCTCAGAAATCAATCGAAAATATTGATGGAGTCAGCTTTAAAAACGTATTGTTAAATCAAGAAAAATGGAACCAACGTACCGTGTTTTGGCATTCTAGCAAAGCACGACCACATTCGACAGGAGATGATAAAGCCTCAGCAATTCGAATGGGAGATTACAAATTAATCGATTTTTATGAAACAAATAAAATAGAATTATACAACCTTAAAAACGATATTGGGGAACTTCATGACTTGTCTGAATCTAATCTCGACTTGACCTCAAAATTAAAATACAAACTTGACCAATGGAAACAAAAACACCAACTTTAAAATCATACATCACCGACGTTCCTGATTTTCCCAAAAAAGGAATTATATTTAAAGATCTTACCTCATTACTCGAAAGCCCAGAAGGGGTGGAGCAATGTCTTGAAGCACTTATATCGACCCTCAAAAATAAACAAATTGATAAAATTGTAGGGATAGAAGCTCGTGGGTTTTTCTTTGGAATGCTATTGGCAAGGGCCTTAAAAGTGCCCTTTGTGCCCGTTCGAAAACCAGGGAAATTACCGCGTAAAGTGATCAGTCAGTCTTACGAATTAGAATACGGTTCGGATGTGTTAGAAATGCATGAGGACGCTATAAAATCAGGCGAAAAAATAGTCATACATGATGATGTTTTAGCAACAGGCGGTACCGCCGAAGCCGTCTGCAAAATGGTGGAAACATTAGGCGGTCAAATCGTACAATGTAACTTTATCATGCAACTTGACTTTCTTGAAGGGGCTAAAAAAATTGCGCCACACACTGTTTTTTCTGCTGTAAACTATTAGTCCAATGCTTTTTTGGTGACATAGAGGCGCCAACCAAATAATGCCATTTGTGATTTAGATGCTTTGCTAAGGTCCACTTGTTTTTTTGTCAAACTAGGGAGTATTAATTTATTGACCTTCGCAATGATTTTAAAAATTACTTTTGAATTCATCGTTCAAAAATAGAGATTCTTCTTTTAATTTTACTCAATTTTCATATCTTAGATTTATCTTCGTAAAAAAAATAACGTTATGGATATTGTTTTGATGCTGCTAGGATTTGTGCTGTTGGTCGTTGGTGGGGATTTTTTGGTACGAGCGTCGGTTGCGTTATCGTTCAAACTCAATATTTCCAAGATGGTTGTTGGCTTAACAGTGGTGTCATTTGCCACGTCTTTCCCAGAACTTTTAGTCAGTTTAAATGCGGCATTGAATGGCTCTCCATCCATTGCGATTAATAATGTAATTGGATCTAATATTGCCAATATTGGGTTGGTACTTGGAATCACGGCCTTAATTGGGACGATTTATGTCGATTCCTCTTTTTATAAATTCAACTGGCCCGCACTGATGCTTTTTTCGCTTGCTTTTTATTATTTCTTAAGTAACGACCATCAATTAACTGCGTTTGAAGGCGCTATTTTATTCATTGGATTAGTCATTTTTGTGATATTATTACTCAAAAAGTCAAATACTGCAAATGATGATCATGACGAATCCTTGGAACTCCAAACAGGAACTTCTAATTTCAAAATTGTAATCTGGTTTATCATAGGAGGCGTTGCCTTGTATTTTGGGGCCGATTGGTTGGTCAATGGTGCAATTGTCATTGCAAAACAAATAGGAGTTAGCGAGGCGGTTATTTCGGTGTCGATAATTGCTGTAGGAACCAGCGTTCCCGAGTTAGCAGCTTCTGTAATTGCAGTGATTCGAAAAGAAAAGGCCATCTCTTTAGGGAACTTAATTGGGTCCAATATTTTTAATATTGGCTCTGTTCTTGGGCTTACCGCAATGATTAAACCAATAGTTATTGATGATGCTCAGATTCTGTCGAGAGATATTATTTGGATGTTAGTGTTTGCGGTTATTTTAGTGCCATTGGCATTGATTTTGAAAAGACATGAGCTTAAAAAAACCGAAGGATTTGTATTGATTTTTATGTACGGAATTTTTATTTATTTGGCCTTTATGTCCTAAAAAATTACTAATTTTAAAATCACCAATTTAAATAAAAATAGTATGAATACTTACGAATGTAAACAATGTGGAATGGCAGTCAAAGCAACTTGTGGAAACTGTGATGTCCCTTTAGAAAATGGGATGATAGACCTACCCGATGGTTCTCAAGTACAAGTCTCTAAATGTCCAGAATGTGAAGGTAAAATTAAATCACCGATGTGCTGTGGAGATGACATGAGTTGTAATTTGTAAAACCCTCTCTAGTGTTGACACTTCAAAGTGGTAAGGCTGTAATGATTACACAATAGTATTTAGGTTTTTTCACCCTAATGTATTCCAAAAAATTGCATGTTAATTTTTTAAATCTAAAACTAATAATTTTCTTATTAGAAAGAAAAATAGCTATATAACCCTATTAATGACTCAAATCACCCTTGTTTTTTTGAAATTTAAGGGTATCATTGTAGTAGTTAATCTTTTAAAATTGTTTTTAGATTAAATTTTATTGATGAGTTTATACATTTAGTTCTTCTATTTTTTTTCCAAAAAAATCATGAAAACAAGTTTGTAATTTACTCACTCAATGTTTTATTATGAATATTTTAAACCCTACTTATCATGAAAAAAACCTACTTATGTTTGCTGTTGTTTTCTGCACTTATGTTTACTGCTTTCGGGCAAACAAGAATATTTAACGGAGGAACCGACAATTTGTTTTCTACCTCCACTAATTGGAAGGATGGCTTACTTCCAACCCTTCTTGAGATCACCCAAATCAACCAAAGCCCTACGACTGTCACAGTAGATGCAGATTACTCACAATCGAGGTTACAGACAAACTTAACAAGAATTACTGATTTACTTATTAGTGGAACTAATACACTTACGATTGATACGCAATCTACAAATGGGACTTTTGGTTCAGGTAATGCAATTGCAATAAATCATAGAGCAAATAATTTATCAAACTTAGTGATCGACTGTCCAATTACCATCGCAAATTCTGGGACTGGTAAGTGGTCAAGAGTTGATGTTTCTGGAACTACTTTTGGAAATACTATTGATTTTGGAGTAAATAGTATTTTAAATATTGAGAAACTAAAAAGTAACTTAGGATTTTGGGGAACCGAACATAATTATTTATTTAATGGGACTATTTCGGGGACAGGAGATATAGGAATTGGGACTACCGCAACGTTTAGTTCTACCTTTGATAGGCAGTTTACAGGATATGTTTATTTAGAAAGTCCAGCTAATGTAACTGTTAATTCTACTTCGTTTTTAGATGGTAGTGCGAACGCTAGGCTACAAGCAGAAAGCTCGGCAACAGTTACGTTGAATACACCTAATGTTTTTATAAATGAACCGGAAATTAGTTCCAGGGGTTCAGGCACTAACTTAACATTGAATGTGAATGCCAATCAAACAAATATTGGAGTTTTAAGAACTTCTACGGGTGCAACTTTGACGATTAATTTAGATTCCAGTGTCACTGAGTTTAGTTGTAAAGCTCAAAATTTTAATACAGGTGCTTGGGCAGGGTCAGTAGTTATCAATGGCTTTAGAGAGGGTGTGGTTCGTTTTGGAACGTCCGCCGCTGGTTTAACTGCTGGAGAACTCGCCTTAATTTCTACTGATGCTGCTGGAAAAACGATTGTTGTTGGACCAGATGGGTACCTTTATTTTGATACAACCTATATATTTTCAGGAAGTTGGAATACGGACCCTGGGGTAACAGCCCCCACTGCATCCAGTAATTTAATCATCCAGTCTGGAAATCCATTATTAGGAGGTGCAAAGGATACTGGATCAACAACAACTTTTGGTGATATAACCATTGCTCCAGGAGCTGGGTTAAGGTTTAATGCGGGTAACAGTCTTACAGCAAGCTCTGTAACCATGGAATCTACCTCCACTGAGTTTTCTACGTTTATTATAAATAACCCACCAGCGGCGCTGAGTCTTGGGGATTTTAAATACAAACGCTATGTATCACAAACAGGGGCTTCTGGCGGTACAAATGATTTAATTTCATCGCCAGTGGCAGGGCAAACCTTTGGAGGTTTTGCTAGTGATCCTGATAATAGTAATTTATCTGCTTCAGGAACTCTGAGAGCCTTTGCACCTTTTGATAAATCAACTGGAACCTATACAAATTATGATGCCGTTGCAGATGCATCAATGGTCATCGAAAGTGGAGTCGGGTATCGAGTGGCTACGGATGATGGAAGCCTCTTGACTTTTACGGGTAATATGCCGTTAGATAATTTATCAATTCCAATTTCATTTGTTACCGGAACTCCAAGCGGTCACTGGCATTTAATAGGAAACCCCTTTCCAGCTTATTTAAATCTTGGTAAATTTTTGACTGCTAATACAGCGGTGATGGAACCCAGTTACGCTGCAGTTTATGGATATAATGCCGCATCAGTGAATTCAAATCATAGTTCATGGACTGTATGGGATTCAAACACACCGGATAATTTAATTGCGCCTGGTCAAGGGTTTTATGTAGCGAGTAACGCAGCTGGTGGTAATATCAGCCTCACGAGAACCATGAGAGCATTTGGTGGTGGCGATGATTTTATTTCAGGTCGTATTGGAGCTGTCAACCTAGCTCAAGCAAAAATAAATATTAGTAGTGGCAGTAAAAGAGGAGTAACGAATCTTTATTTCCGAGACATTAATACCCGTGGTTTAGATCCAGGATATGATACAGGTGCTTATGCTACTGACGATTTTGGGGTTTATTCTCGTTTGGTAGAAGATAACCAAGGCATCGATTTTTATAATCAGTCCTTAGCGTATTCAGATTTAAACGATGTGATTGTTCCTCTAAGTGTTCATACGATTGCGAATGAAGCATTTTCAATTTCAATAGACTTAAGTTCCACGGTCCCTGCCGGAACCTATGTCTATTTAGAGGATACTACACAAGAAACTCTGACGCTTCTTAGCACTGGAGAAGCTTATCGTTATACCCCAACAGATGCGTTAAGTGGGTCTGGCAGGTATTTCTTACGTTTTTCAGCTTCCGCTTTAGATGTGCACTCTGAAACGCTTAAAGGATTGGAAATTTTCGCAGTCAATAGAACATTACATATTAATGGTGTAATAGATAAGACGTCTTCTGTTATGATATATGATTTACAAGGTCGCCAAGTAAGTTTTAATAAGTTAGAATCAAGTCAACCTTTAAACACATTAGATCTGTCCCATTTTACTTCAGGTTTATATATAGTTTCTGTTCGATCTAGAAACCAACAACTAACTCAAAAAATAATTATTAAATAATAACTTGCTATTTATGAAATTTAATAAAGATAAAAACACGCTCACAAGAAAAGAAGCGCTTCAAAAAATGGGTAAATATTCTCTGCTGACTGCCATTGGTACTTTTACGGTTCTTAACCCCCTAAAAGCACAAACATTATCAACACCGCCAAGTGGAGGAGGAGATCCTTTTGCTTAGATTACAAAAAAACGGCCGACATATGTCGGTCGTTTTTAATTATTTCATACGACTATTAGTTTATAAAATAGTGGTTTAACTCTTCTATACTGTTCACAGTTAATGAAGTAGGAATATCAACACCACCTCCAATTAGGTTTAAAAAGGCTATTGCTTCTGTACTTAATTCAAATGTTTGAGTGTTTTCTGCTCGAAGAAGTCCAATGTTTTCTCCGTAGAAGTACCGTATCGTTAAAATATCACCAGGCTTAATAATGTTTAAAGATCGAGGCACTCCTAAAAAGTTCACAGTGCCTGAGATTGCTATAGTTAAATTTAGAGACGCTTCATATACATTCGTGTACGAAGTCCCGTTAATAGAATGTGTTGGGTAAAAGTTTTCTTTTTTGGTTGTTAGAGAATAGCTTATCTCTAGAGGTACAGTTCCTTGAATATCAACGCTGTCGGAATAATTACTAGAAAAATCATACATAATGTCCCCATTAGTTGCGTCCAAATCGATAAATATCAAATCGGTTATAGCAAGAGTTTGGTCAAGGTCAAGGTCAATGGGAAGTTCTAAAGTTCCTGTATATTTTAAAGCAGTACCTGATTTAGATAAACTCCCGCTTATTAATAAATTATTCATTGTGGCTGAGGCAACGTTGTCGTCGTTTGCGCCTAATGTGAAGGCATCTAGATTGGAGGTTAAAACATATAAAGAATCCGTTGCTGTATAGTTCATTTCTGGGGTGCCATTACTGTTACTATCGACGTCATAAATCCAGTAATTCCCTAGTTTGCTTGGAGCGAAGTCTGAAATATTTAAAGAGGGATCTTCATCCGTATCTTCATCCGTATCTTCGACCATCTCTTCGACCATCTCTTCGACCATCTCTTCGTTGATGTCAGAGGCGTCATTTGAGCAGCTGATACTGATTAATAAAATTACTGCTGTTATTTCCTAGTCGTTTAGGATGCGTGTTTAGGTGGTTTGTAAAAATCAAAAAAGCCCGCTCATTGAGCAGGCTTTTAAAAATATATTTTAAAAATAATTATTTTTTATTAACGTTTTTAAGATACTTCTCCAGAGCCATGGTCATTGATGGCATTTCGGTGGTTGGTGCTGAAATATCGACACGAAGTCCTTTGTTTTCAACCGCTTTAACAGTGGTGTTTCCAAAAACAGCGATACGGGTATCGTTTTGTTTAAAGTCTGGGAAGTTGTGAAATAAAGAATCAATTCCGGAAGGACTGAAAAAGACAAGGATGTCATAATAGACATTTGCCAAATCGGACAAATCACTAATGACGGTGTTGTAAAACACGGCTTGTTTCCATTTAACGCCAAGTTCGTCGAGCATTATGGGTACGATAGGCTTTAATTTATCGGACGATGGTAACAAAAACTTTTCTTCTTTATATTTTTTGATCAGTGGTGCAAGATCCTGGAAATTACGCTTTCCAACATAAATTTTTCGCTTACGATATACTACGTATTTTTGTAAATAAAACGCCACAGCTTCAGATTGACAGAAGTATTTCATACTGTCTGGAACTTTAAAACGCATTTCTTCAGCTACTCTAAAAAAGTGATCTACGGCATTTCTACTCGTCAATATTATGGCGGAGTAACTTGAAAAATCAACTTTTTGTAATCGAACCTGTTTAGCTGTGAGTCCTTCGACATGAATAAAAGGACGAAAATCAATTTTCACTTTTTGACTATCTTGTAAGTCAAAGTAAGGAGAGTTTTCAACTTTTGGTTCGGGTTGAGACACCAAAATGGTTTTTACTTTCATAGATCAATTACTCTAAAAGGTTAATTTATATCATACGAAAACAGCTTACATATTAATATGTATGGTCCAATTTCGAGAGTGCAAAGATACAAAATAAAATAAAAGAAATTATTGATTAGTTGTTTTTGATAGAATTTAATGGATCTAATGAATCCAATAAAGAGAATTAGGCCAGAAAGCATTAAAATTCCAGTTAAAAGACCCCTGTTATTTGGAACTCCAAAAATTAGCAAAGAATTCAAAGGAAGTAAAACAACACCTAAGAAATTAAAAAAACTAATTTGCTGAAACACATAGCTATGAAATAGCTTTTTAATATCAAATAAATCGCCAACCCCTAGTTCTACCAAAATTTTCAGTAAGATGCTCCCCATGAAAATTAATAATAATCGTAAAAATAATGGCCAATTTAATTCAATGTTATTTACGAAACTACTGTAGGTGAGTATGCCAATGAGCACAGCGTTTATGCAAAAATTTAAAAACAATAAAACATCAAAAGGGTCAAAAAACTTATGATCTTTAAAATAGATTCTCAAGTAATTGGAGTTTCCAATTATTTTTATAAAGTCTGTAAATCGGTTCACATTGAGTAGTTTAGCACTTACGGTGATCGTAAGACTCACCACAATAATTGTAGTGTACCAATCGTTAAATAGGACTTCTCTTAGCATAGACAAAGCTAAGAAGAATATTTTTAAAAAGAGAGAGCTAAAAATAACTTACTTTTGCTAAAATTTCTACTGAATGAAAGACAGTGTTGTCATCATACCAACTTACAATGAAATTGAAAATATTGAAGCAATTATAAATGCTGTATTTTCCCAGAACACTCAGGTTCATGTTTTGATTGTGGATGATCATTCACCCGACCAAACAGCTCAAAAAGTAGAAGCCCTTCAGGAAAAATATACCAATCGACTCTTTCTAATCAAACGAAGTGGAAAGTTAGGTCTTGGAACTGCTTATATTGAAGGTTTTAAATGGTGTTTGGAACGTGATTACGAATTTATTTTTGAGATGGACGCAGATTTTTCGCACAACCCGAAGGATCTGATTCGACTCTATGAGGCTTGTAAGGATCAAAACGCAGACGTGTCGGTAGGTTCTCGATACATCAAAGGGGTTAATGTTGTTAATTGGCCTTTGTCTAGAGTCTTACTGTCGTACGGCGCCTCTTTATACGTTCGACTCATCACTGGAATGAAAATTCTCGACCCGACGGCCGGTTTTGTGTGTTATAAGCGTTCTGTATTAGAAGCACTCGATTTAGAGGCGATCAAATTTATAGGCTATGCGTTTCAAATAGAAATGAAATACAACGTTTACAAGAAAAACTTTAATATCCAAGAAATCCCAATTACCTTTACCGATCGTCGCTACGGAGTTTCCAAGCTAAGTAAAGGCATTATATCAGAAGCTGTATTTGGCGTCGTCCAAATGCGATTAAAAACAATTTTAGGAACATCATAAATGCATAAAAAAACGCTACTCATAAAAAATGCGCGTATTGTTAACGAAGGAACCATTTTCGAAGGCGATGTGTTAATTGAGGATCAAATCATCAAAGAAATTTCAAGCTCTATTAGTGTCAAAAACTCCAACGTCACGGTAATTGATGCCGAGAATAATTATCTAATTCCTGGAGTCATTGATGACCAAGTGCACTTTAGAGAGCCTGGCTTAACACATAAAGCTACGATAGAAACCGAATCCAGAGCAGCCATTGCAGGAGGGATCACCTCTTTTATCGAAATGCCAAATACCAATCCACAAGCGACTACGATTGAAAAATTGGAAGCTAAGTTTGAGATTGCCCAAAAAACATCCTCTGCAAACTATTCATTTATGTTTGGTGGGACCAATGATAATTTGGATGAAATTCTAAAAGTAGACCCCCTAAAAGTTGCGGGACTAAAACTCTTTTTAGGTTCTTCTACAGGGAATATGTTGGTCGATAATCCAGAGGTTTTAGAGAATATCTTTAAAAGCACGGATTTATTAATCTCGGTGCATTGTGAGGATGAAAACACCATCAAACAAAACACGGCGCGCTATATGGAAACGTATGGTGATGACATTCCTGTGAAATTTCATCCAGAAATTAGAAGTGCTGAGGCTTGTTATATTTCATCGTCAAAAGCGATTGCCTTGGCTAAAAAAACAGGCGCTCGATTGCATGTTTTTCACCTCTCTACAGCCAAAGAAACGGCCTTGTTCTCAAATAAAAAAGCATTAAAAGACAAAAAAATTACCGCCGAGGTTTGTATTCACCACCTTTGGTTTTCTGATGAAGACTATGATAAAAAGGGCACTTTAATCAAATGGAATCCAGCCGTGAAATCCGCCAAAGACAGAGCTGCGCTATGGAAGGCCCTTCTAAATGATAAAATTGATGTCATTGCAACCGATCACGCGCCGCATACATTAGAGGAAAAATCAAACAATTATACCAAAGCACCGTCTGGTGGTCCCTTAGTGCAGCATGGTTTAGTCGCTATGATGGAAGCCCATCATAATGGTAAAATTTCGATCGAAAAGATGGTTGAAAAAATGTGTCATAATCCAGCAATTTTATTTCAAATTGAAAAAAGAGGGTATATTAGAGAAGGGTATTTTGCCGATTTAGTTTTGGTGAATCCAAACAACCCATGGACGGTCAATAAAGATAATATTTTGTATAAATGTGGATGGTCGCCATTTGAAGGTTCTACTTTTAAATCGCGAGTAACCCATACCATTTTAAATGGCACCATTGTTTATGAAAATGCAAATTTTACAAATCAAAAAGCAGCCATGCGTCTAACATTTAACAGATGAAAAAAACGGTTCTCATCATCAGTCTCTTAGTTTTTATGTCTTGTGGAAATACCGCGATAAAAAAACCAACTAATTTGATTTCTGAAGATCAAATGGTCGAGATTTTGTATGATGTCATGATTATAAATTCTGCCAAAGGCGTTAATAAACAATTACTCGAAAATAACATCCAAAACCCCAAAGAGTATATTTATAGTAAACATAATATTGACAGTCTTCAGTTTGCTGAAAGCAGTGCGTATTACACTAAAAAAAGAGCAATTTATAAGTCTATTTATGATCGATTGGGTCTGAAATTGAACGCCAAGAAAACGGCTTATGAAACCATAATTGAAAATCAGAAACGCAAAAAAGATTCCATCAAAAAAAGTATTGAAGAAAGTTCAGACACTCTAAGTCGTGATCGAAAACTAAAACTTGAATCTAAACTCAAACGTCCCTTAAAAAAATTTGACACACTTCCGAAACGGATTCTGAAATAGGTTTAAATTTAAAATCTTTCTGGTTTTCTAAAAACTTATCAGCGCTGTAATAATTTTTATGACCTAAAGTTTTACAGAGGTTTTTAGTTAAATGTCTCTTTTTGCCTGTTAATTTATGCTTCAACCAATCGAGACGCCATCCGATAGAAAGCATCCAGCTAGGGACTATTTTTTTGGGAGGAGTGATGCCAAAATCTTTTGAGATTAGCGCTATGAAATCTAAAAACGAAATATTTTCACCAACCACAATATAACGCTCATTTTCGATGTCGCTATTCATTAATAGCAGCATGCTTTTTATGACGTCACTCACATCGACATATCCAGAAACTCCGGCAGTATTGTATTTGAGTCCTTTGTGGACTAGCTTAAATAAAAGTCCACTTCCAGATTTGAAAAAGCCAGGCCCTATAATCACCCCTGGATTTACAATCACACTCGGAACTCCTTCTTGAACACCGCGCCAAACTTCCATTTCGGCTTCATGTTTTGTAATGGCATACACGTTTTTAATTTCGTCTGAATGCCAGGTAGTTTCCTCGGTTATTTTCACAGGATCATGCCCCATCGTCGCCACTGAACTGACATAGCAAAGCTTTTGAATGGCGTTAAGGATGCATAGATTGACAATGTTTTCTGTCCCAACAACATTGGTGTTTCTTAATAGATAATAATCGTTTGGCGCAAATGAAATCAGCGCCGCACAATGATACACATGCGTGATGCCTACAAATGCTTCCGTAAGTTGTGGGATGTCATTTAAATCGGCTTCCACCCATTCAATCCTGTTAAATTGCTCGTCAATAGTATCCGTATAATAAGAGAAAATGGTTCGAACTTTTTCAATGGTTTCTTTACGACGATAAATGGCGCGAATTTTTTGTTGAGATTTGCTGAGTTCAAACAACAAATGACTTCCTACTAACCCTGTGCCTCCGGTGACTAATATCATCCCACTAAATTACTATTTTTTCTTTTCTGATCACTAATGAATCTGTTATCTTTGTCTTAATTAAATATATGATAATGGCCAGTAATTTTATTGAAGTATTGCGTTGGAGAGGAATGATTCATGATGTGATGCCCGGCGCAGAAGCACATTTATTAGAACAAATGAGAAGTGCTTATGTTGGTTTTGACCCAACAGCCGATTCGCTACACATTGGAAATCTGGTTCCAATTATGCTATTGGCACATTACCAACAATGTGGACATAAGCCGTTTGCGTTGGTTGGCGGTGCAACTGGAATGATTGGAGATCCCTCAGGAAAGTCGACAGAACGTAACTTTTTGGATGAAAAAACACTGCGTCACAATCAAGAAGCCATTAAAAAACAACTCGCTCATTTTTTAGATTTTGATAACGGCGAAACCAATGCTGCTGTCCTAGTCAATAATTACGAGTGGATGAAAGATTTTTCATTTTTAGAGTTTATTAGAGACATTGGAAAACACATTACGGTCAATTATATGATGGCCAAAGATTCTGTTAAAAATAGAATTTCAGCCGAAAGTTCGGACGGAATGAGTTTTACGGAATTCACCTATCAATTGGTGCAAGGCTATGATTTCCTGCATTTATTCAAAGCGCATGACTGTACCATTCAAATGGGGGGAAGTGACCAATGGGGTAACATCACCACTGGAACAGAACTGATCAGACGGGTGGGGAATGGAAAAGGATTTGCCATTACCTGTCCTTTAATCACCAAATCGGATGGGTCTAAATTTGGAAAAAGTGAAGGTGGAAATGTGTGGTTAGATGCCAAACGAACCTCGCCCTATAAATTTTACCAATATTGGTTAAACTCCAGTGATGATGATGCTGAAAAGTATATTAAAATATTCACCTTTTTAGAGGAAGATGAAATCAAATCGCTTATTGAAACCCATACAGAACAACCGCATTTAAGACAGCTTCAAAAACGACTGGCTCAAGAAATCACCACCATGGTTCACAGTCAGGCAGATTTTGAAAATGCTGAAAAAGCATCCACTATTTTATACAGTAAATCATTTAAAGCAGACATTCAAACTTTGGATGAAGCCACTTTCTTAGATGTTTTTGAAGGCGTACCAACGGCTGAGGTTTCAAAATCGCTTTTAGAATCTGGATTGGACATGATCGCTGCGTTATCGGCAGAAACCAACTTTTTAGCCTCTAATGGCGAAGCGCGTCGCGCGTTAAAAGAAAATTCGATTTCGGTAAACAAAGAAAAAGTAGGGGAGGCCTATCAAATTTCAAGTACTGACTTGATTAATGATACGTATGTGATTATCAATCGCGGAAAACGTAGCACTTTTATTATTCGAGTGGTTTAAAGCACCATCAAATTACAACCTCTGATATCGGACTGATCAAATCGGCCTAAAATTTCAAACGTCCCATCCGGTTTCATTTTACCTAAATCTTGCGTGGCAATAAACGCACACGAATTAATATTTGCCAAATCAATCACATTAATGCCGCCCGATTTTCCAATCGGCTGAATGCAAAGTGCATCTTCGGGGTCTCTTGTTAAAATTCTCATCCATGGGGGCGTCTCAAACACGCCATTTCCTTTAGAGTAGGCTTGCGATAATAACTCCGTCATCCCGTATTCGCTATGAATCGTGTCCACACCAAATCCATTTTTTAAAAGCGCATGTAACTCCGATTTTACCAGTTCTTTACGTTGGCCTTTCATGCCGCCGGTTTCCATGACAATGGTGTGTTTTAAGTTGAATGAATGCGATTCAATCAAATCTAATAAGGCATACGAAACCCCCATAAGCAAGGTTTTTTGACCTTTGGATTCCAGCCTCAATAAGGTGTTTTTTAAGGCTTCTAAATCATGCAAGTAAAATCCGCTTTCAGGCTGTTTGGACTGTTCAATCATGTCATTGGCCATATAAACCAAAGACGAGCCTTCACGTTCCAAATAAGAAGGGAGTAAAGCCAATACAGTAGAGTCTTTAATGGGACCGTAAAACGATTCAAAACCACGTCTAAAGCTCTGTTTGTAAATGGCTAAATCACTTACAAAATGCTTACTCACACGACTTCCAGTGGTGCCGCTGCTTGTAAAGGTAGCTTCTGCGGGTTGCTTGGTAGAAACAATGTCACGAGATTTAAAAAATTCAATCGGTAAAAATGGAATCTGTTCTAGGGTGGTCACATCGCTTGGATGTTTGTAGAGTAAATCACAAAAGGAACGATACACAGTATTGTGTTCAAATTGAAATCTGAAAACGTCTAAAGCAACGGCTTTAAAATCGGCTTCGGATTGGATGTTAAAAATTGAATCGTTGATGCTCATAATGTGAAATAGTCCATCACAAAAATAGCTAAAAATAAAAAGAGCGTTACCATGTGGCAACGCTCTTTTAAAATATTTAAAAAATTAGATTACTGAACAATCAATTTTTTAGTCGTTGTTGCTGCCCCTTGCGTCAGCTTTACAATGTAAATCCCTGTATTAAGCGTAGAAATATTTATACGCTTGTTTGATACCGTTGTATTGATCACTTGTTTTCCAAGAATATCAAAAATAGCGGCTTGCATAGCTCCGGAACCGGTTGAAGTGATGTTTACAAAATCACTCTTAGTTGGGTTTGGGTATAAGTTAAATTTCGAAACTTCAAATTGACCTGCAGCTAGTGTTGTTGTAAGGTCTGCAAGGTTTCTAACATACAATTGTGCAGTTCCATTATATGCGCCAGCGATTCCTGAAACATTCGCAAGTTCTGTTGATGGGATATTCTCACCAATATAATCTGCGCCGTAAAATTCAGTACGAACAACAGTTTCTGCTTGTCCTTGAGTCAAAACGTAATTTTCTCCAGTTTCAAAAACAGCGGCACCATCTCCAGCACTAAACTTGACATTCTCAAAGTTAATGAATGTTGATTCATAATCGCTAGGAGCTGCATTGAAGCCTGCAATAGTGACTGTTTGTGCAACCACAGCATTATCAGAAGAAGCAATTACTCCAGAATCTTCTGTAGGATGTAATTGAAGGACTCCATTTACAATTACGGCCTTACCTTTTAATCCAGAAACCATGTCTCCTACGTTGTAAGTAGTTGCAATTACGTCTTCTGCATCATAAATATAAATTCCAGATGGCGTAGCATCTTGAAACCATTTTTTTCCTTTATAACCGTCTTTGTGTGTTAATAATGACTGCCCTGTAATTTCATAAAAACCATCTGCTCCGTTAGCAGTCACATCTGATCTTAGGGCCGTGATGCTTGCAACTTGTGTTAAATTTCCAATACTAAAAGAAATATTACCATAGGCAACTGTGGATCCTCCGTCAATTAAATTAACCGTAACATTGTACGTAGAGCCGTCAGTAGTAGAAATTGCAAATGGGCTTGTTACATCGTTAGTCGTTGTTCCGTTAACTATTATATTTACAGTTTCAGTCCCAGAGGTATTAGTGGTGGTCCATTCAATATTTACATTTTCAACACTAGGAGCAATGGTCTCACCATCAGAAGGGGAGGAAATAATTAAAGTTGGAGATGCCACTCCAAATGTTTGACCAGTATTAATTAAGTTGTTGGTATTTGCTATGGGACCGGTCCATGAGAAATTTTCATATTCTGTTCCAGAACCTGTAAGTTGTATAGAATGACCTACAGGGGTTGAACCTGTTTCCTCAATAACAATGTCGGTTGATGCCACATCTTTAGCGACCCCATCAGTTGCTGTCATAACTCCTTCGTAGCTCAAAAATTGAATAAGTGATGTTCCATCGTCTAATGCAATTCCGTCGGGTGCTCCGTTCTGTAGTCCTTCAGTAGGGAAAAACAAAGTTCCATATCCACTATTGTCAATATTCGGAATTATTCCTGACAAACTTTTCTCAAGATATTTCAATCCGTTACTACCATTATATGCTGTAATTTTATATGAAGTTAAGTCAGTTCCAGCAGGTCCAGCAATTTCAACACCTTCATCAATATCGGAACTGGAGTTATCGTAGTGTAATTCGTTAATAAAAACTGTCTGCCCAAACGACAAGCCTGTTAATGTAAGCGTAAAAAGTAATACGTAAATTTTTTTCATAATTATTGGTTTAATTTTTGTTTACTCAAATATATGAAATATTAAACAAATATTAAATTAGTTTATACTTACTTATGAAGTAACTGTCAACAATTTATGAGATTCTGGGTTCATTATATTAACATTACGAAGTTGTTACTAAATGGTTATTAAATTTATATGTTTCGTTACAGGATTTAATTTTTCTATCTTTATGAACTAATTAGATACATTATAATGAGCAACGAATCCATTAAAATTTTGTTGGTTGATGACGAGCCAGACATCTTAGAAATTCTGAGTTATAATCTTTTGGCAGAAGGCTACACTGTTTTAACCGCTGCAAATGGTTTAGAAGCCGTGAAACAAGCCAAAAAAAACCAACCTCACTTAATTATTATGGATGTGATGATGCCCGAAATGGATGGCATTGAAGCGTGCGAGCAAATCCGAACCATTCCCGAAATAAAAGAGACCATCATTACTTTTTTAACCGCGCGTGGCGAAGATTATTCTCAAGTCGCTGGATTTGAAGCGGGTGCCGATGATTACATCACAAAACCCATCAAGCCCAAAGTATTGGTGAGTAAAATCAAGTCGTTATTAAGAAGACGCCATGGGACAACGCCTGTTGAAAATTCGGATATCATAACGCTTGGTGACCTCACAATTGATAGAGAAGCCTATAAAATCATACACAAAGACGTCGAAATTGTGTTGCCACGAAAAGAGTTTGAATTGCTGTCGTTACTCGCCTCTAAGCCTGGGAAAGTATTTAAAAGAGATGAAATTCTCGATAAAGTCTGGGGAAATGAAGTCGTAGTAGGCGGCAGAACCATTGATGTGCACATCCGAAAACTACGTGAAAAAATTGGAGATGATTCCTTTAAAACAATCAAAGGCGTAGGGTATAAGTTTCAATTCTGATGACTAAAAATTCGCATAAATTCTCGATGGTTACCGCCTTATTCATCACAGGGATACATACATTTTTGTTGAGCATTTTTCTATATATGTTCAATGAAATTGATTTATCTTTTCTTTTCTACTGGTTTATTAGTTCTTATATTTTTACCTTTTTCATCCTTCATTTACGACTTGAAACCTTTGTCTTTAATAGTATTAAAAGCATCTATAGAGACCTTACACTTTTAGAATCAGCCTCTTTTAACCAAAGTCCAATCACCACCGACATGGCCAGTTTATCGAAGGAAATTGATTCCTATGCAAAAAACAAAAAATTAGAATTAGAAGCTTTAAAAATTCGAGAAGAATATCGAAAAGAGTTTATAGGCAATGTCTCTCATGAACTCAAAACCCCTCTTTTTACAGTTCAAGGCTATATTTCGACCTTAATAGAAGGCGCTGCCGACGATCCAAAAATAAGAGATAAATATCTAAAACGTGCCGATAAAGGTGTCGATCGCTTGATCTACATTGTAAAAGATTTAGACCTGATTACGAAGCTCGAAGTGGGAGATGCAAATCTGACAATTGAAACGTTTAATATTCTTGAGACCATCACCAATGTGTTTGATTTGCTCGAAATTAAAGCAGAGAAAAAAAACATCTCCTTATTATTAGATAAAGACTATCCAGCCCCAGTGATGGTGCATGCCGATCGCGATCGCATTCAGCAAGTGCTTTCCAATCTGGTAGTCAACTCTATAAAATATGGACATCAAAATGGTACCACCGAAATTAGTGTGGAAGATTTGAATTCGGAAAAAATGATTGTTCGCGTAACCGATAATGGGGAAGGGGTTGAAGCCAAGCATTTGACGCGTTTGTTTGAACGATTTTATCGGGTCGATAAAAGTGGCTCTAGAGAAGAAGGGGGTTCCGGTCTTGGCTTGTCAATTGTGAAACATATCATCGAAGCACACGATGAAAAAATATATGTCGAAAGTAAATTTGGGATTGGGAGTGAATTTTCTTTCACACTTCAAAAACAAAACCAATAATCCAGCGTTCTTTTCCGTATTTTTGACAAAAATTAATTCAAGTGGGCAGTAAAAATAAACTCAAACGATTCAACGAAAACGACACCTTTCACAATGTGTTTCAACCCAAACGTGAAGAATTGGTCGATGCAGAATATCCGTTAAAAGGGCAATGGAATGAGCAGTTTTTTAAAAACAAAAACCCATTAGTTTTAGAATTGGGATGTGGGAAAGGTGAGTACACTGTTGGCCTAGCCGAGCGGTATCCAAACAAAAATTTTATCGGCATTGATATCAAAGGCGCTCGATTTTGGAGAGGGGCTAAGACCGCCATTGAAAACGAACTTCCCAATGTGGCTTTTATTCGTGCCCAAATAGAACTCGTTGAAAACCTGTTTGCCACCAATGAAATTGATGAAATATGGATTACATTTCCAGATCCTCAAATAAAATACAAGCGGACCAAACACCGAATGACCAACGATTTGTTTTTGAAACGCTACAAAAACATTCTAAACGATGCCGGAATTGTACATCTAAAAACCGACAGCGAATTTATGCATGGCTATACCTTAGGGCTTTTGCATGGTCAGGGGCATGAAGTGCACTATGCCAACCACGATGTGTACCGTCAGGAAGGAAGTCCCGAAGAAGTAACGGCCATTCAAACCTTTTATGAAAATCAGTATTTAGCGACTCAAAAAGCAATTACGTATATTAGATTCAAAATTAATTAAAGCGTGTCGATTTCAATTGTATTTATTTTGGGCTTATGCATCGCCTTTATTGGGGTCATTCCACCTGGAATGCTCAATATGACGGCGGCTAAAATCAGTCTAAAAGAAGGCCATACAAGAGGTTTTGTCTTTTCGATTGGCGTTTGCTTGATCGTGGGCGTTCAAACCTATTTAGCAGCAGTTTTCGCAAAGTACTTGAGTCAACATCCCGATGTGATCGATATTTTAAAGCGTGTTGCATTGGTTCTCTTTATTTTAATCTCAATTTACTTTTTTCTCGTCGCTAAAAGTGAGGATAATATCCATGAAATGGGGGCTTCAAAAAGTAAAAAAAGCCGATTTTTTCAGGGCCTATTAATGTCTGCTTTAAATGTTTTTCCAATTCCCTACCAAGCTTATATGGTGACGACCTTGGTGTCGTATCAATGGCTTTCTTTAGATAATATATCGATTTCTACCTATGTAGCCGGTGCTATGACGGGAACCTTTATCACCCTTTATATTTATATTTTGTTTTTTGACAAAATTAAAAATTCTAAAATATCATCTCAAAAATGGATGAATTATAGCATAGGAATTATTACAGCGGTGATCTCGGTCACTACGTTGATAAATATTCTAAAAACCCCTTAGTTTGTATGTCAAAGGCCCCTCATTTTTTTGATAAATGTTACGACGTTGCTCGTCAAATTCCAGTAGGTCGTGTGACCAGTTATGGTGCTATTGCCACTTATCTTGGTGCAGCCCGTAGTGCTCGAATGGTTGGCTACGCCATGACGGCCTCTCACGGCAAAGACGTTCCAGCACACCGCGTGGTAAATCGCAAAGGACTGCTCACAGGGAAACATCATTTTGAAGGCACCAACCTCATGCAGCAGCTGTTAGAAAACGAAGGTCTTGAGGTTATCAATAACCAAATTCAACAATTTGATTCTGTGTTTTGGGACCCCGCCAAAGAACTCTAGTCCCCAAGAGCATCATTTCCTATAATCCTCTTCTGTTTTAAAACATTTCACTGTATATTTGTACTTTAGAATACATCTAAATTAGAGACTTTGAAATTTAACAAACAAGACATTGAGCAAGCGCTCAAAACGATAACAGTCCCAGGTGAAGGTCAGAATATGATTGAAAGCCAGGCAGTCAAAAATATAATGGTTTTTGCCGATGAGGTGATTATTGATATCACCATTAGCAACCCAACTTTACAGGCCAAAAAACGAACGGAAGTAGACATTCTCAAGACAATTCATGAGTTGGTCTATGCCAAAGCTAAGGTGCAGGTCAACGTAAAAGTGGAAGCTCCAGCACAACCTAAAAATGAAATCAAAGGGAAGTCAATTCCTGGGATTCAAAATATAATAGCGGTTGCTTCAGGTAAAGGCGGGGTTGGTAAATCGACTGTTACCTCTAACCTTGCGGTTACACTTTCCAAGATGGGATTCAAAGTTGGAATTTTAGATGCAGATATTTATGGGCCCTCGATTCCCATTATGTTTGATGTTCAAAACGAAAAACCATTGGCAGTCAATGTAGATGGGAAATCTAAAATGAAACCTGTTGAAAATTACGGCGTTAAAATTCTATCCATCGGATTTTTCACCAAACCCGATCAAGCGGTGGTTTGGAGAGGCCCCATGGCTTCCAAAGCATTAAATCAAATGATTTTTGACGCTGCTTGGGGCGATTTAGATTTTCTTCTTATCGATTTACCCCCTGGAACCGGAGATATCCATTTGAGTATCATGCAGTCCTTACCAATTACTGGTGCGGTAGTGGTGAGTACCCCACAAACAGTGGCACTTGCCGATGCTCGAAAAGGCGTTGCTATGTTTCAACAAGAAAGTATTAATGTGCCTGTTTTAGGGATCATTGAAAATATGGCCTATTTTACCCCTGAGGAATTACCTGATAACAAATATTTTATATTTGGTAAAGAAGGTGCTAAGCATTTAGCAGACGATTTAAAAATTCCTTTTTTAGGCGAAATTCCTTTAGTTCAGAGTGTACGAGAAGCAGGCGATTTAGGACGTCCTGCCGCCATGCAAACATCCACACCTATTGAAGAAGCTTTTAATAAAATCACTCAAAATGTAGTACAAGAAGTCGTCCGTAGAAACACAGCATTACCACCGACAGATGCAATTAAAATAACCACCATGGCAGGGTGTTCTGCGGTAAAAAAATAAAGCATATGAGTTCAGAAGATCTTAGACTAAACGTTGAAAAAGCATTGGATGAAATCCGCCCATTTCTACAAAATGATGGGGGCGATATTAATTTGATTGCCATCGAAAATGACGAAATAGTCAAAGTGCAGTTAGTGGGTGCCTGTTCATCGTGTAGTGTCAATCAAATGACGCTTAAATCGGGAGTCGAAATGACCATCAAAAAATATGCACCTCAAATACAATCGGTTATAAATATTGAAGCCTAAAATGATTACGACTGATATCTTAATTATTGGAGCGGGCCCAACTGGGTTATTTACAGTTTTTGAAGCGGGCCTTCTAAAATTAAAGTGCCATTTAATTGATGCCTTGCCACAAGCAGGCGGTCAATGTTCGGAACTATACCCCAAAAAACCAATTTACGATATTCCAGCCTATCCTGAGATCCTTGCTGGTGATTTGACCGAAAAATTGTTGGAGCAATCCAAGCAATTTGAGCCTGGATTTACCTTAGGAGAACGCGCCGAAACCATCGAAAAACAAGCCGATGGTTCTTTCGTCGTTACCACCAATAAAGGCACGCAACACAAAGCACCCGTGGTGGCTATTGCTGGCGGTCTTGGAAGTTTTGAGCCTCGCAAACCACTTCTTGAGAATATAGAATTTTATGAAGATAAAGGGGTGGCCTATATGATTAAAGACCCTGAAGTATATCGAAATAAAAAAGTAGTGATCTCTGGCGGAGGCGACTCAGCATTGGATTGGGCTATTTTTTTGAGTGACGTTGCGAGTGAAGTCACTTTAATCCACCGTCGAAACGAGTTTCGAGGTGCTTTGGATTCGGTAGATAAAGTTCAAGAATTAAAAAATAAAGGACTCATTACCCTGATTACGCCTGCGGAAGTCACAGGATTGATTGGTGAGACCAAGCTCGAAGCGATCCAAGTGACCAAACCCGGAGAATCGCCTGTAACCATTGAAACAGATTGCTTTATACCGCTATTTGGATTGTCTCCAAAACTGGGGCCGATTGCTCAATGGGGATTAGAAATTGAAAAAAATGCCATTAAAGTCAATAATGCATTGGACTATCAAACCAATATTCCAGGCATCTTTGCAATTGGTGATGTGAATACCTACCCAGGAAAACTAAAACTGATTCTCTGCGGATTTCATGAAGCAACCCTTATGTGTCAAGCGGCCTATCAAATTATTAACCCCGGAAAACGCTACGTACTAAAGTATACAACCGTAAGTGGCATTGACGGTTTTGATGGTACTCGTAAAGAGGCGCCCAAAGCCGTTGTAAAATCTATAAATTAATGGATCAAGATGTACAAATAAAAATCACGGATCGTGATGGGAAATTACACGAAATAGCAGCTCCAACGGATATGGCCTTGAACATCATGGAAGTGGTTCGGTTATATGAATTAGCCCCTGAAGGCACCATTGGAATCTGTGGCGGTATGGCCATGTGTGCTTCCTGCCAATGTTATGTTTTAACGGAGCATCCTCTTCGTGAAATGCAAGATGAAGAAGAGGCGATGCTAAGTGAAGCTTTTAATGTCAAACCCAACAGTCGTTTGGGATGTCAAATTCAAATTACTCCCGAAATGGAAGGGCTTGAAATTGAACTAGCACCAGAAGACTAGTTATTGATACGCGTTTAAATTTACGGGCCCTTCGAGGGTTGTTTTTATAATTTGTAAAATACCTTCTTTATTGGCCGAAACATGCCACTTGATTAGGCTAATGGTCCCCTTCTCAATTTCGAGTCCTGTAATACTTCTTGGGTGCACACAACTACCATCATTAAAAAACGGAATGTTTCCAGGTTGCGGAAATCGCGGTCGGTGGGTATGTCCAGTAATGGTGAATGTATTATTATTTTCAGAAATCCATTTTTTGGCGCGTCGTTCTATTTTGATTAATTCTTTGTGATTTTTCGCAGGACTGGTCGGGTCAGAAACCCCCATAAGATTCAGTGGTTTCCACAAAAATCGAACTAAAAACCGACTCCATCGCCAAAAAATATAGTTCCACCAATCGGCTTGATGTCCGTGGGTTAAAAATAGAATTTGCTTGGTGGTTATATGTTCTAACCGAACACTTTCATGGTATTCAATTCCTGGAAATAAATCGACTTTCTCCCCCGTTTCCTTATCAAAATAGGTTGATAAATTTTTTTTGACATACGTTGGGTTTTTATAAACCATGTCATGATTTCCCCAAATCATGTGCAGGCGCTCGGCGTCATGAAATTTTTTCAATAAAAGATAAACGTCTTTGTGTGCCTGAAAGATAGCATCAAACTTTTGGGTTTCCCAAAGTTCGTCGCCGTCGCCTAATTCACAATAGCTAAATCCAGCCTCCAAATAATGGGTTAAGGCGTGTACATATACATCTCTGTTATGTGAAAAATCATCTGCAAAACTATTGTCACCACGGTGGCAATCGCTGAATAAAATGAATTTACTGTCATCATCAAACGGGATGATTTTTGCAGTGTTGTAGGCCTTATCTAATCGGTGTTTTGTGGACATTGAGAGTTGGGGGGTTACTCAAGTTACTTAAATGCGTTTAAACCAGTGATGTCAAATCCAGTAATTAATAAATGGATATCGTGTGTGCCTTCGTATGTAATCACACTTTCCAAATTCATGGCATGGCGCATGATGCTGTATTCGCCACTAATGCCCATGCCGCCTAATATTTGTCGGGCTTCACGTGCAATTTTTATCGCCATATCAACATTATTTCGTTTGGCCATTGATATTTGTGCGGTTGTTGCACGATCCTCATTTCTTAAAACACCTAAACGCCAGGTTAATAATTGGGCTTTGGTGATTTCGGTAATCATTTCCGAAAGTTTCTTTTGTTGTAATTGAAATTGACCGATGGGTTTGCCAAATTGAATGCGTTCTTTGCTATATCTTAGAGCCGTATCATAACAATCCATCGCGGCACCAATGGCACCCCATGCAATTCCATAACGTGCGGAATCCAAGCAGCCTAATGGCGCACCAAGTCCAGATTTATTAGGGAGTAAATTTTCTTTTGGAATTTTGACATTATCAAAAATAAGTTCGCCTGTAGAGCTTGCTCTTAACGACCATTTGTTGTGTGTTTCAGGGGTTGTAAATCCTTCCATGCCACGTTCTACTAGGAGTCCGTGAATTCGACCTTCTTCATTTTTTGCCCACACGACGGCCACTTGTGCAATTGGGGAATTTGAGATCCACATTTTAGCACCATTTAATAGATAATGGTCGCCCATATCCTTAAAATTTGTGGTCATACCACCTGGGTTACTCCCATGGTCGGGTTCAGTCAGTCCAAAACAACCAATCCATTCGCCGCTGGCGAGTTTTGGTAAATATTTTTGGCGTTGTGCTTCATTTCCATACTTCCAAATGGGATACATCACTAAGGACGATTGAACCGAAGCCGTACTTCGAACGCCCGAATCGCCACGTTCAATTTCTTGCATAATTAATCCATAGGATATTTGATCCAATCCTGCGCCACCATATTCGACGGGGATGTACGGGCCAAAGGCTCCAATTTCTGCTAAACCTCCAATAATTTGAGTTGGAAATTCGGCCCTTTGTGCATAGTCTTCTATAATTGGAGACACATCTCTTTTAACCCAATCCCGTGCGGCACTTCTGACGAGTTTGTGTTCTTCAGATAATAAATCATCTAAATTGTAATAATCGGGTGCTTCAAATAAATCTGCTTTCATCGTTCTTTTTTGGGTTTAATTCAATTTTATTCAAAATAAATGAGAATTACATACCATTTATACAAATTTACTTATTCCGCTTGATAATTTTACAATTTTAAATAAAAATCTTTCGTCAACGATGTATATTCTTGTGTGTACTGGTGGCGTGCGATTTCAATGGTGAGTTCGCTCCGTTCAATTGCCTTTTCTTGAAATGTAAAACGCATCAAACTTCGTTTTATAGGACTCGATTTTTGGCCTCTTATATGTAAGATATTATTCGGATAGAGCTGCTCTTTTTTTGCCAACTCGATAAACGAAGATTCTTCACTATATGGAACGATCACATTAAATTGACCCGTTTGTGAAAGTAGTCTTGAAACCGATTTCAGCAACTCATGGAAGGGCATCGCATCTTCAAAGCGCGCTCGATTTCGTTCGTCGTTGTCGGTTTTATAGGAGTCGGTATAAAAAGGCGGATTCGAAATGATGAGCTCATAGGTGTCCTCGATTTCTTCTGTAAATTCTTCTAAAGACGCATGGTAGCAAAATAACCGATCGCCCCAATCCGAAGCTTCAAAATTATGAACACATTGCTCATAGGCGGCATCGTCAAGTTCAATGGCATCAATTAGTTCGGCTGAGCTTCGTTGGGCCATCATGAGTGCCAAAATCCCAGTGCCTGCTCCAATATCTAAGATTGAGTTGGGATGCGAGTCTATATTTGCCCAAGCGCCTAATAATACAGCATCGGTTCCAATTTTCATCGCACAGCGATCTTGCGCAACGCTAAAGTGTTTAAATCGAAAAGGTTTCGACATTACTCTAAATATAATTCAATCAAACCAGGCGGGGTATTGACCGTGATTGTTTTGGTCGCGCGATCTAATTTTGTTATAAAATCGTCATTCATAGGAATCAGGATTTCGATTCCATCACGGTCCACCTCAAACAGGGCTTGAGAAGTGGTGTCATTCACGCCTTTCACAGTGCCTACAGGGCCAAAATTTTCATCGTTGAGTTGAAAGCCAATAATTTCATGAAAATAAAACTTCGTGCCCTCTAGTTTTGGAAGTAAATCTAAAGGTAAGTAGAGGTGGCATTTCATCAACGCATCGGCATCGGCTTCGTTGGTGACATCATCAAACTTGAGTCGGAGTAAATCCGATTTATGTAATTGCGATTTTTCAATAAAAAAAGGAATCAACGTACCATTGACTTCAATAAAAATGGCATCTAAGTTTTCATAGATGTCTGGTTGATCGGTGTCTAGTTTCGCCAAAAGTTCCCCTTTGAAACTATATTTTTTCACGATTTTCCCTAAATAAAAACAGTCTTCTTTTGTCATGATTCAATTCAAGTTTTCGTTATGGATGTTTCATAAAAAAAACCTGACAAAAAGTGCCAGGTTTTAAAGGTATAAAAAAAGTTTATTTTTTTTATTTTTCTTCCGCAGCTGGTGCTTCCGGAGTTGCTTCTTCAGCAGGAGCCGCTTCTTCAACAGCAGGTGCTGCTTCTTCCGCTACAACTTCCGTTGCTGCTTCTTCAACAATAGGAGCTGCTTCTTCAATTACTTCTTCTACAACAGGTGCAGCAGCAGCAATACGAGCTTCATTGGTTGCTTTTTCAGCTTCAAATATTTTAATAGCTTCAGCATCTTTAGCTTTTTCTAAATCACTTTTCTTAGCGTCTACTTTGTTGGTTTTATCTTCTAACCAAGCTTGAAACTTCGCTTCTGCTTGTTCTTCCGTTAAAGCGCCTTTACGAACTCCACCAACTAGGTGATTTTTCAACATGACCCCTTTGTAAGATAAAATTGACTTAGCAGTATCTGTAGGTTGTGCTCCATTTTGAAGCCATTTTACAGTACCATCTACATTTAGTTCAATTTGTGCAGGGTTGAAGTTTGGATTGTAAGTTCCTAATTTTTCAAGGTATTTACCATCTCTTTTTGATCGTGCATCAGCGGCAACGATCCAGTAAAAAGGTTTTCCTTTTTTACCGTGTCTTTGTAATCTAATTTTTACTGGCATAATAATTAATTTGTGAGGTTCTCGACCTCGGTTATTAATGAGAGCGCAAATATAGGATATTTTTCGATTCTACACGCTTTTGTAAATAAATTTTATAAGACCTTTTTTTTGCCCTATAAATGGGGTGTATAATGTTCCTCTAAGTCATGAAATTGAAGCCTCGACGACTTCAAAATTTGCAGGAGCAGGTTTCACGCGATAGGACTGAGGTCTTGGAAGCTTCAATTTTGCGCGTTACAGGGGGCGTTTAAAAATAATGAACCAAAAACGCTTAATTATAAAATTATGCCTGGCATATAGTGTCTAAAATTTTCAAGAAAAGAGTTTTTTTTTGCTCAGTTCTTTTTAAAAGAGGTGGTTTATTTTTTTTAGAAGGGTTGCGCAATGGATAACGGTGTTCTACGCAGTTTTTATTCTGAAATTCTTTTTTTTAAATCCATTCTTTCGTGTAATATTCTCGTTATCTCAACATATTCTTTGTTTAAAGTTCTGTAGAATATTATATGTCGATTTGATTTTATTCCCAAGAGTTTCTTTGATATTCCTTGATAATTTTTTCCTAAATCTGGATTTTCAGCAATTTCTTCACAATTAGAAATTAGTCCATCGTAATATTTATCGGCTTGTTTTTCCGACCAAACCTCAAATGTGTATTCCCAAATCTTTGATAAATCAACAACAGCTTTGTTGGTTAATTTATATTTAGGCATTCGAGTGTTTTTTCACTTTTAGTGATTCAAGATGTTTTTTTGGATCAAAATCGTGAGCAATTCCGCTGTCAATTCCTTCTTGAATTGCATTTTTCAAAGCAATCACTTTACTTTCTTCTTCTTCTAAAAGTCTTAATCCTGCACGAATAACTTCACTAACATTTTTAAATCGTCCATCGCTAATGCTACTTTGTACGAATTGGTCAAAATGATTCCCGAGTGATATTGATGTGTTTTTGTTCATTTTGTTACTATTTAATTCAAATATACCAAAAATTGGTATAAATGCAAAATTTTTCTCAAATTGCGTAGAACGTTCCGTGTATGGTGTCGTAGCATCCCGCAGGGTGCTATGCACTATACACATTGTTGTATGCCGTTTTTATTTTATTCATTTCGTTTTTAGCGTTAGGGCAAACATACTCTTTGACAAGTTTTGACTCGTGAGGTTGGCTTTGAGCGACTTGGCAATGTGTATGGATGTGAAGCATAGGATTTAGCTAATTTATTTTGGAAAGGTAAATAATTATTTCATATATTTGACAAAAATTGACAAGTCTTTTTTTGTATAAAAAAACAATGAATATAGATATTCCAATTGGACAGTTTTTTAGAGAATTAAGGAATGAGCGAGAGGAAACTCTACATCAGGTTGCTGTGGGAACCGATATTGACTCTCCTTTATTAAGTAAAATAGAACGAGGGGAACGGTTGCCTACAACTGAGCAATTAAAAAAACTTTCCGCATACTATGACGTGTCAGAGGAAGAATTAAGAGTCAAACATACTGCTGAAAAAATTTTAAAAGAGTACGGTGCAAACGAAACAACTTACAATGCGATTCAAATCGTTAATGAACAATTAACTGATTACGCTAAAAAGTCAAAAGAGAAGTAATTGTGAAGCTGAAAATCAAAAGTCTTATTGCATATTTCATTGGAAATTTAAACCCGATGGAAAAGAAAATATCTGTGCAGGACTTGAGCATCTTTTTTTCTGTCCTGATTGCAACTTTCACTTTGAGAAAGAATCAAAGTAAAACAGCCAAAATAAAAATCCCTTTTGCTGATTATCATTCTGAGTTCAAAAATGAAATTCATCTTGTCAAACAAAGATTTCCCGAACTGATTAAAATTTTTCTTTCAACCGAATCTCAAATCAAAATTGAACTGCTTTCTTCTGCATTTGATAAATTGAAAGCTGCTTTTGAGAAAACTGATGATGATGTTGACGATATTATTTCTTGGTCTTACCAATTCTTGAAAAAGGATTTAGAGAAATCTGCTTTTAAAAGAATCGGAAAAGACAATGCAAAGATTGAAGATGCAGATTTGCTTTTCACCACTCAGTTTTTCACTGATAGATACATGTTGAAATATTTAGTAACTGAATCTCTGTCTGGCTTTGATAAAACCGATGTTCAAAAAATTGTTGTTATTGATTCAGCTTCTGGCGGGGGTAATTTCTTGAACTATTCTTTTGAACACCTTTACAAACTTTACAATAAGTCACACCCGAATTGGTCAAACCAAAGGATTGTCGACACTATTTTAAATGGTTCAATTGTCGGTTACGATTTAGACTCAAACCTTTCTAAAATTGCTTCACTTTCTTTGTTTGTGAAAGCTTGCAGTTTTGCAGTACCTAGCAAATCAACTCCGATTAAAATTTTCGGTGGAGTTGCAAATGACAAATTGGGCTTCTTGAATCCTAATGTTGCATCAAACTCAATTGGCAGAACGACTTTCAAAACTCAATTAGACAAGCTCAATAAAGAGAAGAAAATAAAAGTGTTTGTAACCAATCCGCCATTTATGGGCAAACGAGATATGGACACTTCGCTCAAAAATTATTTGCTTGCAAACTATCCCGAAAGTAAAGGTGATTTATGTGTTTCATTCATTCAACGAACTATTCAGCTGATGAATGAACAAGATGTTTTAGGAGTTGTTGCTCAAAATAATTGGATGTATTTAACTTCACTTAGAGGTTTCAGAAATATTTTTTTAGCAAAGCAAACTTTGAAAGAGTGCATTGATTTAGGCAGCAATGCTTTTGAAGATATCAACGGAGAGAAAACAAATGTTGCGTTGTGTGTTATCGGAAATTCTGAAATAAAAACTACAAGATTTTACAATTTGAAGTTCAAAAATATTTCTGAGAAAAAAAGATTGGTATCTCAAAAAAATATTCCTGCCGAACTGACTTTTGAACTGAACCAAGATCAGTTTTTAAAGAATAGTCATCTTGAATTCAACTATCAATTGGAGCATCGCTTTGAAAACATTCAAGGACTTCAACTTTATTCTGAGTTTGCAAAGCCCATGCAGGGAACTTCAACAGGAAACAATGCTGATTTTGTAAAGTTTGCTTGGGAGGTAAACGGCAGCCCTGACTGGAAATTAGTTAGTAAAGGTGGTGGCTTTAGCAAATGGGCTGGCTTAAATTATTACAAGGTGCATTGGGGAGAAAATGCCGAAATTATAAAAGCAAATAAGGGAAGTGCATTAAGGAATATTGATAAAATTCCTACAACACAACTTGTTTATAGTGATACAGGATCATTAGGTTTAAATGTGAGGGTACTGAAAGAGAATCAAGTATTCATTGCATCAGGACCAGGGATTCAAGTTTTGAAAGGGGATAAATATGCTCACCTTGCTTTTCTTAATTCAAAGATTGCAACTTTCCTTTTGAAGCTGATCAATCCGAAATTTACAATCAGTGCAGGTTACATATCTAAAATTCCGGTTGCACATAGTATTTTGGATTCATCACTAATTGCTGAGCAAAGCAAAGCATGTTTGGTGTTGAAGGAAAAATATCTGCAAAAGAAATTGCCAAACTTTGAATTTCAACACATCAATTATTCAGCAATTAAAAACCTTGATTCATTTCTTGAAAAGCTAATCATTGAAGATGCTGAAAGTGATTATCAACGACTTTTCTTAGAATCAAAAATTGAACTTGAAATCAGAAAGCAATACAATTTTAATTCAAAGGAATTGAACGAGGTGAAAAGTGTTGTTGGAGAATCACCTTTCTTGAACAAGAAGAAATCTTTGAAAGTCGATTCGGAAAAGTTAGATTTGCTATTGGCTACTAACATTGATTTGAATTGCTTGTCGACAAGTAGAACTATCAATGGTTATTCGGTTGGGAGCGAAAGTGTGTTTGAAGATTTGTCTAACAAACTTGATGTAAACCCTAAGCCGATTTTTGATTTTATCAAAAAAAATGTTGCGCAATTTAAAAACACAAAATCAAAATATTTCAATGACTTACTACACAAGATAATTTTGAATGAGTTGGGAGTGAAGCAAATTTCAGTATACAAGTTTGAGACATTTGACTTGTCTGAGCTGATTGAAACAATTAAATCGAAATATGCTTTTTTGAATGAGCAAACTGATTTGTCTGAAAAGGTCATTTCAATTATTCAAATCCACCATAAGAGTAGCTTCTTTAAAAAGCCTTTAGTTACTTATATGAATGAATCCTTAACAGTTGGACCAACTCACAATGGATAACGCATTAGACACATACGGCTATATTCTGCGAGAGCATCTTTCAAATTGTTTTTCTGAAAAACCGATCGTAAATCCAGCTGAACTCAATCAAGAGAAATTTAAGGTAAAAGGGGTTTTTATTGCTTCAATAATTTTCATGAAGAATAATTTACCAATAGATGGTTGCAAAATAGTTTCTTCGACTAATTATTGGTTGAGAACCTCGTTCGCAAATTCAAATCTGCTTTCTTCGATCATTGACAACACAGATGAGGGATTAATAAACTTGATTGATGACAATCTTTGCGATATAACTGATTTCGAAACAATACATGTCCCAACTCTATATGAAACTTTACTTGGAATTGAAACTGGAAATGAAAGAAAAGGGACAAAAAAATCAGAGTCGAAAAACTACAGAAACAAGCTAGGTAGCTACTACACCCCAGTAGACTTAGCAAAGTCGGTTACCAATGAGACCGTAGATACTTTTTTTGAATTGAATTTCGGAAATGATGAAAAGAAATTTCTAAATGACTTACCATCAGTGAGCTTTGCTGATTTTTCTTGTGGTGGTGGCAATTTTATTATTGCAGTTATTGACTACTTCGAAACTTTGTTTGCGAATTGTAAAATTTCCGAAAAGAAGCAGTTGCAATTGTTGGAATCAATTGCCTTGAATATTTCAGCCTTTGATGTGGATTGCTTAGCACTGGAGGTTGCAAAATTAAGTTTGCTTATACGAATTAAGCAACCAACTCTGTATGATAATTTAAGTAGAAAATTTGTTCATGGAAACTTTTTATTACACTCCGATTTCGCGATTGACGAGTCAAAAAAGGTGGAAATATTCTCAAACGGATTTATTTATCATGAGCAACTTAGTTTGAGCAAAGAAAGGCTGAAGAAGTATGATGTTGTTTTGGGTAACCCTCCTTGGGAGAAGATTAGGTTTGAGGAAAAGAAGTTCTATGCTTTGTATGGAAATTCAATTTCTGAAAATCATTTTAAATCGAGCAGAACCATTGAGATTGCCAAGACTGAATCGATAAATACTCAATTGTCTGAATATTCGAAAGAGTTTAAAATTGAAATTGAGAAAGCTAAATCAAAGCTAAAGAAAAGTGCTTTTTTTGATTTGTCGAACAAGGGAGAATTAAACACTTATGCTTTGTTTACTGATGCTGCCGTCAAGTTAAAGACTGAAAGGGGAGTTGTAGGTTTGGTATTAAAAAGTGCGATAGTAACAAGTCAGGTTAACCAAACCCTTTTTAAATACCTGACGAAAGAAAATTTAGTTGTCGCAATTTATGATTTCATCAATCGCAAAAAGATCTTCAATATAGACAGCAGAGAGCGGTTTTGCTTTATGCTATTGGGTAATTCTAAGAGCAAAAAGTTTAGAGTTTCAATGAATCTAATTGATACATCGGAAATTGCAGCGCCTAGTTCAAAAATTGAGTTGTCGTTCGATAGTTTGAAGTTGCTAAATCCAACAACAGGAATGCTTCCTAATTTATCTAATAAAAAGGAAGCTGATTTCCTTTTGAGGGTTTCTCGCGATTATCCTTTTTTTGAGAAAGTTTATAAGGAAGTCAGATTTGGAAGGATTGTGCATTTTACGAGTCATGCAGACTTTATATCAAAGAAAAAAGCGGGAGACAATATTCCTATCTACGAGGGAAAATTCTTTAACCAATTTGATGGGAAATATTCAGGGTTCAATGATTTAGGGGATGAATTTCGATATGGAAGCAAATCATCTTCAAAGAAAATTGATGAAGCAAAAAAACAGATCGTAGATTATTTTCCGGAATCAAGATTTTATATCAATAAAGAAAAGTGGCAACACCTTTCCAAAAATCATCAGGCTAAATTTATGTTGGCATGGAGAAGTCTAACTTCTGCAACTAATAAACGAACCTGCATTGCGACTGTTTTACCTTTTATTCCTGCATCACAATCAGTTCAATTCTTAACCACAAGCCCAAACGATTTATTGTATTTAACTGGGCTTTTCAATTCTGTCGTTTTTGATTTTATATTGAAGAAAAAGTTAAGCGGAATTGATCTAACTCAGTCCGTGATCAAGCAAATGCCTGTTCCGAATACTGAGGAAATTAGAAAGGAGATCAGCTTTAATGGATTAACTGCTCCGATTAAGAATCATATATCATTGCTTGTGTTTGATCTTTTGAGAAATGATGTTCGCCTTAATTCGCTCTTTGAGTATTTAGAATTGAATGGTACAATGAAGAGTGAAAGCAGATTTGAAATTGTCAGAAAGATTGATTTGCTATTTATCGCGCTATATAAGTTGACTGAACCAGAAGTTGAACTGATGCTAACCGAATTCGACAAGCAATATTCAGAAGAAGATTTGGATTGGTTTAAAAATCAATTGAGAACATTACTCAGCGATTATACCGTAAGCTCTTCCGTTTCCACTGCCACCTTTAGCCCAATCGGATGAGTTTTCAATTAGTTTTAGCATTTCATCCTGCTCCAAAATTTCAAGTCTAAAATTGGTGTTATCAATTTTAGTAAATAGTAGTATCTTATTTTGAAACCCTCCATTTGCACCAAGACTAGGCTTTGAGAAAACCGTTATTTTATCTCCATCTTCTGTCTCACCATTCAAGCGAATTCGCCAATTGCTATTCCCTTCTGCGTAGAAAACGTGATTTGAAATATATGTCTTACCGCCAAAGATCACATTAATATCTTTTGTGGTGTTTGTCTCTGTTGGATTCAAGCCGAAGTAGCTAACACTTCCGAATTTAATTACACCATTCAGTTTCCCCTTTTTACTAAGATCAAGAATATTTCTAGATCCACCTGTCATAAGTCCTGTTTCAATCCACATCGAACCTCCCGTAATTTCTGTTGTTTCATCAACAACTATCACTTTGTCAGATTCATCTTGAGTTAGTAGCTCTTTCTTTATTACGGTCTTTTTGAAACCCTTCGGTGCTCTCTTTCTTTTTAATTTACCGAAAAGGGCATTTAATTGTTTGTTTGCATCCGTATCTTTTTGCCCAAACTCCTTGTTGATTTTGTTTGATTTGGCTCTACTTGTTGCTTCTGGTAATACAATTTTGTTCGCAATCAAAATTTCTAATACTTCTTGTGTAAGTAATTGGCAGCTTGGGTGTTCTTGATTTATGATAGTATTAAAATGGTCATAAATTTCAGCTAAGAACACGCTACCATTTTCGTCATCACTTTCAAAGTCAACACAAACAGATGCTTCCATGTTCTGGAACAAACCGCTTGCTGTTAGGTTAGAAGAACCTACTATTGCTCTTGTTGCATCGTCACCTTCAAAAGCGTATATCTTGGGATGATAGATAATGTTGTTTGGAGAATAAATAATATACGATTCAATTCCATGTTCAAGTAATTTTTCCAGAGCTTCCTTTGAAGTAGCGTTCAAGTTTACACCTACGTATAATTTAATATTGCCTCCGAGTCCTTTAAAGGCAAGCATTTCGTCAATGATATTGGTAAGACCACTTGCACTTACAAAAGCAACAAAGGCATTGAATGAATTGAAAGATTCACTTGTCAGTGAATCAATTACAAAATCTCCTACAGTAATGTTGCTTTCAGGATCTAAACCTTGGCCTATAAATTTTAACTCCATATTATTTTGTCTTTGTATCTCCAAATTAAGGAAGATATAGTTATTGTCGTCCACCGAGCGCGGGGAGATTTTAGCTCTTTTGGTTTTTCAGCTTTGGAAAAGAGCGTAGGCAAAAACCAAATGTACTAAAATGTGCGGTTGGTTTTTCCTTTTTTTAATGGCATACAACGTTGTTGTATATGGTTTGTTGCGTGTTTCAAGCAACTAATTTAGTAAATAATTACCGACCAAGAAAGTCCGCGAGGACTTTCGCAAGTAGGCAAGAAGCCAGCAATAAATTATATACGGTGTTGGCAATAGTTATTTGTTCAAGACCTTTTTTATTTCATTTGCAATACCTAATAATAGTTCATTCGAAACATTTGCACTTAATTGTCTTGTATGAATAACAAGTTTTGTATTATCAAAATTCCAATGCAACCAATATTTTTGTCTTTCTGTACCTTTTTCTTCAATGAATTCCACATCAAAAATCCTAGTAATTTCTGGTCCATTTATATAATTACCACAAGCAAGAATTACAATCGAAAAATCTTGAATAAAGGCAGAATTGAAAAATGTTTCTTTCCGCTCTTGTAATTCCGTTTTAAAACTATTCTTTTTTTGGGCTTTTCCAGTCGTTTTAGCAGGTAAAACACTCATTTCTGTTATAAAAAAATCCTCTTGGAAATTAATATTTTTATTATCTTTTTTATCAAAAATAAAATTGTTGAGTTTTTGGTATTTCCTCCAAGTATGACCTTCTCTGTTTATTTTGACACCTTTAAAGGCATATAAAGGATTGTTTTTATTTCCTTTCCAATTTGGAATATCATCTTGATTTATTTTTTCTTGAACATTATTTTGCCAATCTCTACAGTTGTTCTTAAAATCAATTAAATTTTGAGTTTCTAAAGACTTGTTTTTTCCTTCTTCAATATCAGTTGCTACTTCTTTCCCAACAACTAATATTTTACTGTTTGGGTTTCCAGTTCCTAAATAGGTATTTAGATTAAAAGCCTTAATGAAGTTTTGAGTGTAATTCATTTGTTTTTCTATTTGTTTTCTGCAATTATAGCAAGTATTAACAATACCAACATCATAGTTAAAAATACAACCCAGAGGCTGTATTTATTCCATATTTTCTTAAATAATAACCTTTTCCCTTTCGATTTGTATTTTTTTAATACTTTTTTATCTTCAGTTAATTCTTTAAGTTTCTCTAATCCAATTGTGTAAGAAAGAAGCCCTTTTGTAAGAGATTGATTGTTTTTTGTTACCACTTGCTTATTTTTATCTTCATTTGTTGATTTCCATTTGTAGAAACGTAATTTATTGTAAATTAAGTCTAACTTATTAGTTACATCCTCAATATTATTTGAAAAGGTAAGATTATGAATTCCTTTTAATTCGTGAGCGAAAGATTCAATAATTTCAATTTCTTCATTATTACTATCTGCTTTTTTTGCACTTGCCTTTTTATTATTTGATAATTTTCCAGCTACAAAACCTCCAATAGCTCCAGTTACAAGATTAGATTTTTTATTTGATGATTTTATTTTTTTTGTATTTGTGCTAACACTTATTTTTTTAGGATCAAAATCAATATCCGGGTAATGAAATTTTATAACTCTGGATATTTCACTATACTTTTTAGCTCCTAAAAATTTTTGGTATTCATTGAAATCTTCAATTTCTATAATTTTATCAATATAAACGTTCCCGTTTTTGTAGCCATATCCATTCAATTTTACAATATAAATTTCTTTTCCCATATTTTTGTGTTAATTATTGCCAACGTTAAGTATAAGAAATCGTAGGGCAGGTGATAAGCACTATCGTTTCGGTTTATTACTTAGCTAAATATAAATATTTTGCTTTTATCTTTTCTTCTATAAACGCCAAATTTTATATTTAGCGGACTTTGTAAATAAACACAGACCTTTCGGGTTAGCAGAAACGCCCTATGTTTTTTATACACTGTTACCCACAGTTTTTTTTCGTAATCGAAGTTCTTATATTTCTTTACATCTTTGATAAGAACCCCAATTACACAAGCTCCCGTCAACCCATTTACAACCTGAAAAGTTAGTTTTATATGGAAAAGCAGGTGTAAATGTAGATTCGAAAAAACTTGACCCTGAAAAATCTGATTCAGCCATTTTAGTTGTTATAAATTCTGCATATTGAAAATCACATATTCTAATTTCGGAATTAGTTAAATCAGTATCTTTAAAATTACACGATTTAAATTTTGAATTGTTGATGTATGAGTTATTCAAGTTTGCATCTGAAAAAAGTGACCCATTAAAAACAGACTGATTGATTATTACTACTGATATTAAGGTTGAATTAACAAAACTACAATCATTAGCTATTACTTCATTAAAGTAACATTTTTTTAATGTTAAACCGTCGAAAATTGATGATGATAAATTACTTTTAATGAATTTGACATTCTTAAGGCCTTTTGTTAATCTAAAATCTTTTGATAACAGATTACAATTTATAATGGAATCGTTTTCAAACTTTGTGTTTTCGATTGATATTGTTTTGAAACTATAATCCTTATAAGTGTTATTTTTTGAAATAACCGCATTGAAATTTATTTTAAGCGTATCAATAAGCCTTTCGCTTTCGTGTGCTATAAATTTGGTCTGTGAAATTTTAGCCAATGCCATATCACTTTTATATAGTCGCGTTTCGTCGAAAGTAGAATTTGAAATTACTGCAAAATTAAAATTAGAAAAAGATAAATTACAGTTCGTGAATTCGACATTGTCTAATTTAGTATCTTTTGAATTAAACATAGAATATTGTAGATTACAATTTTTGAAAGTTGCCTTACTCATATCATTACCACTAAAATTAATACCACGTAAATCTTCATTTTCAGCTTCAAATCTAACTCCTTTGAGTGGTCCGTTTGGATTGATAAATCGTTGATGAAGTCTAATTCTTTCCTTTATTGACCTTTCATTTATTGGTAAAATAGATTCATTACTATTTTCGATTTGAGAAAAAACAGATGAAGTTCCGAAAATTATCAGTATTAGTAATATAGAGAATTTAGTGTTTTTAAGCATTCAATTGAGTTTAGTTTTTTAATTTAGATTGGTTTTTTTTCAAATTGTGGGTAACGGGAGACTTCGCAATAAGCCCCATTTCAGTTAAAGATTAATATATTATAACGATTTACAGTACTTCTAAGCCGTTGTTTTCTCTTAAAAAGTACTGTAATTGCATCCGTTCTCTTTTTAGAT
>Ga0209197_1000046_pt1 | contig 84311 bp, 71 predicted proteins | sample COGITO_mtgs_1105_4_FD_184802 | JGI IMG/M metagenome (GOLD analysis project Ga0209197, IMG submission 184802) | Pelagic marine microbial communities from North Sea - COGITO_mtgs_110512 (SPAdes) (version 2) | ecosystem: Environmental > Aquatic > Marine > Epipelagic ... | reverse complement strand
TAACTCTAGAAGTAACCCAATTTCCAATAGGTTGGTTAAAAGAAATAGCACTTCGAAACATCTGTGTCATAGTAGTTACACTAGAAGTATCCCAATTTCCAATAGGTTGGTTAAAAGAAGTAGCACCATAAAACATAGTTCCCATATTACTTACACTAGAAGTATTCCAACCACTAATATCACTGTTAAAAGAAGTAGCACCAATAAACATACTTAACATATTAGTTACATTAGAAGTATCCCAATCTCCAATAGTTTGGTTAAAAGAAGTAGCACCATTAAACATCTGTGTCATAGTAGTTACACTAGAAGTAACCCAATTTCCAATAGGTTGGTTAAAAGAAGTAGCACCATTAAACATACTTGCCATAATAGTTACACTAGAAGTATCCCAACCATTAATATCACTGTTAAAAGAAGTAGCGCCACCAAACATACTTGCCATATTAGTTACCTTAGAAGTATCCCAAGCTCCAATAGTTTGGTTAAAAGCAGTAGCGCCACTAAACATACTTAACATATTAGTTACACTAGATGTATTCCAATCTCCAATAGATTGGTTAAAAGAAGTAGCGTCATAAAACATATATCTAATATTAGCAACACTAGAAGTATCCCAAGCTCCAATAAGTTGGTTAAAAGAAGTAGCATTTCGAAACATCTGTTCCATAGTACTTACACTAGATGTATTCCAATCTCCAATAGATTGGTTAAAAGAAGTAGCGTCATAAAACATCTGTGCCATAGTACTTACACTAGAAGTATCCCAAGCCATATACGAAACCCCTGAAGCATCAACTGCTTTAGTATTTATATTTTGGTTAAAAGAAGTAGCACCATAAAACATAGTTGCCATAGTAATTACACTAGAAGTATCCCAAACACCAATAGGTTGGTTAAAAGAAGTAGCACCACTAAACATACTTAACATATTAGTTACATTAGAAGTATCCCAACCACTAATATCACTGTTAAAAGAAGTAGCACCATAAAATAAATTAGACATATCTGTAATAGCGGAAACATTCCACTCTTTAATATCTCCATAGGTGGTAGTTGCAGTGGTCTCATCTGCAATCCATGCAGCAACAGCTGTCTGTAAATCTTCTTTGTTTGTAAATACAGTTGTTGGAGCAATACTGAATGTAACTGTAGTAGCAGCACTTTTTGCGAAAATTGGTGTGGCAAAAACCAATGCTATAATTACTAAATATAAATTTTTCATATTAATTCTCTTCTATTTTTCTGTAAATAACTAATTTTGGAGCAAAAATATTTATAATTGTGATAGGTTTAGAAAAAGAGAAATAGGTGTATTATAATTGAAATAAGTGTATGTATAAATGGTATAAGTGTTGTAATTTGTTCATAGTTTTGTTCGGTAACCTAAACAAGGACTGTGAAAAGAATTATCTATAAGAGGTTTTATAAACAAAAAATGCCCCTAACTATATAAATTATATATAGGGGTATTTGTTGTTTGGTAGAAATCTATGCTGTTGTTATTTTGGGTGGGTGTATTGATATTGCTGTGTTCATTGCGCACTCGAAATGACAGCAGTGAGTACTAGCAAATAATCAAACGCTTGTTACTGCCAGTGTAACATGGAAATCTGTAATTTCCATAACGGCTGTTACCATTGCCTTTTATACTGACTACCTGTGCTGCGCTTAATAGAAATATAATAAAGTGTAAAAATTTAGCAGCTATAACGGGTTTGGCAAAACAGCTTTCTGAAAATTGTGCAGGAGTGTTTTTAAAAACCGGTGCGCAGGTATCAGATGAAATAGAAAGAGTTTTAAACGCTTTTTCTACAACGTAGCTGTACTTATTTTGTTCTAGATGATATGAACACCGCTTCTGGAAAAAAATAGCCACACAAAGACACGCTTTTATGGAAACATATCTGCAGCAGTTTTATGACGAATGGGATGGTCTAAAATAGTTTAATTTTCCTTTGCTGCCTCTAAAGCTGTAATTTTATACTCTAAGACTGATAGTTCCTCTGCCTTTTCTATAATTTCTTCTACCGTTAAATTCGAATTGGAATTTATAAAATTTAAAGTTTCTAAACTTTTAAAAGTATAATAACTTAATGTTTCTTCAATTTTATCTTTGCTGGTTTTCATTTTACTGTACAAGTTTTAATATTTCACTTCTATATTTTGATGCAGATTTACCCGTAAACTCTTTAAATAGTTTATTAAAATGAGAAAAATTATTAAAACCACACTCAAAACAAATATCTGTAATACTCATATTACTTTCGGATAGCAATTTTGTAGCATGCACAACTCTGTACTCATTTACTAATTTCGTAAATGTCTTTGAAGTTGTTTTTTTAAAAAACCGGCAAAAGGCAGGCACTGTCATACTAACCAACCCTGCAATCTCATCTAAACTTATATGCTGGTTAAAATTCTCATTTATATGTTTAAATATGATATCTATTTTACTACTATCTTGCGGCTGCGTTTCAAAAGCAAAGCCATCTGCATTTAAGATCGTATAATCATCTGTCTGCGCTAATTCTCTTAAAATATCTAAGAAAGAAATAATTCTATGTGGGCCTTCTAAATTTACTAACGCTTCAATTTTAGCTCCAATTCTCTTCTTTATTTCAATATTAAATCGAATTCCTTTTTTTGCACGCTCAAAAAGAAGAGCAATAGCGACCATCTCTGGAATTTTAAAAAAATCTACTCCTAAAAACTCTGGTTTAAACTGTATTAATGTTTCAGAACCATTGGTTGTTAAACGATCCATAAAACCTAAATGTGGTAAATTAGATCCAATTAATACCAATTGGCTATTGTTAAAGTAACTTACATGATTTCCAATGTGTCTTTTACCTTTTCCTTTGTTTACATATACAATTTCTATTTCTGGATGAAAGTGCCAAAAAGCTTTATTAGTTTTTAAAAACTGAACGTGCTTTTTTACTAATAAAGAACTACCAAAACTTGGTGTAATTTTTTCTAATGTAGGTTTTGTCTTCAATGGGTACTAATTTAATACAAAATTACAATACTAAAAGATAAAAAAAGGCATAAAATTAACTTTATTATATACTATATTAACTTAATGTTAATTTAACATTAGATATTGTGATAATTTAGCACATGTACTCGTCAATTTAGATGTTTTCTAAGTTCTAAATCTACCCTAGTTTTGTAGTGTTCATAATACGTAAATAAAAAAATATGAAAACAACAATTAAAAAGTACTTAGTAGCGGTTATATTCTTATTATCATTAGTAAGCTATGCAACAGAAAAAAACATTTCTACAACTATCGACGGAAAAAAAGTTAAAGTTGAATTTACAGCTGTAAGAAAAGGACAGGTTTTGTCTATAAAAAACGCAAATAGTATTGTAATGTATAGGGATATTATTGAAATGGCTGGAAATTACGCTAGAACATTTGATTTAACTGGTTTAAAAAACGGAAAATACACAGCAGAATTAGAAAAGGATTTTGAAACAATTATAAAGCCATTTTTAGTAGAAAATGGACTCGTTACTTTTACACCTGAAGAAAATAAAACAATTTTTAAGCCCATTATTAGAATCCAAGATAATTTACTACTTATTTCTAAAATATCTTTAGAAAACCAGCCTGTAAAAATAACATTATATTATAAAGGTGAGGTTATTTACACTGAAACGGCTAAAGATGCTAAAATTTTAAATAGAGCCTTAAGGTTGTTAAAAAACAAAAAAGGTAATTATACCGTAGCTATAAGTGCTAATGGAAAAAAATACAGTAAAAATTTTAAACTATAAATAATTTAGTTAATTGTTCTCATTAAGCTTACACTAAAGTTTAATGGTAAAGCGAGTCTTAATTGACTCGCTTTTTTATTTTAATCCCTAGAGAAATTAGGTTTTCTTTTTTCAAGAAAAGCGGTAGTTCCTTCTCTAAAATCTTCGGTTCCAAAACAGTCTCCAAAAGCATTAATTTCTGTATCAAAACCGTTTACACCATCTTCGAAATTAGCATTTACGGCTAAAATTGCAGCACTAATTGCTAGAGGTGAGTTTCTTAATATTTTACTTGCAATTTTTTCTGCTAATAGCATTAATTCTTCCTGCGTAGTTACATGATTAACCAAACCACAGTTCTTGGCCTCTTCTGCAGAAATCATTCCGGCAGTCATAATCATTTCCATTGCTTTTCCCTTACCAACCAACTGCGGTAAACGCTGTGTACCACCGTAGCCCGGAATTACTCCAAGCGAAACTTCTGGTAAGCCCATTTTTGCGTTCTCTGATGCAATTCTAAAATGACAAGCCATTGCTAGTTCTAAACCACCACCTAATGCAAAACCATTAATTGCAGCGATTACGGGTGTTGCTAAATTTTCAATAAAATTAAATAATATTTCTTGACCTTCTCTAGCTAAAGTAGCACCCTCATCTGCATTAAAATGGGCAAATTCAGAGATATCTGCTCCAGCAACAAATGCTTTTTCTCCGGTACCTGTAAGTATAATTGCTTTTATATTTAAATCACTTTCTAGCGCATCAAAAGCTTTGTGTAGCTCATATATAGTTGCCTTATTTAAGGCATTTAATTTTTTTGGTCTATTTATTGTTATTTGTGCTAAAGCGGCTGTCTTTTGAACTAAGATGTTTTCGAAAATCATTTTGTTATGTATTTAAAATGGGTATTAAAACTATAAATTCTACTTTAAATTTATTTTTTGGGTAAAATTACAGTAAAAACTGTTCCAGTACCTTTATTTGATGTGAATGAAATAGCACCATCATAGGCTTCAATAATATTTTTTATCATTGGTAATCCTAGGCCCATTCCACTTGTTTTTGTAGTAAATTTAGGTTCAAATATTAAATCTTTTACCTCTTCAGAAATTCCTTTTCCATTGTCTGAAACTACTATTTTTATTTTAGACCCTTTAGATATTATTTCAACATTTATTAAAGGGTTTTCTTCGTTTTCTGTTGCCTGAAGAGCATTTTTAACCAAATTAGTTACAATTCTAATCAGCTGTGTTTTATCTAAAAAAGCATATAATTCTTTTTCTTTTGTTAGGTATTTAACAGATTTTTCGTTGAAAATATCTAAAGCTAATTTTACAATACTTATAATTTCAATTTTTTCTTTTTTCTGAGTTGGCATTTTTGCAAAATCTGAAAAAGCAGAGGCTATTGAACTCATAACATCTATTTGTTGAATTAAAGTTTGACTGTATTCTTTTAGTTTTTCTTTAATGTTTTCATCCTCTGGATTAAATTTTCGCTCAAAACTTTGCACAGACAAACGCATTGGCGTTAACGGATTTTTAATCTCATGTGCCACTTGTTTTGCCATTTCTCTCCAAGCTTGTTCTCTTTCGCTTTTAGCTAATCTTGCTGCACTTTCTTCTAACTGATCTATCATATTATTGTAAGCATCTACTAAAATTTCAATTTCTGAGCTTGCTTTATTTAATATAATTTTCTCATTTCTTTCATTCAAACGCGTATGTTGCATTTTATCTGAAATCGTTTTTATAGAATGTGTAATATAACTAGATAAAAAATAAGCAAAAGATATTGCTAATAAAAACATTAGCAAATACACTAAACTTAATCTGTAAATAAACTCTTTAAGCTCTGCTTCTATTTCAGAGTTATCTTGCGTAAATTGTAATTCTAAAATACCTATTCGTTTAAATTTTGGGCCGTTTATATAAGAATATGAGGTCTGATAACTTGTACCGTCAATTTCTTTATTTTTTAAAATTCTATGATTTGAGTTTTGTGCCAATTCAGAAACTATATAATCTGTTAAAGGCGTGGTATCTATTTTTTCAAACGCATTACCAAATGAAGTTTTTAGTAAATTTCCTTCTAAATTATAAATTGTAATATTCAATTTGTTTATAGAAGATATCTCATAAATTCTATCCTGAAAAATCTTCGATAAATTATCTGTATTTACCGCATGTGTGGTTTTATTTGTAAGCTCTAATTCAATCGTTTTTTTTGCAATAACTTCTTTACGCTCAAAACGCTGAATATTATAGTCTTTTGTCTGCTCATCATATTGGTATACCGTTACTACCAAAATTAAAATAGATGTTAACAACACCAATAAAATCATGGATAAAAAAATACGAATTCTTAGAGATATACTGGTTAAACGAATCAAATTTTATGGTTTTTTATTGGGCTTCAAAAACTATTCCAAAAGACATTAATAGTATTATTTAGGCTAAAGATAATCAAATAAAAAGTTACTACAACTCAGAAATTACGCAGTAATGCCTTTTATAGTTTTTATACCTTCACTCCTTATTTATGCTTTAATTTCATAATTATTAGAAATAAAGATAAAATTGCAGTGATAAAGTTCGCTAAAATCATTGGCAAACTGTTTAAATGAATTCCGTAAATTAACCATAAAACAATTCCAATAAAAAAAGCAATATACATCGTTAAAGATAGTCCCGAAGTATCTTTCGTTTTATACGTTTTAAAAACCTGTGGCAAAAATGATGCTGTCGTAATACACGCTGCTAACAAGCCAATAATTTCGTAAAAATCAATCACTTTTTTAAAATTTTTTAATTGCTTCCATCTATTATTTCCAAAAGACTAGAACCAAAAATGCTTACCAAACGCAACTATGCATGCTAACCTACTATGTTTACTATTTTTCCTGGAATAATAATTACTTTTTTAGGAGTTCTACCCTCTAATTGTGTAATTGTTTTTTCGTGTTCTAAAACTGTTTTTTCTATTTCTTCTTTTGACAAATCTAAAGAAAGTTCTAGCGTAAAACGCATTTTACCATTAAATGAAATCGGATAATTTTTAACACTTTCTACCAAATGTTTTGCATCAAAAACTGGAAAATCTGCCGTAGAAATAGATTTTTTATTTCCTAGTTTATTCCATAGTTCTTCTGAAATATGAGGTGCATACGGAGATAATAAAATTAATAAAGGTTCTAATATAGCGCGCTTATTACATTTTAATGTTGTTAAATCATTTACCGCAATCATAAAGGTAGAAACAGAAGTGTTAAAAGAAAAACTCTCTATATCTTCTTGAACCTTCTTAATTGTTTTATGTAAAACCTTTAACTCCTCTTTTGTTGCTTTCTCTTTTGAAACTTCAAAGATTTCTTCGTTAAAATAAAGTTTCCATAATTTCTTTAAAAAGGATGAAACTCCAGAAATACCGGAAGTTTTCCAAGGTTTTGCTTGTTCTAAAGGACCTAAAAACATTTCGAACAAACGCAATGCATCTGCACCATATTGGGCAACAATATCGTCAGGATTTACAACATTGTATTTCGACTTAGACATTTTTTCTACTTCACGCTTTACTTTGTAAACCCCATCTTCTAAAATAAATTCGGCGTTTTTATAATCTGCATTTAAAGCATGATTTTTAAAAGCATCAACATCCAACTCATCAGAGGCATTTACCAAAGAAACATCTGCATGAATAGCAGTCTTCACAATCATTACCATGTCTGCATAATTCGGATTCAAAAATCCTTTATCCATTAGATAGTTTTTAACGACTGTTTCAAATTCGTCATCAGAACTAAATAAATTTTTAGAAACAAGTACTGCAGGTATTTTATTTAGAACATCATCATTAGATTTTTCATCAGCACAACCACAACCTTCTTTCACAAAAGCAGTTGCTTTGTATACAAAAGCAGAAGTTCCTAAGATCATCCCTTGATTAATTAATTTTTTTGCAAACTCATCTACAGGCACAATTCCTTTATCGAACAAGAATTTTTGCCAAAAACGCGCATACAATAAATGCCCTGTTGCATGTTCTGAGCCTCCAATATATAAATCTACTTCTTTCCAATAATCTAAGGCTTCTTTGCTTGCAAATTCTTCTGTATTGGTAGCATCCATATATCTATTAAAATACCAAGAACTTCCTGCCCAACCTGGCATTGTATTTAGTTCTAAAGGATAGACCGTCTTATTTTTTAACTTCTCATTAGAGACTACTTTCTTTGCACGAGAATCCCAAGCCCATGCTGTTGCATTTCCTAAAGGTGGTTTTCCGTCTTCTGTTGGTAAGTACTTTTCTACTTCTGGCAACACAATTGGCAGGTGTTTTGCGTCAATCATTTGAGGCATCCCGTCTTTATAATATACCGGAAATGGTTCTCCCCAATACCGTTGTCTACTAAAAACAGCATCTCGCAAACGATAATTTATTTTGCCGTAACCAAAGCCACGTTTCTCCATTTCAAAAATGGATAATTTTAATGCTTTCTTATATTTTAATCCTGATAAAAAATCTGAATTTGCAATTTTTGTTGCGTCTTTACCGGTGTGTGCTTCTTTAGAAATATCGACTCCCTCAAAAATATTAGGAATCGGAATTTCGAACTTTTTAGCAAAATCATAATCTCTTTGATCTCCGCAAGGTACTGCCATTACAGCTCCTGTTCCGTAGTTTGCTAGTACGTAATCTCCAATCCAAATTTGAACCTTCTCACCAGAAAAAGGATGTATTGCATACGCTCCTGTAAAAACACCAGAAATAGTTTTAACATCTGCCATTCGATCACGTTCAGAACGTTTTGCAGTGGCTGTAATATACTTTTTAACTGCACTTTTTTGAGTATCTGTTGTAATCTTAGAAACTAACTCGTGCTCTGGAGCAAGCGTCATAAAAGAAACCCCAAAAATAGTGTCTGGTCTTGTTGTAAAAACATCAATTTTATAAGACTTCTCGCCTGTGCTAGAAGAGACGTTATTTTTACTTTCAGTTTTTTCAATTTTTTTTGGAAATTGAATTGCAGTATTAATTTTAGAAACCGCTAAATGCACGTTTTCAATTACTTCTTCATTCGAAAAATGAACTATATTAAAGCCTTCATTTATAAAATAAGTTGTTCTTGCTGCTTCATCTTCTTTGCCCGAAAACTCTATAATAATATTTTTTGCCAAGCATACATAATCTACCAAAAATGCACCAATCGTGTATTTTTTTCTAAATTTTGCCGCTCCTTTTTTATTTTTTAATTCATCCCAAAGAACCGTCTCTGCTTTCGATAAGTTTTGTCTTAGTTCTTTTAATGCTTCTAGTTCTTTATAAGATAATTTCACTTCACTAGATGCTGTTTCAGAACCATTAGCAACCTTAAAAGAAACCATTGCTCCCTGAGAACGCCCAATCCAATTCGTTTGAGAATCTTTTAAAGGTTGTGGCCAATCTATTGTTTCTAAGCCATCTAATAGACGCTGTGCATATGCAGAAATTCGCATAGACCATTGGGTCATCTTTTTTCTAACAACAGGATGACTTCCACGTTCTGATACTCCGTTTACAATTTCATCATTTGCTAAAACGGTTCCCAAACCAGGGCACCAATTTACTTCTGTATCCGATAAAAAAGTTAAGCGGTATTGTAATAAAATTTCTTCTTGTTCTTTGGTAGAAAAAGCATTCCATTCTTCCGCCGAAAAAGAGATAATATCTTCATCTGATACAGCATTTACTTTCGCGTTTCCAGATTTTTTGAAGATTGAAATTAAAGTAGAAACGTCTTCTGCTTTGTCTGTGTCTTTATGATACCAAGAATTGAACAACTGAATAAAAATCCACTGTGTCCATTTATAATATTCAGGATTTGAAGTTCGTACTTCTGTACTCCAATCAAAAGAAAAACCAATTTTATCTAGTTGTTTTCTATAGGTTGCAATATTTGCTTCTGTGGTTTTTGCTGGATGTTGCCCCGTCTGAATTGCGTATTGTTCTGCTGGTAAACCAAAAGAATCATACCCTTGCGGATGCAACACATTAAAGCCTTTATGACGCTTGTAACGTGCATAAATATCACTTGCAATATACCCTAAAGGATGTCCAACATGCAAACCTGCACCACTTGGATACGGGAACATATCTAACACATAATATTTTGGCTTTTCAGAGGTATTTGAGGCTTTAAAAGTGTGATTTTCTGCCCAAAATTTTTGCCAATTTTCTTCTATTTCTTGATGATTGTATTGCATTTCTATTTACTTAATTAAGCGACAAATTTACGTTTAATCTTTCTAAGTGAAAAGCTACTTTACTTTAAATTAAAAGAGGCTTCCAATTTGTATTGGAAGCCTCTTTTAAAATTGTAATAATTGCTATTGTAGACAATCTAAATAACTAGCTGTTTTTTTTAAATATCCATAAAAATTAATCTTCTGACCCCGCTAATGTTATCGACACAGAAACCACCGTGTTTTCCCAACCCATTTTTAATGTCATGTTTTTATCAAATAACATAGAAAAAGCTTCTATACTTTTTTCTGATGTAGAAATTTTTCCTGAAACGCGAACTACATCTTCGTCTTGTTTATAAAAATAAGAACCCCAAACATTTCTTGCTGTACTCAAAATTACTGTCCAATCTGATTCTGAAGATGGTATTGTAAATAAAGAATAGGTTCCTGCTTTTACTGCTTTTCCTCCAAAAATTACATCTTTATAAAATGTAATTTCTGCTGCTTCGTTTGCTCCTGTTCTCCAAACTTTATCATTAGGCGCTAGTTTTGCTAAATCTCTTCCTTTTAATTGTGGCCTCCCATAAACAACCTTTACAACCTTGTCTGAGTTTCTATAACTACTTGGGTATGATGCTGCATCTAAAGGACTTAAGTCTAATTTAGGGAATTTTTGTGCAGAAATTTCTGTTGAACTAATTAAGGTGATTGCAAAAATTGCAATTGCTAATATTGATTTTTTCATTTTTATAAAATTAATTATTATTGATTTTCAAATTTGTCACAAAAAATAGAAAACCTTACATTAGTTTCTATTAATTTTTTGTTAACTTTTAATGGCAATCGCAACCTGTATTACAATTTCCTTTTTTCTTAGATGGAAAAACGTATTTCTTTACCAAGAAAAACAAAGCTAAAATTAACAATACATAAACAGCTATTTCTTGCATTATTTAAGAATTTGAAAAACAATTAGTGAACATACATAAGCCAAACCTGTCATCCCAAAAAGTTGAATTAGAGGCCATTTCCATGATTTAGTTTCGCGCTTTACAATAGCTAAAGTTGCCATACACTGCATTGCAAACGCGTAAAAAACTAATAAAGACATGCCCGCTGGGAAATTAAATATTTTTTTACCCGTTGCCGGATTAATTTCTGAGCGCATTTTCTCTTTAATAGTAGTCGTGTTTTCATCATCTGAACCTACACTATAAATAGTAGCTAAAGTACCTACAAACACCTCTCTAGCTGCAAAAGATGTAATTAGGGCAATTCCAATTTTCCAATCGTACCCCAAAGGTCTTATCGCTGGCTCTATAGACTTACCCATAATACCAATATAAGAATTTTCTAATTTTACCGCTGCAATTTTTTGTTGCAATTCATCGGTTCCTAAGTTTTGATTTGCTACTTTTTCTATGGTGTTTTGTTCAGCATTCTTGTAAGATTCTGGTCCGTTAGAAGCTAAAAACCACAAAACTACAGACAAGGCTAAAATAATTTTCCCTGCACCTAAAACAAAAGCTTTTGTTTTTTCTAAAACATCAAACAATACATTTTTTACAGAGGGTAATTTATAGTTAGGCATCTCTACCACAAAGAAAGAATTGCTTTTAATTTTTAAGGTTTTCTGTAAAATATAAGCTGCTAAAATTGCAGTCCCAAAACCCAAAGCATACAACATTAGTAATGTAAAAGCTTGTAAATTATAAAATCCAAATATTTTTGTGTCTGGTATAATTAACGAAATTAAAATTGCATAAACAGGCAGTCTTGCAGAACACGTTGTAAAAGGAACTACCAAAATAGTAATTAAACGTTCTTTCCAACTAGAAATGGTTCTTGTTGCCATAATTGCAGGAATTGCACAGGCAGTCCCAGAAATTAATGGAATTATAGATTTTCCGTTCATCCCAAAACGGCGCATAATTTTATCCATTAGAAAAACAACACGACTCATATAACCCGTTTCTTCTAAAACGGCTATAAACAAAAATAAAATAGCAATTTGTGGTATAAAAATAATAACACCACCAATACCCGGAATAATTCCTTCCACGATTAAATCTGATAAAATACCTGTTGGTAAATTACTTCTTGCAAAATCTGATAGTTCTGCGAAAGTAGTATCAATTAAATCCATTGGTAAAGAAGACCAATCGAAAATAGATTGAAAAATTAACAGTAAAACCAATAAGAAAATAAAGTATCCAAAGATTCTATGTGTAAAAACCTTATCTAACTTCGCCCTTAAATCTTTGGCTTTGCTCTTGTCTACTAAATATGTATTTTTTAAAATCTTATTAATCTCTTGGTAGCGATAAATAGTTTCTTTGTGCTGGTATTTCTTTAATTTAGAGACATCATTGTTAAAAGACAGTAGTTTTTCTTTTTCTTGTTTAGAAATTTCTTCTGGAAAATTCTTTTGTGTAACCATTAACCACAACTCATACAATGTGTAATTTGGGTTAATTGCTTTTAACTCCTCAAAATACGCAGGGTCTATCTTCTTATTATCGCACATTGGTGTTGCTTTTGCAGCAACATGACATTTAATAATAGCAGCTTTTACGGCTTCAATTCCTTGATTTTTTCTAGCACTTATTAAAACAACTTCTGTATTTAGTTCTTCTTTTAGTGCTGTTAAATCTATAGAAATTCCTTTTCTAGTCATTTGGTCTACCATATTTATGGCCAAAACCGTAGGGATTTCTAAGTCTTTAATTTGAGAAAATAATAATAAATTTCGCTTTAAGTTTTCTACATCTGCAACTACTAAAATTACATCCGGAGATTCTTTTATATCTTTTTTAAGTAAGGTTTTTAAAACAATACTTTCGTCTACAGAAGTGGGGTTTATACTATAAGTTCCGGGTAAATCTGTAATTACTGCATTCTGTGTTGCAGACAGTTTACAGGATCCTTGTTTTTTATCTACCGTTACTCCTGGATAATTTCCTACTTTCTGAGTTAAACCCGTAAGTTGATTAAAAAGTGAGGTTTTCCCTGTGTTCGGATTTCCTATTAAAGCAACTTTTATATCTTTCTTAGACATGAATTATTCGCTTTTTAGAATTCTTATTTTTGAAGCTGTTTCTTTTCTAATTGCCAAATGACTTCCGTTTACGCAGATATATAGAGGATCTTTTAAGGGTGCTATTTGCACCAACTGCACCTCAGCGCCTGGCAAGCAACCCATTTCTAATAATTTTAACGGAATAGAATCTAAAGATTCTTCAGAAATATACCCCATTTCTCCAATATGTAAAGATGCTATTGTATTCAACGTTTTTTATTTGGTCAGCAAATATAGCCATTTAGAATGATTCTAAACAGTTTATTGAGAGGCATATTCTTCCTTTAACAAAACAATATCTTTCTTTAACTTTTCCATATCTTCTTTTTCTGTGCCGTCATAATAGCCTCTAATGCGTTTTTCTTTGTCGACTAATACAAATTGTTCTGTATGTATAAAATCGTTTTCATCTCCGGTACCCTCGTCTAAAACGGCAAAATAACTTTTTCTAGCCAGCTCATAAATATGCGTTTTAGCTCCTGTAGTTATATTCCACTTACCGTCTATAACCCCCTTTCTATCTGCATATTCTTTTAAAACAGTAACACTATCTATTTCGGGTGTTACAGAATGAGAAAGAAACATAATATCTGTATCCTTTTTATATAAATTTTGCAATTCACCCATATTATACGCCATGTTTATACAAATAGTTTGGCAACGCGTAAAAAAGAAATCTGCAACGTAAATTTTGTCTTTATAGTTTTTGTTCGTAATTTTCTGACCATTCTGATTGGTCAATTCAAAATCTGCAATCGTATGATCTTTGGTAATGTGTTTCATAGAAAAATCTACTAAACGCGGATTTACATCTGCAGGATTGTAAATTTTCAACTTTTCATCTACCTTTAATAATTGATAAAAAACAGGAATAACAACAACAGAAAAAAGGGCTAAAAAAATAAATGTTGGAATCGATTTTTTAAAGAATTTAAGCTCCATAGTTTTATTTTATTTTACAAAAATACGACTTAAAAACACCCTAGAAAAGCAAACAAAAACAAATGCTATCTAAAATATTTGTTAAATTAAAAAAGCAACCTTTAATAGTTCTTTTACAACTCTATTGAAAACCTTATATTTGTATCTTTTTTAATCTGATTTAACGCTGAATGGAAATATTAATAAAAGCATCTCAATTTATACTAAGTTTATCCTTACTAATTGTTTTGCACGAATTAGGGCATTTTATACCCGCAAAATTATTTAAAATTAAGGTAGAAAAATTCTACTTATTTTTTGATTATAAATTCTCAATTTTAAAGAAAAAAGTTGGTGATACTGTGTACGGTATTGGTTGGATTCCGTTAGGAGGTTATGTAAAAATCTCTGGGATGATAGACGAAAGTATGGACACCGAGCAGCTAGCGCAACCAATGCAGCCTTGGGAATTTAGATCTAAACCAGCTTGGCAGCGCCTAATTGTTATGTTAGGTGGTGTTTTTGTAAACTTTATTTTAGGAATTTTTATCTACATTATGTTAATGTGGTCTTATGGTGAGCGGTATTTACCAAATGAAAATGTGAAAGATGGGGTTTGGGTGCAAAGCGAATTAACAGAAAACTTAGGCTTGCAAACGGGTGATAAGATTTTAACTGTAGACGGACAAAAAGTGAAAAAATTTCGCAGTTTAACTTTAGAGTTTATCAACGGAAATACCTATCAAATTGAAAGATATGGCGTTGTTTTAGATAAAGAAATTCCGGAAGATTTTATTTCTCAATTAATGGACAGAGATAAAGATGCTGGATTAATTTTGGCGCCAAGACAGCCTTTTGTAATTGCTGGTATTTCTGAAGATTCTCCTAATATCGATGCAGATTTAGAAGCAAAAGATATTGTAATTGCCATAAATGGAAGCACTATCAAGTACTATGATGAAGTTCAAAATAAATTGGATACATATAAAAATCAAGACATTTCCATTACCGTAAAAAGGGGAAATGAGACCAAAGATATTCCTGTAAAAATAACGAATGAAGGGAAGTTGGGAGTTAGTATTTTACAATTACCTATGACCGATTTAGAAAAATTAGGCTATTATGAATTGGCAGATTTCGAATATTCTTTCTTAGAAGCAATTCCTGCTGGTTGGCATAAGTCTATAAAAACCCTAACGGATTACATGAAACAGTTAAAAAAGATATTCAATCCAAGCACCGGTGCTTATAAAGGTTTGGGTGGGTTTCTTTCTATTGGAAGTATTTTTCCTAGTGAGTGGAGCGCACAATCTTTCTGGGAGATTACAGCCTTCTTGTCTATTATGTTAGGTTTTATGAACTTATTACCAATACCTGCTTTAGATGGTGGACATGTAGTTTTTACACTTTGGGAAATGATTACCGGTAGAAAACCTGGAGATAAATTCTTAGAATATGCACAAGTTGTTGGCTTTATTTTACTAATTGCCTTATTACTTTTTGCAAATGGGAATGATGTATACAGACACTTAAAAGATTATTTTTAGAGAAAACAACTTCCTTAAAAATTAAAAAGCCTCACAAATTAAATTTGTGAGGCTTTTTTTTAGCTTTAAAAATCCTTAATCATAAAAGAATACATTTCTTTATTTTAGATTATACCTTTTATAGATTATAGCGCAAACCAAATAAAAGACTACTTGGTGGCATTGGTACATAACCAGACTCTATATAGTCTGCATTAAATATATTATTTGCAGTAACCGTAAGATTAAATGCATTAACAGCTACAATTACAGAAGCATCCCAAACATTATAACTTGTTCCAATTGTGCGCTCTGCATGTTTATAGATTATATTTTGTCTTACATTCTTAAATAGTTTACTCTCAAAACGAGTTATAAATTGGTGCTTTAAGGTATTTAAAGAATACCTTGATAAGTCTTTATTCTGATCTAAAATATCATCATTTAAATAATTATATCCAAAAGACAACGTTTGGTTGAACTCATTTAATTTAAAACGATAATCTGTATTTAACTCAAAACCTTTGGTATTTACTTTTGCAATATTTGTTGCTTCATACTTTGATGTTACATCTGGTCTAATAAAATCAATTAAATTATCAGCATCTCTATTAAAAATAGCCACAGAAGATGTAAATCTTCCAGAATTAAACTTCAATCCAATTTCTTGAGCAAACGCTTCTTCTGGTTTTAAATTAGAATTTCCAATTGTATTGCTATCATTATAATACAAATCTGTATACGTAGGTATTCTGTAAGTAACACCTAAATTACCATAGGCTTTTAAATTATCAGACAATTTAAAACCGATATCCAACCCTGGAAAAGCATGAAATTTAAAATCAGAAAAATACGTAATCGCAACACCTGGAGTAATGTCTATTTTACCATCTGCAAATTTAAAACGGTGTTCTAAAAATAAGTTTGCCATGGTTCTATTTCTCTTTCCTAAATTATTACTGCTTATAAAAACTCTAGAAATATCTACGCCAAAACCAGTAATACCTTTATCTGAGGTGTAAGAAGCATTTGTTTCTACACCCACTTTATTAGTAATATGTAAGTTTCTATAAACACTTGGGTTGTCTCTTATATACACATATTCATCCTCACCTCTTTTCCAATAAACTCTTGGAGTAATTTTAAATTTCTCCGTTCTAAAAGTAGTAGAAGCACCAAACAAACTACTCTGTGTTTCTTCATATTGTTCTGTTGCAGTTGCACTTGCATAGAATCCGTTTGCTCCAAATTTTTTATCGAAAAAAGTAGCGATTAATTCGATAGGTTGTTCTTTCTTATTAAAAACACCTTTTAATAAATAGTTTTTATTTTCATAATCAGAATTATGTCTATATCCATCTGAAGTTAAAATACCAACATGTGCAATTAATGATGAATTTTCAAATGCTTTTCCAACAGTTACAGAACCATTTAATTGTCCGAAAGAACCTGCTTCTATATTTACAGAAGTAGTGTTTGTTAATGTGCTTTTTGTTACAATATTTATAGCGCCAGTAAATGCATTTTGTCCGAAAACTCTTGCAGCCGGGCCTTTTATAATTTCTATTCTCTCGATAACTTCAATTGGCAAAGCAGCATTCATTGTATGGTGTCCTGTTTGTGCATCATCCATTTTAATACCGTCTATTAACAATAATGTTTGATCAAAACCACCACCTCTAATGTATAAATCTGCTTGGCTACCGGCAGTTCCTCTTCTCCTAATATCTACACCAGCAACTTGCTGTAACAAATCTGCAACGTTTGTAGCAGCACTGTTTTTAATAAATTCCGCAGAAATAACTTGTATGGTTCTAGCATTCTCTTTAAAAGGTAAATCTATTCTAGTAGATTTTATTAAAACAGTATCTAGCGCCTGTATTTCCTTTTTTTCTTGAGAAAAAAGATTCAAATGCAAAATTAAAATTGCAATAATTAGTAATTTACTTTGGTTCATTTTAAGTGTTATTTTAGTTTAAATACAGTACAAAAGTCGTAACTTTCCGGACGACTAAACTAGTCCAGTTTCGAAATGATTGATAGTCCGGTAAATATAATACTAAAACAACTCATTGATTTTGATAAATCAATGGTGCAACCCGTGTATATTCAAGTTTCACAACAAATTGCAAATGCCATACAGCGAAAGTATTTAACCAAAGGCACTAAACTACCCGGAACCCGTGTGTTAGGGCACTTATTAAAAGTACATAGAAATACTGCAGTTACTATTTACGAAGAGTTGGCATCTCAAGGTTGGGTAGAAGTAATACCAAATAAAGGCACATTTATTTTAGAGCCCGATCAGAAAACAAAAAAAATTAAGGTATCATCACAAAAAATAGAGGAAGCATACTCCTACGCTAAAACAACAGGGTTTCCTTTTCAAAAATCCTTTCATTTAGCATCTACAGTGCAGCTAACAAATGCTAAATATAGTATTAATGATGGAAAACCAGATGTACGTTTGCATCCGATACATCAATTTACACGTTGGTACAGCGCTGCTATGAAGCGTAAAACATTGATAAAGAAATGGAACGAACCAAAGGAACACTCCTATTCTTTATTTCAAACACAGCTCTGTAACTATTTAAATGCAACGAGAGGCTTTCATATAAGTCCAAATAACCTATTAAGCACCCGTAGTTCAGAAATGAGCTTATACATTGTGTCTCAATTATTGATACAGCAAAATGATGTGGTATTAGTAGGAAATTTGAGTAATTATGCTTCTAATATGATTTTTCAAGAAGCAGGTGCAAATATCAAAACCATTCCTGTGGACGCGGAAGGTTTAGATATTGAGTATATTAAAAAACATTTTGTGAAAAATAGTATTAGATGCGTTTACATCTGCGCTCAAAGAGATTACCCTACAACGGTAACCTTAAGCGCAGAGCGTCGATTAGCGCTGTTGCAACTTGCTAAAGAATTTGGTTTTGCTATTATAGAAGATGATTACGATTATGATTTTCAGTTTGAAGGTTCTGCAATGTTACCCATGGCAAGCGCAGGCACAAATGGTATGGTTATTTATTTAGGAAAACTAGGACAATCTTTATTTCCTAGTTTTCAAACAGGGTTTGTAGTAGCGCCAGCAAACCTAATTTCTGAAGCCACAAATTATTTGCAATTGCTAGATAAGCAAGGAGATTTCATACAAGAACAAATGTTATCTGAATTAATTATTGAAGGTGAAATTTACCGACTGATGAAAAAAAATATAGTCCTATATAAACAAAGACTTGATTGTTTATGCGAACTATTAAGCAAACACTTTAAAGATATTGCCTATTGGAAAACACCTTCTGGAGGATTGACAATTTGGTTACAATTTAAGCCTGAAATATCATTAGTAAAACTAGCTGAAGAAGCAGAAAAAAATAATTTATTTCTTCCCAAAACCATCCTTTATCAAGATAAAAATACCTGTGCTATTCGTTTTGGGTTTGGGCATTTAAATACAGAGGAAATAGCAGCTGTCATTCAAAAATTAAAAAATGCTTATCATAAAGTGTCTATAAAAAATATTAAATATGAATCATAGTTATAAAATTATAGCTTTCTTTTAAATATTCTACAAAAGCGAACATTACAAAATCGAAATTAGAAGCTATCAAAAAAACAGGAACGAAAATAATTTCTCTTGTCTTAACCGTAATTTTAATCGAACTTTAATTGCACCAATACAAAGAAAAAATGTTTTCTATATGTTGTTCCCTTTTTTTGAAAAACCAGAAAGATATGCAATAAATGTAGTGTAATATTTTAAAATAAAATAGACCTAGATTTAAAGAAAAGTTATAATTTGCATTCAAATGGAAACTACTAAAACACTTACTTTTTATACCCCAAAACTACCATCTGGAAACGGAGCAATATTTGTTGACACAGGTATCTCTGCAGGATTTCCATCTCCTGTAGATGATTTTAGTGAAAGTAGAATCTCTCTAGACGATGAATTAATTAAAAATAAAGACACCACATTTTATGCAAAAGTAAAAGGGCAGTCTATGATTGGTGCTGGTTTAGATGATAATGATTTATTAGTCATTGACAGAAGTCTACCACCTGAAAATAATAAAATTGCCGTTTGCTTTTTAGATGGAGAATTTACTGTAAAACGCTTGCGTGTAGAAAAAAACGAAGTTTGGTTGCAACCAGAAAACCCTAACTACCCCATCATAAACATTACAAAAGAGAATGATTTTATGGTCTGGGGCATTGTAACAAATGTTATTAAGAAAGTTTAAATTTCTATTTCTCTTTTTTAAAAAAAACAATCTCATAATTTGAATAAAACTATGGAAAACACTTTAGAAAACAAAATATTATTAAGTACCGCTACAGATCAAATTCGTGTAGAATTTTATAAAAAAACCTACAAGCATGTTGCTGGTGGAGTTTTATTATTTGTTGTTTTTGAATACCTATTGCTACAAAGCGATGTTGTTGTAAACTTTATGATGTCTATGACGCAAGGTTGGCGATGGCTTGTAATGTTAGGTGGTTTTATGTTTGTTACTAATTATGCCGAAAGTACCGTTTTAAAGACTGCAGATAAAAATAAACAATATATGGCATATGCACTCTATGTTTTTGCACAAGCCATTCTTTTTGTACCTCTTTTGTACATCGCAATTTATTATACAGAAAGTGCCGAATTAGTAGAACAGGCAGCTATTGTAACTTTAGCATTATTTACAGGTATTTCTGCCGTTGTTATGGTTACTAAAAAAGATTTTTCATTTTTAAAGGCTGGTTTAACTGTTGGCTTTTTTATTGCAATGGGCTTAATTGTTGCCGGATCTTTATTTGGTTTTAATTTAGGTTTATGGTTCTCTGTTGGTATGTGTGTATTAGCTGGAGGATCTATTTTATATCAAACCTCTAACTTGGTAAATAAATATGGTACTGAAGATTACATACCTGCTTCTTTAGGTTTATTTGCTTCTTTGATGCTACTTTTTTGGTATGTATTATCGATATTTATGTCTAGAGATTAAAACTAATTTTTATATAAATAAACAGAAAGACGGTGTTAAAAAGTACTGTATTTTTTTTGTTTAAAAAGTAAATTTATTATCAATAAAAAATATTTTATTATTGTTTTGCAATAATTTATATATATTTGTAGGGCTATAAAAATAAAAATTATGAAAAAAATAAATATATTGAAAGCGATAGTAGATTTACTTTGGATATTTTCTATGCCCGTAGTATTGATAATTATTGGAATTTCTTTCACAACATTTTTTATCGATTTAAGTGATTTAAGTATCACAATAAATACTTTAGATATTAATACAAATAGCAGTTTTTCAAAAATATTATTTGTTATTTCATCTTTAAATTATTTATTACTTATTGTGGCTTTGTATTTTTTTAGAAAAGTATTAACCAATTTTATCCGCGTAAGAATTTTTGAAGAGGTAGTAATTAGTTCTTTTAAGAAAATAGGAAACCTATTAACGTTTTCAGGTTTTATTTCGCTGATAATTTCAATAATTGGTAAAATATATTTTGAACAAAAAGTTTCCTTAGAATTTGGTTTAAATGAACATTTAGTACTTATTTGTTTGGGCTTATTCTTTTTAGTTTTAAGTGAAATATTTAAAATAGCTAAAAACGCAAAACAAGAAAACGACTTAACAATATAATTATGGCCATCATTGTAAACTTAGACGTAATGCTTGCCAAACGTAAAATGCGGAGTAAAGAACTGGCAGAAATTATTGGCATTACCACAGCAAATTTATCCATCTTAAAATCTGGTAAAGCAAAAGCTGTTCGTTTTTCTACCTTAGCAGCAATTTGTAAAGCATTAGAATGCCAGCCTGCAGATATTTTAGCATTTGTAGCTGATTAACGTAAGTTTTAGCTTTAATTTAAATTCCGTTTTTCAATAAAAAAACGTTTTAAAAGTTGCGAGCACTCGTTTTCTAGAATTCCGGAAACTACTTTTGTCTTTGGGTGAAGTGTTGTTTTTAAGTTAACAAACCCTCTTTCGGGTTCTGAAGCTCCGTAGACTATTTTACCAATTTGAGTCCAGTAACTGGCACCAGCGCACATCTGGCAAGGTTCTAAAGTAACATACAGCGTGCAATCCTTTAAATATTTTCCGCCTAAAAAATCTGCTGCAGAAGTAAATGCCTGCATTTCTGCATGCGCTGTTACATCGTTTAACATTTCTGTTAAGTTATGTGCTCTTGCAATTATTTGGTCTTTAAAAACAACTACAGCGCCTACAGGAATTTCTCCTTTTCCAAAAGCGGTTTCTGCTTCCTGAAAAGCTTTTTTCATAAAATAAACATCATCAAAAGGCTGTATCATGAAGTATTGATTAAGAAAGACAAAATTAAGTAAAATATTTGCGATAGCTTTGTATTTATAAAGCAACTGTTTTATAAATATAAAATTGGAAGTTGTATTTTTGTAACCGAATGAAGAATTTGTTAGACAACATATCAAATCCGAAAGATTTAAGAAAACTAAATCCTACTCAATTGCCACAGTTGGCGAAAGAGTTACGTGAATTTATTATAGATGTTATTGCCACAAAAGAAGGGCATTTAGGCGCAAGTTTAGGCGTTATAGAACTTACCATTGCAATTCATTATTTGTTTGATACTCCAAATGATTTACTCATTTGGGATGTTGGACACCAAGCATACGGCCATAAAATTTTAACGGAAAGAAAGACTATTTTTCACACCAACAGACAATTTGGTGGCATTGCAGGATTCCCATCCAGAAAAGAAAGCGCATTTGATGCTTTTGGCGTGGGGCACTCTTCTACTTCTATTTCTGCAGCTTTAGGAATGGCAATTGCATCGAACCTAAAAGGGCAGACCGAAAAACAACACATTGCTGTTATTGGCGATGCTTCTATTGCCAGCGGAATGGCTTTTGAAGCACTAAACCATGCGGGGGTTTCTAAAGCAAATTTACTTATCATTTTAAACGACAACGCTATCGGAATAGACCCTTCTGTTGGGGCTCTAAAAGAATATTTAACTAGGGTAAAGACAGATAGAAAGCTAGCCGCCCAAAACAATATTATAAAAGCCTTAAATTTTGATTATTCTGGTCCAATTGATGGCCATAATTTACCGAAGGTATTGGCTGAATTAGAACGATTAAAATCTGTGAAAGGTCCTAAGTTTTTGCATGTAATTACCACCAAAGGTAAAGGGTTACAGAAAGCAGAAGAAGACCAAGTAACCTATCATGCTCCTGGAAAGTTTGATAAAATTTCTGGTGTACGCATAAAAAAAACAGCAAGTTTATATACCAAATATCAAGATGTTTTTGGAAAAACAATGGTAGAATTAGCAACACAAAACAATAAAATAATAGGAATTACGCCTGCAATGTTAACAGGAAGTTCGCTAAAATTTATGTTTGAAAAATTCCCAAAAAGAACTTTTGATGTAGGTATTGCAGAACAACATGCAGTAACACTAGCCGCAGGAATGGCAACACAAGGCTTAATTCCATATTGTAATATTTATTCTACCTTTCTACAACGTGCTTATGACCAAGTAATTCATGATGTTGCACTTCAAAATTTACCGGTTATTTTTTGTTTAGATAGAGCTGGCCTTGTAGGTGAAGACGGAGCTACACATCATGGTGTTTTTGATTTAGCCTACTTGCGTAGCATTCCTAATTTAATTGTTTTTGCTCCTAGAAATGAAATTGAATTACGAAATATTTTATATACAGCCCAATTAGGGTTAAAAAATCCGATTGCAATTCGTTATCCAAGAGGAACTGGAAGTATTATTGATTGGCAAAAACCTTTTGCAGCAATAGAAATCGGGAGAGGGGTTTGTTTAAAAGAAGGCAAAAATATTGCGGTTTTATCTGTTGGAACAATTGCTAAAAATGTTTCTGATGCTATAGATCTGTTAGATAATAAAAGTAAAATTGCACATTATGATATGCGTTTTGTAAAACCTTTAGATGCATCATTATTACATACTATTTTTAAAACGTATTCAACGCTTATTACTATTGAAGACGGTGCAATCAGTGGCGGATTTGGAAGCGCTATTTTAGAATTTGCAGCTAGTCAAAACTACAAAAATAATGTGATTTTAAAAGGTATTCCCGATACATTTATTGAGCATGGATCGGTCAATAAACTCCATGAAACACTGGAGCTTGACAGCCAACATCTGAAGCAATTTATATCCGATTTAATCCAAAAAAAAGGGACGCCTTAAAGACCTCCCTTTATTATTACACCCAATAAGTTTTGCATCGGAACCTCTAAAATTTTCTTTTCATGAAGTTCAATTTTAATGTATTTCAGTGCTTTTTTACCCTTGTAAACGATTACCGCTTCATACCCTACTAATTTGAAAGGAATGTCCTCGGTTACTTCTTCTTTAGCGGTTTGGTTTCTAAGAATTTGGCGGCATTATTTTGCTAGGTTTTTAAAGCAAAACAAAAGGCTACCTAACAAGGTAGCCTCTAATTTTTACAGACAAAATATTACTCTATAACTATTTTGCTTGCTACTCTTTTATTATTTTCATCAACAAGGTGTACAATATAAATACCTGCCTTTAAGCTCACAGAAATTTCTTGCTTGCGCTGCGCTCTAAAATTCACTTCTTTAGTGTACACTTGTTTCCCAGTGATATCAAAAATACTCATATTGGTTAACCCTAGAGTGTTTTTAGCATAAAGTGTAAAATCTCCTTTAGAAACTGTAGGGTAAATTGTAAATACTTTATGCCCTTCTATAACCTCCTTTATGGTTGCTGTTGCAGCACCAGCATTTATAGATTTAATTGCCCAACCGTAAGAATTTACGCCAGGATCTGTTACTAACTTAAATCTAAATACAACAGTCTCTCCAATAGTAAAACCTTTGTCTGTTAAAACGATGCTCTGTTCTTTAAATAAAAGATCACTTCCTGAGGCATTTGCTCCTTTATTATATTCTAGTAACCAATCTGGAAATCTTCTTGCATCATATTTATCTAAAGTTGTCCAAGTAATTAAATCCGTGGATGCTTCTAGTATTACAAAATCATAAAAACGTGTCAAGTCTGCTAAATTAGTTGTGTAAGGTTCTACAATTGCAAAATCTTGATAGGTTAAATCCTTATTAGCATCTGACAAAGTAAGTGGCTTTTTTAATACTACAGTGTATGTTGTAGTGTTATTATATGGATGATCAGTATTACTTAATACATTGCTCGATACTGCTCCATCTAAATTATCTATGATAAATTCTGATTTATATGTAAAAACATCTGAAGCCTGAAATTCTGAAATCTCAATAGTAGAACTTGCCGTCTCAAAATCAATGACTGCAAACTCTTGATTATTTACTGGTGTTTCTAAATTATTTGCATCGTCAAAAACTTGAATTCCTAACTGATGATATCCTTCTGTGAGGTTGGTTGTTTCGTATGTATAGACAACACCTGCCCTAAAATCCTGAATTATTTCTTCTTGCTCAACATTATCAATAAATATCTTTATGCTACTTACTTCGTCTTTTGGAACGGTATAACTTACAGTTATTTTTAAACTTTCAATTTCATTTTGTTGCGTGGATGCCTCTGCGAAAGCTAAGTAAGTTGGTAAAGTATACGCGTTTAATTCAGAAATAGTTGCAGACCAGATACCTCTTCCGTACGTTGCAATAACCACTTGGTCATTTACCACTTTCATATCGTACACTGCTACCGCTGGAAAATCTGTAATCATACTCCAACTTGCACCGCCATTTTCTGTTTCAAAAAGGCCAATATCTGTACCTGCCCAAATAATATCTTTATCAAAAGGCATCTCTAAAACAGCATGCACTGCTACATCTGGAAAACCCGTATTTGTACTTGTTTCAAAACCTGTGATGTCACTCCAAGTAGCACCTAAATTTTCAGTTTTTAAAATTTTTGGAGCACCTTGTGAAGAAAAAAGTGCATATGCTCTATTTTTTTGAGTGTAAGAAGTTGCCAATCCTGAGATAAATAAATTATGTGCACCATTTGGATTGTCATAAATACCTGCTGGGTTAAAAGTTTGTCCATTGTCTTGTGAAACATGTAAAACAAAAGAACCACTTTCTGTCATGACAGCTCCAGCCCAAACCGTATTTGGGTCTGCAGAAGATACTTTTACATTTAAGGAGCTTGAAGCGCTCGGTGTGAAATTAGAACTAATTGGTATTAAGTTCCAGGTTTCTGCAAAGTCGGTTGACCGCCAAACACCCTCTCCTGAAACAGAAAAAACAGCATTGGGGTTATTATCTGCATTTGCTACCTTTGTATAAAATATTCGAGCACCAGGCAGGCTTGTTGCTCCAGCGTATGAAAAATCAACATATCTACCAATTACATTGTTTTGCGATGTAACTATAAAATCTTGAGGATTGTTATAGTGCCAAATAACCTCAAAACCGTCGCCACCAAAAGCGAACATATATGTTTTATCTTTTGTAGAATTATCTTCTTGAGAAATCCAACTCCCATTATCTTGGGCACCTGCTAAATAATTATCCACACCATTTTGCTTTGCTGCTCCATAAAACTGTGTACTATTTTTTCCTTCTACAGAGTTTGACCAATCACCATCATTTACTCCAGAGTCTATATCTAAATTACTAAGAAATACACCCCCATCATTTGCTAAAATCAATTGAAATTTATTGTCCGTACCCTTTATTACAGCAAGACCATGTTGATCTACATGTACATTTGTATTTACCATATTAAGGTTTCCGTTTTGATTGGTTGCAGCAATTTCTAAAGCAGTAAAAGTATCATCAACGTTTACCGTTACTTTAAAAAGTTCTACACCTCCAACGTAAAAAATATTTTCATTAAAAGGATGTGTTAAAACAATATTGTCATACCATCCTTGACCTCCTACCAGATCTAGTCTGTCTACAATTGCTCCACTAGGAGCTGTTAAATTGGTAAAACTAGCTCCTGCGTCTCTTGAGATATACAAATCTGTGTTCGGACTTACCGTACCTCCAGAAGAAGAGTAAGCACAGATTACCACCACGGAAGTATTTACTTGCGAAACTGCAGTTTCAAATCTACTATGGTTTACGTTGACAATAGAAGTATCAAAAACGATAGCCCATGTAAGACCTGCATCTGTACTTTTAACCAAACCAGATCCATTTACAGAACCATATTGAATATTAAAATTGCTAGGGTCTACATCTAAATCTTGCACAGGCAACCCGGAAGAGTTAAATGTTTGAACCCAAATAGTTCCGCCATCTATAGTTCTATAAATACCAGAAGAGGTTGCTATAAGAACATTCTGATCATCTGCAGGGTTAATAATAATTCTACTAACGTCCCCAAAAGCAGCGGTTGCTGTTAGACTTTGCCAAGTAGCCCCGCCATCTGTTGTTTTAAATACTCCGGATCCTCCGATTGCACCCAGGTTTCCGAAAGGTTCACCTGTACCCACGTAAAGAATGTTTGAGTCTGTTTGACTCATTACAATTGTAGAAGTACTTAAGTTTGGAATCTTAAAATCCGTTAGACTTTCCCATGTTGTTCCACCGTCTTCTGTTAGCCAAACTCCTCCGCCAACAGTACCTACAAACCATCTATTTGTGTTGTTTGGATCAATAGCAATCCCTCGTGAACGACCAGGTACGTTATTGGGTCCTCTTTCTATAAAAATTGGAGTAATTGCACTTGCAGTGCTTTTTGCCAACCCTTTTTGAGTTGCTTTATTAAATTCTTCTATAAGATATCCTTTTTTATAAGTAGTAGCTTCAGCGTCTATCCCTTTTCTAATTTGCTTTTGGTAATCAGCAATGTGTTCAATTCCTTTTTTATGACTACTACTTGTATCTTTTTTGTTCTTTTTTATTTTTCCTGTCTTTAAAATTGAATCTTTCCTGTTTTGTTGACAAGATTGAAAAATAAAAAGAGCGCACATTAGACATGTTGAGAGTAAAAGGTGATTTTTTTTCATCTTACTAATTTTATGTTTAGTTAATATTTATAATACTGTAATTGATAATTATTTTATTTTTTGTTTCTGGTGAAAGTATCTGATCATCTTCTTTCTGAATCATTCCAACATGTTTGGTGCATTTCAAAGTTGTGGCATCTAACCATTCCATCTTTTCCCCTACAAAAACTCCTTTTTTAAGTTCTTTCTTAGTATCTGTGTCAATTACTTGATAATTGAACTTTATTATTGGGCTTTTGTCGATTTTATAGGTCAAAATTAGAACTTTAGTTTTATCAAAACTGAAAATTTTATCGGTAGTTTCTTTGCTTTTGATTATTTTAATTTTATTGTTTTCCACACTATGACCATTAACATCTTTCGCTTTGCAAAATACCAGTACATTAAAGATGAAAATTGATAATGCTAAAATGATTAAAATTTTTTTCATGGTAATTATATTTAACGATGCGATAAAGATAAAAATTTGTGCCGACGAATAGTTAAATTAAGGCTAAACGTTTATCTCTTTTTATTATTTGGAACAAATAAGTACTTAAATTAAATTGCAGCTCTAAGTACAAACCCTAATTATTATTTTAAAAAGTTCACAAACTTATCTATTATTTGAAATAATACATTTTGCTATATAATTTTGTCTTAAAAAAATAGTAAATAAATAAAAATACCTATTTATTGATAATCCTATTATTTCAAATCTGCATCTCTTTTTCTCAGAAAAATGCAAAGAAATATACCATTAGAACCATTGCCTTTTAAAACTTTAAATAATGTTTCCTGTTAATTTTTTGTGTAATTTTATTGCATAACCATCTGACATTCTAGAAATAAAACTACATATTGTCATTATTCTTTGATATAAGCTAGAACTAAAAATTTGATATTCTTTTGGCAATAAACTCAGTAATAATTTATCATAATTAGATTTATTTCCATAAAAGGTATTGTTTAAAGCAGTTACAAATACATCTAATAAATCTGCAATAATTCTATAACCCGCAACTTCTTTCTCTACAACCTCTGTGCTTTTATAAATTTTAGCAACACTAATCTTAATAATGTCATTTATTTGTGCTTCGTAAGCGCATTTCTCTAACAATGATTTTTCAAAAGTACCTGCTAAAATTGCCGCTTCGTTTTCTAAAAAAATGGCTACAGCTTCATTAATTAATACGCCAATTGCCAAAGCACGTAAATAACTTACTCTGTCTGTTTTGTGCTTTAATGAATGATATTTTTTTATATCAATCGTATCTTTGACCAACTTAATCATATATTCTAAAGCAAATTCTTCCTCAATTAAACCAAGGTTTATTCCGTCTTCAAAATCTATAATTGTATAACAAATATCGTCTGCCGCTTCTACCAAATAAGCTAAAGGATGCCTATAAAAAGAAATATCTTCCGTTTTAGATTTTTGTAGTAAACCTAAATCTTTGGCTACATCTGAAAATTCTAATTTTTCCGATTGAAAAAATCCATACTTTTTATCTACAATATGGTTAGTTGGATTTTTTGGAAGGCTTTCTTTCGGATACTTTAAAAATGCTCCTAAAGTAGCATATGACAAGCGCAAACCTCCAAAAACACCCTCTCTAGATTCTGTTAAGATCTTGAATCCATTTGCATTCCCTTCAAAGTCTATCAAGTCTTGGTATTCTTTATCTGTAAGTTTGCCTTTATATTTTGCACCGTTTCCTGTTTTAAAATACTCGCCAATAGCTTTTTCTCCTGAATGCCCAAAAGGCGGATTCCCAATATCATGGGTTACTGAAGCAGCTGCAACTATAGCACCAAAATCGTTAAAAGTGTATCCTAAAGCCACTAAGTTTGGGTGTCTTTCTAACAATACTTTACCAACCCTTCTACCTAAAGTTCTACCAACAACAGACACTTCTAAACTATGGGTTAAACGCGTATGTACAAAGTCTGTTTCAGATAACGGAATTACCTGTGTTTTGTCTTGCAAACTCCTAAACGCTGATGAAAATATAATTCTATCAAAATCTACATCAAAACCCAAACGGGTTTCATCTTGTGCATCTCTTGGTCGTTTTTGCATGTCGCCAGAACGTTTTAAAGAAAGTAGTTGTTCCCAGTTCATCATAATTATAAAATATTGTCTAAATTAAACAAAAAAAAGAAGCCTTTCGACTTCTCTGTTTATCAATTTTGTAATAAAAAATAACCTACTCGATTATCCCTCGCAATTTAAACAATCTTTCTTTTGTTTAAATTTTTGTGCTGCATTCATACTGTGTTGGTAATACATAGATTTTACACCTAGTTTCCAAGCCGTAATATACACATCGTTTACTTCTTTAATTGGCATATCTGGATGTACCATAATATTTATAGATTGCCCTTGATCTATATGCGTTTGTCTATTTGCTGCTTGATAAACAATTACTTTTTGATCTATTTCTGAATAGGTTTTAAAAACGTCTTTTTCTGCAGCTGTTAAAATACTTAAATGTTGCACAGAGCCATCATTATCTCTAATACTTTTCCAAATATCTGAAGTACTTTGTCCTTTTGCTTCTAATAATTTTTCTAAAATAGGATTTCTAATTGTTGTTTTTATCTTCGCAATATCTTTTACATAAATATTAGACCAAATTGGTTCTATGCCTTGTGATACTTGCCCTAAAATAAAGGCAGATGATGTTGTAGGTGCTACTGCATTTAAAGTGGTGTTACGTCTACCGTACCCTTTTAATACTGCTGGCTCTCCATACATTTTTGCCATTTCCTCTGACGCTTTGTATGACTTTTCTTTAATAAACTTAAATATTTCTGTATTTAAATTATACGCTTCTTGACTATCGAATGCCAACATTTTAGATTGTAATAAAGAATGCCAACCTAAAGCTCCTAAACCTAAAGCTCTGTTTTCTTTTGCGAAATTGTAGGCTTTTTCCATAAAACGAAATGTAAACTGATCGTCTCTATCTGGAGAATCTTTAAACACCTCTAATTTAGTAATAAACTCTTGCATTACTGCATCTAAAAAGAAAGCTAAAGTTTCTACTGCATCCGTGTCTTTCCACTCCTCATAATGCACCAAGTTAATTGATGATAAACAACAAACAAAAGACCAATCTTCATTAGAAGGTAACATTATTTCTGTACAAAGATTACTGGCATAAATCTCATGCTTATTATCTTTATAAACGTCTACGGTTCCGTTATTTGCATTATCTCTAAACAAAATGTAAGGATACCCTATCTCACCTCTTCTTTGTAAAATTTTTGCCCAAATACCTCTCTTTTCTGTATCTCCAGCAATCATTTCTTCCATCCATTGGTCACTTACTGTAACACCGTGGGTTAATTCTTGTATTGGGTTTCCTTCGGTTCCTATTTCTAAAAACTCTTTAATGTCTTTATGATCAACAGGTAAATAAGGAGAAAAACGTCCACGTCTTACAGAACCTTGGCTTACAACATCAACCATTTTTTCAAATAATTGCATAATATGCACAGAACCAGATGATGATCCATTATTTTTTACATCTGCACCTCTTTCACGAAGTTTTCCAAAGTAACCAGAAGTACCTCCACCTAATTTAGACATCATACCTACCTCAGATTGCGAGTACAAAATGTCTCCCATATCATCTGCTACATGCGAACCAAAACAGCTAATAGGCAACCCTCTTTTCTTTCCAAAATTAGACCAAACAGGTGACGATAAAGAAAAATAACCTGCAGCCATATACTTGTAAAACTTATCGGAAAATCCTTTAATTTTCAGGATGCGTTCTGCATTGTCTGCTATCTCACGTATTCTCTCTTCTGGTGTTGTATCTCCTGTTAAATAACCAGACTCTAAAAATTTGCGACTATTTTCTGTTAACCATCTAATTTCTGGTTCTTTTTGTTTTTCGAGAATTTCTTTTCTTGCAGTATTCGCTGCTTGAATTAATTGTTCATGCTCTGTAAGATTGGTGGTCTTAGATTCGGTTTGGTTCATAGATTTAAAATAAGTCGTCGCTAGTTATACTTTTAGTTCTTTTACTGTAATTAATAGATCTTTTTACAAAGAAATCTCCGTGTTTGGTCCCAATAATTTCATCATCAAACCAATCTGTTTCAGATAATAAAACGGCATCAATTTCAAATATTTTGGTTATACCTATACTTGCCAATGAGTTATTAAATCTATTTTTTACAAATTCTTTTATTACTTTTTTAGGTAAGAAGTCTAATTCTCCTTTTTCAAAAATCCAATCAATTATTTTACTTTCAGAGAGAAAAGCTTCTCTACAAGTTTCTTGAACCATTAAACTATGATCTTCATCAAACCAATCTGGATTTTCTTCTTTTATAATTTTAATAATATCGATACCAAAATCTCCATGAATTTGCTCTTCTTTAGAAGTAGCTTCTACCACATTAGAAATTCCTTTTAATACATTTTTATGCTTGTTAAAAGCCATTATAATTAAAAACTGAGAAAATAAAGACACGTGCTCTATAAACAACGAAAACAAAATAATAGATTCAGAAAATTCTTTATTGTCTTCACTTTTCACATTCTTTAGAGCTCCCTCTAAATAATTTACCCGCCTCATCATTACTGGGTTCTTCTTTAAGTTTTGAAACTCGTTGTTTAACCCTAAAATCTCTAGTAAGTGCGAATATGCGTCATGATGACGTACTTCACTTTCTGCAAACGTAGACCCAACCGCACCAATTTCTGGCTTCGGCATTTTCTTGTAAATATCTCCCCAAAATGTTTTAACCGCTACTTCTATTTGAGAAATTGCCAACATTGTGTTTTTTATAGCACCTTGTTCTACCTCTGTAAGTGTAGCTTTAAAATCTTGTATGTCACTTGTGTAATTAAACTCTGTATGAATCCAATAAGAGTGTCTGATAGCATCTACATAATCCGTTAAAGCAGGATAATCATAAGGCTTTAGATTTAGTCTCTTTTCAAAAACATTTCTTTTTCTGCTTCTAGTTTGCTCATTTCTATATAGAATGTATGCTTTCGCAACATCCTGAAAGGGGCTGTTCATTAGTTTAAGCTCTACAATATCTTGAACCTGCTCAACTGTGGGTGTGTATTTTGGTTCATTTGACTTTGTTTCTAACAAAGTTTCGTTTACACTATAAGATATTTGAATAGCGTCACTTTTAGAACCATTGTTCACTGAAAGCATCGCTTTTTCAATCGCTTTTGTAATTTTTTCTAACTCAAAAATACTAATTTCAGAGTCTCTTTTTATGATATGAGTAATTTCCACGATAAAATATTGTTATTTAATAATTAAATAGGGTCTTACAAAGATTGGGCTTTTTCGTTTTAAATGAAAGCCATACTTATTCACAAAACCCTTGAAGTTTTTAACAATCTGACTTTTTTTGAAAAAAACAACAAATTTTAATAATTATACAAATATCTTATTATCAAGTACTTAAATAGGGTAAAAAAGCTAAGTTCTTGCTATTGCTGACATTCCTAAAAAGCACTTTAAAAAAAATTTTTTTAAGATAAAAAATAAAATTATTGAGAATACGTTTTTTAAAGATGTTATTTAGAATTTTTATACATAGAGAGAAGTGTTTTAATTTTTTTTTGCTCATTCATTTTTGAAGTATCTTTGTAAAAAGTTTTTTCAATGAAAAATAGGTTTCCGAAAATAGTAAAAATCGCTATTATTTCTGTTTATTTAATCTTTTTGGCAGGTGCAATTGTGAGAATGACCGGTTCTGGAATGGGCTGTCCAGATTGGCCTAAATGTTTTGGTTATTACATTCCGCCAACTTCTGAAGAACAAATTACTTGGAAACCCAATACAACCTATAAAGAAGGTTTTATAATTATTAAAGACGAAGTATTATTTGTTGCCGAAAGCGATTTAAAAACGGAAAAAAACTTTAATATAAAAAATTGGTCAGCATACACAAAACACGGTTATAACAAATTTAATAAATTTCATACTTGGACAGAATACATCAATAGACTCGTTTCTGTTTTAGCTGGTTTTGTATTTCTATTTCTTATTCACGGAGCCTTTAAATTAAGAAAAACTGATAAAAGAATTCCACGATTAGCGTTTGGCGCCTTTTTTTTAATGTTATTTGAGGCTTGGTTAGGAAAAACAGTTGTAGATACTAATTTAACCCCCGCAATTATTACTGTTCACATGGTAATTGGTTTAATAATTATTGGACTCTTATTGTGGTTAAGATTTATTGTTAATAATGAAAAGGTAATCTACAAATACAACGCACTCTTTAATAAACTATTAATTATTTCTATAATTTTCTCATTGATACAAATTGCTATGGGAACACAAGTAAGGCAATTTATAGACGAACAGGTGAAATTATATGGTTTTGAAAACAAGAACCACAGTTTAATGAATCCTAATTTTAAATTTTACTTTCATAGATCTTTTACAATTGCTATTGTTTTAGTAAACTTAGGAATGTTCTATATAAATCAATTAAAAAACTTGGGATATACATTGGTAAATTGGATTGTTTTCTTAATTTTCTTAGAAGCAATTACAGGTATTTTAATGTATTATGCAGAAATTCCTATTGGCACGCAGGCAATCCACTTGTTAGCAGGTGCACTTTTATTCGGACTACAATTTTACTTGTGGCTGCAGAACCGCTATGCTAAATAAAATAGTATTCAGTAGCAGTTGGCAATAGCAGCTTCTCACTTTAATGCACAAGAGTACTTAAAACAAGACTACTAACAACACCACAGGAAGAAACTGTAAGCTATATAAAAGGCTAGCAACCAAACACCGCAGCAGTAAAAACTGATTACTGTAAACTGGCACCGCCACTGCCACTGAAAACTGAGACTAAAACCTACGGATGTGCATTCACCCAAACAACGCCATCAGAAAAGTATTCTTTTTTCCAGATTGGAACCGTTTCCTTTAGGGTATCAATTGCAAATTCACAAGCTGCAAAAGCTGCTTTTCTATGCTTAGAAGAAACAGCAATTATAACAGGAATGTCTCCTATTTTCAAAACTCCTTCTGCATGATGCACAGCAATTTTATAAATATCAAACTTTTCTAAAGTTAGTTCTGCAATCTTTTGCATTTCCTTAATTGCCATTGGTTTGTATGTAGAAAAATCTAATTGTGTTACTTCTTTTCCTTGAGTATCATTTCTAACGGTTCCTATAAATGCAGAAATTCCGCCACAAGAATCATCCTCTACAAAACGGTAGCATTCTTGTAAATTTAATTTGTCTGAAGTTATTTTTATGGAAGTTCTCTGCATTGTGCAACAAAAATAGGAAAACAAATTTGTATTTTTGTATTATACTATAAAATCAAAAGTTCTCGATACAATCTCAATTAAAAATTGAAATTATTTGAACGGGCATTATTAAAATATCTATGAAAAATATATTTAGAATTATTAGTTTTTTAGAAGGAATCTCTTATTTATTGTTACTTTTTATTGCGGTACCAATTAAATACTTTCAAGGAGATGTTTCTTACGTGAAAATGCTAGGAATGCCGCATGGAATTTTATTTATGAGCTATGTTGTTTTAGCAATTGTTATTCAAAAGCAAATGAAATGGAATCTAAAAAATTTAGGAATTGTTATACTTGCCTCTATCATTCCTTTTGGAACTTTTTATGTGGATAAAAAATATTTGCAAAATTAATTCTTGTAATTTGAAGTATAAAGAGATCGGATATCACCAGTTTTAACAACCCGTGAGATCTGTTTAACTTCACGAAGTTAAATACTAACAGTTCCTGAAAAGAATTAAAATCATCTTTTTAACCTCCACTAACTGGCGGAATAATAGCGACAACATCACCATCTTTTATAGTAAAAGCATCTTCTGTATATACCTCATTTACTGCAATTGCATAAGAGTCTATGTTTTTTAACTGTGGGTATTTCTCTTTTAAAACAGCTTTAAATGCACCGATAGAAATGGACCTTGAAACTACTACATCAAGTTCACTTTCGCCAATTAAATCAGCAGTAATACCAAAAAAGAGGGTTTTAATATTCATACTTCAAAAGTAGTTAAAACAAACTTGCTCTAAACACAAAACCATTTTCTTTTATAGCACCGTAATGAGAATTCACATATTCTATGCGAAGAAGACGCCATTTACCAAAACCTACGTTTGTCAAACCAACAGCATATTCTGTGTAAGGTTTATTATCTGCTATAAACAGTGCTTTTGCACCTACTACCAAATGAAAATTCAACTTATTAATTAATGGAATCTGACCTAATATAGCTCCCTTAAAGTCATGCTCTAAATGCATTTCTGCATATTTATCATTCGTATAAAATTTATAATACTCTAATAAATTAAAGCTATTAAGCCCTGTATCTATTGGAAATAATAATTGATTTCCGTTGGCCTGTAAATTATCCATAAAAGCAATATCTTTCTTCTTTAAAAAAGCACTTGCCCTAATTTGATATTGAAAATTACCATAATTTCCTGCCCGAACATCTTGTCTAATATTTGCGGTAAATAGATCTGAATTTAACGCTGAATTCTTTGCGCCAAATCTTTTCGTATAATTTACACTTAACTTCGGATACTTGTCGTTGCCCTCGTTAATTTTCGAGTTAGGATATGTAGCGTATTTTTGACCAAAGACAAAATTAGCACCCACATTTAAAGTAGCAATATTGTGTTCTTTAAAGGCGCCGTTTATAAAATCTTTCTCGTCTAAAGGATTGTTAGAGTTGTATTCATTTTGACTTTCTCTTACGAAAGAGTAATTTGTAGTATTAAAAAGTGGCGTTCTTTTTGCATATTCTAAGGAAGATGAAAAGTAAACACCATTTTTAATTTCTTCAAAGTATGCAATCTTTGTAAAGGTTTTTTCATAAATCTTCATATAATTATTACCAAAAAACAAAGATCTTAAAGTGTTCCCGAATTTTAACATCGGTTCTCTACCGTTAAACTGACTCGTTGTAACTCCTCCTGAAATATTTAACCTTGGTCTTGAGAAATTATTCCACTTTTTGGTAAAAAAGAAAGTAGGTCTTAAGCGTTTGTCTGAAAAACCATATTCGGCATTTACGCCTGCGTTCCACCATTTTCCATATTTATTTATTTGCTCAAAATAACGAAAGCCTGCACCTGTATAAAAACCTTGTACGGTGTTAAAGCCAGATTTTAACAAAGGCCCATTATAAGAAAAAGAGCTGTTTTTGTAAGAGTTTCTGAAACTATACCCCGTAATTGGATCTAACCAACCAAACCTATTTCCTTTGCTATCAATCGAATCTAAATAGGGTTTAGATTTTCTAATAATCTTAATACTGTCTTTAATTTTATAATCTGTAGCCTCTTCTTTTGTAAGTTGCACAGGTCTTAGTTTATTCCAAAAAACAGTGTCTTTTTTTAAAGCGTCTTTTTCGAAAGACAAAACCTCATTGGTAAAGTTATTTTCGCTAAAAGAAGGCTTAAAGTTATAGTCTGAATACACGTAAGAGAATTTACCGTTCTGTTTAATACCAAAAAAAGAAACATCAAAACCAATGGTTTGATTTGTTAAAACCCAACCGGCTATTTCCTCGGAATATTGATACCCTTGTTTTAATTCTAAAGAATTTAAAACAGGAATTCCTATTTGCGCACCTGTTGCAGTAACATCTGTTCCGTACAACGCCCAATCATCTTCTACTATATAAATAAAACCATCAAAAACACGGTCGTTTTTTCGCTTCGGAATTAATTTTATTTTATTAATTAATCTGCTATTGGTGTCATAAAAAGAACCCACTAATTTATACTTATAATGACTAAAAGCGTTTGAAGCAATTGGAGAAATTAGACCATTAAAAATTTCTAAGCTATTTTCATACAAGTCTAAATTAGATTCTTGTGCTCTATTAAAACTAACACCATTGTCTTTACCTGAGACTTTAGAAGCAGTAATTTTTTCTTTAAATTTTTTAGGTTTTTTCTGATAAGAAATGTTCGAGAACGTTTCAGATAGGTATACAATTCCGCTTCTGGTAGAATCTAAACCTCCACCAAGATCACCAATGCTTATTCCAAGAAACTTTTCTGGAGCGTCTTTTATTCTAGCCAATCCTCTAGAATAAAATTTTGCTGTGTACTTAGAATATTTATCCGTATTCTTCTCTTTATTCGCAATAACATTTCTTATGATACGGTTTGCCGGATTGTCTTTTGTTGAAATTACAATTTCTTTTAATTGTACATTTTCTTCCTCTAAAACAATATCTAATTCAAACGGAAAAGAAGTAATATTTACCTCTTTTTTTAAAGTAGTAAAACCGATGATTTGAAAAACTAAGGCATACTTTCCTGGTTTTTTTATATCTAAAAGATAGTCTCCATTGTCATTTGTAGTAGTTCCTGTAAAAGTCTTATTTAAATAAACGCTTACAGAAGAAAGAGGTGCTCCCTCTTTATCTGCAACAGTTCCTTTTATCTGCGCATTCATAGCAAATGCAAAGCACAAAAATAGAATCATAACACTCTTTTTCATCGTAGGTTTTTTTTATAAGACGCAAACATCAAGTTTATGTTACAAGAAAACAGTTAAGGTTTGTTAAATCAAATACAATTATTCTTGCTTTATAAGGCCTTTTAAAACAGCAAAACTTTCTACTAGACAACCTCTATTCACAATTAATTTTCTTGTTTTAAATAAGAAATCCATTTTATAAAAGATTCTCTTTCTTCGTTTTCTCCTCACTTGAAAACCATATATTTGCTGGCTCTAACAAACAACAAACTTATGAGCGATTCTAGAAAAAGGCACGAAGCCTTATTATACCATGCGAAGCCAAAGCCAGGAAAAATTGCGGTTGTTCCTACAAAAAAATATGCAACACAGCATGATTTAGCATTGGCATATTCTCCAGGAGTAGCAGAACCTTGTTTAGAAATTGCAAAAGACAAAAACAACGTTTATAAGTATACTGCTAAAGGTAACTTAGTAGCTGTAATTTCTAATGGAACTGCAGTTTTAGGGTTAGGGAATATTGGACCTGAAGCCTCTAAGCCGGTAATGGAAGGAAAAGGATTACTTTTTAAAATATTTGCAGATATTGATGTTTTTGACATTGAAGTAGATGCAACCGATGTAGAACTTTTTATACAAACAGTAAAAGCGATTGCTCCTACATTTGGTGGAATTAATTTAGAAGATATTAAAGCTCCTGAGGCTTTTGAAATAGAAAGACGTTTAAAGGAAGAATTAGATATTCCTGTAATGCATGACGATCAACACGGAACTGCAATTATCTCTGCAGCTGCACTTAAAAATGCCATCGATATTACAGAAAAAGATATTAGTAAAGTAAAAATTGTAGTTAATGGTGCTGGTGCCGCAGCAATTTCTTGTACACGTTTATATTTAAAGTTAGGTGTAAAAAGAGAAAATGTTGTCATGTGCGACAGCAAAGGTGTAATTAGAAAAGATAGAGAAAATCTTACCTCACAAAAAGCAGAATTTGCAACAGATAGAAATTTAGAAACTTTAGATGAAGCAATGCAGAATGCAGATATTTTTATAGGTTTATCTACAGGAGATATAGTAACACCAGCGATGCTTTTAACAATGGCTAATGACCCTATTGTTTTTGCAATGGCAAATCCAGAACCAGAAATAGAATATGATATTGCAGTAGCTACTAGAGATGATATTATTATGGCTACCGGAAGATCTGATCATCCTAATCAAGTAAATAATGTACTTGGTTTTCCGTTTATTTTTAGAGGAGCTTTAGATGTTAGAGCTACCAAAATTAACGAAGAGATGAAAATGGCAGCTGTGCATGCTTTAGCAGATTTAGCTAAAAAATCGGTTCCAGAACAAGTAAATATTGTGTATGATGAAGTGAGCTTAGCGTACGGGAGAGAATATATTATTCCTAAACCATTTGATCCAAGATTAATTTATGAAATACCACCAGCAATTGCAAAAGCAGCAATGGATTCTGGAGTTGCCTTAGAACCAATTGCAGACTGGGATAAATATAGAGAAGAATTAATGGAGCGCTCTGGTTCTGGTAATAAAGAAATTAGACTTTTACACAACAGAGCAAAAAATAATCCAAAACGTGTTGTTTTTGCAGAAGCAGATCATCTAGATGTTTTAAAGGCCGCACAAAGAGTGCATGAAGAAAAACTAGGGAAAGTAATTTTACTAGGAAGAAAAGATGTAATTATTGAGCTGAAAGAAGAAATTGGATTTTTAGATGAAGTTACTATTATAGACCCAAAAACAGACGAAGAAAAAGAAAGAATAAACCGTTTTGGGGAAGCATACTGGAGAACACGCCAGAGAAAAGGAAGAACACTTTCTGAGGCAAAAAAATTAATGCGAGAGCGTAATTATTTTGCTGCAATGATGGTAAATGAAGGCGAAGCAGATGCTTTAATCACTGGATATTCTAGGCCTTACCCAACGGTTGTAAAACCAATGTTAGAGTTAATAGATAAAGATAAAGATGTTACAAGAATAGCGGCTTGTAATCTAATGTTAACAAAACAAGGTCCTTTGTTTTTAGCTGATACAACTATTAACGAGAATCCTACAGCAAAAGAATTGGCTAAAATTGCACAAATGACTGGTAGATTTGCAAATATGTTTGGTATGAAGCCAAATATAGCTATGCTTTCTTACTCTAATTTTGGCTCTTCAAGTTCTGCAACTTCTAAAAAAATTAGAGAAGCTGTTTCTTATATTCATCGTTATTTTCCTGAAACTGTAATAGATGGAGAGATACAAGCAGATTTTGCTTTAAACAGAGAAATGCTAGCTAAAGAATTTCCTTTTTCTAAGTTAAACGGAAAAAAAGTGAATGTTTTAATTTTCCCTAATCTAGAATCTGCAAATATTACCTACAAGTTGTTAAAACAAGTAGAAGGTGCAGAATCTATTGGACCTGTAATTTTAGGTTTTAATAAACCAGTGCATATTTTACAGTTAGGTGCCAGTGTAGATGAAATGGTGAATATGGCTGCTTTAGCAGTTGTAGATGCGCAACAAAAAGAAAAAAGAAACAACAAATAAAAAACAGTACTTTAGAAGTCTGAAAATATTTTTATGATAACACAGGTTAGAGGAAGGTTAGTTGAGAAAAATCCAACAGAGGTTGTTATTGACTGCAATGGTGTTGGCTATTTATTGCACATTTCTTTAAATACATATAGTGCACTGCCTTCAAACGAAAACGTAGTTTTATATACGCATCTTTCTATACGAGAAGATGCGCACACACTTTTTGGATTTATCAACAAAACAGAAAGAGCAATTTTTAAGTTCTTAATTTCTGTTTCTGGCGTCGGTCCTAGTATTGCAAGAACCATGTTATCTTCTATGACTTCAGAAGAAATTCAGCAAGCAATTGCATCAGAAAATGTTGCCGTTATTCAATCTGTAAAAGGTATTGGTGCAAAAACAGCACAAAGAGTTATTGTAGACTTAAAAGATAAAATATTAAAGACTTTTGATATTGATGAAGTTTCTGTCGGTGTAAACAATACAAATAAAGATGAAGCGTTATCTGCATTAGAGGTCTTAGGTTTTCAAAGAAAACAATCAGAAAAATTAGTTTCTGCTATTGTAAAAGAAAATACAGATGCTACTGTTGAACAAATCATAAAATTAGCTTTAAAAAATCTATAACCAATTGAGTCCCTTTTTTAAAAGAATTTTTTTAGTACTCCTTGTTACTCTTGCGGTAATCTCAGCATCTTACGGCCAAAATAACAGCCAAAAAGATAGTACTAACTTACGCTACAATTTTAAAAACACCAAAAAAGGGGGGTTGTACTTAGATGATTTAGCTAAAAAAGAAATTATTTTTGATAAGCTACTAAACAAATATGTTATTGTTGAAAAAATTGGAAATTATGCTACAAGAACTCCTATTTATTTAACACCAAAAGAATACCAACAATATAGATTAAAAAGAGATATGTTGCAATACTTTAAAGACAAGGTAAGTGCAACAAATAGCAAGAAAAAAGGAGCCAAAACAGCTCAAAAAGATTTATTACCAACGTATTATATAAATAATAAATTTTTTGAAACTATTTTTGGTGGTACAGAAGTGAAGGTAACACCAACTGGTAATTTAAACTTAAAGCTTGGTTTTATTTATCAGAATACAGACAATCCGCAAATTTCAGAAGAAAACAGAAGCAACCTAACGTTTGATTTTGATCAACAAATAAACGCAAGTATTCGTGCAAAAGTTGGGGAACGATTAGAGGTGTCTGCAAATTATGACACACAGGCTTCTTTTGATTTTCAGAATTTAGTAAAAATTCAATTTATACCACCAGCACTGTCTGATGTAGAATATAATGAAGACGGAATAATACAGGGCCTGGAAGCTGGTAATATTTCTATGCCTATTAAAAATTCTTTGATTAACGGAGCGCAAAGTTTATTTGGTGTAAAAACAAAATTACAGTTTGGTAATACAAATATTACCGCCGTTTTTTCTCAACAAAATTCTGAAAGTAAAACTGTGGTTGCAGAAGGTGGTGCCTCTATTCAAGAATTTAAGCTAAGAACTACAGATTATGACAATGATAGACACTTTTTTCTGTCTCAGTACTTTATAGATAACTATGCTAATTCACTAAAAAATTACCCTTTAATAAGTAGTCCTATAAATATTACGAGAGTAGAAGTTTGGATTACCAATAGAAATGCAAGTACAGAAGATTTTAGAAGTATTGTGGCTTTTGCAGATATAGGTGAATCTGAACCTAATGTTCTAGTTGATGAAAATGGTGTAGTTTTAAGTAACTCCATTACACAAGCGCAAGTATCTGGAAAAAACCTTCCGTTTAATGGTGCTAACAGAATTGGTACAGAAATTATAGCTAATGGCGACATTAGAGATATTTCCACAGTAGACAGCTCTTTATTACCTTATAACATGCAAAATGGAACAAATTATTCCGTTTTAGAAAATGCTAGAAAATTAAATCAAAATGAATATCGTTTAAATCCGCAATTAGGTTTTATATCTTTAAATAGAAGGTTAAATGATGGAGAAGTTTTAGCAGTTGCCTACGAATATACGGTTGCAGGTAACGTGAACGGAAGCACAAAAAATTCCTTTAAAGTTGGTGAGTTTTCAAATGACGGAATTCAAGCACCAAATAATTTGGCTGTAAAGTTGTTACGCTCAGAAATTTTACAAACTAAACGTCCAAATAGTACTACCGGTTTAGATGAGTCTTTTCCTACTTGGCGTTTAATGATGAAAAACGTGTATGCTTTAGGCGCTTTCCCACTAACACAAGACGGCTTTCGATTTGAAATTCAATATAGAGATGACCAAACAGGAATCCCTTCTAATGTTTTACAAAATGCCCAAACTACCGGTATCTCTAACCTACCTTTATTACAGGTTTTAAATTTAGATCAGTTAGATCAAAGTCAGTTTAGAATATCCGATGGTTATTTCGATTATGTAGAAGGAGTTACAGTAAACTCAGAAAATGGATTTATATTTTTTCCTGAACCAGAACCTTTTGGAAATGATTTAGAAGATGCCTTAACAAATCCTTTAGACGCAACTTACTTGTTTAAAGAATTATATTTAAACACAAAAATTAATATAAAAAACAATTTTCAGAGTAAAGACAAATACTTCTTAAAAGGGTATTTTAAATCAGAAAATTCTGGTGGAATTTCTATTGGTGCATTTAATGTACCAAGAGGCTCTGTGAGAGTTTCTGCCGGCGGAAGACAGTTAGTAGAAGGTGTAGATTATGTAGTAGATTATCAATTAGGAAGAGTTCAAATAATAGACCCAGGTTTGAGCGCATCTGGTGTGCCAATTAGTGTTTCTACAGAAAATAATGCGGTTTTTAATCAACAAAGAAAGACATTTTTTGGTATTGATGTGGAGCATAAATTCTTTGACGAACTAATTGTAGGGGCAACCTATTTAAATATAGAAGAAAGACCTTTAACACCTAAAGTTAATTTTGGTGCCGAGCCTATAAACAATACTATGTTGGGTTTTAACTTTGATTATTCTTCGGAAGTTCCATTTTTTACAAAACTGGCAAATAAACTACCTTTTGTAGATACAGATGCAGTCTCTAATTTATCTTTAAGAGGAGATATCGCTTATTTAATACCCGGTTCACCAAGTGGAATAGACGTTACTGGATCTGCAACTTCTTATATAGATGATTTTGAAGCTTCTCAAATACCTATTAGCCTGTTATCTGCATTAGATTGGTATGAAGCAAGTACACCAAAATACTTTCCAAATTTAAATGGCGAAAGTGATAACTTATCTTACAATTATAAAAGAGGAAAACTAGCCTGGTATCGTGTAGATCAAATATTTTATGGCGCAGGAAATACACCTTCAAGTGTAGATGCAAATGAACTCTCTAGGGCAGAAACAAGACAAATTAATTATAGAGAATTATTTCCTAACGTTCAACTAGATATTACACAAAATTCTTTAGTTAGAACTTTAGATTTAGCATACTTCCCTCAAGAAAGAGGTTCTTATAATTTTAATCAAGACCCTAATGAGGTAGCTATAGATGTACCTAGCAATAAAGTAAAACTCTTAAAGCCTCAAGAAAATTGGGGTGGAATTATGCGTCCGTTAACCACTAATAATTTTGACCAAGCAAATGTAGAATACATGCAATTTTGGATTATGGATCCATATCAAAATTACTCTTTAACCACAGAAGAAGGTTTGCCAGAAGGAATAGACCCTAATAGTATTACAAATCAAATTGGAGATTTATACATTAACTTAGGTAATATTTCTGAAGATATTTTAAAAGACAACCGTAAAATGTACGAAAACGGTTTGCCAGAAGACGGTTTAAAAGTAGATGGAAACAATGTAAACACTACTATTTGGGGAGATGTTCCTAGAAATCCTTCGATTATTTATGCCTTTAATGAGCAAGATGCTGCGCGTGCAAATCAAGATCTTGGTTTTGATGGTTTAAAGGATGTTGAAGAAAAACAACTTGACAATATTGGGCAGTATTCAAGCTTAATTGACCCTGCAGCAGATAATTTTCAGTTTTTTAGAGGCGCTAATTTAGATGCAAAAAATGCATCTTTAATAACTAGATATAAAGATTATAATAATACTCAAGGAAACTCACAAACATTAAATCAAAGTACAGAATCCTATCCAACTTCATCTACAACATATCCAGATACAGAAGACATTAACAGAGACCAAACAATGAATACTGTAGAAAGTTATTTTGAGTACAAGGTTTCTATGAATCAAGCAGATTTAAAGAAAGGAGTTGGGTATGTTGTTGACGAAAAAACAACTACCGTTACTTTAGATAACGGAAGTACTCAAGAAACAAAATGGTATCAATTTAGGGTTCCTATAAGAAGCGGAACTCCAATAAATGGAATTTCAGATTTTAATAGTATTCGTTTTATCAGAATGTTTTTAACGAACTTTAAAATGCCTATTGTAATTCGTTTTGGTGAATTAGATTTAGTTCGTGGAGACTGGAGACGCTATGTAAGAACCTTAGACCCAAATACGAATACAGACAGAGAATTAACACAGGAAGAATTAAATGCTTTTGAAGTTGGTGTTGTAAGCATAGAGCAAAATGAGGGAAGTTACACACAGCCGCCAGGAATTGAAAGAGAACGTTTACAAGGAAGTACTACGGTACAATTACAAAACGAACAATCTGTAACTTTAAAAGTAAACCAATTAAAACCCGACGAAATAAGAGCAATTTATAAAAATATTAGTGTAGATTTAAGACGTTTTAAACAATTAAAAATGTTTATGCACTTACAACAAGATACTAAAAATTCTATTTTAAATGACGGCGATATCTCTGCAATTATTAGATTAGGTACAGATTTAAATGAAAACTTTTATCAAATTGAAATTCCACTTACAGTATCATTAAATGGAACCTCTGCATTAGATATTTGGCCAGAAGCTAATAATTTAGATGCCTTTTTAGAGACCTTCGGCAAAGTAAAGTTAGAAAGAAACAGTGCTAATTTCCCTGTCTCTGAAGTTTTCCAATCTCAAGAACAAAATACAGATTTTCCATATACCATTAGCGTAAAAGGAAACCCAACTTTAGCACAATTAAGAACTATTATGCTAGGAATTAAAAACACTACTTTAAATAATAGAAGTGCCGAAGTTTGGTTTAATGAATTGCGTTCCGCTGGCTTTGACAATAAAGGGGGTTGGGCTGCCGTTTTAAATGCCGATGCAAATTTTGCAGATGTTGCGAATGTATCTCTAGCCGGAAGTATGTCTACCGTAGGCTTTGGTAATGTAGAAGATAGGATAAACCAACGCAGCTTGGACGAGACCAAGCAATATGATATTGCAACTACTATTAACCTAGGTAAAGTACTAACGCCTAAGAAATGGGGCATACAATTGCCTATGAGTTATAGTATTGGTGAAACTTTTATAGACCCAAAATTTGACCCTCAATACCAAGATGTTACTTTAGAAGATGCGATAGACCAAAATCCAAATAGTGAATTTTCTAGAGATTATACTAAAAGGAGTAGTGTTAGTTTTATAAATGTAAAGAAAAATAGAAACCCTAATTCAACGAAAAAACCTAAATTTTATAATGTAGAAAACCTATCTGTTTCTTACGCACACAACAAAGAATTTCACAGAGACTATAATATAAAAAAATACAGTAATGAAAGTGCAACTGCCGGAGCAAACTATAATTATAACTTTCAAGGAAAATCTATAGAACCTTTTAAAAACATTGGTTTTTTAAAGAGTAAATATTTAAAACTAATAAAAGACTTTAACTTTAATCCTATTCCGTCTAATGTTGCAGTAAACTCTAGAATCAACAGAAACTTTACAGAACAACAATCTAGAAATTTAGTTGAGGGTTTATCTGATCAACCAGCATTAAAACAACGTAGATTTTTATTTGATTGGGATTATACCGTAGGTTTCGATTTAACAAAATCGCTTCAATTTAATTTTAATGCCACCAATAGTTATATTTATGATACGTTTGGTTCTAACGATGAAATTCAAATTTTTGATGAATTTTTTAATACAGGAAGAGCAAATCATTACCATCAGAAACTAAATGGTACGTATCAATTACCACTAGCAAAAATTCCTTTTTTAAGCTGGATAAAAGCAGATTATGGGTATACTGCAGATTTTGATTGGCAAGCGGCAGCGCAAAGCACAATTGATATTGACGGAACTGATGTTGCTTACGTAGATTTAGTAGGTAATGTTATTCAGAATGCAAATACACATAATTTAAATACTACGTTTTCATTTGAAAAATTTTACAAGAGTTTAGGATTTGAAAAATGGGCAAAAACGAAAAGAAAGCCCATACCAAAACAAATAGTTCCTTTAAAAGCATTAGATAGTTTAGCTAAAAAACCTAAAAGGATTAGACAAAAATATAAAAGAGTACCATATCCTAGTAAAAAAATACCACTTGTAAAGAAGATTTTAAAAAGTTTGTATACGGTTGCAACATCTGTAAAACAAGGTAAAGTAAGTTATTCAGAAAATAACGGACAATATCTACCAGGGTTTGCACAAGATGTTGGATTTCTTGGTGGTGCACCAACTTCATTTGCTTTTGGTAGCCAAGTAGATATTAGAAACACCGCTTTACAAAATGGTTGGCTCGTAGGTCCTAGAGACCCTAATAATAGCGAGTACTACAACAAAACATATAGCAGAACACATTATAATAAATTAGATTATACATTCACATTAAAACCTATTAAAGATTTAAATATTGATGTTCGAGGGAATCAAATTAAAACTAGAGATTTATCGCAACAACTAGATGTTGTAGAGAATGGATCATCTACGGGTGCTTTAGATTTTAGCGCACCAGCTTTTGAGATAGGAAATTTTAGTACCAGTCATGCAATGATTGCAACAGCATTTACTGATGGAGATGCCTTGTTTCAAACAATGAAAGAGTATAGAAGCATCATCGCAAACAGACTGGCTAAAGAAACCGGTGCACCCATTGATGGCTTTGGAAGAAGTAGTCAGCAAGTATTGTTACCAGCATTTATGGCGGCATATTCTGGTTCTAATCCCGATAAAATAAATACAGGTTTATTTAGAAACATACCAATACCAAATTGGACTTTGCGCTACTCTGGATTTATGAAATTAGGTTTCTTTAAAAGGAACTTTAGCAGCTTTGTTATTTCTCATGGGTATAAATCTTCATATACAGTTTCTAGTTTTACCAACAATTTACAATATGACAGTGCAAATGCATTTTCAAATAGCAACTCTGCAGGGAACTATGAACCTGAATTATTAGTTTCTGCAGCCACATTAGTAGATGAATTTTCTCCTTTAATTAAACTTGATATGAAAATGCGTAATTCATTTTCTCTAAGAGGTGAAGTAAAAAGCGACAGGACACTTAGTATGAATTTTAATAATAGCACTTTAACAGATATAAAAGGAACAGAATATATTCTTGGAATGGGGTATGTTTTTAAGGATGTAAAAGTAAATACGCGGTTTACAGGTAAAAAACAAACCTTAAAAGGAGATGTTAATTTAAGAGCAGATGTTTCTTTAAGAGATAATTTAACACAAATTAGGTCTGTAGATGAAGATAATAACCAAATTAGTGGTGGTCAAAGATTATTTTCTATTAAATTTACAGCCGATTATAGATTGAGTAGTAGTTTAACAGCATCTTTTTATTACAATCATCAAACATCTAAATATGCAATTTCTACAACTTTCCCTAGACAAGCCATAAATGGAGGATTTAATATTATCTATAATTTAGGAGGTAATTAAATAATTAACAAAATAAATTTATTAAAATGAATATTCCATCAGAATTAAAGTACACCAAAGATCACGAGTGGATTCAGATAGAAGGTACTATTGCAACCATAGGAATTACAGATTTTGCACAAGGAGAATTAGGAGATATTGTCTATGTAGATGTAGATACCCTAGATGACACTGTAGCTGAAGGTGAAGTATTTGGCTCCGTGGAGGCTGTGAAAACAGTATCTGACTTATTTATGCCCTTAACAGGAGAAGTTATTGAATTTAATGAGACGTTAGAAGATGAACCAGAATTGGTAAACACAGATCCTTATAATAAAGGGTGGATGATAAAAATTAAATTCACTGACAACTCACAACTAGAAGATTTATTAGATGCTGCAGCTTATGAGAACCTGGTTAAAGGGTAAAATGTTTTTAATAGCAGTATCTATAACCCTTAGTCTTGTGATTTTAAGCCTAATAAAAATACCTGCACATAAGTTGGGTATTACACATCTAGATAAATGGCAACATTGCTTTGCATATTTTGTATTAAGTATCTCTTGGTTGATAGTGTTTTATAAAAAGAAGAAAAAACTACTAGTCGTACTTTGCTGTATTTTATTGGGTGTAATTATTGAAATTTTACAAAATGAACTAACATCTTACAGAACGGGAGATTATCATGATGTTATTGCAAATTCTCTTGGTGTTTTATTAGGTTTATTTGCGTTCAATAAGATTGGCACAAAAATTGAAGTTAAAAAACGAAAAGATTTGTAATTAACACAATAATTTAGCTAAATTAGCAAACTATTAAAAACTTTTATTCCATGGAAATAAAGAAGAATCCTAAATCGAATTTAGAAAATTACAGTAAAATATTTATGCAAATTGGTCTTGTATTAGCCTTATTTGTAACCTATGCTGCAATTGAAAAGAAAACATATGACAAAACCACAAGTAGTTTAGGTATTGCAAATATGAATGCAATGATGGAGGAGGACATTCCTATTACGGAAAGAGTGGAACCAGTAAAACCAAAAACACCACCACCTCCAGCACCTGAAAAGATAGAAGTGGTAGAAGATGAAAAGGAAGTAGAAGAAACTGTAATAGAATCTACCGAAACAGATGAAAATGAAGCTGTAGAAGTTGAGGAAATTGTAGAAATTGAAGAAGGAGAAGAGATTATTGAAGATGTAAACTTTATGATCATTGAAGATGCACCTGTATTTCCAGGATGTAAAGGATCTAAGAAAGAATTAAAAGACTGTTTTAGTAAAATGGTACAAAAACACTTTTCTAGAAAGTTTGATGCAGATTTACCTAATGAATTAGGCTTATCTCCAGGTAAGAAAAGAGTATTTATTGGGTTTAAAATTGATAGACAAGGTAATATTGTTAATATTCAGGCAAGAGCACCGCACCCAAGAATTAAATCAGAAGTTATTAAAGTAATGAAAATGTTGCCTAAAATGAAACCAGGTAAACAAAGAGGGAAACCAGTAGGTGTTAGTTATAATATTCCGTTTTCTTTATTAGTAGAATAATAATTTAATAAGATATATATAAAACGCTTAGAATAACTTCTAAGCGTTTTATTGTTTAAAAGATCTCTATTAAAACACCTAATTGTTCGTTATTATTTGATGTATTCCAAATATATTATAGGATGATCACAGAGCTAAAGGAAATAGCTTTTAATAGTCATCTACAACACATAAATAAAATTCTTCTTACATAGTTGTAAAATTTAATACTTTACACGGATACTCTTAAGCTACAGCGTCTGAGTAATCAATATATATTCTTAATTTTAGTAAAGAAGAAAATACTTGAGAATTCAAAAAAGAAAAAAAAGACTAAAAGTAAGTTGGTACAACAAGCTTCTAGATCAATAAAAAAAATAACGTTGTTGCGTATTCAGTTTAAAACCAAGTATACTTAGTTAAATTAGATTGCGATTTATATATAATACCTTAATTTACAACCATGAAAAAAATATTCTTAATTACCTTTTTATTTATTATTCCCATTGTCTATGCTATTGCTCAAACAGATCCAAATTTTGAATTTAAAAACAAAGTTAAAAATGAAATTGGTACTGTCAAAAAAATTATAAAGTTTGATAAGGAAGATATTAAAAAAACTGCTTTTTTAAGGTTTACACATCAAGATTATAAAAAAGCATATATAAGCGAATCTAAAGAAATCTATTTTTTAAGATACAATATGTTTACTGATGAAATGGAGTATATGAATTATGAAAAAACATTCAACTTAAACAAGAATAATAATAAAATTATAGATTTTTTTGAAATAAAAGCTAAATACGGAGTTTTTAAATTAAAAGATAAATTGAACTATTTTGTTATAAAAAACTCTGGAAAGAGTTCCGTTTTAGTAAAGCAATATGTTGAGTTTGATGGAGGGAAAAAAGCAATAACGCAGTTTGATGTAAAAGTAGCTCCTAAATTCTTTAGAAAAAAAGATAAAAATTTTATTGCTTTTGAAAACACAACGGTTAAAATTGTTCCAAAGAAAAAGAAATCATTTTATGCTTTATTTGCTGACAAAGGGGGAAAAATAAAAAAATATATGAGTTTAAAAAAATTATCTCATAAAAAAATAGATGATTTAGTGAAGATTGTAACCTATTATAATTCGCTAGAGTAATTAAAAACGAATACTTTCTCTCTTGTTTGGTATTAAAGAGTAATAAAAAAATCCAAAGTAAAATTTACTTTGGATTTTTTGTTACAGCTATTTATTCTTTATCTATTAAAAGCCAATTTGGATTCCGATGTCCAAACATTAACACTTTTAACTGAGTTGTTCACATACGTAACTTCTTGTAAAGAGCCTTCATTCCAAAAAAACCATTTTCCAGTTTTTTTACCGTCTTTATAAAAAGCCAATTGAACTTTATTCCCTTGTTTGTTAAAACGAGTCCACTTGCCTGTTAATTTCTTATTTTTAAAATACCCTTCTTTACTAATAGTGCCGTCTTCATGATAATAAGTAGCCTTCACAAGCGCACCCTCCGCTTCATAAGTTGGAGTTATATCTTGAGAGTATCCTATCGCTGCGATGCAAAACATTGCAATTGTAAGTATTTTTTTCATAATTTGCTTTTTTTGATTGTATTCCTTTATCAAATATATGCTTTTTGTAACAATTTACAAACATTAACATAACATTAAATTAACATTGAGTTTTTACACAGTAAACATTAGATACGCTAACTGCTTAAATAAAAAGTATCATTGATAATAAAAAAAAATAACGAAGTCTCTGTTATAGACCAAATCAAGAGTTTTTTAGGAATTCGTTACCCTTCTTTAATATAGAAAAAGAGCCAACGGTACGCCTAATAATTAAACCCTACGAATACTAATGATCTAATATTTTTATCAAGTAAAGGTTAAAATGTAGGCTTCTTCTTTTTTTCAGGAATTACAATAAAATCTTTTAAATAAAAAGGTTCGAAGTAGGCTATATTTTCAATATCACCTTTTTTGTATTTATCATAAGATAACATTGCCATTTCCCTTGAAGAAGGAAACTTATCATCTATAAAAATAGCGTTTTTATGGGTAATTATTTCTTTGCATTTATGAGCACCATCTCCTAAAAAATAAACTTTACCCCTATCTAACTCATCAGAAAAAGAAGTCTCATCTATAATTTCTGCTTTAATTTCTCTTATTTTTTTGTGTTGTTTGTCAAAAACAGCAGCATAAACTTCCATTCTTCGTGCATCTAGCATCGGCACAATTACTCCGCAATCAATATCAACAGCAAAAGAAAGAGATGTAAGCGTATCAATTGATATTAATGGCACATTTAAAGCGAAAGAGAGTCCTTTTGCTGCCGAGACACCAATTCTTAACCCAGTATAAGAACCCGGACCTTTGCTTACGGCTATGGCGTTTATTTCGGATTTAGAGATGTTGCCTTCTTTTAGAATATTTTCTATAAAAGGATGTAAAACCTCAGCGTGCGAATAATTACCATTATTCAATTCTTTAAAAGCTATAATTTTACCACTATCTGCAATACTTACTGAGCAGTTTTTAGTTGAAGTTTCTATGTTAAGGATTATTGCCAATTGTTGTATTTTTTACAAAGATAGTATTTCAAAAAAAGAAATACCTCACAGTGTTTAATTCTGTGAGGTATTGTGTTTATCAGTTTTAATTACTTATTCTAGAATTAATTCACCAGAATAAAACTGCAGCACTTTTGTTTTAAAAACATAATCATACTTAGAACGAATCATAGCGCTTTCTGCACTTACCAAACGTGTTCTTACCAGATCGAAATCAAACAATGTCATAGTACCGTAATTGTATCTTTCTTGTGCGTTTTTAAATGCTTCTTTTTGAGCTGTTAAAGAAATTGTTGCAGCTTGAAATGTTTTTAAACCAGATTTTACATCTAAAAATGCTTGCTCTATTGTTTGCTTTAATGTCAATTTCTGACTTTCTAAACTCATTATAGAAACTTCTTTATTAATTAAAGACTGTGCAACTCTGTTCTTAGTTTGAAATCGGTTAAAAATTGGAATGTTTATTGAAACTCCAGCTCCATATTGAAAACGATCAAAAAATTGTGTTCCAAAACTACTATTAGCCTGACCTGGGAAAAGGTTGTTAAATTGATGAAAATAAGAAGTTCCTGCACCAAAGTTATACGTTAATGTTGGTAAAAAGGCACTCTTTGCAATTTCTATATTGAAATCTGCATTTTCAATCGCTAGCTTTGCGTTTGCAATTTCTGGCATATAGTCTAAAGATTTCTGAAAAACAACCGTGGAATTATCATATAATAAATTAACCGAAGGAGTCTCCACCTCTATGGGTGCAACATCAAAACCTTTTACGGATTCTTGCAGTAACTGTGCAATATTTAACAATGCCAAGTCCAATGCATTTTCTTGTAAAATTACACTTTGTAGGTCATTTGCAGCGGTAGATTGAAAATTTAATAGTTCTCCTTTTGCAATTGCACCTGCTTCAAATCGAGCCTTTGCAGCCTCGATTTGTTTTTTACTTATGGCTGCTTGTACACTTGCAACCTCTAAATTTTCTTTAGCAAACAATACGTTTAAATACGTATTTACAACTCTTAAAGAAATATCATTTTCTATCTTTTTTAAGTCATATAAACTACTTTCTACACCTAATTGAGCCTGCTTATAAGTATTTGTATTTCTAAAACCATTAAAAATTATACCACTACTACTTAAATTAAGAGATCCATTAAAGTTATTTGTATTTGTTAGAATACCTGTTTGGTCTGGTGATAAACCTACATTGTAATTACCACTTGAACTTCCATTTAAATTTGGCAAAAAATTTCCTTTCGCAATGGCAACATTTTTTTCTGCAAGCTTTACGCTCAATTTATTTTGTTGGATAGAAATATTTTTGATTAATGCCTGATCTACAGCCTCTTTTAATGTCCATTTTTTTTGTGAAAAAGCAGCAACTGAAGAACATAATGCTACAAATAGAATGAATTTATTTTTCAAAATTTACAAATTTTATATACTGTTAACTAAAGATAAGACGAACAAAAATAAAATATGTTACAAGGTTTTACTCTTATTTAAATGTTAATTATTTACCCTCTTATTGTAGCGATAAATAGTGAAAAATAAAAGACCAATTAAAAGATAAGGAAAAACCATAAGGTACGTAATACCACTATTTACACCTTCTGCCATCGAAATATCACCATTTTCTACAACCGCTTTACACATTGCACATTGAGAAAATGTTGTTTTTGACATAAAAAACAACAATAAAATAAGAAGCGTTTTGTTTTTAAACATAATAAGGAGATATCATTAAATATACTATAACGCCAGTAACGGCTACATATAACCAAATAGGAAAGGTTTTTTTTGCTATTTTTTTATGTTCGGTGAAAAGCCCAAGTTTTGCCTTCATATAGGTAATCAACACCAAAGGAATTACAATTACAGACAAAACAATGTGCGTAATTAAAATAAAATAATAAACATACTTTATAAATCCTTCACCCCCAAAAGATGTCGAATCTGAAGTCATATGGTATGCTATGTACATTAGTAAAAACAATAAAGAACAAGCTATTGCTGCAGTATTTAATTGCTCATGTAATTTTTTATTTCCTTTTTTTATAGCGATAACTGCCGCTATTAATAACACTGCAGTTAGCCCATTTATAGACGCATAGATTGGCGGAAGAAATTTTAACGGAGCAACATCAAACCCCAAACTTCTTAGATTAACACCAAATAAAGCCGCTACAGCTAATGGAATTATTACAGACAATGCTGTAATGATTTTTTTATACTTTTTTTCTTGTGCTAGATTATTCATTCAATAATATTTTAATATCTTCTTTTATTTCTTTTATTTGATCTGGAAAGCCATTATCTTCTAGAGCATTGTAATAAATAATTATGTTTCCGTTTTCATCTTTTCTAGAACGAATAAATCCGTTTTTATCCACCAAAGCAAAATAACCAGAGTGTTCAAAACCACCATGTTCATCCTCACCCTTCCCTGCATATAGTTGAAACCCTTGTTTTGCTAATGCATATACCATATCATCAGATTTACCTGTAAGTAAATGCCAATTTCTGTGTGTTATTCTATTTACCTGTGCATACTCCTTTAAAATTTCTGGTGTATCTATTTCTGGTGTAATAGAGATTGAAGCAATTCCGAAATTTGGATTTCCAAAAAAGGCATCCTGAATGGTACCCATTTTTTGATTCATTATTGGACAAATACTAGGACATGTTGAAAAGAAAAACTCTACTACATATACCTTACCCTCATAACTTTTATTTGTAATTGTTTTCCCTTCTTGATTTATGAATTCAAACTCAGGCACCTTTCTTTTCTGAGGATTTGCTTCATTCGTTTTTAAATATTCTAACGTGGTATCTGCTTTAAACCTATCTACTACTTTTGGCACAGTGTAAATACCAAATAATAAAATAATAAATGCAATACCTATATATGAATACTTTTTTTTCATAAGCCTACTTCTTTTCGATCTGCTTTATTTTTATTTTTAAATGCAGCATAATATTCGTAATAGAGCACGTTTATATCATCTTTCATTATTTTCTTTAATTCTGCAACAGAATTCATATCATACCCAACTAGTTTCCTTTCTTTCTTTTCTTCATCGTCTGTGCGCTCTCTTAAATATCCATTTTTATCCACTATAAAAGCATCAGAAGTATAAAAATTATCTAAAGAAGTATTCGTTTTAAAGCTGTTAAAAAATGTATTTATGTTTTCTCTAGAACTGGCTGTAAACTTCCACTTTGTCATATCTGTAAAAGCACCAAGTTCTTTTTTAAAGCTTAAAACTTCTTTATCGGTGCCTTTGGGATAAATCGCTATAATTTGAAAATCATTATGTTCAATGAATTTCTTATAAATATTTTGATTTAAATTAAATATACCTCCTCTATTATTAGCAATATCATCTCCTAAAAAACAAATTAAAGAAACTTTATTTTTTAATGTTTTTGTTGAATCGACTATTGAAATATCTAAAGTATTCTCGCCATAAATTGGTAGTTTAGCAGCGTTGTTTATTCCTGTTGACAGTAATAAAAAACACATCAGTGGAAAAATAAATAGTAAAAATAAAACGATTCTTTTTTTAGTGAAAAATTTCATAATTCTCTTTTAGTATGTACCTTTTATGTATAAAAAAAGGTGGTTAAAACCACCTTTTAAAATTTTATATTACCATTTTACAAGTGGTGATAATGTATCGAATATGTAGCCTCCTTCAAATAAAAACAGTGTGACGAGATATGAGATTAAAAAGACGGCAGACCACACAATAGAGCGTCTAAGCCATTTTTTTTCTCCTTCTAAGTGCATGAAAACCCATGCAATTCCGTATGCTTTTGCTAGTGTTAAAATGATGAAAATCCAATTTAACCAACTTGTACCCATGCCTTGTAAATGTAAGGCTGCAGGTTTAATAATACCTAAGTATACTTCTACTATTGTTATAAAAGAAAGAATACCAAAAACTATCCATATTCTTTTTGTGTTCGATTCGTGTGCGTGTGCCATTTCTTCTATTTATTTTTTTGTTATACTAAGTAGAAAAAGGTAAATACAAATACCCAAACTAAATCTACAAAGTGCCAGTATAAACCAACTTTTTCTACCATTTCATAATGTCCTCTTTTCTCATAAGTTCCTAGGATTACATTAAAGAAAATAATAATATTAATTGCAATTCCAGACACTACGTGAAAACCATGAAAACCAGTAATAAAGAAAAAGGCATCTGCAAAAATTGTGTTACCATATTCGTTTTCGTCTAAATTAGCGCCTTCTACAACTCTATCTGTTCTTGCTAGCATTACAGAACCTGCTTCTCTAGAAAGAATTGTTTTTTGTTTCTTGTCTAAATCTATTAATTCTGTTCTTACTTGAATTTCAGGATTTGCATTATATGCTTGAATTACTTGTGCTACAGAATAATTAGCAATTGTGCCCTCCTCTTCAAACCACAATCCGTTTTTCTTAGTATGCTGAACTCTACCGTCTGTTCTATTACCGATTACAAAATCTGCCAAAGCAATTTGTTTGCCATCTTTCACAAACTGCAGCAACTTACCTTCCGTTGTTTTTACAGCCCCATAAGACCCTTTTATAAAAGTATTCCATTCCCAAGCTTGTGAGCCTACAAAAATAATACCTCCAATAATCGTAGCAAACATATACCAAGCTACTTTATTTTTTTTCATTTGATGACCAGCGTCTACTGCTAACACCATTGTTACAGAAGAAAAAATCAAGATAAACGTCATAATTGCAACGTAAATCATTGGAAAATCTCCGTGCACAAAAGGTACGTGCGTAAAAACCTCATCTGCAATTGGCCAAGTGTCTATAAACTTAAAACGTGTTAACCCATAAGCAGCTAAAAAACCAGAAAAAGTTAATGCATCTGATAGGATAAAATACCACATCATCATTTTACCATAACTAGCGCCAAATGGTTTCCCACCTCCGCCATTCCAGATATCTTTTTTGTCAGTTGGTACAGCAATATTTGCTTCCATAAATGTATTCTATTGATTGAATGTTAAAAATAGTTTTGCAAAATTAATCATTTTTCATCACCTAATAAAATAGAAAAAGAAAAATAGATAAATCCATAGTATATCTACAAAATGCCAGAAGATTGCACCGAGTTCAAACCCCAGCAAATCATTTGGTTTGTACTTATATTTAAAATGATTATAAATAACAACAAAAAGCACAATTACACCAGCCAATAGGTGTAAAACATGCATTAATGTGATGCCAATTATAAACGATGTAGATACTGTACTTCCTGGTCCAGTAAAATACAAACCTAAGCCTTTAAGTTCGTTAAAGCCTTCGTATTGTTGCCAGATAAAACCAATTCCTAGAAATAAAGTGACCACTAGTAATATAAGTGACATCTGTCTTTTTTCTTGCTTCAAAAATCTTTGAGACAAGATTATTGTAATACTGCTCGCAACAATTAAAAAAGTACTAATATAGAAAGCATCAGGCAAATCAAAAGTTACCCAATCATCTCTTTCCATACTAATTACGTATGCACTTGTTAAACCTGCAAAAAACATCACCATACTTATCATAGAAACCCACAACATTGGTTTTCCAGATTTTCTTCTGTTAGCAGTTTTTTCTTGTTCTAATGTTTGTTCTACCATCTTCCTTTTTTAATGTAAAAATTTATCTACTACGTAAATTATCTGCACTACCGTAATGTATAAGACACTCGATAACATTAATTTTCTCGCATCTATATTTTCTTGACTTTTATACAGTTTAACACCATAATAGAGCATTACAATACCCAATAGCGCAATAATTACTGCGGTTATTGGATAAATATAAAACGCCCCAGACACTTTTAAAACTGGCGCTATAGAGACTAAAATCATTATTCCTGTATAAAAAATAATTTGCTTTATTGCCCCTCTATCTTTAGCTCCCATAGGTAACATATTGAAGCCCGCTTTTTTATACTCCTCAAACTGCAACCAACCAATTGCCCAAAAGTGGGGAAATTGCCAGAAAAACTGAATCATAAATAAGAACCCTGCCTCAATACCAAAGTTATTAGTTGCGGCAACCCAACCAAGCATAAAAGGAATTGCTCCTGGAATTGCACCTATAAATACAGTTAAGGGTGTTACTGCTTTTAAAGGGGTGTAAACACAAGTATATAGGAATATTGAAATTGCCCCAAATAATGCCGACTTAGGATTGATGCTATATAAAATTGAAATTCCTAAAATGGTGAATACTATTGCAATCGTTAATGCAACGTTTACAGACATTCTACCTGTTGGCAAAGGTCTGTTCTGCGTACGTTTCATAATAGCATCTGTATCTTTTTCTATAATTTGATTAAATGCGTTAGACGCACCAACCATGAAAAAACCACCAATAGCTAAAAGAGATAATATAAAATAATCTACAATTTCTACCGCTAATAAATAACCAGCCACAGAAGAAAACACAACACTTAAAGACAAGCCAACTTTAGTAAGTTGCTTAAAGTCTGAAATAATAGTTTTCATAGATGTTTTATTGTCTGAAATAACGGCTGTATTCATATCACCAGAATTAGCTTGCAAAGATATTTGATAAATATGAATTTACCATGGTTTTTAAAGCTTTTGATATTAAATAAAAAAAAAAACCACTCAATAAATTGAGTGGGAAAATTGCTATGAAAAAGAAAAAGTGTAATTCTTCAAAAGAATTACACGTCAAATATAATACATATCTTTTAAAAAAAAAATTATAATCGCGTTACAGTATTATTTTCTAGCAAATATTTTTGGTTACTTTCTAAACAAGTTGCAAAACCTTTTTCATCAAATTCTAATCGATGGCCATATTCACTAACCCAACCTATTTGCTTCGAAGGGTTTCCAACAACCAAAGCAAAAGGTAAAATCTCTTTAGTAACTACTGCACCAGCACCAATAAAAGCATATTTACCAATATTGTTACCACAGATAATAGTGGCATTAGCGCCAATAGTAGCTCCTTTTTTTACAATAGTTTTTTGGTATTCATTTTGTCTTTTAATGGCACTCCTAGGGTTTATCACATTTGTAAAAACCATAGAGGGACCCAAAAAAACATCATCTTCACAAATAACCCCACTGTAAATTGAAACATTATTTTGAACTTTTACATTTTGTCCAAGAATAACTTTTGGAGAAATCACTACGTTTTGTCCAATATTACAACCTTCACCGATAACACAATGGGACATAATATGACTAAAGTGCCAAATTTTAGTATCTTTCCCAATAGTACAATCAGTATCTATAACAGCTGTTTCGTGTGCAAAAAAATCTTTCAAAATTAGTAGCTTTGGTTTGAGTGTTGTTCTTTATTTATTATTTCTTTTGATGAAGATGTTCCAATTCTATCTACTCCTAAAGAAATCATTTTCAAAGCTGTTTCGTAATCTCTTACACCACCTGCAGCTTTAATCTTTAATGGTTTTGCATTTTTAGAAATTAACATTATATTTTTAAAAGTAGCGCCATTTGGAATCTCCCTTTCTGTTTTAAAAAATCCTGTAGACGATTTTACAAACACATTTTTTGCGTTTTCTTCTCCAAAATTTTCTAAAACAATTTGTTTCACAAGGTGTGAAATTACAATTATTTCTTCATTTGATAAAGCTGCAGCTTCTATAATAAATTTTGCAATTTTTTGATTGCTAAGACAAAGTGCTATGCAACGAGTTACTTCTTCTGTTACCAAAACTATATTTCCTTTTTTAAAAGCATTATAATTAACAACAAAATCCAACTCATCTGCGCCTAATTTAATTGCATTTTCAGCTTCTTGTATTTTTTGTTTTAGGGATGCATTCCCGTAAGGGAAGTCAATTACAGTTCCAATTAAAACCTTAGATCCTAAAATGTTTACTATTTTTTTTACAGTTGTTATGTAATTGGAGCGGATCATAACTAACTTATAACCATAGCTAATTGCCTCCTTTGTAAGTGCTACTACCTTCTCCAAATTTTCTTTTTCAGTAATACCGGCTTGTATTGCTGTTTTTAAATATGTAGCGTCCAAATAATGACTTATTTTCATGTTACAAAAATAACAAAATCTAAATAGCAGCTATAAAAAAACCCAACCAATTGGTTGGGTTTTTCTTTTTACTCTTCACTAAAAGCTGTTGGTAACGTGAACCTGACTCTTACAAATCTATTTTTTTGCTGTCCTGAGGTAAACTGCAGAAATTTCTTAATAAGTCTTTCGGTTTCTTATTTTTCTGTTTTTTCAATAGGTGCATCAAAAATAAAAGTAGATACTTTAAGTATTTCTATTTTTGGAACAACCTTCAACTCTCTTTTAAAGATAATTTGTATACTAGACTCCAGAAATATTCTGTCGAGTTCAGAAATAAAAGTGCGCTCAGCTAAGGTTTTCTCTTCTGTTTTATGTTCTAAAGAAATAAAAATTTATTCTAAATGTTTCGTTGCTACTTTCTCTAATTCATCATACCAATTTTGGCCAAACTTGCGCACCAAAGCTTGTTTTACAAACTTGTATACGGGCACCTGAAGTTCTTTACCTAAAGTACAAGCATCATCACAAATCTCCCACTTATGGTAATTTACAGCAGAAAACTCGCTGTAATCTTTTACTCTTATTGGGTATAAATGGCAAGAAACTGGCTTTTTCCAATCTATTGCTCCAGAATTATATGCTTCTTCAATACCACACAAGGTTTTATTCTTTTCATCGAAAATCACATAAGCACAATCTGCATTATTAATTAAAGGAGTTTCGATTTCTCCCCATTCATTTTTAATCCAAACACCTTCTTTCTCGATAACAGCAATTCCTTCTTTTCTTAAAAAAGGCTTTATCTTCGGATAAATATCTTCTAAAATTTTAGCCTCTTCTTCCTCTAAAGGGGCACCAGCATCGCCGTCTACACAACAAGCACCGCCGCAAGCAGAAAGATTACACACGAAATCTTTTTCTATAATATCTTCTGACACTATTGTTTTTCCTAGTTGAAACATGTCACAAAAATAAGACAATTATTTACTTTAAATTTACACTTTGCTAAACTTCGTTAACTAATTTTGTAAAACTAAAAAAAGAGATCATGAAATTCAATTTTAAAGAAATACTAACGGCTTTTATGGTTCTATTTGCTGTTATAGATATTATAGGAAACATCCCTATTATTATAGATTTACGTAAAAAAGTAGGTCATATTCAGTCTGAAAAAGCATCTTTAATTGCAGGTGCTATTATGATTGTATTTCTATTTTTAGGGCAAAGTTTATTAGGCTTAATAGGTATCGATGTAAATTCTTTTGCAGTTGCGGGAGCTTTCATCTTATTTTTTATTGCTTTAGAAATGATTTTAGGAATTACACTGTATAAAGATGATGAAAATGCAGCTACAATTACAGCTACTGTATTCCCTTTAGCTTTTCCATTAATTGCAGGTCCAGGTAGTTTAACAACCTTACTTTCATTACGTTCAGAGTTTCATCTAGAAAATATAATTGTGGCCGTTTTATTAAACGTGGCTTTAATTTATGTTGTTTTAAAAACATCTTCTAAAATTGAAAAAATTATTGGTCCAAATGGAATTTTAATCATTAGAAAAATCTTTGGTGTTATATTATTAGCTATCTCTGTTAAATTATTTGCAACCAATATAAAAGAACTGTTTTAAGATGAATTTTCATGTATTAATTATTGGTGGTGGTGTTGCGGGTCTTCAATGTGCTTTAATTTTAGGTTCTGCAGAAAAAAAACCTTTTGCCATTGGTAAAAAAATTGGTATTATAATGCACCAGAAGGCATCTCATTTACAAAATGCGTTGTTTAATAATGCCCTAGGGTTAACGCCTAAAACATTAGGGAAAGATATTTTAGTTGAGGGGAGACAACAGTTATCAAACTTATACCCTGCTGTTTCCCAAATAGAAAATGAAAAAGTAATTTCTGTTACTGATTTTAATGATGGTTATAAAATTATTACAAATAAAGACACTTACACGTCTAGGGCTGTAATTATTGCCTTAAACTACGCTAAACCTTTTACAATAATTGGTTTAGATGATTATATTGAACCGCACAAAAAAGCCAATCCAGAAAAAGATAGAATTCAACTTAGAAATAGTGATGGATTTATAAGAAAAGGCCTGTATTGTTGCGGCACCATTGCGGGCTGTAGAAGTCAATTTGCAATTGCCGCAGGAAGTGGCGCTGCTGTTGCAACAGACATATTAACCCTTTGGGATGGTGGTAACCATATTAAAATTCACGACAAATTATAACTAAAAAATCCAGCTATACAGCTGGATTTTTTTATTTTGAAAGGAAAAATAATTACTCTACCGTAACAGATTTCGCTAGGTTTCTAGGTTGATCTACATTCTTATTTAACATTACTGCTATATGATAAGAAAGTAACTGAAAAGGTATTGTAGTTAGCAAAGGCGCCAAGGCTTCCTCCGTTTCTGGAATTTCAATTACATGATCCGCAATTTCTTTTACCTGAGTATCTCCTTCGGTAACAATTGCAATAATTTTACCTGATCTAGATTTAATTTCTTGAATATTACTTACTACTTTTTCGTAGTGTCCTTTATTTGTTGCAATCACAAAAATTGGCATATTTTCATCAATCAAAGCAATTGGCCCATGTTTCATTTCTGCTGCAGGATAACCTTCTGCATGAATGTATGAAATCTCTTTTAACTTTAAAGCACCTTCTAAAGCTACAGGGAAATTAAAACCTCTACCTAAATACAAACAATTTTTAGCATCTTTATAAACTGCTGCAATCTCTTTTACCTTATCCTCTATCTTTAATAAAGTTTCAATTTTCTTAGGTATTAGCTGCATTTCTTGCATAAACGCCATAAGATTTGGCTTAGAAATCTTTCCTTTTTTAGAAGCTAGTTTTAATGCAATTAAAGTTAATACTGTAATTTGTGTTGTAAATGCTTTCGTAGAAGCAACTCCAATTTCTGGCCCTGCGTGTGTATAAGCACCTGCATGTGTCTCTCTAGCGATAGAAGAACCAACTACATTACAAATACCAAAAACAAATGCTCCTTTAGATTTTGCTAATTTTATTGCTGCTAATGTATCTGCCGTTTCACCAGATTGTGAAATTGCAATGACTACATCTCTTGAGGTAATTACAGGATTTCTATATCTAAATTCTGATGCATACTCTACTTCAACCGGTATGCGTGCTTTATCTTCAATAAGGTATTCTCCTACTAAACCAGCATGCCAAGAAGTACCACAAGCAATAATAATAATTCTATCTGCATTTAAAAACTTATTAATATGATCATCTATACCGGACATTCTTATAATACCTTGATCGGCAAGCATTCTTCCACGGTAGGTATCTATGATTGCTTTAGGTTGCTCATGTATTTCTTTAAGCATAAAATTATCATAACCTCCTTTTTCTATTTGATCTAAACTTAATTTAAGTTTTTGAACGTTCGCATCAACACGAATATCATCTTTAATTTTACGAACCTTTATCTCTCTTCCTACCTTAATAATTGCTAACTCCTCATCTTCTAAATAAATAGCATTTTTTGTGTATTCTATAAAAGGGGATGCATCAGAAGCTATAAAAAACTCAGAATTTTCTTTACCAATTCCAATTGCAATTGGGCTTCCTAAACGTGCAACAATTATCTCGTCTGGCTTTGTTTGATCAAAAACAGCAATCGCATACGCACCAATAACATTATTTAAAGCCATTTGTACCGCTTTACCTAACATACATTGTTCGTTTTTCTTAACCTCTTCTATTAAATTAATTAAAACTTCAGTATCTGTATCACTTTTAAAAACATATCCTCTAGATATTAACTCTTTTCTAAGCGCATCATAATTTTCTATAATTCCGTTATGAACTATTACTAAATTACCTGATTGTGAAGTATGTGGGTGAGAATTAATATCATTGGGAACCCCATGAGTTGCCCAACGCGTATGACCAATTCCTATTTGGCCAACTTTTCTTTCTTTTTCGTTTTCTGTAATAGCCTCAAGGTCAGAAACCTTTCCCTTTGTTTTTGATAGTAAAACATTTTTACCGTCAAACATCATAATACCAGAGCTATCATAACCTCTGTATTCTAATCTTTTTAAGCCGCTCATTACTATAGGATACGCATCTCTGTATCCTATATAACCTGTTATTCCACACATAGCAATTGTTTCTTATTGGTTATTAATTATTCTTTTCGGTATACGATATCTTTAACTGTGCTCTTCTTACACCGTTTAAATTTTCATCTCCATTTAAAATTGAAATAGATTTAGGATTCCAATTATAGTTTTTGAAAATTGTATCCGTAATTTGAGTATCTGAAGTATTATAAACCTTTAATCTTAAAGGTGGATTGTAATCTGTTTCTCCACTTAAAATGTCTGACAAATAATCTGTAATTCTAAAAGTATAGTGGTCTTTCTTGTCTTCTTCTTTTTCTAAAAACCCACCAAAACTTGCAAGACCCTCCGTAAAAATATCTTTTATATGACTAGAAATAGGGTTTGAATTTAAATCTTCTCCTCTTTTATATAGATATAATTGATTCGCAGTATTTGTTGTGTCAGAATCTTGATTGATATAAAAGGTTAATGCAGCATCATTAATTAACCAATTTTTATCTCTTAAGTCTGTTAATTGCGTACCTTTTAAAATTTCTATTTTTGCTTCAGAACCGGCAGCTCCCTGCAACTTCACTTCATTATTAACGGGATACATCTTATTATTAGATTTATACTTACCATTTATAATACCTCCTAATTGAAACGTATGTGTATTTGTTATTACGGTATCAATTTCCGTACTATTACTCTTGAAAAAAGTATTTGTATAATACACTTCAATTAAAGAGCTTGTAGTGGCTACACCGGTGCTATTTAAGCTAAAAGAGATTAAAGCTCCTCCTCTTTCTCCAGATGCATGCGTTTTTTCTTTTGCATCGATCACAATACCTCTAAAGTAATTATTAAAATTACTTTGAGACTCAAAGTTAGGAGTCTCATAATTGTCTAAAAACACTTCTTTTACAAAACTTTTCTTTAAAGGTATAATTGCCATTGGTAAAGGAGCCCCGCCACCAGCATTTGCTGAATATCTTATAGTATCTGTTTTATATAAATCGCCTAAACTATTTCTTCTTTTAATGATTACTAAGGTATCATTTTCAGTAGGCGCAAAATCCATGTTTTCTACTGCTGTTAAAGGGTTCGAATTTATTTCATATTCTCTATCTGACAAAAACTCGTTTATTTTTGTAGGATCAGCAGGATTTAAAGTGTTTAAATAAGTTTCTAACTCATAAATATTCAATGTAAATGGCAAATCTGAATTTCCCGTTAAAGAATCTAATTCATAAATTGGTCTGCTATCATTAGATATTAAAGTTGCATGATACGGTAACCTTAAAAATGCAGTATCTATGATTGTTTCATATAATAATCCATCAGGGTTGTCATATGAGGCTAACTTTAAAGCTGAATTGATGTTTATTTGAGAGACTATAGATGCTTCAATATTTTCATATTCGCCATTTATATAAGTTCCTAAAAGATACTGTCCTTGAAGACCAAAAAACGGAGCCCCGACCAACTCTAAACCGTCTCCTCTAATGTTTTCTATACCTGCATTGGAAACCAACACCTCTAGAATTGTATCATTTGTAGAGAATTTTGTATTACTTACAACACCACTACGTATATCTGTAAAATCTTCTTCGCAAGAAATAATACCTGCAAACACCAAAAACAAAACACCAAAGTAGATGCCTTTTCTATAAATATTTTTCACACTAAAATCAATTAATTAACTGAAACTAAATCAGTATAAAAATTTAAATAACTCTCTTTAAAGTTCTCTTCTTGAAATCCTAAGACGGGAATCTTTTTTTCTTCGATAAAAGAAGATAATTCCTCGGAAATATCTTCACTACCATGAATAATCGCATCTGAGTTTTCAATGGCACTTTTTAATATATTAGTATGGTTTGGTTTCTTTATTGTTGCAATTTTATCATTACCCTTCAAATCAAAAGTTACTTTATCTGCAAGTCCTTCGCTTAAAGTTCCTTCAAAAGGATTGTTATAAACAGAAGTAATAATCTTACTTTCAGTAAACAATGGTTCTTCGTTATAAAACTCTCTTAAATAAAGAGGTAATAAAGATGCCATCCAACCATGAACATGAATAATATCTGGTGCCCAATTCAATTTTTTTACCGTTTCTACAACACCTTTTGCAAAGAAAATTGCACGCTCATCATTATCATCAAACAATTGATCGTCTTCATCTGTGAAAACAGCTTTTCTCTTAAAATATTCTTCATTGTCTATGAAATAAACTTGCATTCTTTCTTTTGGGATAGAAGCGACCTTTATTATCAATGGCATATCCATGTCGTTTACAACTAAATTCATCCCAGAAAGACGAATAACTTCATGTAATTGATGTCTTCTTTCATTAATAACACCATACCTTGGCATAAAAATTCTGGTCTGTACTCCTTTAGAATGCGCGTTTTTAGCAGCATTAAAAGCAGTTAACGATAATTCTGTTTCTGGTAAGTAGGGTACTACTTCAGACGAAACAAATAATATTCTCTTGTCCTTCATTGAATCAAACTCTTTTTATGAGAGTGGCAAAAATACAAATTATTATGCTAATATCGTGTTAAAATGGTAAGTTTGCACACTTTATCACCAATACTAGAATGAAAATTTTCAACAATAAAAAAGACCTAAAAGACTGTCTTTTAGACTATAAAACAAACAAAAAAACCATTGGTTTTGTGCCAACTATGGGTGCATTGCACGAGGGTCATTTGTCTTTAATTGAAAATGCAAAGCTAAAAAACGATATTGTTATCGTAAGTATTTTTGTAAATCCTACACAATTTGACAAAGTAGAAGATTTAAAGCAATACCCAAAAACAATAGAAAACGACATCAAATTACTAAGGTCTGTGTCTTGTGATATCTTATTTTCACCTTCTGTAAAAGAAATTTATTCAGAAAATATTACTTCAGAAAAATTTAATTTTAATGGTTTAGAACATCAGATGGAAGGAGCGTTTAGAAAAGGACATTTTGATGGTGTTGCCACTATTGTAAAAACCTTATTTGAAATTATTGAGCCCAACAAAGCTTATTTCGGACAAAAAGATTTTCAACAATTACAAATCATAAAGAAAATGGTGGACAAACATCACCTAAATGTAAAAGTTAAAGGATGTCCAATCTATAGAGAAGAAAGTGGTTTGGCTATGAGCTCTAGAAACGCAAGATTATCTAAGGAACAGAAAGAAGCTGGACCTTTTATTTATAGAACGCTGAATAAAATTCAACAGAAATTTGACACCGAAGATATTACAAAAATTAATGAGTGGTTAGAAAATGAATTTAAAAAACAACCTTTATTAAAGTTAGAATATTTTACAATTGCTGATGAAAAAACCTTAAAAACTGCAAAAAACAAAGATACTAACAAGACGTATAGAGCTTTTATTGCTGTTTTTGCAGGAGACATTAGATTGATAGATAACATTGGTTTAAAAAATTAAAAAATGTTATTTTTGTATATTATTAGCACAAGCTGTTAATAATAATAATAGATTAGGGTGTTTAAAAATGCGCAATTTCTTGTATTAAAAAAAATAGATAATTACACTAGATTGAACTGCTGCTAGCAAAGTTGCAATAGGCGGTATTTTAATTATCTACAATTTATAGAATTAGAAAAAGGAATAAATTAAAAAGCTCGATAGTCTTGCTAAAATAAAAGATAATACACTCATATAATTTGGATATTAAAAAGGTTTTAAAAATTATTTTACCGCTTGCATTAGGTAGTTTTCTCGTTTGGTATTCTTTGTCTGAAACAAAATTAGAAACCTTAGGAAACTATTTCAAAGAAGCAAACTATAGCTTTATTTTTCTGGGACTTTTCTTTGGAATTTTAAGTCACTTATCTAGAGCCTACAGATGGAAGTTTATGCTAGAGCCCTTGGGTTTTAAACCAAAATTTACAAACAGTATTTTAGCAGTTTTAGTGGGGTATTTAGTAAACCTAGCGATCCCAAGAGCAGGAGAGATTTCAAGAGCTACGGTAATGACCAATTATGAGAAAATTCCTTTTGAAAAAGCATTTGGAACTATTGTAGCAGAGCGTATTGCAGATTTAATAATGATGCTTTCTATTGTTGCAATTACATTATTTGTTCAGTATGATTTTATTTATGACTTGCTTACCAAAAACTTCAATCCATTAAAAATTAGCATTGGTTTCGCTATTTTAATTGTAGGATTTTACATTTTTACCTCTTTTGTGAAAAAAGCCACATCTGGTTTTCTATTAAAAATTAAAACTTTTGTTTCTGGTTTAATTGAAGGTGTAACCAGCATTTTTAAAATGAAAAACAAATGGGCATTTATTTTTCACACAGTATTTATTTGGGCAATGTACGTTGCTATGTTTTGGGCAACAATACCTGCAATTGAAGGGCTAAATGTTCCTTTTGGAGGCATTCTAATCGGTTTTATCGCTGGCGGATTTTCAATTGCGGCAACAAATGGTGGCATTGGTTTGTACCCAATTGCTGTTGCTAGTGCCTTAGCATTATTTGATATTCCTGCAGAAACTGCAACCGCTTTTGGTTGGATTATGTGGACTGCACAAACCGCAATGATTGTTATCTTTGGTGGTTTGGCCTTTTTACTGCTACCAATTTATAATAAGAATACATAAATTTTTAGCGTAAATTCGTATTTTAAAAATTAGAAATGAGCAAAACAAAAACAACTTTTTTCTGTCAGAATTGTGGAACCCAACACGCAAAATGGGTGGGACAATGTGGAGCTTGTAAAGAGTGGAACACTATTGTTGAAGAAATAATTCAAAAAGAAGAAAAACGTGTTTGGAAACAATCTACAACTGCAAAACAAACGGTAAACAAGCCCTTAAAAATTGCTGATATTCAGTTAAACCCAGAAGAAAGGGTAGTTACTAATAACAATGAATTAGACACGGTTTTAGGTGGAGGACTGGTAAAAGGCTCTGTAACACTTTTAGGAGGAGAACCTGGTATTGGTAAATCGACTTTATTATTGCAAGTGGCATTAAATATTAGCCAAAAAGTATTGTATGTTTCGGGGGAAGAGAGTCAGTCTCAAATAAAAATGAGAGCAGATAGATTAGAAGCAAAGAACTCTAACTGTTTAATTCTTACAGAAACAAATACACAACAAATTTTTAAGAACATAGAAGAAACAGACCCAGAGGTTTTGGTAATAGATTCTATACAAACACTGCATACAAATAACATAGAAGCCTCTCCAGGAAGTATATCTCAAATTAGAGAAACTGCTGCAGAATTGATAAAATTTGCCAAAGAAACGGCTACCCCGGTTTTATTAATTGGCCATATAAACAAAGATGGAAACATTGCCGGACCAAAAATTTTAGAACACATGGTAGATGTTGTTTTGCAGTTTGAAGGTGATAGAAATCATGCCTATAGAATTTTACGTTCTCAAAAAAATAGGTTTGGTTCTACTTCTGAATTAGGAATTTATGAAATGCTTTCAACCGGATTAAGAGAAATTTCAAATCCGTCTGAAATACTAATTTCTAAAAAAGATAATGATTTAAGCGGAACTGCAATTGCATCTACATTAGAGGGTATTAGGCCTCTAATGATAGAAATACAAGCATTGGTATCTACTGCCGTTTACGGGACACCTCAGCGCTCTACAACCGGTTATAATTTAAAACGCCTAAACATGATTTTAGCGGTTCTAGAAAAACGTGCAGGTTTTAAGTTAGGCGCTAAAGATGTGTTTTTAAATATTACTGGAGGTATTAATGTAGACGATCCCGCAATAGATTTAGCAGTTGTAGCAGCTATTTTATCATCTAATCAAGATATTGCTATTAATCCAAATGTGTGTTTTGCTGCCGAAGTAGGTTTGGCGGGAGAAATTAGACCCGTTTCTAAAATAGATCAACGAATTTTAGAAGCAGAAAAACTAGGTTATAAAACTTTAGTAGCCTCAAAGTATAACAAAATTACCTCTAAAAACCACGAAATAAAATTAGTTTTAGTTGGTAAAATTGAAGAAGCTTTTGCCACCTTGTTTGCTTAATAATTAGCAAAAATTATTGACTTAAAAAAAACCGAACGTTTCTGTTCGGTTTTTTTAGTTTATACATTACACTTCGACAGGCGTAGTGGTCAACTTTTAAAAAATTTTATTTCTTATTCACAACTTTAATATACTTGTCTAAAGCCATTGTCATAGAAGGTGTTTCCGGAGAAGGTGCTTCTATATCGCAATTTAAACCAGCCTCAGTTACTGCCGTTACGGTAGAGTTGCCAAAAGCAGCGATTCTTGTGCCGTTTTGTTTAAAATCTGGAAAGTTTTGAAATAAAGATTCTATTCCCGAAGGACTAAAGAATACTAAAACATCATAAACAACATTCTCTAAATCAGACAAATCACTTACTACTGTTCTGTATAAGTCTATACGCGTCCATTGAACACCTAACTTATCTAATTCTTCAGGAACTAAAGGCTTTAATTTATCAGAAGAAGGCAATAAGAAATTCTCTGTTTTATGCTTTTTAATTAGCTTTGTTAAATCAAGAAAAGTTCTGCTACCTACATAAATTTTTCGTTTTCTGTAAACCACATATTTCTGTAAATAATAAGCAACAGCCTCTGATTGACAAAAATACTTCATGTCATCAGGCACTTTAAAGCGCATTTCTTCAGCAATTTTAAAGAAGTAATCTACTGCATTTCTACTAGTTAAAATAATAGCGGTAAAGTCTTTAAAATCAATTTTATTATTTCTAATTTCTTTTACAGAAATACCTTCAACATGAATAAAGGATCTAAAATCTATCTTTACTTTTTGTTTATCAGACAAATCAAAATATGGAGAAGTTTCTGTTTTTGGAGGGGGTTGCGATACTAAAATAGTTTTCACTTTCATACGCTTTCATTTTCGTTTTTTAGTTTAAAGTAACAGTTTAAACATTATTAATAGGGGTGCTATTTCGAAGGCGCAAAGGTACAATATAAAATAAAACAACTTGCCAAAAACAAGGTTTTTATTATTAACTACTTGAAAAACAAACTTTAAGAAAAATAAGCCTAAAGTAGCTGCAATAAAAAATGAAAAATTTAATGGCCCAAAACGAAATAACACTAAGAAAATTATTAGAAAAAAACTGATTGAATACAGGTATCCAAATTTAGAAACAACATAAAATCGAACCTCTTTTTTTATAAAAAAAAGCCTAATTACCCCTATTTCAAGTAAGCTTTTTATTGTAAAATAGCTCCAAATAATTCCTAAAATTAAAAAGAAAGACGATACGCTAAAAGAAGTGTTTTTATCTGTCTCTGCAACCAATAAGCTAGTAACAAGGGCTAAAACGACAGATGAAAAGATAAATAACAAACTATAAAAAGAGCTAAAAAAAGAAGTGTTTTCTTCTACTTCATCTTGGATAAAGCCTTTATTGAATAAAGCAAAAACATATCCTTTTAATTTGTCTCCATCTATTATTTTTAAAACAGCAATAATAGCAAATAGAAATACCAAAATAATGGAAATCCAATTTGTATTAATAACTATTTTTTCTAGTGCTTGCACTTTTTCTTCTTTGATAAGGTTAACACAAAATTAGTAATTAAAAAATGTATATTTGTATTCTTAGCTTACGAAATTTTATTTATGTCAGACACATTAGTTATCGTCCCCACTTATAACGAAAAAGAAAACATAGAAGCCGTTATAAGAGCGGTATTTCAAGAAGAAAAAATATTTCATATTTTAGTTGTTGATGATAATTCTCCTGACGGCACTTCATTCATTGTAGACAAATTAATAACAGAATTTCCAGAACAACTTTTTATAGAAAAAAGAGAAGGTAAAAATGGTTTAGGAACTGCTTATATCCACGGTTTTAAATGGGCTTTAGCTAAAGATTATAAATTTATTATAGAAATGGATGCAGATTTTTCTCATAATCCGAAAGATCTAATTCGCCTTTACAATGCATGCTCAAACGAAGATGCAGATGTTTCTGTGGGTTCTAGATATGTAAACAATACCGTAAACGTTGTAAATTGGGATATTAAACGATTACTACTTTCTTATTTTGCCTCAAAATATGTTCGTTTTATTACTAGGATTCCAATTTTCGACACTACCGCAGGTTTTGTGTGCTGGAAAAGAAATGTTTTAGAAACCATAAACCTAGATAAAATTAGATTTGTTGGATATGCTTTTCAAATTGAAATGAAATTTAAAGCGTGGAAACATCAATTTAAAATAAAAGAAGTTTCTGTAGTTTTTACAGATAGAGACTTGGGTGTCTCTAAAATGACCGGAAACATTGTTACAGAAGCATTGTTTGGAGTTGTAAAAATGAAATTAAAAGGAGTGCCAAAATAAATATCTAATGACCATTATTTCTATTAGAACAGCAAATTTAAACGACTTAGAAACATTATTAGAGTTTGAACAAGGTGTAATAAAGGCAGAGCGGCCTATGGATTCCTTTTTAAGGGAAGGCACGTTGTCTTATTATAATATTCCAGAATTAATTACCGCAAAAAACAGCCATTTAATAGTTGCTGTAGCAAACAAAGAATTGGTGGGTTCTGGGTATCTAAAAATAGAAGACTCTAGCCATTATCATAAAAACCCAAAACATGGTTATATTGGTTTTATATTTGTAAAACCTGCTTTTAGAGGCCAAAGAATTAGTAATTTAATTTTAGAGTCTTTAAAAAAATGGGGAGAAAAAAAAGACTTAAAAGAATTAAGGCTAGATGTATATAGTAAGAATACTGATGCACTAAAATCTTACAATCGTTTTGGTTTTACCAAAGGGTTGGTAAATATGAAAATAGATATTTAAATAGAAAAATGACGAAAGGAATTTTAATACAAAACGCAACAATAGTAAACGAGAACAAAATCTTTAAAGGTGATATTCTTATTGAAAATGAAATAATTACAAAAATTTCTTCTAAAATTAAACCCACTAAAAATATTGAAGTTATTAATGCTGAAGGGAAGTATTTAATTCCTGGGTTTATAGACGATCAAGTACATTTTAGAGAACCTGGATTAACACACAAAGCAAATATAGCAACAGAGAGCCGGGCCGCAATTGCTGGAGGTATTACCACGTTTATAGAAATGCCAAATACAGTGCCACAAGCTACAACACAAGATTTATTAGAAGACAAGTTTAAAATTGCCGCAGTAGATTCGTATGCAAACTATTCTTTTATGTTTGGTGGTACAAATGACAATTTGGAAGAGTTATTAAAAACAGACCCTAAAAAAGTAGCGGGAATCAAATTATTTTTAGGTTCTTCTACAGGAAATATGCTGGTTGATAATGAAGAAATTCTAGAAAAAATTTTCTCATCAACAAAAATGATTATTTCTGTGCACTGCGAAGACGAGGTAACTATTAGAAAAAATACGGCAATCTACAAAGAAAAGTATGGAGAGAATATTCCTCTAAAATACCACCCTCTTATTAGAAGTGAAGAAGCTTGTTACTTATCATCTTCTAAAGCAATCGAATTGGCTAAGAAAACAGGTGCAAGATTGCATATTTTTCATTTGTCAACAGAGAAAGAAACACATTTATTTAGAAATGATATTCCTCTAGAAGAAAAGCAAATTACAGCAGAAGTATGTATTCATCATTTATGGTTTAGTGATAAAGATTACGAAGAAAAAGGAACACACATCAAATGGAATCCTGCTGTTAAAACAGAAAAAGACAGATTAGGTCTTTGGAAAGCCTTGTTAGATGACAGAATAGATGTTTTAGCTACAGATCATGCACCGCATACTTTAGATGAAAAAAACAACAACTATTTAAATGCACCAAGTGGAGGACCATTAGTGCAACATGCCATTATTGCACTTTTAGAAAAAGTAAAAGAAAGAGTAATTCCTATTGAAAAAGCAGTAGAAAAAATGAGCCATAATCCTGCTAAATTATTTCAAATTGAAAAGCGCGGATTTATAAAAGAAGGTTATTTTGCAGATATTGTTTTAATTGATATGAATAAGCCACAAACAGTTTCTAAAGATAATATTTTATATAAATGTGGTTGGTCTCCTTTTGAGGGAACTACTTTTTCATCTACTATAACACATACTTTTGTGAATGGAAACTTAATATATAACAATGGTATTTTCAATGATGAAATTAAAGGGAAAAGAATTACTTTTAATAGATAAAATGAAAAAAATTAACTACATATTCCTTTTCATATTCCTTGTGTCTTGCACAAGCAATACTATTTTTGAAAAACCAAAAGACTTAATTCCTAAAGATACAATGAGTCTTTTGTTGCAAGAAATGATTATTTCTACGAGTGCTAAATTCATCAAAAACAAGAACAACCAAAAGAACATAAATTACATGCCTTTTGTTTATGAACGATTTAAAATAGATAGTACTCGTTTTGAAAGCAGTAATTACTATTACATGTCTACCATAGATTTGTATCAAGAAATTTTAGAAAAGGCCAAGGCTAGCATAAATGCGCAACAAGATGCTCTTAAGAAAGTAAAAAAACAATTAGATTCCATTAAAAAAGACTCTCTAAAATTAACTCGAAGTAAATTAAAGAAAGGAGACAGCTTAAAAATTATAAAAAACTTTGAAAAATTGGAGTTGTCAAAAAGAAGTTTAGAAGAAATGAATATAAGACAGTAACGTTTTTATTTATTAAAATTACTACAAACGTCTTTAACAACAGTTTGTATTTCTTTAAATTGAAAGTTCATTGTTTGTTTTATTTTTTCTGAAGAATATTTAGAAACTTCATGTGCACTTTTTGCAGAGTATTTACTTAATAACGGTGCTTTTTCAGAAAAAATAGTTAAAAATGATGACAAGCGCCAAAACACAGTAGTTTGCCAAGCTTTTATCTTTTTTGAAGGTCTTTTAACACCCCAGGTATCTGCTATTAAAAATAGCACTTCTTTATAGCTTTTGTTTTCTGAAACCAATATAAAACGTTCATTTTTAACATCTGAATTCATAAGTAAAATCATTGATTTTACAACATCTTTTACACCTACAAAACCAGTAATTCCTTCAGTATAGTATTTAAAGCCTTTATAAACTTTACTAAATAATTTCCCAGAACCAGATGTCCAGAATCCGCTTCCTAAAATAATTCCAGGGTTTACAATTACCACCTCTACTTCTTCTTGACTGGCACGCCAAACTTCCATTTCTGCTCCAAATTTAGTTATAGAATACCCACTATTATCTAATTCTTTATTCCATTCGCTTTCTTCTGTAATCAATTGCCCTTTTAAAGCATCTCCAACAGAAGCAATGGAACCCACAAAACAAAGTTTTTTAATTTTCGTGTCAATAGAAAGGTTTACAATAATGGCGGTGCCATGAATGTTTACCTTGCGCATTTCTTTATAATCTTTGGGATTAAAAGAAATAAAAGCTGCACAATGATACACCTTTTCAACTCCAACAAAAGCAGGAATCATAGCGGGAATATCTGTTATATCTGCCTTAAACCATTCTATTTTTGAAATTAATGAAGCATCATCCGTATAATAAGAAAAGATTTTTTTTACGGCTTCTATTCTTTCTTCAGAACGATAAATAGCTCGAATTGTCTCATTGTCTTTTATCAAATGATACAATAAATGTGCGCCAACTAAACCTGTTCCTCCTGTAACTAAAATCATACTACGAATTTAGTATATTTTGCGCGATAAAGGTATATTTGCGAACTGATAAACGGTATACAATGAAAAATTTTATTAAAGAATTGCAGTGGAGAGGAATGTTGCACGACAGCATGCCAACAACAGAAGAGCACTTATTAGAAAGCATGAGAAGTGCTTATGTTGGGTTTGATCCTACCTCAGATTCTTTACATATTGGTAATTTAGTACCAATTATGCTGTTAGCACATTTTCAAAGATGTGGCCACAAACCTATTGCTTTAGTTGGTGGTGCTACGGGTATGATTGGAGACCCTTCTGGGAAATCTGCAGAACGCAACTTGCTAGATGAAAAAACGCTTCGCTACAATCAAGAAGCTATAAAAGGCCAGTTAAGTCACTTTTTAGATTTTTCTTCTAACGAAAAAAACGCTGCAGTTTTAGTGAACAATTACGATTGGATGAAAGATTTTTCATTTTTAGAATTCATAAGAGATGTTGGAAAACATATTACTGTAAATTATATGATGGCTAAAGATTCTGTAAAAAACAGAATTAGCTCTGAATCTAAAGACGGAATGTCTTTTACAGAATTTACCTATCAGTTAGTTCAAGGATATGACTTCTTACATTTATACCAAAACAACAATGCTTCTATTCAAATGGGAGGTTCTGATCAATGGGGGAATATTACTACAGGAACAGAATTAATTAGAAGAATTGGTGGCGGAAAAGGGTATGCAATTACCTGTCCCTTAATCACAAAATCTGATGGAACTAAATTCGGGAAATCTGAAGGAGGAAACGTTTGGTTGGATGGCAAGAGAACATCACCTTATAAATTTTACCAATATTGGTTAAATGCTTCTGATGAAGATGCAGAAAAATATATTAAAATTTTTACTTTTTTAGACAAAGAAATAATTGATGCTTTAATTTTAGAGCATAAGGAAGCACCGCATGCGCGCCTATTGCAAAAGAAAATTGGAGAAGAAGTTACTTTGTTGGTTCATGGAAAGGTGGCTTATGAGAACGCTATACAAGCATCTAATATTTTATTTGGAAAATCTACAGCTTCTGATTTAAAATCTTTAGATGAACAGACGTTTTTAGACATTTTTGATGGCGTACCACAAGCTAAGGTTGCCTTTGCAGATATAGAAGAAGGCTTAGATATGATTGGTGCTTTAGCAGCTAAAACAAACTTTTTAGCTTCTAATGGAGATGCCCGAAGAGCTTTAAAAGAAAATGCAATTTCTGTAAATAAAGAAAAAGTGAAAGAAGATTTTACGATTTCTAAAGAAGATTTAATTGCTAACAAATACGTGTTATTGCAACGTGGTAAAAAAACATACTATTTACTAGTTGTAGAATAACCTTAACTTTAGATATCATAAAAAAAGAGCCGAATAAATTGAGCTCTTTTTTTTGTTTAATTTCGAAAAAGAGTCTTGAGAGTTACTTTTCTTTCTTAATTTTTATCCAGTTTTTATCGGCCTTTGCTTTTAGTTGCTCAGCACCCCCTTCTTGCCACATTTTAAAAGTATTTATACCCCAAGAATTATAAAATAAGTACAATTTACCATCCCTAATTTCAAAAGTTTCAGGGTTTATAGCAACTCTTTCTCCTTTTGTACCAAGTGCATACGCACAATAACCCCCATAAGCAGGAATATACTTATTAGGCGCACTTTTAAAAGTATCTAAATTTTTCTTAGAAGAGAATTTAAATTTCACTGCATTGTATATTGTAGTAAATTCTTTATCTCCTTTTTCTGCTCTATTACTAAAATAAGACACAACATCATAACCTTCAGCAAGGTATCCTTTCTTTAGGTTATATTCTTGTCCAAAAAAGGTAGTAGAAACAGCTATCAGTAAAATTGTTATAAAAGTTTTCATTGCCATGGTTTTTTATTTGGTCGATGAAAATTAGAATACTTACAAAACCATTAAATTACAACCTCGGATATCAGAATTATCGAAACGCCCAATAATTTCAAAAGTTTCATTTTCGTAGACCTTCCCTAAATCTTGAGTTGCAATAAAAGAACAAGAGTTATAGTTTGCTAAATCAATTACATTTATTCCTCCATTTTTTCCTGAAGCATTTATAGATAGCGCATCTTCAGTATCACGAATTAAAATTTTCATCCAAGGTGGTGTTTCAAAAACGCCATTTCCTTTAGAATATCCCTGACTTAATAATTCTGTCATTCCGTATTCCGAATGAATTTCTGTGACTCCAAATCCGTTTTGTAAAATAGTATGTAATTCTTCCCTTACCAATTCTTTTCTTCTTCCTTTCATTCCACCAGTTTCCATAATTATAGTGTTTTTAAGGTTAAATTGTTGCATTTCAATCAAATCTAACAAGGCAAAAGAAACACCAATTAATAGTATTTTTTGACCATTCCTGTTTAATTCAAGCAATTTATTGGCTAATTCTTGAATATTATCCAGATAAAACCCACTTTCTACTTTTTTAGATTTTTTAATTAAATCAGCCACCATAAAAACCAAAGAAGAACCTTGGCGTTCTAAGTAATTGGGTAATAAAGCCAATACTGTATATTCTTCTATATTGCCATAAAAATGGGCAAACCCTTTTAAATAACTTTCTTTATAAAGGTTGATGTTGGTAACCAAATGTTTACTGGTGCTGCTTCCTGTAGTTCCAGAGCTTGTAAAGGTTTCTTGAATCTCATCTAAAGAAGAAAGTACTTTTCTACTTTTAAAAAACTGAATGGGCAAAAATGGAATTTCTTCAATAGTAGAAATACTTGAAGGATGCACAAACAGCAAGTCACAAAAAGATCTGTATACTTTATTGTTCTTAAACTGATGTTTAAAAACCGCTAAAGAAAGTGCCTTAAATTCTTCTTTATTCTGTATGTTAAAAATGCTGGTTTCCATAAGAGGATACAAAAATAAGATTTAAAGCTGCAATCTTTTATTATTTTTAGACTTAATAAAATAGATGTACTATTCTTTATAAATTTTTAAGACCAATTCTCCTGCGTCATTCATAGAGGCTCTGTACATTCCTGCAGTATTAAATTCAAAAGACATATTACCGTTCTTATCTAAAGCTACAACACCGCCAGTACCACCAAGCTTTGTTAACTTATTTTGAATGACATCCTTGGTAGCCTCTTTTAATGTTTTTTCCTGATATTCCATTTGTGCAGAAATATCGTATGCTACTTGACTTCTTATAAAGTATTCTCCCCAACCTGTTGAAGAAACACCACACGTTTTATTATTTGCATAGGTCCCAGAACCAATAATTGGCGCATCACCAATTCTTCCCCAGCGCTTATTTGTCATTCCTCCCGTTGAGGTTCCTGCAGCAATATTTCCATTTTTATCTAAAGCAACACATCCAACGGTTCCAAATTTTGCATTTTTAATATCTGTATCGTAAAAAGCAGCTTTTTTATTGTTATTATCTAATTCTGTTTTTGCTCTATTTTTTATTCTTTGCAAGGATTTAAAACGTCTCTCCGTGTAAAAATAAGCCGGATCTACCATTTCTAATCCTTTTTCTTTTGCAAAAATTGAGGCTCCTTCTCCAGAAAGCATTACATGCTCTGAATCTGTCATTATTTTTACAGCCAATTCTATTGGACTTTTTACATTTTTTACACCAGCAACCGCACCAGCATTTAATGTTTCACCATCCATAAAAGAAGCATCTAATTCATTGGTCTCCTCATGTGTAAAAACAGCACCCTTACCTGCATTAAATAATGGCGATGCCTCCATAATCTGAATTGTCTTCACAACTGCCAATTGACTCGTTCCGCCGTTTTTAAGAATAGTGTAACCTGCTCTAATTGCCTCTTCTAGCTTATCTCTGTAAGCTTTTTCTTTTTTCTTTGATAAGTTTCCTCTTAAAATTGTGCCCGCTCCTCCATGAATTATAATTGCAAATTCGCTTTGCTTTTCTAGTGCGGTCTTTTTTGCAGATGCACTATTATTACAACTAAAAGAAATACATACCATTAAAATAATAAAAAGAACCTTTTTCATAACTGTTTTGTTTGAAATTAAACAAAAATTATGTTTTTTGTTTAATTTATTTATCTGTAAAATAATTCGTAAATTTGAAGCTCTAAATTAAACAACTAAAACGAAACTGCGAAATGACAGATTTTGGAATAAAAGAAACATTACAAAAATTAGGATTAAAAGAAATAAATAATGGGACTTCTACTGGTTCTAGTAACTTTTCTAGCGGAGAAATTATTGAAAGTTACTCTCCTGTTGACGGAAAATTAATTGGAAAAGTAAAAGCAACCTCCAAAGAAGACTATGAAAAAGTAATGGAAAAAGCGACTGCCGCTTTTCTATCTTTTAGAAACATGCCGGCTCCGCAAAGAGGAGAAATTATTCGTCAATTTGGAAATCGATTAAGAGATTTAAAAGAGCCTTTAGGAAAGTTAGTTTCTTATGAAATGGGTAAATCTTTACAAGAAGGGTATGGTGAAGTTCAAGAAATGATAGATATCTGTGATTTTGCCGTTGGTTTATCAAGACAATTAAACGGACAGACAATACCATCTGAACGTCCTGGACATGTAATGAGAGAGCAGTGGCATCCAATTGGAGTTGTAGGTATTATATCTGCATTTAATTTTCCAGTGGCTGTATGGGCGTGGAATACGTCTTTAGCTTGGATATGTGGTGATGTTTGTGTGTGGAAAGGATCTGAAAAAGCTCCTTTATGTTCTGTGGCTTGTCAAAATATTATTGCAGACATCTTAAAAGAAAATAATTTACCAGAAGGTATTTCTTCTATTATTAATGGAGATTATAAGGTTGGAGAAATGATGACGACTGACTCGAGAGTGCCATTGGTTTCTGCAACAGGTTCTACTAGAATGGGAAGAATTGTTGGAGCAACTGTTGCACAACGTTTCGGAAAATCTTTACTAGAATTAGGAGGAAATAATGCGATTATTATAACCCCAACTGCAGATTTAAAAGTAGTGGTTCCCGGTGCTGTATTTGGTGCTGTAGGAACTTGTGGACAGCGTTGTACTTCTACTAGAAGATTAATTATTCACGAATCTGTTTACGACAAAGTAAGAGATGCAATTGTGGGTGCTTATAAACAATTAACTATTGGAAATCCTTTAGACGAAAGAAATCATATTGGGCCGTTAATTGATCATGATTCTGTAAATACGTATTTAGCTGCTATTGAAAAAGCAAAAGATGAAGGTGGAAATGTGTTGGTTGAAGGTGGCGTTTTAAAGGGTGAAGGTTACGAAAGCGGATGCTACGTAAAGCCAGCTATTATTGAAGCAGAAAACCATTTCGAAATTGTACAACACGAAACTTTTGCACCTATTTTATATTTAATGAAATATTCTGGAGAAGTTGAAAATGCTATTAAAAAACAAAATGATGTTGCTCAAGGATTGTCTTCTGCAATTATGACTAATGAATTAAAAGAAGCTGAGAAATTCTTATCATATTCTGGCTCTGATTGTGGTATTGCAAATGTAAACATCGGAACTTCTGGTGCTGAAATTGGTGGTGCTTTTGGAGGGGAAAAAGAAACAGGTGGTGGACGTGAGTCTGGATCTGATGCTTGGAAAGTGTATATGAGAAGACAAACAAACACTGTAAATTATTCTGATGAATTGCCATTAGCACAAGGAATTAAGTTTGATCTATAAAGAATAATAGTAACAGAAAAGTAAAAACCCAACGCTACTGAGTTGGGTTTTTTATAGTATAAACTTATTCGCTTTTTAAAAACTCTAATTTTTCAACGCTTCCGCCCTTTTTGAAATTTGACTTAGCTACACTTCGTCTAATTTTTCAACGCTTCCGCCCTTTTTGAAATTTGACTTAGCTACACTTCGTCTAATTTTTCAACGCTTCCGCCCCACCAACAATTTCTAAAATTTCATTAGTAATTGCTGCTTGACGTGCTTTGTTATATGTTAATAACAAGTCATCTCTTAAATCTGTAGCGTTGTCAGTTGCCTTATGCATTGCCGTCATTCTTGCTCCATGTTCTGAAGCAAAACTGTCTCTAATTGCTTTGTATAATTGCGTTTTTAAAGATTTTGGAATTAAAGCCAATACAATTTCTTCTTTAGACGGGTCAAAAATATAATCAGAATTTACTGCGCTTGCATCTCCACCTTCAATAGGTTTAATAGGTAAAAACTGCTCTACTTGTGGTATTTGAGTTGCTGCATTCTTAAATTGATTGTATACAACTTCAATTTTATCATACGCACCATCCGTGTACATTTCCATTAACTCTTCTGCAACAGCTGCTACGTTATCAAAAGTTAAAGCATCAAAAAGCTCATTTCTAGTTGCAATAACGGTCTGTGTTTTAGATAAAACATCGGTCCCTTTTTTACCAATAGTAAATAGATCTACAGAAGCATTGTTGTATTTTTCTTGAATAGTTGCTATTACTTTTTTAGTAATAGAAGAATTAAAACCACCACATAAACCTCTATTAGAAGTAATAACTACTAATAAAACTTTAGAAACCTCTCTTTGTGTTGAATACGCCCCACTAGCATCGCTATCTAAATTTGCACTTAAATTCTGCAACAATTCAGTTAGTTTAGATGAATATGGTCTCATTGCCGTAATTGCATCTTGTGCTTTTTTCAACTTTGCAGCAGATACCATTTTCATGGCAGATGTAATCTGCATTGTAGATTTAATAGAAGTAATTCTATTACGTATTTCTTTTAAGTTTGCCATATTTTAGAAACTAATTGCTAGTAATTAGTTATTATTAGTGCGCACAAAGCCCAACTATTAAAACCTAACTTCTAATTAAAATGTTTAGAAATTTCTTCAGCCGCTGCTTCTAAAACAGCAATTTTTTCTGGTGTTAATTTACCAGACTTTAAAACGTCTAAAGTATCTCTATGTTTTGCGTTTAGATAATCGATATAATCTTTCTCGAATTTCTTTACTTGGTTTACAGGAACACTTTTTAATAAGTTCTTAGAACCTGCATAGATAATTGCAATTTGATTTTCTACTGAAAAAGGATCATTTTGAGCTTGTTTTAAAATTTCAACATTACGTTGTCCTTTCGAAATTACACTCATAGTTGCTGCATCTAAATCTGAACCAAACTTAGCAAACGCTTCTAATTCACGATACTGTGCTTGATCTAGTTTTAAGGTACCAGATACTTTTTTCATTGCTTTAATCTGAGCGTTACCACCAACACGAGATACAGAAATACCTACGTTAATTGCTGGACGAACACCAGAGTTAAATAAATCTCCATCTAAGAAAATTTGTCCATCTGTAATTGAAATTACATTTGTTGGAATATATGCTGATACATCTCCTGCTTGTGTTTCAATAATTGGCAATGCAGTTAAAGAACCTCCACCTTTTACAATTCCTTTTAAAGAATCTGGTAAATCGTTCATTTCACTTGCAATCTTGTCATCATTAATCAACTTTGCGGCTCTTTCTAATAATCTTGAGTGTAAATAAAATACATCACCAGGATACGCCTCACGTCCTGGAGGTCTTCTTAATAATAAAGAAATCTCACGGTAGGCAACTGCTTGTTTTGATAAATCATCAAAAACAATTAAAGCGGGTCTACCTGTATCTCTAAAAAATTCTCCAATTGCTGCTCCAGCAAACGGTGCATACACTTGCATTGCTGCAGGATCTGATGCATTTGCTGCTACAATTGTTGTATATGCCATTGCACCTTTTTCTTCTAACATGTTTGCAATTGCTGCAACCGTAGAAGCTTTCTGACCGATAGCAACATATATACAATATACTGGCTCACCAGCATCAAAAAATTCTTTTTGATTTAAAATAGTATCTAAAGCAACGGTAGATTTACCTGTTTGTCTGTCTCCAATGATTAACTCACGTTGACCTCTTCCTAAAGGAATCATTGCATCAATAGATTTAATACCTGTTTGTAAAGGCTCGGTAACTGGTTCTCTATAAATAACACCTGGAGCTCTACGCTCTAGAGGCATTTCATAGGTAGTTCCTTCAATGGGTCCTTTACCATCAATAGGATTTCCTAAAGTATCTACAACACGTCCTACAATTCCTTCACCTGTTTTTAAAGAAGCAATTCTTTCTGTACGTTTTACAGTAGAACCCTCTC
>Ga0209197_1000043_pt1 | contig 85955 bp, 89 predicted proteins | sample COGITO_mtgs_1105_4_FD_184802 | JGI IMG/M metagenome (GOLD analysis project Ga0209197, IMG submission 184802) | Pelagic marine microbial communities from North Sea - COGITO_mtgs_110512 (SPAdes) (version 2) | ecosystem: Environmental > Aquatic > Marine > Epipelagic ... | reverse complement strand
ACGACCAACGGAACTAATATTTGTTCGTCGTGTTCCGGTGGGTATCACAAAACTGGTAATACCTGTAATCAAAACGTTTGCTCTTGTGCCAATGGCGATGCAGCAACTGGAACAGCATGTACGACCAACGGAACTAATATTTGTTCGTCGTGTTCCGGTGGGTATCACAAAACTGGTAATACCTGTAATCAAAACGTTTGCTCTTGTGCCAATGGCGATGCAGCAACTGGAACAGCATGTACGACCACCGGAACTAATATTTGTTCGTCGTGTTCCGGTGGGTATCACAAAACTGGTAATACCTGTACTCAAAACGTTTGCTCTTGTGCCAATGGCGATGCAGCAACGGGCGCAAACTGTACGGCCACCGGAACTAATATTTGTTCGTCGTGTTCCGGTGGGTATCACAAAACTGGTAATACCTGTACTCAAAACGTTTGCTCTTGTGCCAATGGCGATGCAGCAACTGGAACAGCATGTACGACCAACGGAACTAATATTTGTTCGTCGTGTTCCGATGTATATTACAAAACTGGCGACACCTGTGCAATATTCAATTGTAATACTAATGGAACTAAGGCTACACGTCAATGTCGGTGTGGCAATGTACCCTGCAGTAGTGACCAGTATTGTATCAATTCGAGTATCAATTCGACCTTCTGTTCAGCACATAACCCATTTTTGGTTTACAATTCAGATTACAATTTTTCGTCGCACAATTATTTTCCTGATTGTGCAGAGGGTACAACAAACTGCCAATGTTGGAAAAGTACAACAGGTACAACAGATGGGACAAATAGTCAGTGTACGGCCACGCAAAAATGTTTTACAGCATATGGCCATTGTTTACAATACGACTACTGCACTTCAAGAAATGGTGCTCTTCAAAATAGTGCACAATGTACATGTGCACTATTAAATAGTGCCAGTAATGTTACATGCGCCACCAACGAATTTTGTTTTGCAGAAGAGACTAGATGTCTGGCAGAAAAAATTAACCCATGTGATAATCGTCTTGGTATGGAAAGCAACACTGACTCCATGGCTGATGGACAGTGTTGGTGTGGCCCATCGTCTGTCTGCAATCAAAATAACTCATATTGTTTGGCAGACTCCAATGCTTGTGCCAATAGTACTATAACAGCATGTGTTTCTGATGAAATCAATCAAGAGGAATGTAAATGTGGTTCAGGAGACATTGTTGCAACTTGTTTGAGTGGTCAAAAGTGCACAGTTCTAAATGGTGAGGGGACTTGTAATTATCCACTCTGTTCCGACAAAATCTCATGTGACTCAAATCCAACAAACAACATTTACTACAATGGTGTCAATGGTAATAGATGCATAACTCCAGGATGTGATACCACTGACGACTATGCCAAGTGCTGCAATTTATGTGCTGCTGGTGATTGGGACAGTGTCCTGAATGACTGTAGTCAACCGTGTGCCAATAAACTATGGCAGTGTGATTCACAGTATATAGAACCATATTATTATACAGAACCACCCGGCTATCGATTGACAGAGACAAACCAGTATCAGTTTCCAGAATGGGAAAGGGTTAGATTGGAGTTTCCATTTACAGACAGATGTAATGGAAACTGTTCCGTTAACATAAGAAATATCAAAGCATGTTGTTTACCCAAAGACAGTTGTGATTCAGTACGACATCAAACAATCTGGGACTTTACGGAGGAAATCGTTGTTCCATTGTGTCGAGCTAAAAATGGTTATGTCTCAAACTCGAGTAAAGACAATACAACCTGTAATGACTACTTGTGTACTTCCCAAGAATGTTGCGAAGAAAAAAAATGCACTTGTGCAAATGGTACGAAAGCGTTGCCTCCAGACTGCACTCAAAACAATACTGAAATGTGTGAGTCATGTCACCCACAGTTTTGGAAAAATGGCACTACTTGTGTTGCCGGTTCCACCTGCAACAACTACCAATATCAAAAAGAGGCGGCAAACGGGGTGGACGACACAAAATGCCACAATTTGACAATTTGTAATAGTACAATTGAGTACCAATCGACATTGAAAACAACCACCTCTGATAGAATCTGTGCTGCTTTATCTGAATGTGACTTTGATATCCAGTACATTTCCAAAAACAACACAAACACCTCTGACAGAACATGCACTGACAAAACAGTGTGCAACTATACATCTCAATGGGAATCTCAAAATGCTTCCAAATTCAATGACAGAGTCTGCACATCCATTCGAGCTCAATGTAATTATCCAACATATTATGAATTCCAGAGCCCAACCAAATACCAAGACAGAATCTGTCAACAAGTTGCACCAAGTTGTAACAGCAGTTTTTATGAATCACAATCGCCATCTACAATTCAAAACCGCCATTGTACTGCAATCACAGAATGTAGCAGTACTCAGTATGAAACAGCTAACTACACAAATTCAACAAATAGGCAATGCGCAAACATTTCCAACTGTTTGGATTTCACTGAATATGAATCAAGAAATTATAATATCACCTCTGACCGAATCTGTACTCCTTTGACAATATGTGCTTATTCGGAGTACCAGTCCACCACAAATACTGCAACCTCCGACCGTCAGTGTTCACCACTGAGTACGTGTAATGAAACACAATATGCAGAGGAACCCAGCTTTTTTAACCAGACTGGCATCAAAATATATGATTCAGACAGAATATGCCAAACCTGTAATTATACTGGATGTATAGGATGTAGGGACACATCCGATTGCAAATACAACAGTGTTTCAAAAGTTCATCGCCAGGCAAGCTGCTCTGGAAACACTTGCACCTTTTATTCATACAACAACAATTTGAGTTTTGCTAACAGTGATGGAATCAGGGTTGAAGACATTGTTTTAAAAATTGGCAACTGGGTTCGCTTTGACCAAAATGGAACAGATTCGATGACACTGAACAATGTACAAGACCGTGGTGACTATGGTCAGTATCAATATTTTGAAGTACTGGATGTTGAACAAGTATCTTATTCTGTGAGTGAAACCAATTCATCCTTTAATGTGGAGCAAGACTGCAAATATGATTTTGTGTACAACGAGAGTTGCATAGGAACATTTGACAATCACACTTGTTCAAATGGAAACAGTAGAAGTGGGACAAAGAAACACTGGATACGTATTACAGTGGAACCGTCCGATGGTGGAGATGCATGTCCTGACAATCCATTTACCACACCCTGTGTTAATTATGAGTGTGATAGAGACTGCGTGTTTACAACTGGCGAGTGGTCTACCTGCCAGGACAAACAAGGGAATGCAGTGGCATGTGGTGGTGATGGCCATGAACTCCTTGACTACTATATTTCGCAAGAAGCTAACTATGATGGTATAAGTTGTCCAGTTGGCAATGACCATGTTTTAATAGTAGTACATGACTCTGCCACTTTGTCCAAAGATGATAAGATACAATTATCAAACATGGAATTTACAGTTGTGAAACATCAACATAACGAAACAATTGTGTCAGCACCTGACATTGAACAACTACTGACAAATTCAATGGTTGACATTGCCTGCTCTGATAATTGTACTACTTTTCACAAACTCGGTAACACTACCCCAATCCCTATCAAATCAGTCACTATTAAATTGACAAAGAGTCGAACATGTGTGCAAGCTAAACCCTACAACTGTTATGATTTTAAATCCAACAGACTGGCAGAATCTGCATGTCCCAGTTCCAATAACAGGTGGGTTCAGGACTGCGATTGCCATGGCCATATTTTTGACAGTTGTGGTGTGTGTGGTGGAACATGTTGTCCCAAAGGAACCAAAAAAGATAAATGTGGTATATGTGATGGAAATGGTGATTGTGCATTGAGATTAGCTCGACAGCACGCATACCGGGAGGACAAACATGTGCGGAGTAGAACCATGCGGCTCTTTGCTCCAACATTTACATTTGTGTTGCTCACCATTGCATTTACTGGATTTTGCATTTGCATAGGAAAAATGTAAAATAGTTGACACATATTATAATTCTCAAATACTAATTTGGAAACAACAACAAAAATACTAATGTCCGAATTTCAATCTATCATGAAATTCTGTATTCCCATCATTGGTATTGTACTTGTTTGGGGGTCGACATCGGTCGTGTACGACATCGTCCCCGAACGACACGTTGCAATATGGACCCAATTCGAGCGGGTCAAAACCAACAAAACAAGCGAGCCTGGATTTTATTTCAAATCCCCATTAACTAAGGCGATTCATGTGTTCACTGGAATTGACAAGGATGAAGTTCCATACACATGTGGGACGTTGGATGGCATAACGTTCAAAGGTGTAGTAGCCATTTCAAACCAACAAATCAAAGAGCAGGTCATTACTTCTTACCTCAAACATGGCAAAAACCCAGATGCTTCCAACATCTACGATATGACCGAGTTTTTAATGCAAAACATATGTGCCAAAATGACTGCACGTGAATTTCTTGTTGATCGATTTACACAGGTGGACGACTTATTGTATGCGGATCTTGTTGCAGCGCAGCTTACAGCGGATTCTGGTCTCCTCATTGTTGCAGGCAAAGTAAAAGTATTCAAGCCAATTCCCACAAACTCTGATATTGCAAACATCATCAAAAAAGAAGCTGAGCACCGTCAGTCGACTCGCACTGCCGATGAACAACAGAAACTAAATAAAAAGATGGCTGCTCTTGCATCTGCAACACAGGAAGCCGAACAGCAGCTGGCCCGTGACCGGAACATAGCCGAACAGCTGAGAATCACTGATTCACAAGAAACAGAACTTGAACGTAAGAAACGTCTCATTGAAGCTGAAAAAGAACGCCAAGACATAGTTCACGAAATGGATAGAGCTAAATCTAAAAAAGATAATGATATTTTGATTGCAAAAGCCATGGCTGAAAAATCAGCCGGTTTAGAATTAGCAGTTATGAACGAGGTTTTGTTGACCAAAGAATATTTGAGAGAGAAAGAAATAGAAGCAATTTCGAAATTGAACAAAGTCTACTATGGTGATAATCTGAAAGATGTTTTTAGATTGCATCACCAGAATTAAATACATTTACATTTTTTTTCCGAAAAAGTAGTGAGGTATCAAACGTTCGCACGTCTTCTTTCTTGTGCATTCCCTCGGCACATTCTTCTTGTTTTTGCGAGCCTAAGTAAAAAACAAACATTAAAACGTCGGACATTATATTTGACAGAATAAACCTATAAACTATACCCGTCTATCTTCGAAATGGCTGAGGTACAATCTGAAGATGAAGTGAGTGAACTCATTTCGAGAACAACCAAGATTGATTTATCTGATCTACTCTGTCCAATTTGTGCAGATGTTTTTGTATTTCCACGAACATATTCATGCGGCCATACCGTTTGTGAAACATGTATGTACGAGATGGATATCCGACAATTGGCTGATGACACACATGTAGCAGTAGTTTATAAATGCCCAGTTTGTCGCGAACCTACTCTCAAAAGCTGGAACAATCGCCCAATGAATTTCTTGCTGGAACAACTTTCATCCCGACATCCTAATTACGTTAAACGTAAGGAAGAAGTTCTTGAGATGAAAAAACAAAGAAAATCTAAACTTGTGTCAATTTCTGACACTGTAGACCTTGCCAAAACCTGTTACAACTCAAGAATCAACTTGGCACTCGACTTGTATGATATATTGCTTGAAAAATTATACATTGCCGCCAAAGATGGCAAAAACCATTTGATTATAAAGGAAAAGTCGATAGTTTCTGATATTGAAAAAGTAGCGGACATTTTGAGTTATCAGCTTTTCTCTAAACACAATGTATACCGAATGTTAACGACACGTAAAGAATGCACAATCTATTTGACACGTAGTGCATTCACATGGCGACGGAATTACGAAAACCTTCAGTGGTCGGACCCAACAGAATCAAGTCCTGAAGAATTTTCCTCTTTGCTACAATCGTCGGAATTACCGCCACCACCGCCACCACCATCTGTGAATACACACAGTCCTTTAATTCATCGTAGGAACTTTAGGAGAAGCCCAGTGGGATTATCTCCGCGGAGTTTCTTTAGAAGAAACTGAATAAAAGCAGGTTTCGCTCAACAGTACATTTATATGAACATAATAAACCTATAAACTACAAATACACTATATAACTATCGATGTTCACAAATAGTATGATGAAACTATCTTTGAATATTTCTTTACTACTATCTTGTACCATGACCATCGGGAAGAACAAGCGCCAAAGTTGAGCACAGTGAGGATATTCACTTGAGCAATATAAGATGTACATATATTTAGGTACAATCTGTAAATAAAATATAACAAAAATGTGTTCACGTTTGATTACCATCCACAATGTAACATTGTGGTCTTGTCCCAATAATTATATTCCACAACAACATTCTACTGAAACTCCTTCGGCATTGGAGTGGTCTCCTTCTCCTTCCGTTTCGGCATTGGCTCCTTCGATGATTCCTTCTCCTTCGATGATTCCTTCTCCTTCGATGATTCCTTCTCCTTCGATGATTCCTTCTCCTTCGATGATTCCTTCTCCCTCGATGATTCCTTCGGTTTCGGTATTGGAGGAGCAAATGGTTCCTTCTTCTTCGGCGATGTCTTCGGTTTCGGCATCGGAGGAGCAAATGGTTCCTTCGGTTTCGTCATTGACCGACACGAACCTGACCAGCGTCCCTTCCTTTGCGCCACTGTACAACTGTACTGACAAAAGTGCGACATGCACCTGTAACCAAGATGGTCTACATGCTCTGTGGATATTGCCACTGATATTATTGATTGTAGCTGTTATTTGTAAATGCAAGAGTAAAGGATATCAGATAGCCAATGCGCCTGCTATTCGGTATTTGATGCAATTGAGACGTTCCCAGTCTTGGCCTGGTAGTGCCCCCCCCACGGTTGGCATTGCATTACCCGAAAGGTCTCACTCTTCGCCGGTATTTGATACTATAGTAGTATAAATAGTGTATCAACTGACATGAAATGTCGCTCACAATTATTATTGGTTCGATGTATAGTGGTAAATCTACATTGTTGATTAATAAGGTAGAAACATTAAAGGTATTGGGCATGAAATGTTTGGTCATCAACCATGTCAACGATACAAGAGTATCTGGTAGTTTTGTTCAGACCCACGACGGCCATTGTATTTCGGCCATTAAAACCAATGACATTTTATTAACAACTACAACTGGCTACGAAGCAGTAGCTATTGACGAGGCACAATTTTTTCCAAATTTAAAAACAGCAGTGATGCATATGGTGGAACACAATGGACAACATGTGTTTGTGGCTGGTTTGAATTGTGACTATTTGAGAAACCCATTTGGTGGAATGTTAGATTTGATTCCCTATGCTGATACGATTGTCTGGACTCGGGCAGACTGTGACGTGTGTAAAAAAGCAAAAGCTTCTTTTACTCTTCGTTTGTCAGAAGAAACCGACATTGTTTCGGTGAGTTCGGCCTATGTTCCTGCTTGTCGTACTTGTTATCTGGCAGGAACGGCACCAACGTAAAAATGTTACATTAAAATGTTACTGGCAAAGGAATGTCCGGCGTAGTTTCGGCCTAGTGATTGTTTATATATTTTGGAAAAAAAAGTGATTTATATAAGAGTGTTTTATACTAAATGGCCATGTCCCTGATGCCAAATATACAAATCATATTGGTATTCGTTCTTCTGTAATTGCCACTGCTATTTTGTCAACTTCGGTGCCTGTACCACATCTTTCCCGTAGTGCCATGACAACTGATATGCCACTACTAACAATGACTGCTGTTGAGCCAAACAAAGCAACAATTGGGAATAAAATAGATACAATTCCACCAAATAGAGATACGGTGGCAAGACTTCCGTATCTGGACATTTTGTATAGACAAGGCCGGCACTTAAATAATCTCTTTAGACACTTTTTTCCAGTTAACCCCAAATGGTAAATTATCGCGCAGCCATTCTGGACCATGTTTCTTTAATTTGGCTTGTAGTTGGTCGACGGATGTAATATTTAATAATGTTAAAGCAGCAACCGATTTGGGACCGATACCTTTGATTTTAATTAGTGTCGAAGGTTTTTTGGAAGGTATTTTGGAATATGTAGTAAGTGGTGGTTGTTTGATTATAAATTGGAGATTCATTCTGTTATAGTTTGACGTTGTAGTCGGTCGTGAAGCGGTCGTCGCTTGTAAAGTAGGCGGTCGTGAAGCGGTCGGTTGTGAAGCGGTCGGGTGTGAAGCGGCAGTGTCCACGTGTTGACACAGCCTTGTCAGTGCTTTGGCGTCGTCAATTGCAACATGGGCATTGTAAGTTTCTTTAAACAACGCTGAGTACAACTTGGGTTGAGAGTACGAGGTATGTCCGGGAATGTATTTGCGAAACAAATGCAAAGTGTCATGCTGTTGAATAGAAGACGGTATTGGTAACCCTGTCCGTAATGCACATCCCTGTAATACTTTGTAGTCGAATGATTTGCCATTGTGGGCCAACCAATCTTTGCCAGCACCAAAAGCTAGGAGTTTACGAAGCCCTACCTCCTCGGTGACAAACTCTGGTCCGTCATTCGGATGGTTGTGCCAATGCACAAAGTCAATGGCTCTGTTTTTTACAGTACGATTGAGCCAAACGAGGGGGTCTTCTTCGTGACGAAACATGGTTCGAAGGACTGATTTTCTTTTAACAAGCACCTTGGACCAAAAATTAAGAGTCGAAGAAGGTTTTTGATGGTGCTTGGTCAACCATGCAAACAATTCCTCCACCGAATGAACAGCTGCTGACGCTGGAATGGGATTGACAAGACATCCGAATGTCCGAGTCGGTGTTTTCCATTCGACAGCTCCTATTTCAATAATGCGGGTTTCGTATCTTTTTTGTCCAGGTGGTTGAATAGTATCTGGTACTTTACCAGCAATTGTTGTTTCTAAATCTACACAAATGCCAGAAGGAATCATGCATGTTGTTAAAAAAAACCTTTAAATACTAAAGTTTGGCATAATGTTTGCCATTCATAATGTATACAAAGACTAAACAATTTTACGTCGATTTATAACTGTATGACATAACTTGCATACAACTCCGCACAAAGCTGTTTACACACATGTAGTGCTTAAATGAATCGTGTTGTGTCTGAGGCGTTTTTCAATATAAAATGGACTTGAAGGGTATGATTATTGATGACCGAGAACACGACCTTATTCAACAACTGACGTCTGAAAATGTGGAGTTTACTGTCAAGCGTTTGCCGGTGGGTGACATTTTAATAGAACAACACGGCACGACTGTCATTGTGGAGCGCAAAAGATCAGACGACTTTGCTGCATCAATTACTGATGGTCGGTGGCGTGAACAAAAGGCACGCCTGGCGTCGTCCGGCGTTGCAGTCATCTATCTCATTGAGGGTAGTCTTTATGGTCAAAAAAAAACACCTGAAGTGCTCTCTTCCGCCATTTGGAACACGATGCTGCGCGATAAAATGTGGGTTCTTCAAACCGGTGGTCTCCAGGAAACTTCTTTACATTTACAACAATTGGTTCAAAAGATTGGAAAAGAAATCAAAGGTGGTAGTGGTCTGGTCAGTCTCCTCAGTAAACGCAAACGCAAAGCTGAGAATGTTCAGATGTTAATGTTGATGGCAATTCCAGGAGTGTCTGAAAAAATTGCAAAGGCCATTATTGCAAAATACCCAACTCTGCCATCACTACAATGTCAACTGCAGTCAGATGCACAGGAATTGATGTCATTGGCGGTGACACCCAAACGAAACATTGGCAAAACAACAGTGGAAAGATTGTGTACTTTTTTACTATAAGTAATTATTGTATCACAATTCAGTCATATATCCCCTCTGTTCAATCGTACAGTTTTTTTTATAAAAAGATGTATTGTAATTTTTCAATAGGACGGCGACAAAATGGACAAGGTTAGGGTTTTTCTTCATCTGTCCCCATATTGCCATCGTCCCTGACAATCTATTTTTATACAGTATATATATATGTGTGTTAACAAAAGACATGTCGTACGAAGATACACCTCATATCAGCTCTCATCCCACTTCCGAGTTGCAGCCACAAACGTTTGAAGAGCTCCGAACATGGATTGAGGAGTACTGCCGCGGCGAGAAGCACCACGGCGAACCCAACACGTGGGACGTCACGCTGGTGACGGACATGTCAGAGCTGTTCATGAACATGGACACGTTTAACGCGCCGATTGACCGGTGGGACACAAAGAACGTGACGAACATGGAGGCCATGTTTTCTGCTGCCAATGCGTTCAACCAGCCGCTCGATTGGAACACAGAGCAGGTGACGAACATGGAGGCCATGTTTAATGAAGCCAATGCGTTCAACCAGCCGCTCGATTGGAACACAGAGCAGGTGACGACTATGCGCTGGATGTTTAATAAAGCCTACGGGTTCAATCAGCCGCTGACGTTCACTGACACTCGCAAGGTGACGGATATGAGTTACATGTTTTTTGGTGCCACAACGTTCAATCAGCCGCTCACGTTCAACACGTCCCAGGTGACGAACATGCGTGCCATGTTTTGTGATGCCACAGCGTTCAATCAACCGCTGACGTTCGACACGTCGCAGGTGACGGATATGAAGGGCATGTTTGATGGTGCCACATCGTTCAATCAACCAATCACGTTTAACACAGCGCAGGTGACAAGTATGTATCTCATGTTTTCTGGTGCCATAGCGTTCAATCAGCCGCTGACGTTCGACGACACGTCCCAGGTGACGACTATGAAGGGCATGTTTGCTCATGCCGAGTCGTTCAATCAGCCGCTGACATCGTTTAACACAGCGCAGGTGACGAATATGTATGCCATGTTTGCTCATGCCGAGTCGTTCAATCAGCCGCTGACATCGTTTAACACAGCGCAGGTGACGAATATGTATGCCATGTTTGCTGGTGCCACATCGTTCAATCAACCACTCGAATGGGACACGTCGAATGTGGAAGACATGGAGAACATGTTTGCGGGTGCCACAGCGATGACATATCCGGTGCCGGGACAGGGCGGCGAGGATACGACTGAGGAGGAAGCGGATCCGTGCGAGGACAAATCGCGACAGTTGTGTGTGGTGTGCATGACTAACTGCGTCGATACTGTAATGGTACCGTGTGGCCATGCTTGCATGTGTCATGGATGTGCAAAAAGAGTCAAGGAGACGTCTGGAAAGTGTCCAATATGCAGAAGACTGATTGAGAATATAAACACAATTATCCCAAACATTTACTACGCTGGTATTCCTAGGAATAACATACAGTTTTTTTTATAAAAAGATGTATTGTAATTTTTCAATAGGACGGCGACAAAATGGACAAGGTTGACCTCGGCCAATCACTCGCGCGGCACATGTACGACATAACATATGGCCACAAGGTATCAACACCGTATCTTTATTTCTTGCATAACAAATGCATTCCATATCAACCGGTTTCAAATCTGCAACCGGGTCGGAAACCGATGAAATGTTGATTTGTTGACGAATATTTCTGAAAACGCCTGTACTGTTGTTCGTTTGTACCATGTTTTCAGGGTTAATTTCATATTCTTGTCCGTTAATATTTACAGTGACGTTATTCGGAGATTGTTGGTTGATTTGCAAGTTGGTAGAATCATCGTAGTCGTTCCATGTACCACCGTTATCCCACTGCCATTGAATGGGCACATCCACAATCACAGAACACCGAATTCTCCTACCAAAGCCAGTCGACAAATTTTTTTGAACCATTGTAAATAAATTGATTTCGTAATTGCTTGAACCGAAACTAAAGGTAACAACCATAGTGCCATCCCGAATCGCCTTGTCAATCATATCAGAAAATCGGGTATCGTAGTCAACCCATTGATGGTCGTCCCACCACTGCCAATTATTTTTGCCAGTCAGCGAAGTCATTGTCCTAACACCAACTCTCTATTAAATACCAACAAAAAGTCATTGATGTTTACGAAGATTTATTGACATAATTAAAAATTGTAATGTATTTATTTCCGCAGGCTGATTTTCAGTCCGATGACACCCAAACATGTACCGACGTCAACACTCCGTACGCCGGCTGTACAGTGACAACATGTGCCGAGTTGCAGATCGCTTACAACAGCGATGACTGCCCCGGGGCTTGTGGCTCAAAATCAGTATTATGCGAGTCCTACAAAACCAGTTACGACAACAATAACTGTGGCTGTTAGAGTTGACGCTAGGAATGGATACCTAATATATAAATAAATATGTTTTATATTTGGCACATTGTTAGTCCCGTGCCGCGTGGAAATCGGCCTTGTATAGGATTTGTTCTTCAACAAAAAATAGATTTGCACTTAACTTTGCGACATCCCGGTCAATGCGTTCGCAAAAATTATCCATCCTAAAAAGGTCTTTGACGTCAACGAATTGACGGTGTAGGCCATCTCTATCTTTCGGTTGAACGCCGAGGAATTGGTCTTGGGCGAACAATACAATTGAAAGAACTGGATGAGCCCAAATCCACAGTACAAAATTGCAATCACTATTACAACAATGTACACAAAATCAGGAGGCTTGGTTTCAGATACTTCCAAAGTGTATAAAAACTGGCGACCAAGAATGAACCAAACGCCACCCAACGACAGCCAACCCGTAAAATGGGCGGTCCACGCCATGTCTTTGCGGTCGTACCGCAGTTGTTCGGCAATCAGTCCTAACAACATGGTTACTGCCGTCAAAAAAGCTACACCAACAATCACAGGTCGATTCCAGATGCCAAGAACCAAAGCAATGGCAATCTGCATCAGAGTGGCGGAAACACTGTATTCGACCATTCGTAACACATTTGTACCATAGCTGTCGACTTCTTTGATATAATTGTCGCGAATGCATTGGCAACCACAGCAAGGGATGTTCCATTCCGCCATCGACAATGCCTGAAAAACAAAAGACAAAAAATGAAAAGCAATGACCAACCACCACAACGACAAGTGACTTGTAATATTTTCAATGCGGTAAATACAAAAATCGTCCGAGACCTGAATGGGAAAATTGCCATTCTCTGGCAAGTTTTCGGTACAATTTCCACTACCCGAAATATTGTACCAAGGAGCCGCTGTTTCAGACAAACTGTATTGGTTGTCTTTGTTGTCGTCCACCGACCACAGTATCAACGTTAATAGAGCATTGAACAAATGCAACAACGCCGCTGTCCAATTTACTGACCAAAAAGTTGGAGCGTCTTTACATGGACAACATTTTTGCAAACACGAAATGTTTTTTTTATAATTGCCCCAAGAAAAACTCATGTATGTTGAGAATAGTTGTTTATATATACTGTTGTTTTGTTGGTGTGTATCAACATGTCTCGGTGTCGTGGTTTTAAATCACTCGACGAATGTGTAAACCCAATTTACTACACTACTTGGGGGTGTTCTGTGACTGTTAAACAATGCATTGCTAATTGTTTTTACATCATAGAACAGAAAGCATATCGACGAATATCCCATCACGGTTATGTTAATTTAATTCTGCCCAATTTCACTACTACCAGTCGAGAAACATTGGAATATATACACCATTTATGTACGCAATTGGTGTTGACCGAAAAGAGCATTGAAATCATTATAGGTACTGAAAAGCGTAACAAGCATGACATTGTTGTCAATTTTGTACCGTTTTCTTTGCAACGGGGGGCCAATTGCATACCAGTGAGTTGGCAAGACAACGAAAAGGACTATTCTTGGCAACAAGTCATTGACAACCCCCAATACTATTCGAGTTCATCCACCGATGTTAATGTCTGGCCACCGTTAGAGTATCAAATCAAAGCACATCAAGAAAAAATAAATAAAATACAGCAGAACATTGCGGCCCATAATGGACTACTAAACTAATATTTGCTCTGCCTCACCGGTTGGTTGCATCAACGGCGGCAGTGCTTGTTATATTTTGGCGCTGTATCGTGATTATTGTTTTGTAGCAAGCATTGTATTGTTTGGTTGTGTAACTCCGATGTTTCCACCATCCAAGGTCTCGTTGATGCTCTGACGGACAAGTCTTTTCGATTGTATCGTTGTAGAAATCAGTCACGTTTTGATATGTTTGTTGGTTGAACATGACATGTCCTTTCTTGGTACCACGACCTCTTGCCATTTCTTTTCCTGCAATGTAGGCTATAATAACATCTGTCATTTTTAATCTTGAGTTCGGTTGTTATTGGCAATACACATATTCTCTACAGCTGTACTTTATATGTGATAATAACTATAAAAGTATTTTGTTTTTGTTAAATGACACTCACTTTCCCTCAAATGCTACCGACTGATATTTTATACACCCTGTGTAATTACTTGACATACCCCGAGTATTTGGTCTATTCAATGACTATATTTTGGCCAATTTTGAAAATTTCGCGGCAAAAAAGATTTCAGTGGTGCTTCTCTCAAATTCGGTTGTATCCATACAAACGAGGTCGGTGTTCGGACGCGACCTGCAGCCGTCAAAAGATGTCATGTATCGAACTGGAACCAGTATTACAGAGTCATGTGTTGTCCAATTATTGTGCCATTCACACACGTCGCCACTATCGAGTGGATTCAATACTTGAACTGGTTCAAGTGTAGTCAGCGACCGAGTACCCAACTGTGTGTTGAATCGAACCAAAAACTCATCTGTTTTTCAATGTTTTTTTTAACCACCGGCTCTAGCATCATACTCTGTTTGTCTACCAGCGAAGCGGCAATCAGTTTCATTTTGATATTCTATATCATTGGGAAGCGCAAGTGTTGAATCTCCTCCATCGTCTTCTTGTTGTTCTTGTTGTTCACGTATTGCTTCTGAAAACATAGTCTGGACATAGACATCGTTGACATCTCTCTCTTTGCGACGGTTCAAATACTTTTCTTTGTCAGACAAACGTTTATCTCGTTTCTTCTGTTTGGTCATTTAGTTTTTTTTATATATTATATATTTATAGTCTTTTTTTTTTGATTAACTTAATATATATTTATGTCTGTAATTTTGTATGTTGCATACATTTTGCATACATTAACAATCACGAATCGAACATTTGAGCGTCTCAATCTCAACCTGCATCAATTTCGCGTTGTTATGAAGGGTTGCGATTTCAGTAGCAGCTACTTTTGCATTGTTTTGCATTTGGGCGACCTCTGTCTTTTTTTCTTCCAATTGCCTCAAGAGTTCAATCAACTTACAGTGTTCTTCTTGGGCGGCCCAAGCCTGCCACTCCTTCACATGAATCTGTACCAAATCAAATGGTACGGTCCAATCTGTTTTGACTCCACCGCTCCATTCTCGAAATATTTGATGGGTTCTACCATTTACCTTTTTAAAAACACACATAGGTTGTGGTGCGATACGACAATGCCTAAGAGCGTTGGCCTCTTTCAATAACTCTTTCGAGTGCTCTTGCAATTGCTTCTTCTCCTTCGAATGCAACATCTTCGGTGCAACCAATTTATTTTTCAAGATTTTGATGTGTGCGTCACGTGAACGAAGTTCTGCTTCGTTTTGCTCCAACTGCTCTGCCTGAGAACTGGCTGACACACAAACAATGCCATCCCCCTTTTCAACCGTATTCTCGTATCGTTCTTGGATGCATTCGTCGACAGTGTGGACAGATGAGACAGATGACTGCGGATCAGCGGGGACAGTTCGGAGGCCAGATGACTGAGCGGTGGTATCTTGTGGTCTGGCTTTGGAGGTGTCCATGTCGGTGTGTCGGTTGGTGTCCATGTCGGTTGGTTGCGATTGAGAGAATGACTGCGCGGCGGCGGTGTCCAGCGTTTTGATGTTCGAGGTGTCCAGGTCGGTATATGGGTTGGTATCCATGTCGGTTGGTCGCAATCTTCAGCTGATTGCGTTGAGGACTGAGATTGACACCCCCTTTGTATCTTTTAGTTTTTTGAGTGACTTGTAAGACTCCAATATTAACACAAAGACTCTTAAATATTCGAAGACTCTTAAAAATAAGTATTTATATATCTTTGCTAAGTCGATGCTCGCCAATGCCTGAATGTTCGATATGTTATTTGAAACATCGTAAATTGGTAACACTGAATTGTAGACACCAGTTGTGCAAACGTTGCTGGTTGAAGTGGAAAACCAGAGAATTACTTGTGTATGAGAAACCTTTCCCGACCTGTCCCATGTGTCGTGCCGACCAGAAAGCACCTCCAAGACACAGTGCTTTATTTTTTATTGTATTTGTACTGGTTGTTAGTTGGGTTGGTTTGCAAGGTCGTGCCAATCTTTCATAAATTCCTCGGATGGTCTGACCCGAGGTCTTTCGCGAGGTTTGTCCGTACAATGGGGGGACTCAGTGTGTGTGGGTGCGACGTATTCCATACTGTCACCCATGACAATGTACGGTTCCCATGAATAAGTAGATGACAAACACCGCTGTTCTGCCAATTTGGCTGCAATGCGAATGGGGCCCGACAATTGCGAGTCCACATAATATAGATATGTCTTGCCATCGATTTGTTCCGGACGAATGCATGTGAAATGTCGATTTGCTGGTTGGTGTAGAATCAATCCACGAAAAAGTTTGTTTTCCAGTAGTGTTTCCAAAGAGTCCCCGCACCATGTTCGACATTGTCGTGATTTTACTGCGCGATGTACATGGTATCCGTGTAATTCGAGAGTGGTGACTATGGCAGAGACCGACCAGTCTCCACCCATCGATTCGTGGTTGGCAATCGGGTCGCCTGTTTGTTGTTCAATTTTGACACATGCCGTGTGCATATCTGTTCTGGTTATTGCCGCGCTTTTAAACATGTTTTGAATTGCGTGAAGTCCACACTGGTTGGTGTGTTGTTTTACAAAAAACATTGTGACCGCTGATATGTTTGTGCAACTATATAACCCATAACTATTCTCTACATTTTCTTTTTTATGGATATGTAGTATATATTTGGGGTTGTTTGATATAATTCATGAACGATAGTTTCCTTTTACTGTTGACTGCATTGAGTGGTATTGTATTTTCATACATAGTTGTTACATTTTTTGATACCGAGGGTCTCACGGACGATGCCCTCAGTCGAGATTTGAACCAAATATTGATGCAAATGACAACACTGACTGTTGCTATTCTGTTTGAACCATTACAGGGATTTGTTAACATCTTGATTGAGTTTGTGACGATGTTAATAACTCGAGCAAAATGGGTCTTTGCATTTGTTGTATTTGTGGGGTTGACATTGCTGCTGCATTACTACCATGCTTCGATTTTGACAATTGTTGACGATGGGTGGACGTGTGCCATTGCGCCACTGATGAAAAATATATTGACTCCATTGTTGCAGGTGGCTCGTTTATTCTACGCACTGTTCATTCCGATAGTGAATGCTTTCATCGTGTTGCACGGTCAATTGTTCAAAGCTTGGTACATTACTGCAGTCAAATGCAACCAGCGCGTGTTTTTAAGTGCGATGGGCGAAGGGGCATTGGTTGTCAAAACGTTTTCAGCCTCGACTGCTGGATTTTTTGGATATGCATCCACAAATGAAAATAGTGGTGGGAATTTCATGACCAATAATTTTGAATTTTCGGAGCCACTCAAGCATGGTATGAAAGCATTGGCAATGATGGAGAATGTTGCAATTTGTGCGTGTGCTCGGTTTGAATTACCGATTAATTTGTTGTTCATTCCAACCCATCAACCCCATCTGGTGGCCGCCATTGATAATTATTATCAGATGTTTGTTCGCATTGGGCAATCGTTTTTTAGCATTATAGAAGGCAAGCTTCCCGACATTTATCGTATTAATTTCAAATACGAGCGTTATTTGTTAGAAATGGCGATGGCCATAGACTCGATAATGTTTGAAGGGATTGAAAAAGTATTGTACGAACTGTCGATTGGGTTAACTCCTGGAACTGCGGTTGAAAAACAAAAACATGCCTTTGTATTGAACAACCGACCATTGGAGGGGCCCTTTACGATTTCAGCCCACAATACAGTGGCTTTGTGGCACGCTGCTACAACCATTGGGTTTAATGGTCCACTGCATTTGATGGCCATATTTGACAACAAACACCAAACATCGTTCGACGTAGAAATGTGGTCAATGACGAAATCATTGTCACAATTGCACAAAGCTGTTTATGCTCAAGCATCTCTGATGCAATGGTTAACCTATGTCATCAAAACATTTGTCACAGAATCGGACACCGCGCTCCAAATATTAAAAGAACAAACCATTCCGCTAGATATTCATTGTGACTGGGCCGACGATGTGGCACAATATCGATTAGTACCGTTGCATGAGACAGTAGGATGTTCATACTATTATTATGGCATTTACACTTGGAATATACCGTTTATTGCCTGGGGGGCCATCGTCGAATTACTGGTCAAAAGTATATTTTCAAACAAACAAGACATGTTTCGAACGTTACAACGATGGGAGGGGCCATCCATTGCCCGCACTAAAGTATACACCTGTCAAGACCGTGCAGAGGCCAGTGCTTATGACTATTCTATGGTCGACTCTCCCGATAACAACCCTTATCTCGGTGGTTGGATATGGACACAGGACGGTGGCAAATGTCAATGCGACTTTCATTACGGGTCGACCCTTGACGAAAACAAGCCAGTCTACAATCCTTGGTGCGGCCAGCCCAATTTAAATTTTGATGTGTTTGCCCCCATGGACGCAATGATAATGCACCTGTCTCACGGCATTTTGGGTCCTGGGTTTGGGGACGCCTTTCCGTTTGTAGATATTTCCGATGCCGGTGTTGGAATCAAAGTCGAAGGACCGGACGGGGAACTGGTTAATAAATTTGTCAAAATACCACGCGCGTTGGTACCAATCACCCGTACAACGGTGGAATCAGCTCGGGTATTGATACGAGTGGCACTGTCCTGGAATGACATTGTTACGGGACATTGGTTCAATTACCCGATCAATTGTGGTCATGGTCTGAACAATTTGCACATTGAGAAAAAATTCATAACCAGATTGACATCGCGAGGAGCACAGGGAGACTTGCCACAGTACTGGACATCACTTACCCCTGTCCAAAAAAACGCCCAAAGGTGGGCAGGTTGTGAGACAAAAAAATACAAGTCAACGTCGAAGCAATTGAAAATATGTGAGGACAACGAGAGTTCGGATTGCATGTGTTCCTACTTGCGACCACTGAAATCGACCTCTCCGTGCATGTGCATTTCACGCTACCCGGATTTGGAAACCACTGCTTCCAACCAAGAAGTGGGTGACTTAATAGATGACCGATTCACATCGGCTGCCGTCTCGGAACATTGGTGCAATTCGTTGATGATAGAATGGACATTTCAAAACACTGGAGCGTTTGCGGACGCACTGGATTATATGGTGTCTCTCGGACCAATCAATCCCAATTGTGACGTGGCCGACAGAGCGGCGAATGGGGAGTCACTCGCGTCCGACAAACCAGAAAATCGGTCGAAATCAGTGTATTTAATTGCAAACACTCCCACTCTCAGTTTTCTGGGTCAATTTGCAGATGCAGAAACCAAATTAAACCACATTAAAGATTTATATGCGGACAGTGGGACGGGATGCACTGTCAAGCCGGGCGAAATGATAGATGGGACTTGGCGCCGTGCAGAATGGTCTTGTGACGACTCGGAAAGATTTAAATCAATCTCAGAATTGCGCACATTCCGAGACTTTTCACAAGTCTCTGCTCAGAACAGAGACATTAAACAGGTTCAAGAAAATACGCCAGGTTGTCGTATTTGGGGCAGATTTGATTTCTTCTGTTCGGCTGGTCTCTACATACGCAATTCCAAACGCTTGACCATGAACATTGGTCGTCAAGTGTTGCACAATGGCATCAGCATTATGGCGGGCAATTATGCCGACATTAATTTTGACACATTGCCTCGGATGTGTGACTATGAACGTCAACAGGGGGCTATAGCGGCCATGATAGCGGGGTTGATACCAAATGTACGCATTGGGTTAAAAAAAGCACTGGCCAAATATATCAACATGGTCATTCAAGTCATGTACATACAATACACTCGATTCATATTGGTTTTTGGTAAAATGGTAACAAGTCTTATCATGAATTTCAAAGACATGACCAAAGAGACGTTGCTGGAGACTTTTGAGTCGGCGGTGGACACTCAAATAGATAGTGTATTTTGGGCCTTTATTTATTTTTGGGAAACCACTGGTGAATTACTCAACGAAATCAAACCTGGAGCCGGTGCAGTGTGTGAGAGCATTGTTCAAATATTTGGGGTGATTCGCGAAGCAATCAAAGATGGGTTGGTCAATCTAATTGGGCAGATTATAGAATTGACAATGCAATTTGTAGCAGTGTTGGCCGGCAACAATGATCTCATTGGACCCATGTTTGAAAACGGCTTTAAACTATGGGCCAAAATTCAAGTCATCCTTATTCAGAAAATGTGGTCGATTTTGGGGGCGGTCTTTGATTTCTTCACAGTCAACGGTGAAGGTAAAGAGGGGTTTGGCATGATATTGAAATCAATGGCTTCAACAGTCTGCGAACTACTAAACACGGTCATGGGCACCATCGACGGTATTCTGGGGGGGGTCTTGGGATGGAAAAAACAAACGTGTTTAAAAATGGACACCGATGGTCGCCGACTCCATGGTCACCGACTCCAAGAACAGGACATAGACATTACCCAAAAAATTGCAGAAACATTGAAATGGAACGGAACATCGGTCTGTGACCATTTCATGACCGATGTCGCCCACTACAAATATAATGAATTGCGTCCACTCGAAAAGGCCACATGGTTGGAATGCATCGAATATAAATATTTGGGTATTCAACTGCAGTCACTCTTGGGGTCTACTAAATTTCCAGACGATATTTTTTACAACTGGAAACGGAAATACATGGTGGCATTTGATTCATTGTATGCGGTCAAAATAATATTAGAACACTACAGTCTGGTCAACAACAGAGATTGGGGTCAAATACGGCTCATCATGCTAGAAAAAGGAATCGACGCGGACCTCTACATCAAAATGGTTCAATCGTTGTACGCCGTTTCCGGGAAATTAATTCAGACTTTTCAATTGACAAATATGGTCGAGACGACTGTTGGTTTTTTTGACCCCGAATATCAAAACGAAGCCAATCCGAGTGAGGCGGCCAAACTCTGGAGAACTTACTCCAAATTCAAAATTGCGGCCGATACCACCTCCTCCGAATGGACGAGGCGGGACATGTCCAAAGAAGTGTACCAAGCCAAGGACGCCATGCTTGAAATGAACCAACATTTACACAAATGGTGGGCAACCGTTGGCACAGCGTCGACAGATTCTACACACACAACTCGTACCTTTGGGAAATTGAAACGCCACATTTTAAAAGGATGGCATCACATAAACGCAGTCAATGACGACCATCGGAGACAAAAATTAAAGTCACCGCTAGTGACACATGTCAAAACATGCAAAGAACGAGGGGATGGCACTACCGGGCCCACGTGGTGCACCAACTGCAATATAATGGATAACGCAGTGGAAGCAGTCATCATTCAGACCAAGGGATTAAGCAACTTTTACACAAATACCCAATATGGTCTGCCTTGGATATTGGAAAATGTAACCCTATATTTTGACGACTTGGCAGAATACAATTCAGAGTTTTTTGATACAACATTTACAAAACTTTCCAACTCCGAAACACCCATCGCAACAGATGCAACACGCTGGACTTTTTACGTAGCACGTGATTGGGAACTATTGTTCGACGACTTGTGGGTGTACATGGGGGACGCGTCACACAAAGAACAATGGTTGAACCAAGTTGACAAATTTCTCAACTCTTCGAAAGATTTTGTGTCGGTCACTGACAATACATACATTCCATTCTATGGATACAGTTTCTTTTATGTCTATGATTACATTTTCTTCAGCGCTTGCAACTTGGAACAAAGTATCTTTGTCACCACTACCACACAAGAAAAAAGATTGGAATATATGGACAATGCAATCCTGGCGTCAGTCATTCTCATTCTGGTCATCGCGACATCTACTACATGGTCGGTAATACCATTGGTGTGGATGGCCAATACCATTGTTATTGCCACCATGGTCAACTTCTTATATTTGTACATGGTCTACGGCTACATGCTTTCTTGTTATCCCCTGTCGCCATACACATTGGTTGAAGACATCAATGCTTGGTATCACTCGCGACTGGACCCAGACTGTTTTTATAAAAATTTTCCCAATTTAGCCATAAATCCGTCCGAAGATACTTGCCTGTCCTGTTCCGTTGCCGACCCTTGGACACAAGTCAATATTGATATCAACGACAATATTATGAAAGCCAATAAAAACAACAATTCGACCTTTTGGCAGCGAGATTTAATAAATGTCTCGATTGGGATTTCTCAATCTTACATCGACTGTGCACAATATGTGGCAAATACCACTGTTGGCAGTCAACTGACATTGCCTGTACTCATGGAAGAGTACTTTATTTTTTGGCCGTCTCTCTTCTGGCTGCGCTGGAAATTTCCCAGCATTGGAACGACAATCGTGGAATGGGGATTGGTTTCACTTGATTCCGTGTTGGGAAAGTTGGCACTGAGCGCTTACCAACAAGAACCGGTCGATGCTGTCTGGATTGAATGCTACAATGTGATGTGGCTCGACAATATTATTGCAGGGATTGTCGTTATGATTCTGGGATACGTCGCCTTGAAAATGACTGTGTTGGCATTGCAGACCCTCCTACATCTGGCCATTTTTGCAATGTATACCTACACCACCTTGGGGTACTTGTCGTTGTCGTTGGAAAAATCAGTTGTAGAAAAAGCGAAACGGCAATAACATTGGTACATATCACTATATATGGAAACAGCAACGCACGAATACTACATGTCGGAAAAACTCAAAGATGTCGCGTCGAGAGCACCTCCTGTTGGATCAGCGGTAGAACCAGTCTTACAATTCCTGGAGTCACGGATTCGAAAACCTCTTGAAGGAACCTGGTTTGACCAGTGGATAGCCACGCCCGCCAAACAATACTACATTGCGATGAAGAGACGCGATTAAGTTTTCTTCTTTAACACTTGCACAACTTGTAGAACTTTGTAAAAATCGAATGAATGTGTTGAAAAATAGTTACTCTTGTTCATTCAATTTGGACTTTTACTGTATTAAAGACAATACTTCGAAGTGGTGTACGGCGCGAATGATTTTGTAGTTGAAAATGCCAATCTAATGACTTCTAGTTTACCAAAAGTTTCTCCCTTTTTGCCACGTATCCAGCTCCATGTTCTATCTTTTTTTTTCGGTTCTCTCGTCCAGTAACGGTAAATTTCCTTCGTTTCGCGGTTTCGCAGTGCCCATTTCATGTGGTCCAGACATACTTTGGTGTCATCGTTTGAGAAACACCTGGTCGGATTAGTGAGTCCAATCTCTCTCGCTTTTTGCTTCCACACATTGTTGTGTTTTTGACCAGGCGTCAGCGCGTGTGCTATTTCATGAAGTATCGTTCTCTTCGTGCGTTCTACCGTGTTGACCCGGGCTCGTGCCAAACTAACACTTATTTGTTTGCCGCGGTATCTACAAACCCCGTAGCGCCGAGCAGCTTTGTCCCATTTGAATACCCATCCAGGAATGTGTTGTTCAAACTTTTGCTTTAAGTAAGTATCAAGCTCCAAAGCCTTTTCGGGCTCGTTGAATAGTCCATTGGACAACCCAATGAATGGTGCATAGTACTGGTTCGACGCCTTCGCCAGTGGCAGTGTCGGCGCGGCTATCAGTTTCACTGTCGGTTTGGGCGGTGCGGGTTTGGGCAGTGCGGCTATCGGTTTGGGCGGTACTGGTGCGGGGTTGGGCGGTGGCGCCGCTGAGGAGAGTCGTCCGAAAATGTTTGACGAGTCACCACTGCGGAAATTCTTTTGTTCCGTTTGTCTGGCTTTCTTTACTTCTTTGGGCACGTCCCACCAACCAGAGCCGTATCGCGCTTGCAGTAGCGAGTTTTTATATGTATCGTGTATTTCTATGATTTTTCCGTCTGATTTTCTTTCGACTTTCACCGTCGCCTCTTTCACGCGCTTGGCAGATTGTGTGTCGGACGGAAAGTTAGCTGGGCGCTTTGGTTCTGCATGAGCAAAATGATGAAACATGATATTTGATAGTTTGTGTATTTATATACCTTCAAAATATAGACGAGTTGTTACTTATGTTTCCGGGGAAGACCTCTTGAAGGAATCTGGTTTGACCAGTGGATAGCCACGCCCGCCAAACAATACTACATTGCGATGAAGAGACGCGATTAAGTTTTCTTCTTTAACACTTGCACAACTTGTAGAACTTTGTAAAAATCGAATGAATGTGTTGAAAAATAGTTACTCTTGTTCATTCAATTTGGACTTTTACTGTATTAAAGAAATGTTTCTACTGATAAATGTACAATCGTTCCGCACTCGCCATCTTTGTCGTGTGTTGTTTTTTAATCCGTATTTTGTACAACGTGGTGGGTCTGTTATTGTCGACGTCGGTACCGAAATATGCGAGCCTCGAACCCCATCGCAAACTGTACGTCACAAAGAATCTTATTAAATCGTTCGTGCTGGCGTTTATGTTGCCGCCCGCCCTGATTTGGGTGGTGTGGCCAATATGGCAGTCCAACGTCTGGCACACGCCCACGATACAATATTTCGCAGTGGTGTACGGCGCAAATGATTTTGTAGGGCTGCTGTGCGTGAACAACTTACCCAAAACGACACGCATTCACCACCTGATTTCGACGTTTTTGGTTTTAACAAGTTTGTCCATGGATTTTCAGACGTCTTCCGTGGCCCAATCAATGTTGGCCTACACTTTTTTTGCGGCGTCGTCTTACATTGTAAATTTTCAATTGGCTGTCCGATGGTGTTTCCCCCGTGGCTCGGCCATCTGGCTTCGTTATTTGGCGGGTATGATTTATGTGTTGTCTTGTGCTGTGTCGTGGTGTTGGCAGTTGTGGTGGGCTTACTCCACCTCTCTGGAGGAGTATCATTTTGTGTACATTGTGCTGATGCTATGGATTGTGCGCGACGACATTATTTTGATGCGATGGCTGACGACTATGTAGTTACTTATGTTTCCGAGGAAGATGCAAATACAACTAAGAACAACATTGTTGATAATATTTTGGCTGACGCTAATCATTGACATCGAGAGATGGACCAACTGTTTGCGCCGACTGTCCCGGTGTTGAGACTGGTCATGAGGTTTCTAACTGTGTGTGACATCGAGAAATGGCGTCACACTTACAAAAGTGCCGACGCTCTTGTCACCACCAGTTGCTTACCCACGACATGGTTGTGGAGAGTATTGAATTCAGGGGTCGCTTTTCGATGTGTCGACTGTTACAAAATCAGAAACAAGAAAAGATTATTTTTTTGTTATCGTTGTTCTCGCTACATTTGTGACAATCATGTCGTCAGCTGCTGCTCGTGTGACAACGACTGCTGCACCATCTGTGCTCGCCTTGTCCAGTGCTGCTGACCAATCCGACAATGGCACGCTGCTGAAATATTCCAATTGTTTCAGTTCATTCACGCGGTCTTGCGATAGGTCAAACATGTCGTTAAATCCATCGGTTTGCGCAGTGCCTCCTAAACCAGGATGTACCATGATTTCTACAGTACCAACCGTGCCTTCTAATGCCGATTCCAATCGTTGTTTGGTCATCAACGACCCACCAATTCCCAGCCCCCGAAAACAATTGGGAGCAACGATACCAAATTTGAAATAGACGTGACGAGCATTAATGGCGGTGGCATATCGCCCCATGTATCGTTGCCGCTGACGCACTGGTAGCCATGTGTACTTGGAGACATCTTCGTCTGGGATACGTACAGAAGTAACCCCGTATTTTTTCAAAATTGGTGCGATGGCCTCGGCTACATGTGGTATGATGTGCACGTGTTGGTGACTGTCCACATGTTGTGGGTAGTGGCCAGTCAACGTTCGAAATTGTTCCAACTGAGCCACTGTTTCTCGGCAGATGTCTTCTATCTGAAAGTCCCTCTGCCAAAAAGTCAGTTTGTAGTACATGTATCCTGACGCTTGTACCAACGATGGTACGTTTGATGAGACCGGTCGGCCTTCGGTGAAATTGAGATGAAGGCCAAGATGTAGTCCCTCTTCCGCCGCGGTGTGTGCGGCCCGTGCTGCGGTTGGTCCATTGACCAGCAGTGATGCTGCTGATATTTTGTTGTTGCGAAAGCAGTCAAAGATACCACAGTCGCGATGCGTACTGTAGCCAAGGTCATCCGCATTGACAATAATCATCCTGCGAAATGGGTTACATAGTATATAGGTTATTTTACAGTTGATATCACCAAATATAAAAATTAGATATAGTATATTACAACCTGTGGGAACCCATATGTTCTACTCCTTGTTACTATTGCAGACATCGAGACGGTGACCACATGTGAAAATTGGCCCGTTTTGCAGCTTGTTTGTCGTTGTTTGTCAAATACCTGAAAATGGCAGGGGTTTTGACTTTTCCAAGTTTTGCTTTTTTTTCTTGGTGAGCAGTTCGCATCTGAGACTGTGCTGTCAAAATAATATCATGGTTTTTGTCAAGTTCACTCTGGACTCTGCTAATCTCAGCAGGTGCTGTCAATTTCCTTATTTCATAATTCAAATTTTTAATTTTGGTATAGGCATCTGGAATGGAGCATCTAATGGCCGTAACACACCGATTGTATTCTGTCTTTATCCTTTTGGCTGCAGGACAGATTGGTCTGACCAAAACAATGGGTAAAAGGCCGCCGAAGCGAGGCCTACATTTTTTCTTTATTTCTTGTGATTGTTCAAAACTGTTTTTGGGACCATTTGGTAAATGATTTACATTCTGCTGACCATTGAGCGTAACCGTTGTGTCCTCGAAGTTAACAGGGTTTGCGGAGAGGCTATCGACCTCCTCATTGCGTGCCCATTCGTCTTCTGACTCGCGTGAGCCCATCGCATGTCTTTTTCGTTTGTTATCGGGCGTGCACATGCCGCTGGATATAGCCGCTTCGCTGGTTGTGTATAGTATAATTGACATTTGTTATGAATAAGAGGAAACATATGGTGATGACAAAAATGGCGGTCAGCAATGACTATTAATATTTGGGCTGTTGCTTTGACAGTTTTCGTCCTCGTAGTGATTCTTTGTGTATGTGCTATGGCACGTCGGCGAACCAAAGTCGATACACCCAAATCAAAACCTGTTTTTCTTTGATATAGTATGTAGATTATTTAATTTTTTGTTTTTTATGGGCTCGCTCGTGTTTGGTCTGTGCTAGTTGTTGCTGCTGTTCAAAATGTTGGACATCGTTGCCCAACGCGCCCCATCCCGCGACTTGTTCACGGGCAAACAGCTCCACCCGCGGCAAATCCCCCAATAGTTGTGTAATCATCTGCCGGACAATAGGGGGTTTTCTCGAATGTTCCCGACGCGGGGTCATCAACACTGGTGTTGGTGACGACCCCAACTGTGCCAAAAAATTAGTACCGACCGATGCATCCTCTTCGTGCAATATAGACGACATTTTGGACGCGCCACGTTCGGGTTCGTCTGGGAGTAAACGCTTGTACGAGGCAATTTTACCACGAACGGCAACCAAACACAGCTCAGCATTGGAACGAGTGTAGTAACCCACTCCAAAAGCAGGCTTGCTTCCGTCTTTGGTGGTCTTGACCCAATTGACAAAACAGGTTTTGTATTTGAAACCCCATGCTTTGATAACTTGAAATGCTTCTGGCAGCAAGGGCATGGTCGCCCACATGAACAAGGCAGAATCAGTTTGGCACACTCGAGTAATTTCCGGTCCCAGATTACACAATTCTTTTAAACTCATGGACGGGTACAACAGTGTACCATCTTTACGTTTTAACACTCCATTTTTAACAGTTTGTTGGTATTTCCAAGGTGGGTCCGCATACACAATGTTCAGAGAATTGTCAGACAACCCACTCAACTGTTCAGAGATGTCAGTCATTGTTGTTTATACCCATGCAATTTCCGCAGGCCGGGAAGAATAAGGTCTGCATAAGTCAATAATCCTCAAGTTGTGTGCTTAATTGATTTTGAAAAATATCGGTTTGACAGTTTGGACAAGGGAATCCACAAGTATCGCAGTTCTTACATTCCATGATGTCGTGGACAGCAGTCTGGCCAGATTGTTCGCAGCGGTGTTGGCATCGACCATGCTTATCCAAAATACCAGTGCAGTCTTTGTAAATACAGGTTGTACCCGCGTCAATTTGCTGTTGAACAATTTGGTGTATGGTTGACTGCAATGGTTCCTGTAGCAATGGAAGCACAGCCAGACGTTCTGGCCCAAACAGATTCTGATACGAATGTGGAAATTCTTGGTGACAGGTACGAGCCGTCGTCCAAATGATATCCAATGTTTCGCGTGAAAACATTTTTGTTCTTCTTTACGCAAGACATTTTATTTCAATATATGTTCTACATTTTTTTTCCGCTCAAAATCTAGTTCAATGATTGCTTAGTATAAATAGTCTTCTGGTTTGGTGACGGACCGATGTTCAATTCGTTCATTCATGCTGGCCCTCCCAAAAAACTACCTGTCAAAAGGTCAGCACTGACGTCCAAACAATACCAAATCTTAGCCGGACTACTTCCGATGACATTGTTTCCAACCAATCGAAAATCTGTTCAACAAAAAGCTTTGAAATATCTGAAAACAATTCCTCCAGACGAAATACCAGACCATGAACTGTATACGAAAATTGCGACCGATAGTGTGACAGTCAGTAATATAAGAACAGCACTGTCTAAAAGAAATCAATCGAAACCCCAACCCCTCGGGAATTATATTGAAGAATCTTTTGTATTGGACACTCATTTATTATCGCCCTCCTTGGTGGAGACCCATCGACAATTTATGCAGGAGTTGTTTGAACAGTACCGATATACTGTCATCAAAGAGATGAAAAAAAAAGAAAAAAAAGAACTCGAACAAATTCCCAAATACAACCAATCAAAATTGAAAAAACAGATTGAAAATTGCAAGACACACAGCAGTCGTACCGCAAAAATATCGGCTCTTGAGGAACACATGTCATACAATATTCAAAAATATACACAGCAGTTGAGAAGAGCCAACTACCGCACTATGTTGGAAAAACGCCTGAGACCCGACGACGATGCCTACATCAAACGGAAGGTGTCTGAATCTAACTCTAAATTGAATTGCCTGGAACGATTGGAACAACTGCTGGTCGTCCAATTGAAAAAGCATGATGTGCAATCAAAACAGATGTTGACAGTCAAATCTCGTCTTAAGCTGTTGCCCAACGACATTTGGATCAAACACAAACAATATATTCAAGAATTGAACAGCAGCATCGCAAAGTTAAAGCAAGCTGGCAAACATCAAGAAGCAGCCCATGAGCAACGACTGCTCAATGACCGGGTACTGTTTCATACACTCTGGAATAAACAGTCGACAACGCAAGAAGAATTGGACAAATTGAAACAGTATGTCCAATGGGCTGCCTCTATCTACAACGAACCAACTATTCGAAAACACATCTTCAAGATATTACGCAAAGGTTATCTGTTGAAAAAGATGGCCAACGTCCAAGACGATGTGGAAGAAAACGTTGTAAGGAGTCGTCTGGAAAAATACAACCAAGATTTGAATACTATGATTAAGGCAAAAGATTGGCAGATGCTGTATACATACAGCCACAACAGTGGTTGGTCAACCGATGTCGACGATTCTGAATATTTGGACTTTTTTTCTGGTCAATGGACTGCCCGTGTTTCAAAACAGGCACAAATACAGCGTGAGATGGCAACCCGTCAAAAGGAAATGGAAAATACCGGGGTAAACTCTGAACTGGAACAGTTGAAGACGATTAGTTTTAAACTGTTTCAACTCTTGAAAATGATTAGCCTACGAAAATAAATTAATTTAATTGTTTAGAAAAGTCGTTATTGTAATCGATGGTTAACTCTTCACCTGATTCAATTGGGTATAGCGTATGTACGTTTCCCGTTTTTCCATCCACCTGACAATTTGGAGAATTTGAATGATTCATATAGTGTGCAAATAATAAATCTTCCAACAGGTTTGGTTCACACACAATCCGTGGAGCCACCCATTTGTTTCCAATTTTAATAATGTACTGTTTCCTTGTCGGATGCTCCAACCACTTGTTCTTTTTTTGTATACTTGTTGTTTGTTCGCCGAGATATTTGGAGATGATTTGGTCCTGTTTAAAATCCGTCGCTGCAAACAACCCACATCCTGCTTTTGGTATGTTGCTTTGTTTTTTTTCGAACCATGGCACAAATTTATCGTCGTCGTTGTAAATATAAACATATTGTCGTTGAAGACGATACAACATTGCTGTGACCAACACAAACGGTAATAAAAACACAGGAACCGCGGACACGTTGCAGCCTGCTGTGTACATGCCTGCAAGAAAAAGAAAAAATAAAGCAGTAACGTAAATGCGACCGTAGGAAGTGTGTGTTTTGACAGAATTACGAATGTTGAAACACGATGCTGTCGAAATCCATGTTATTGGTTCTTGGGATGGCAGCGCTGGCAGATGGTGTTGCACGGAAGGATTAACCGCTTCGCGTAAATCTCGAAGTTTGGTTTTGGACATGTTGTAATTATAACTTCGGAGTATGTAGTTACTGGACATGGTGTATGTTGTCGTGGCATCTTCCCATCCATGCATGACATCTTTCGAGAGAAGTATCGACCATTTTGGTGATGGTCGAACGATACTAACCTGACCGTTTTTGTGAGAGATGATATGGCCGTAGTAGACCTGTCGCGAGCCATACTTGTCGACCTTGTCGAATTTCCAATGGTACGAAATCAAACATGCTTCACCCCCCTTTACACCACGTATTGAAGAATAACGACCAGGACTGCCAATGGGGAGGCAGTAGTCTTCTTCAATCATCGTGTGGACGATGGGAGAGTAAGGGGGGAGAGGGGAGTGGTGGGAAGGAAACGGATTAGACGAACGCTGGAGAGATAAGCAGCAAAAAACCACTATTTAACTCTTGCAAATCTATGAAATGTCGACTTATAGTTTTTTTCAAGCACATGTGAGGGAAACTTTGACAGGCGACACATTGATGGGCCACAATACAGACAATAAGGTACTCCCAGACTGCGACACACCTGCTGCCGCTGACACCGAAGAGGATGTGTTGTCTGTGGAAGAAAAAGTAAACGAGGTTCTTTCTGACCCCAAATTTGGAATGTTTAGTCTTTTTGCATATCAAATCACTAGGGGTTATCAGAACAATGTTTTAAAAAGGCGCAATACTGTTTTTTGTTCGCATTTGTTTAGCTTGGTTCTTGCTTTGCCCGTTTTAGTATTCATTACTCAATGGATTATGTACATTGCCATTGTCCGACACCAGATGCGAACATACAGTGGTGGTACTTGTCCAAATGTGGCCAATGTCGAGGAAAAAATGATGATGGCAGCAGTTTCAATCTTTTATTTTATCAAATCATTTTTCTTGTGGGACAGTATGGTGGACCGCACACGTCGTAAAAAAACAATCTCTGCTACAAGTTACATAGTGATGTTTGACACTTTCCAAGAAATTGGGTTTAACCTATTGGTGTACAGTACTAATTTATGGGTCATCTTTGCAGAAAAGGATTTTTTAAATATGTTTTTCAATACATTAGCAATGGAATTTTTGATGGATATGGACAATGAATTTGAGCGTTTATATTTTTCGTTATTGCCAGATGTGGGGGCAGACATTTATGACAATATGTTTGTTACATACAGGGACAATGTCCTGATGGTCAATGACAAAACGCAGACATCCAAATGTTTCCGATGTTGTCGGAGAGCAACTTGGTTGCCTTTCAAAATAATAATGGTTTTGTTCATGATGTTGCCAATTTTCTGTTTTCTCTTTCTATTTTATGGTATACTTTGTAAATAAGTGAAGCCTGCACATTATTTACCCAATGCCAAGAATGGTTGCACTTCAACATAGTTTTCCAAGTGGTCATATTGGCTGACGGTGCTTTTTTTTTCCGCATGTAAAGCAAGCATTGGGTGTTGAGGAACATATTCTTCAATCTTGGGTAGTTCTTCAAAATCTTGAGATTCAATCAAAGTGGGTACAATTGTTTTGTTTAACCTTGACATTTTGTTCAAAAAGGATTCTATTTTATAGTACAAAAACACAACCTCGAGCATAATGCACATATTTTGCTCATATTTCCGTATGAGCCTGCGCTATGAATTTGGAATAGTTACCAATAACAAATGCTCAATCCTCAACATGATGCAAAATTCAGTTCCCAACATATGCAACCAGTCCGTTCTCCAATTACCAACAAGAGCCTGCCAGTTGCGCATGGCCTAGGTCATTTTCAACCATACAGTCCCTGGTCTTCCCCTATTATGTCTGTGACGGGTGAATTTGTTCCAAGACGTTCTTCGATGGGTTCGGCCGGTTACCAGTTATTTGCTGCGGCAGATTGTATGGTCTCTGCACAGAAAGGCACCATTGTCAGTACTGGGATAGCTGTCAGAATACCAATGGGTCACTACGGAAAAATTGAAGGAAATTCGTCTCTTGCTTTTCAACACAACATTGTGTCGTTTGGTGGCATCATTGATGAATTGGATACTAATACTATTCAAATCAAAATGTTCAATTTTGGTACTGGTACCTATCGTGTCAAAAGGGGGGACTGTATAGCCCAGCTCATTATCCAGAGATATTGTGTGCCAAATATACAGCAAGTGTTGTCAGTGACGGCGAATGACTAGTGCATTGTACTATTTAAACGGTACAACTGTATAAAAAAATGTATCAATCTAATTACAAAAGTATTTTCCGCTGCCATACTTTGGTAGAATGTGTGAACTATTCATTGGGCCCGCCGGTTGAAAAAGCCGATTTATTTTTATATTTGTTAGACACGTATGATATTTTGTTGTCACATGCGGAAGGGTCAATGGTCGTCGACGAAAACGACGATATTCCCTACACCCGACTGGCACAGAAACTTGAAAAATATGCTTTTGACGAATGGAACACCCTGTTTGATAGAATACCGGGTCAGCTAAAAGGATGGTGCGAAGGGATGTTTGTATATGTGTGCATATCACTGTGTCGTTGGCTTTCTTCCAAGCCGGGCTGTACAGTGATACCGGAGGACACCAGAATGTGGATGAAACATCACAAACTTCGTAGCCACGTGTCGTACGATACATCCAAATTTTCTATTTCAGAGTTATTAAATGCTTTGGACGTGTTCGAGTTACAATGGACAAAATTTGAGAATCTTAACCAGCACGTATTGATATATTTGGATGCGTTAGAATATCGAGGTGCTTGGTTTATTACCCACACTGCCCCTGCCTCACTCTTTGACATTCATAAACATCGTATTAAGATTGGTGACAACAACTTCCAAATTCACCCTGCCCTTGTTTATCAACTGTACGTGCGATTTGTGTCCATTCGTCGTTCGTTTGCTCAATATACCATGTGGGACACGGTGCCAGCAGTAACAGAAATGCCTGAAACGCAGTGGTTGAGTTTTTTAGAACAAGAAAATCGTCATCTAACCATTCGCAAATTTCGGGATCGAATAGCGGATGTGACATGGGGAAATTTAAAGAGACTGTCTGATGGGCCACGCGCTTCATACAATGCCCGTGGTTCTCGAGTATCTGACTACCAGTCCATAGCTGAAAATCACCCAATGGCCATTATGGACAAACTTAACCACATCATTGCCTACGGTAAACCCCCAGAATTGCACAACAATCCTTTTGTTCGGGAAGGACTACATTTACAGATGGTTCATGCCTATTTCATGTCTACTTATTCGGTGTCTTTTCGAGATTTCTTCCACTGCTGCGAAGAAAAATCTTGGAAACATCGTAAAAAATTGGCACACATGGTGGTTCCCATTGTCATTGAGCGACGCAAACGTCATGATGTAATGTACAAGGGCTTGGTTCATTTAGTACCAAGTGGAACCTTTGCAGAGGCTTTTCAACTATGGTGCCTGTTCTTGCGGAAGGACTATAAAGGGATTTTGTATGGTTCTATGGATTTTGGACGATTGTGTCGGACAATGTTTGACCCTCCAACACAATTGCAACAAAGAGCAGTCGGCAAAGGAATAACTACTTATCAATGGGACGTATAAAAGCTTGCAAAAACTGAGGACATATGTTTAGTCCTAACAGTTCAAGAAATTTGTTCCAGGAACATCTGCGACGTATTGATGAAAAAAGGAATCGTCCTGAGAAACGAGTTGTCCCGCCAACAGAAGTATCAGTGGCGGTCACCACTACTGACTATGATGACGACGAAGATGAAACAATTCAAACTTACCCACATCAGCAAATTGTACGACAGGGATTTGATTTGACTTGTGGAATGAGGTGTCTTCAAAATTTGTACGATGAACACATCGTGACTCGGCAAGAAATGGATGAAAAATCGAAATATCTAGAGTCCATCTCAAGCGGGATTGCCATGTATGACCCATCCCTTGGTTACTATTCCATTGAAGTGTTGCAAGCTATTCTGACTGACAAAGGCAAACAAGTGCAACGAGTGGACATTGACAAATTTTTGCCACAGTATTTTGAACCAACCATAGCAATGAATCAACAATTTGGTGGCTATGTAGTGGCACTGGGCTTGGGAGACATGAAACACTATGTAGCCATTACACACTCTCAAGGAACGTATACGGTAATTGATTCTCTGCCTGGAACCTCTCCCTATTCAATCCCTGGCGGCTCCCTTTTTCAACGCAGAACAGACAACAATATCTACTGTTCACAACATTTGCACGACAAAACCCCGGTTGTCGCCGTTGTCGCCGTTGGTAATTCGCCATTTATTGAATACAATATCATGCACAACATTTGGTCACCAACCCCTCCACCACCAAGGTTTTTATTGAGCTCCATTGCCCGTATTTTAATGACCACATTAAAATCGACCATCCGAAAAGTTGAAAGAGCTGAACCTTGCGTCCAGGCATGGTTTCAAAAACTTAAGAACCACCGGGTCATACCCTCGGAAGAATGTACTCCTTTTTTGAAACAATGGGTTTATGGCAACCCGTTGGCCTCCATCAACGTCAAATGGAACGATATGCAGACAGTTGTTGACTGCAGTTCAATGCAAGGCTTAGTGATAGAATTGATTAACATGGGGTGGGTCTCTGACAAGAATTATTTTCATTTTCAACAAGGTGGTCAGATGTTGCGCGATCAAAACGGGAACGATATTGACTCAACTTCGGTAGGTACTTTTGCAGATTTTTCACTGGACCCGACCAACCCTATTGAACTGATTCACGAGGGAGTTGTACCAGTACAAGCATCCGTTGGAGGGTTTTATACATTTAAGTACTCGGTGGTGGGAGAATGCATAGACAACAAATACAATGCCTATTCAGTCAGAGATAAACAAGGTCATGTGCATGTTATTTACAAACAAAATGTAGACAACATTGAGACATTCGAAAGAGGAGTATAAAAATAGAATATTCGGGTTTATCGCCCGCATTGTGTAATTGTAACATGACCCTTGCATACTTTATCTTTCATGTCATTTTAGTCTCTTCTATACTTATGATGCTTGGGCAATGGTACCAAAACATATTTGGTACAGTGCCTACTACGGTTTCACGACCGCTGTCCTTGAATCTCTAACAGACAGTTACTGGTTTGATAAGTTTACGCTGGACAGGGTACGACATCAGGACAAACCGATACGACCTGTTCGGATGGGGAGGTCACCACCGCTATCACCTGTTTATATCGTGCTATTTGTCGCGCAGTAAATGCAGCACTACATCCAGAAATGACAATTGAAGTCGTTAAAAAAGTGTTAAACCCGATTTCAGCGAGGCTGGGAAAATGGTCGCAGTCTGATTGACTAATGTTTAACCATTGTTTGTTATGGCCTCTCCCATATTGACATTTCTCGTTTCCCTTGTCAAAAATAGAGGCACAGGAGGCACAACCATCGTTCAGACTCATGAGAAATATCGTTGAGGTCAGAATGTTATAGAGAGTGACCAAACTCAAACAGTACTCGACGATTGAGAACATCATCAAAGTAGATTTATTGTTTCGGTAGGCTCCAGTCAACCCCCAGAAAGGAATCCACATTCCACACACGAAAAATGTAATAACAAGTTCCATCATCGAATGATATCCAACGCGAGAAGCATGATGCACAAAAAAAACCAAGTGGAAAAGAAACAAAAGTTTGGTCCAGCGTGACAATCTACGCCGTGCATAGACTTGTCGTTCAGACGATGAGTTGACTAGTTTTCCCGTAACAACTTCCATGATATATGTTAAAAAGTACATGCATTTATACTACAAATCGCAACCCACACACCAAATTGGTTTCGGCATCAATGGTAAGGCAATTTCCTCCTTGTAACTCGACACAACCACTTGCAAATTGCGAGGAGCTTTTTAAAGTATCCACAACCCGATTTGTACCATAAAAAGGGTGACTTGCAACTTTATCGTCTTGTATACCATGCGCCAATGTGATGCAGTAAATTCCCTCAATCTCCATGTCTTGAAACCCTGCTTCCAATAAAAAACTGTAGACAGCACTACACGAAATCTTGTTTGCTGTGCCGTGATTGATGGGAAAATCCCATTGGTGATTGATTTTAATGGGATGCCACGGTGTCACCAATAGCGAACCGCGTTGCACTAATTTGATTGCATTGTCCTTACAGATGGTTTTCAACACACACAGCACTTTGGCGCTGCCCTGTGACGTTCTAACAACATCGCCCTTGCTGATTTCTTCACAAGATTTCTGGCTATTATCAGCCATGGTGACAAGACACGAACCGGCAAAGCAGGGACCAGACGACGTGTTGTAGGTTGACATTCGCATGGGCACAGCCGCGGGAGGACGGCCACTCGAACGACAAGACTCCTCGATGCGCCGACGGTGCGTGGGTACCGGTGCTGGTAATTTGTTAAACATGGTGTCAAGCGCTAAGCGTATTTCTTTAAAGGTCGCCCCACCATAGTCCTGAATGCCTTTGTCCATAAAATTATTGCATTGTTGGGTCAAGTGTGCCAAAGCGAGACTTGGCATATAATGTTTGCCCCATTTGTGATAGGCCCCTATTGCTTCTCGCACTTGACCAGTCAAATCTTCAATCACTGAAGGCGTTGCCACCATTAACATCAAATCATTCAAATATTCGATGCTGGTCAACGCATTCACTTTAGCCAATTGGTGACATTTCAAAATGCCAGCCGCCGCAATTTGATGGTCAGAATTGCTTAAATCACGATTGACAACAACAATGTCCATGTCTAAGATGCTGAGCCGAACTGGCTTGTCACATTCAATGAAAATGTTGTGGTACTGGCCAGTCGTAATTGGGCCAATCGGTAACACATACCCCCAAGAGGTTTGGACAAGGCCGTCCATATTCACGATGCCTTCTGTTTCGATAGCCACTTTGATATTGGTGGACACCATTGTCCGCAAATTGGCAATTGCGTGAATAAAGACAGTGCCAACCAGACCAATGTCGGGGATGAAAGCATAAGAACCAGGAGTGACCCGAGCCAACTCAAACAACAGCTCGGAATCAAGATTGTAGCCAAACCCATAAGTATTGAGAACGATGTCATCTCGACCATCGAGTTTCGATTTCAACATTGCCACTTCTCCACGAGGGGGTCTCATATTAGGTTGGCCGTCTGTCAATAAAAATATGACACCACCCTGTGGAAGCTGCTCAAGAGCAAGTTGAAGCCCACTCCAAATGTTGGTGGAATTTTCGGAATGGATACCGGCAAGAGCCACTTTGGCCAATCCTTTTCCACCGGCATCCATTCGTCGGAGTGGGAAAACAACTGTCGCAGTGGTGGAATACGTCACAATACAGGCTTTGTCACAATTGCGAAGTCCCATGATGCAGGTGAGGATGCCGTGTTTGACTACGTCCAGTATGGAGTATCCGTCCGATTCACCGGTGGACGAAATGACTTCGGTTTGCATTGAGCCAGAGACATCAATGACGAAAACCAGCTCTTTGGGGGCCGCTTCGCTGTCAGGCGTAGACAATGTCAATTCAGTCACTGTGCCAGTAGTACAGACAGTCGCACTGACAACCACTGGAGGGTATTTATTGTCTTCCATGTTGCTTGCTGGCAGGTCTTCAATGGCGGATTTCAAAGTATAATCCGATATCAACTGCTCGACAGACATTGCCTGACGTGTCAAAGGGGAGATTCCTTTCAATCGGATGGCTTCTACAATAGCACTACGTTCATATGTGTGACCATCCGGAGCCTTGACGGGGTCTACCATAATGGCAAGAGTAATTGGACATCGAAACATTGCTGGAAAAGAAGACATGTTATTTGTATTGCTACTACATAGCCTGCGAGAAAAAAATAATAATAGTTGCAAATTATTCCGATTTAACTCTGCAACTATAACCTGTAACTCTTTTTTTGTTGGCTCCTATTTGGTTACAAATTCATGTTGTTTTCCCTATTAATTGACCATGATTCGAATACGACATTGATTAAGTATAGAAATCATTACTAGTCGGACCATACACAAACAAATACTGACAAAACAAATACCAATCGATGTAATCAAAGAAGTTGACATAAACGTATATGACCAAAAAGCATAGACAATTTGAACTTGTTGGTCGTTGAACAGTTGTACAATGGTACAGCCCAAAACCCCCATTATAAAGTAAAACAGAAAACCAACGAATATTCGTGTGGTTAGTGACAGTTGGACAGAGTGGTCGTCGGACGTTTGGACAGAGTGGTCATCAGTTTCGTCCAAATCTTGTGTTACTTCTACAATGAGTGTTTGACATATCGTACAACTGTTTTTGTTGGAGATAGAACAAAAATTTTTCAAACAGATAGGATGTACATATGCTTCACATTCACAAGGTGATTTTTCTTCACACGACTCTTGACAAATGTAACATTCGGAGACCATCAACTCTTCATTTAACATTTTTTTTTACTCTGGCTGTTTGAAACTCTTTTTATACTCGACGGTCGACGACCTTGCAGCATCAAAGAAATCAATCGTATTTTATACTGATTTCGAGTAGGGACAGTGTTTGTGTGGTAAGACAGTAGTGTCAATTGTGTTTGCTTGGGCAGCCACGTGCCCCAATGACCTATCACAATTGGCAATATTATCGGTATATTGACCCACCAGGATAAATAAGTGCGTAATTTGAGACATGGCAATGGTATCAATTGAAAAGTAGAACATTCACCCCGAACAAATACAGTAGTAACCGGAGTGTTTGTAGCCATAGCTAATTTTAAAAACCCATATCGTGGAAACAAGCTTTGGTCATCCTGTTGTTCTAACAGTACAATCTCCGGAACGCCGCCAGGTAGTACTATAATACTATGGCCCAATTTTAATGTGTGCAACATCGATGTATAATTTGCAGGGATACAACCCAGCAGATGCAGCCCCCATCCAACGACAGGAATGTAAAACAGCACCGGTGCAACACACATAATAGTCGTCGACCCCGGTACAAAATGGATACCGGCCAGTGCCCCGCAACACAATAACCCATGGGGGTGAACCGAAATTACTGTTTGTTTAGTGACCGATATTGTATTGCAGGGGAACCAGTTGGCCAGACCCAACGAATTAACAAATGAACGTAGAAAAGATTCGGTGACAACTTGACAATGTTGTTGTACAAGTAATGAAATCAAAAAAGAAATGGGCAAAACAAAAAGTGCAAATGGAAACATCATTATTGCACATATTAACAAAAGAGGCAATGACCAAATCCACACAAATACAACAGTGCCGACAAAGAAGATTGAGGTCCACCTATTCATAGACCAGCGAAGTGAGCCCTTATATATATAGTCAACCTCAAACAATAATTTTGACATATAAATAAAGTAGGAAACCGAACAAACAATGCCAAAATTACCCAAATGTGGATGGCTACATCATTGTGAAGACTGTACTACAATCACGTCCAGGATAACCACCTGTAAATATCGACGCACCATAAAAAGATTGCCAATTTGTTTGGAATGTCGACCAGGGTTTGTCAAATGGTTGGCAGCGGAGTTTGCCAATGTACATATCGAATTTGAAAGTGTGGGAGAACAAGTACTACGAGTTGAAAAATAAGAGCGGTTCTTTTAGTGGATGAACAGACAAATTGAACTCATTGTTAGCACATATTTTTTTCCACAGGCTAATAGTCTCTCTGTTGGACCGTCGTAAATGTCTGAGATTGAGTCAATTAAAAAGATGTTGGCAGAGGCTTTGTTGATGATAGATAATGTTAACAAACCAACTGTTGAAAAACATCGGTCAATGGAGTATGTGGATATGGCGACGGGTAAACTTAGAGAAGCTGGGCTCGTTGTTCATAGTTTGACGCCAAATTTGACGGATATGATTCAATTCGTTCATGAGTATGTGCCCGAACAATATCATGGCAATGTCAACCATTCGTGGAGCGGGATTGGAGACTGGGTGGCATAACTTAGAACTACGAGTTGTAAAATAAGAACTTAGAACTACGAGTTGTAAAATAAGAACTACGAGTTGAAAAATAAGTTGAACACATGTTGAACAAAAAATATCTTTTATTAAATGTGGTACCAAAATGTGTGTATATTTAGTTGCGTCAGTGTCTAACAACGGCAATCTCGTCACCGACGACACTACCCTCTTATGGGACAATCCGTTGGCATTGTCTTGGTTTAAGATGCACATAGCCAATGGTACTCTCATCATGGGGCGTAGGGCCTGGAAATGTTTGTCTCCAAAAACATTGCCCAATTGTACAATTATTGTTGTCAGTAGAGGGTATGAGCCAGACAAAGACAATGTGTTTTTTTGTACCACTTTGACAGAGGCAGTACATATGGCTGGTCATGGCCCCGTCTGCATCGTGGATGGCGGTCGGTTATTTCACAGTGCATTACTGTTAAACCTGGCGGATGCTTGTATTTTAACTCATTTTGATGTAAAACCCTCCGCCAGTTTCAACAGTGCTGCACTGCCTGTCGACCGCAATGTAGCATGGGAGTCCAAAAAGTTGGAACATAAGGGACTTCCTTTTCATTTTGAGATTTCTCTGCTGTCTAAAAAATAATCTTGTCTTTGGTGTTCGACTGTTGAATGGCTGTCAGTTCAATCACTTTGTCTCTCATTTCAGTAGTCGCCGGTATTTTCCAAAGGACTAGCAGGTTCATGGACCAAAACAGCAGGTACTCTGAGATGTACCAGTTTGAACATTTGGAGTCTAAACCGGAATACACAAAATGGGCATACGCCAACCATCGGATACAGACTACAAGAAGTACCACGGTAGTCCACCAGTGTACTTTCCAAAGATGATTGTTGATTGGTTGGCAATCCCACAATATCAAGCCACTCGAGACAAAAATTAACGCATTGTGAGCACTGGTTTCAAACATGGAGACTAAAAACGCACTAAAAAATCCAAGGAAAGCGGTGGACAAGACACTGGAATTAAGACGAAATGACAATGCAATGGCCAACAAGGAATATCCTAGCGTAATTCCCCTGTAGGGGTCTGTTGTCAGTGCTCGTGATAATAAAATGGGATAGACGTAACCACAAGTGGTGAGCGATACGTTTATAACAGCTACAATGTTAAATACAACCAGGGTACACCATCCTATCGTCCAAGCATTCTGCAATAACATATTGTCTAATATTTGTAGTGTTTATATACAGTTATTCTTTATGTGCAAATGCTATTGTTTGGGTGTCAATCCAAATATGTTTGCCACTGTATTGCTTAACAAAACTGGTTTTGTATGGGGGGGTTTTGGGTTGAGCTTTTTCGGAAGAGGTCAGCCATTCTCTGATAGAAGTGGACCAAATTTCGAGTTGTTTAGTATCTTTATTCAAATAGGCTTTGGCGATTCGTACATTGCCTTGGTAAAGATAAATGGTTTTGGTGTCTTCGTAACATATATGCCGGGCCAATACAAAGGCATAGACTTCGTGTTTAAAACAACAGAGTGCTTCTTGCAATTGAAGCTGACTCCATTGACGAATAGGTTTTGCAACCCATTCGTCGGTTGACATTGCGCGTCGGTATACATAAAAATTCAAATCGGTCTGAAAATTACCCATAATTCTGAATAGTGTACTCTTATATAGTGCAACCGAGTGATGGCAAACCTATTCAAGTCATATGTATTTTTGCTACTGAGTGTTCATGTTCGGCCCAAACATGGAGGCCCTCATTGCCGAAATCCGTCAAGGTACCGACGTGATAGTGTTGGAGCAAAAAATGTTCAAATATCTCGAGTCCTTGGGGTCGACCCACCGTCATTTTGAAGCGGGGTGGAGTCAGCAATTGAGGAGGTGGCATCCCGATATGTCTCATACAAAGTTGCAGCAACATTATTGGAAAGTGTATGCGGAGACCAACAAACTGGAGACGATTGTGAATCAAAAACGTACAGAGATAGAGCAAAAGTGTGAACACGTGTGGGTAAGAGATTGGGCGGATAGAGACGAGCGTTCTCGGTACATGTGCAAGTCATGTGGGAAAAGTCGGTAAAGGCTGATACACCGGCAATATATCTTGAGGGTCGTGTTCCAAGTATTGAAATATTTCCATGAAATCAATGGCTTCCTGTGCTTCAAAGTCGCGCTGCATAAACTTTCGTCGTTGCACAAATGTGTGAAAGGCAATGACTGACGGCAAAACATTGTCCGAACGCACGGAACGCCAGTAGTGTACATGTTTTTCGTAGATGGGAGCACCGTAACATTCTAACATTTCTTGGAACCAAGCAGGGGCACGCTTCGGCCACTTGATGTGTTTGAGAGAGTTGTTGGTCAGAGCCAGGTACAACATGTGTGCTGTTTGATGGTCTTGTTGTTGGTACGCCGACCACATGACATCCAAGAAAAATCTGAAATCGTTTTTTTGTTTTAAAATGGTGTTAACTGTATTGACGACACAGGCATCCAGTTTTGCAGTCAGTTGTGGTTGACCGAATTCGGCACAAATGGCTCGAGTTGAGTTGCGACTCTTCTCAAGAACGGAGAACATTCTATCGTCGTAATCGGAATGAAATAGGTTGCAAATGAGTAGTTGATACCATCGTTTGGGTCTTTTCTGCAAGGTTGCGTTCAAATACAAGTGCATACCTTCGTCCGACAGTGACCGTTTTCTCATCGGCTTGTTTGAACGCGCTTATATACTTGACATCACCAATGCTGACGACTTTGGTCTTCCCGCTTAATGTCGTCTTCTTTCTTTAGTTCCTCTTTTTTTTTTATTTCACCCTCGAAGCAATAATCTTGAAAGTCTTTATTGTTGATTAATGACATGTTCTGATTGAATGCAGCGTCACGAATTGTTTTGTTGTTTTTCTGTCTCTCGGTGGCATAGTGGAAAGCACTACCGTTTTGTTTCACCGCCTCGAGGGTGACTCGGTCGGTTTTGTTCAAGACATGTTGGAGGGCAAATCCGTCTTGCTGGACAGCAATGACGGCATACGTAGCATTCAATTCTGCAGGAATTTGTTTCAATATGTTGGAGTTGTTGCCATAATGGTAGTCCCCATGGTATTCGCGATACGACCGGCACAATAAGGCGGCTTTAATGATACTGTCGTCGACCTTGAATTCGTCCGACAAATGTTGATAGATGCTTGAGTTTTTTTGGCACGACAGAAGAGCGACGTCGTAGTCGCTGAGACGATTGGGATGCTTGGACATAAAAGATATATCTTTGCACAGGTCTATCCATGTCCATGGATACCTTGTAATTATTAATTTCAGAACGTTGGGGTCGTCAAATGAACGTTCTCCCCACTTTCTATATTTGGCAGTCTTGTTGGTCAATTCGGTGTACAGTTCCACGGCCGTCTTACATTTGCAGCGTGTTATCGCCCGGGTGACATTTCTGGTATCGATTTTCACATGTGTGGTAAAGCTCATTTTACTCATGTGGGTTCCGGTGTAAATACTGTCGTTTAGTTAAAAAATAAAAAACAGTACTATAAAGTGTTCTATGTATTCCAGTAACAAATATGTCGGAAATGGTAGTTGTGACTGGTGTACTTGTCGACGCTCCGCACAAACGTGTTCAAAAATGGGCACGCTTTTCAGCACTGTTGGCCTTTTTCTTCTATTCTACGATGGCCATCGATTCAACTGTCAAATACCGACCCGAATATATCGCATCCATTGTACTTTTTTCGGTTCTGCCTTTGGTGTTTTTTTACTTTGGAACTAAACACAATAATAAAACATTGCTAGGGATATATTGTTTAGTGCAAGTCGTCTCGGCGACTTGCAGCGCCATGCAAATGCTGATAAGGTTGTTCTACATTGCAGAATTCAATGACATTTGCAACAAGTGCAAATCTTCGGTCGGTCAAAACAATTGTACAGTCATAGATGAACAAAACCAGGGTGACGACTGTAATGTGACTCAAACGTTGAACATTGTGTACATCATTCTTTACGCGTCAATGATTTATGTTAATATTCAAGCTGTCAAGTTACTACAACTCAAGTCCAAGGATGCGGTGATTGCTACCCACATTGTGGTCGAAACAGCGACACCTCCCAATACGGTGTAGCAGCCTACACGAAAGTTAACATCTCGTTTGGCATGGTGTTAAAAAAAAGAAATGGTGATTCTTTTCTTGCATTTTTTGGTGAGTAAAAATAGATTTGTTTGGCAATTGACAACGTATAGTGCTTCCCGCGCGTGGGTCTGAGCGACGCGGATTTGGAACGGTGTTGTGTCTTCGGAACAAATATAGACGGCCGCATGCACATGGACTCCGTTAAACCCATGTACCGGAATCACCGATTTGTTCAGGGTTGTACATGTCTCCGTATTAATAAAAAATTCCTCTACCATGGGTATACCGGGCAGTGGTGGGTCTGTTCCATCTGTATTGACTCTCAAAGTGCGTATTCGAAGAGGATTGAACAATTGTATGCGCTTTGTATCCAATGGACATTGAAATTGTTCGTCGGCAAAGCATTGGACAGTGTCGTGTTTTGCAACAACTGTCGCCACAAACTCTGGAATGTTGTCGGTCTGGACCATTGTAACATTGTGAGTCATTTTATGTTCGGCGGTCGTTATTTCAAACCGTTCAGACTCGACCATATCCCTAAATACCTGACCGCGCCCCGATGGAAATTGATCGAGACGTCCGACGCAAGTATACGATGTTGTGTTTTGCGACCGAGCAATAAGAGCTGTCCAATCTTCAATGCCCCACAGGTGTGACCATGCCACAAAAAGATGTGGCACATCCGGAGGCAATTCTTTGACTCGAACCAGTCCTAAATTCCTGTTTTGATGGAAAATTTTATTTGTCTGCAGCATGTATATTTCAGCATATCCCCAATCTAGATGGCACTGAGCTCTGTAAGCGTCTTCCGCGTTTCTCACCAAAATGCAGGCTTTTGGAGGAACTGCATTAGGTGATAAAGACCCTAATATCAATTTCGTGTTTAGGGGCGTAAGGGCCTGGGCAAGTGCGCGTGCTGTGTCCACTTCTGCCAATGTCGACCATTTATGGTTGTGTTCAACTAGTTGGTCTAATTTTTGAACATGGTGCGAAGGTTTTTGTAAAGAAGCTGTCCACCACTGGGTTTGCAATTGCCAGGACATACGTGCTTCAAATCCTGCCCAATCAATGTAAGGCAATTCCCCCATCTGAACCAGGCCCCTTTGTATGGATTTTTTGGCCTGTGTTTTGTCATACAAGTGGACTGCATGTGGGGAGCCCCGATGACAGACATGTTCTATGTGTCGGGTCAGCAATTGAAAAACTGCCTTGATGTCCATGTTCAAAATTTCAGAAAAGGGATACATGACAGCCACTGTCCAGAGTGCCACATCACTGTAAGATTTTTCGGCCAGGTCAATGTAGTACTGGTCGCGAACTTTCGGTATTCTAGATTTTTTACGAGTACACACAATGTTTTCAATTTCCTGAATGACCAAGTTGTTGTGTTTAAGAGTGTACCCCACGTTTGAATGGTGACAGGGCAACCATCCAACAACTGTGATTTTATTTTTGCCCGATTTGAGAACACATTCGACAATTGGCAAAATGTGTTTGAACACTTTCCGTATGCTGACTATGCGGTGTACAAACCACATTTGCTTGTTGCCAAAGATATCTACAGAAGAAATAAATAATCATATGAATAAAATAATTTAGATAGTTTGTTTTGGGTTTATTATTCCCTATTTGTCTGAAAAAAGTTTTTTCTGTATTTTTTTGTAGATTCTCGACGTTTCCAGCGACGTTCAATAGAGGGAGGGGGTGCGACAACACGGCATCCATTGTTCAGTGTCAACGATTTGCAAAATGTTGATTGTTGTTTTTTGTGTAGCTGTGCCTCTAGCTGTGCCTCTCTGAAAAAAGTTGACATGTTCATTTTTTTTATACCATTGTTTATACCGTCGTTTTTACAATTGTATTTTGTCGAGTGGCCATGACAAATTTGCTTTTTGTACCGTTGTAGTTTGTGCCAATGACCCAACACCCCGTGTCTTTGTGAGGTACCGACAACTGTTTGACAACTGCTTCCCATGAATCTTGTATCGGTTCGTCGTTGATATGTGTCACTACTGCGCCGGCATGAATTGCGTCGGTGGCGTATGCGGGGGATTCTGGCGAGACTGCTTCGACCACTAAACGAAATGCATAGCGCTGTTCTGGCGACATGTAATCGACCAATTTGAACATGCCCACGTGTTGTAGTCGCAATGGTGCAAATTGAATGCCTTGCACTTGGACTTTTTGTTTTGCTTCAAAACGTCCTTCGTCACAAAAGCCATACGTCTGACGTATGTGTGGCAATTCTTTGTAGGTCGGTTCACGATTATGCAGGGTCAATTTCAACATGCCGACGTCTTTGCGCAAGACCGACATGGTCATGTTGTCGTTAATGGGGGTGTCATTACATAAATCAGTCAAAGAAAGGGGCAAATCACGAACTTTGGAATACCAAGTGCCTCCAGCAGATAACACGGCCTCCACGGAGTTGTTTTTAAATTGGTAAATGATGTCACCTTCTTGGCCCCCGGCCTCGTGATACAAGGACTGTGGTTGCACATTTGTGACTAAGACTCCACCGTTGGCTTCCCAGCTGCCGTTTGCTTTTTTAGGACAATTGTAATGCACCAATATATCGTTGGTAAAAATGGGTTGCGACATGATGCCAACTTGTGGTGAGTGTACGTGGGAGGCAGAAAACAGTCCTACAACTGACGGCATTGGTTCTGGGCTGGACGTACTGGTTAATTCTTCCCTGACCTCTCCCCACCGACGGTTGTTTTTGTATTCAACCAATCCTTCCCAATCTTCAGTTTGAACAAACTCCAAGACTTTATTGAGGAGTTCTGGGCCACCACGGTGTAAATGCTCACATCCCGGGACAACTACGTGTCGCATCAGCCACGAATGAAATGTTCGTGGATTGCCCCGTGTTGTGCCGCCAACATTGTACGTTGTCCAATTGCTTTCAAATGACGCCTCTTGCACCAGATTAATCTTGTCGGCGTCGATGTGGTCATGCAATGCCGCAATAGTCTGTTTGTTTACAGTGGTGCCAGAGTTGGTCAGCTTTGCAAACATTAATTTAACGGACTCTTCTTGTTCGTGTCGTTTTGTCAACGGGGCCAACAATGTCGGTAGTACATTCTGAACGGTGTTGGCATGGATAAACCCATTTTCACCATCGACGTTAGCACCAGTAAGCTTAAAGGTATTGATTCCAATTAATTTGTACCGAGATGGGACAAAATAGTGCAGTCCTTCGACAGCTTTTTCGTTTTTTTGAATAAATGTCCCAAGCAATGGGCCACCAGAATTGCCACCGTTGATAGTGGCAGATGTCAATCCACGAATTTCAGCATTCAAATGAACCGGACCTTGGTAATCACCAGTTGTAAATTGTTGGTCAATCAGACCAAGTGGATGACCCACAGCATGGACTTTGAACCCAGTGCGAAGCAAATCAGAATTGCCAAATGTCAATGCAGGGATGTGATCCAATTGGTAACGACTGTGCAAAGTTCTTTTCAACCATTGTTGAACACGGGGTTCTACCTTTAACAATGCCAAATCACGGTCATGACAAATTGCAACAACAGAGACCGGCAGTGCTTGGTGTTCAATATATGTTGTCATGATTTTGACCACTGGAGAATTGGTTACAACATGGGCGTTTGTTAACAGCAGGCCCTCTTCGTGAATCATTTGACCATCGACCGCCAAAAAAAACCCAGTACCAATGGCTTTGCCACCGGTTGGACCGCCCGTATGAGCAGCTATTATACGAACAACTTCTGGAAGATAACCCATTTTTTTAGATGTATTCACTCTCTTATATACTATTGTTTTTCTACTTGTACTACAGAACGAATATCACATAACAAATTGAAACGTTTGTTTAATACAGACATATAATTCTCCAATTGACTGATTTCGACATCAATGTTTAGTTGACGCCAACGTGACACGTATCCAGCATTGTGAGAAGCAGTGATGTCGGCTATCCGAGTCAGTAGGGCATGAATTTGTTTCACCCCCGCTACAACGTTCATAGACGCAGTCTTAAGCGGTTCTTGGTCGCAAAGCAATGTACGGCAGGTGGCTTCGATGGTCTGCAATGTACATTCAATGTCGTGTTTTTGAATCACGTCTTGCAATGAGACCGTTTGAGCACCCGCTGTTTGTAGTGACGATATTAAAGAAATGGTGGAGTTGACAATGGGCGTGAGCGCTGTGGTCACTACCATTTTACTGGCACTGCTTGCTATGTAGACTAATCCGGCTTGCATTTATAAAAACACAGTGGTTATTATACCTCTAAAAAATTAAACTTGAAGCAACAGCTGGTCGGTTTTTGAGAATGAGGTACGCTGAACATTCAGAAAATATCGACCGCCTGACTTGAACCAACTAGACCTGGCTACGATGACGCTGCTGCGGCAACCCGTTTATACAACCGGACTCGGCGGGATTCGAGTTTCTCAGCAATGTACAGTTGAACCCGTGTTTCGATATCGTGATACAACTGTTTCATAGTCACCATTTCTTTCATCCATCGTTGGCGTGACCAAGTTTTCTGGTCCGTTTCTTCCAAGATGCTGTCCGCCCACCAATAATAGTGGGGTGGGTCGGCAGGAGTGTTGGCCAGAACACGTTTGGTGTGTGGGCCAGGATACGATTGGCAAAACGCGTCGTATTGCACTTGTGTTTGAAATTTCATCTCATCAAAATCGATATGAACAACAGTGGTCTCCCTCTGCAAGAAATTCCCACGGTGAACGTCGATGCTAAACAGGCCGAATTCATCAAACAACGCCACAGTCCGTGGCAAAAGTCGAGTGGCGGACAGGGCGCGAGAAATGCCGTTGAACTGGAATATTTGTTCGCGGAACTGAAACAACTTGATGCCCTTTTCCATCAACCCAAAAGTCTTATGCTTGAGGGGGGCAAGTGGTGTACATTTTTCCATTAATATTTTACTGTCGTCAAAAGCATAGACTTGGGGAGCATGTGTTGGGGTAGCGTACTGCTGCAGTTGTGCCTCTTCACGTATACTGTGGCCACGCCGTGCGTCTTTTTTGAGAATAAACACCTGTCCGTCGTTGAGCGTAAGCTCGTGGATGGTTGAGTTTTCCCCTTGTAGGGTTTCAAGATTATGGGTCGATTTTGCAGACAGGTACAAATCCACATTGGATATCACTGAGATATTTTTGGTGATTGGAAATTGGGCCAGCGAGGGAGACCACTTGTCCAAAATACTGGCATAGATTTCCAAAGGATACACACGGGGTTTTTTGGGGACCCACAGGGAATACATTTTGACTACGGCTTTACAGCTTTAAATAGGGTTTTAATCTCGTTGGCGCTTTCCTGTCGGCGGATTGCAGATGGAAATTTTTTGAGTGTACCAAGCAATAGTGCCTGCTTCTTGTTGTGGCATGATAGAAGCGACGATAGTACTGCCCACCATTGCCTTTTTTTTACCAATGATACAAATGCAACCGTCCCATGGTGTCGCGCCATTTAGTTTGTGCAGTGCTTGAATGGCGGCGACAAAATTCGGTTTTTTACTGGTATCGATGCGAACAACACTGTCGTTGACTGACATCACAGAAAGTCCCGGTGTTTTGACAATGAACGAATCGTAAAGTGGTACAGAGAGTTGTTGGACATTTTCCCAAGACCAGGGTTTGCGAATGGCAAAGGGCATTCCGCCAAATTTGTGAATCTGAATACCAGCCGCAAAATGTGGACGCCATCCAAATTGACCACTTTCTTCCGATTCAGACAAAGTCCATTTGATTGCAACATTGACAGTACCGTTCTTGTGCAGGGCTGCCACTCCTGTGACTTCGGCACCTTGGTGGTACATGTTGATGAATTCTTGGTGATGGCCACGGCGGGAAAAAGCCGAGGCTTCAATTGTGAGAAAGGGTGGTTTCCGACACCGAGACCAAAATGTGTCAAAGTCGGGACATGTCGCACAGGCTTGAGGTAACAGTTGTTGGTCGTATACCAGTTGCGAAGCTTCTCGAAGTTGCTGTTGCATGCATTCGGTCCACTGTGCCGACGCTTCGAGAACCAAAATATGGGCGCCACTGTCGAACGAGTTGACGGTCGACTTCAATACTCGTAGTGTGGGGGTTAGTATTGACCATTCCTGACCATCTTCCGCATAAAAGTAACAAGTATTTCGAAAGACACGAGCAGAATGGGGCGGACCATTGCTGCGCATACCGTTGTCGACTAAAAAGGACATCGGATTTTTTAAATCATTGAATAACGAACGTTTCACTGCTTGGATGTCCATGTTTTACCTTCTCAAGTGGTCCATCTTTATAGAAACTTATATTTGCTACATATAATAATTTCGATGAGATATGGACACTGTAGAGTATTTAAGCGTTGACGATGTTTGAAGATGTTGTTTGACCGTTTTGTGTTTGTATTGTACATATTGTTTAGTTACAGTTGGTTTTTGCTTGGTACATTGTACGAGACGCCTTTTCGTTTTGTCCCAATCGTGTCGATGGGTTGTTCGATGTTTTCGGTGTGCGTGGTGACTTTTTTTCAGTTACAAACATTGGTTCGCAAACACCGTTTGATAGATTCGGAACAGTGGTCAACAATAGCATGGTCGGTTATACATATTATACTGTGTTCAATGCTGTGCGTCGATGGGTTGGAATTGACCAATACATTGGTGATGTTTTGCATTGCCGGCGTGTTCATTACGATGGTCATTGCGACGGTGGGCATGTGTTCTTGTCTAGTTATTGTTAGAGACACTGATGATGATGGTTGGTGGGCACACGTACATTTGACTTGTATTTGTTTTTGGGTGTTGGTGCAATACATGTCAATACGGCTACCGTCGGACGATTTGCACTATATTACCACCATCCCGGTCGCGTTGATGGCACTGTTGCGTGTTGTTGAACATTTGGAAGAAGGTTGCTATTGGTCAACTGTGGCGGAGTGTTTGTTGTTTTTTGCTGCCGTAATCCTGCATGTTTGTAGAGACGTTGCGTCAATGTCACCGACTACATTTTTCTGGGGCACGACTGCCTCTGTTTGTTTTATGATTCTGTTCAGTAAAAATTTGCGGCCGTTGACATTGGTGATTGGGTTACCGTTTTTGCTGGTGCCATTGGGGTTGTATATTGGGATGCGTTTGTTCCGTGGCCAGGCTGTAAGACAAACATTGTACGAGTTGATACAGACATACGACGAGTTGACCGCTCCAGAATTGGTTCTGACGCTCGACGGTTCCGACGACGAGGAGAATTGGGACGAACGTCTGTGAAGCTGGCTGGCGCCGCCCGCTGATTTACGTCAACCTGTAAAGTATCCAGAAAAAAAAGGCCAAAGCTATTGACTAGCGGTCGAAGTATCTGAAATGCCGGTCACCTGCCTTTTCATTTTTTTCATGTCGACCCGCATCTTTTCGAATTCTTCTCGGAAATCGATGTCGTCGCTCAACCTGGCATGAAGCAATGCGTTTAAATGTTTGCAACAAGCTTCGAGTGTCGTGATGCGGCCCAACGCTTGTTTTAACTGCAAATCACGAGTTTCCTTTACCAACCGGGACTTTAAACATCTCAACTCATTCACACGGGGATGGAACACTTTAGTTGTAGGTTTCGGCAACCGAGGTTTCAGGTTCGACATTTAGATTCTAATAGAATCTTTAAATAGAAGTTTTTTCTATTTAACAATTACCTTATTCGTAGATACAACTTCAATTTTTAAAATATACACACTAAAGATATTTAACATACAAACCCGATTATTTCGATATTTTTTTTTGAGCCTGCGTGCAGATATCTCGAGAACCAAGGCGTTTCAGAAGCTCTAACCACGTAATCTGAGCACGAGATGCAAAGTGCTTTCCTTCTGAATATTGAAATCTGACAATGTACGTCCATCTTCCAATTGCTTGCCGGCGAAGATGAGCCGTTGTTGGTCCGGCGGAATTCCTTCTTTATCTTGAATCTTTGCCTTGACGTTTTCAATCGTATCGCTGGGTTCTACATCCAATGTAATAGTTTTTCCTGTGAGTGTTTTGACGAATATCTGCATTGTGTAAATCAAAGGTGTAATCAAAGTCAACCTACTTTATAGTCGATAAATGCCATTAGTACAAGTTTGACCAATGTTATTTGGTAACTTTTTTGAAATGTAATAAAGACTATTTAACAGAGGTAACATGAACTCAAATGCTACTACGTCGGCTACAGTATCCGTTCTTTGTGGATGTCAGAAAGCAGTGCCTGAACTCATTGGTAATCATGGTCGTGGTTGGTACCACCTCGATGGTCGTTACCACGATGACCACTTTCCTGATTCAAACTGTTTTGCCGTCGCCACCACAATGAAAAGAGTCGTGATACTGCAAGATGGTGGCAAGAGCGAGCCCAGCAACCACAACAAGAAGATGATGGCAGTACCCCATTGAACGTTGTTGTCTATGATTTTTTGCACAAATCGTGAAGCCCCTTCAAGTCTCCACCCCTTTAAAGAATAAGATTGTTCTTTCCAGTTGTTGACCAATGTTTTGGCCGTCGTCTTTTGTAATTGTGGCAACTGTTTATCGATCACCCAAATAGTTCCAAACATAACCGGCAACACTATCAACGAGTGCAGACCGAGTGTCCGACTGTTCAAAAAAGCCAGGGGTGGTAGCAATGAGACCATTGACTCCACCATTGTAAAATAGATAACTAGTGCAGTGGTACTGTTGTAAAGCAGTGGTATTGGCATACTGGTTTGGTGACGGCTTTTTTTGTGGGTCAATGGTACCGTGACCGCCAACGATTCTAACCATGTGACAGTGCCCAGTAACAGACAAGTCCATGCAAATACAACAGGAGTGACAATAGAAAGCAACATCTGTTGCGACGCGGTTGCAAAAATGAGGGCGGTGGAAAGGCCAATAGAACCGTGGTCGTCCAGCCAAAGAATTGCCCGTAGCAACAAATAGGACATGCCAACAAGTTGTACGCCCCCCACGGTCGTGTTAACAACTCCCCACTGCAGACTCTGTATCAATGACAATAGAAACCCCATGACACGACTCTGTGGCCGAGTTGTGTTGACCAGCCAAAAACCCTGCACAAAAGATGCAAAAACAAAGGGCTGTGTGCCCAAATGCATGAATGTATTACTTGACCGGAACGAAACGGTCGACATCTGGGTGTCGTCAATATTGGACATTCTAAACAGAGGTATGTTGGCCAGTATTATACAGAGGGTTGTGACTACAAAGGTGTTCAAATGTTTTTCCCGCAGGCTCCTTTGTTTTATTTTTGGGGTGTTCCCCACAAGTAAAGATTCAGCAATGTCTAACATATATTGTGCCATTTTGAAACAAGTGTCACACCTATTAATAGACAAATCTGGGGAATTTCCACTTAGTTATTTATTTAGTTTTTGACTTGGTTCTTTATTTAGTTCTTTATTTAGTTCTTTATTTAGTTCGAGCAGCTACATGTTGCAACCTGGTAGGCGGCTTTCGTATCACTACACGTATGACACGCACCACCGAGTAAGACGTTATCGGTGGCGCAATTCAAACACCCTAAATCCCCACCAGCGACGCTGCCAGATTCACTATAACCAGTGTCACAAGTGACCGAATTGATATCATTATGTCGCGCTTCGCTTCGGGTAAGGTACGGGCCATTGTTAATTGGAGGTCCAGCGTGTTTATAGTGTGATGAGGCTATTCCAAATAGACTGTGGAAATTCCTTATTCGCGAAAGAAATAATCTCTATCGGCGAAAGAGATTCAAATGGGCGGCGCTCGTAGCGTGCATTAGCGCGTAGATTTAGCCACAGGTTTGCGGCTCGCACCCGGCGTTGGTCCAGGCATTTTTTTTTGCAACGCAGTCGACGCTGTCTACTGTGCACGCACAGTCGGCGAGCCATTCCTGCTCTCGTGCTTCGCAGCTGAGGGTACACCCCAAATCCCCACCAGCGACGCTGCCAGATTCACTATAACCAGTGTCACAAGTGACCGACGTGATGTGGTCATTATAACCACCACCACTGCATGTTGTCGATGTCGCATGCAGTGCCGCATTTTGACAACATTGTACCCCCGTATCAGGACATTCGGTACACCCCAAATTGTCCCCTGCCAAACCCGTTTCCAAATAACCAGAGCTACAAGTGACCGATTGAATACCACTTGCACCAATAGCGTCGCATGTATATACATCAGCATTAAGCACTTGAAAGCAGAATTTACAGGTGCTGTCGTCCGTATTGGCGTTGGGGTTGTGGTTAAAGGCGGTGGCGTCAATGCAGCCAAGTTCGTTTTGCGGGGCCACCACCATCACTGTGATACTTCGATCCGGGACATTGTATGAGCCATCACGTAACTTGACCACGAGCTCCACAGTCCAATAGTTTGAAACATACCCTTCTGAATTCGCACTATCCATGGAGCCAACAAATTGGAGCCACCCCATCTCGAACCTGAACAGATTGCTGTCACCGGGTGAACTGGACTGTATACTGACTTCGAAATCCAAGGGGTAACTGAATTGTGGAAGTCCTACCACTTGGGCATATGCAATCCGAAAAATGTTGACAGTTGGGTTCGTATATATCTGGGAAGGCGGCCACGCGCGAAGGGATATGGCGTCGGGCATCATGGTCGCCGAGTAAACATCCTGCGGATGGGCGGGCATGGGCGGTGGGCCGTCTTGTTGGTCAGGAATGGTTACAGAAATCGCCAATGTGGTGCAACTGGTTATGTCATCAGCCACAGCCGATCCATATTTTCCAACTGGGCAATTTGCACACACTGTTGCTGTTGAGGATGCCATGAAGGTACCGGGGGAGCAACATCCTAAACGAGCGGTGCTAGTTCCCAATTGGGCAAATGCAGCATATGTGGTTAACGATTCCCATGCGCCACCGCAGAGTGATCGTGTGAAGCCACTGTTGTAGAACACTTTGAAAAAGAAGGAAAAAAAAACGTGTGAGAATGTAAGAATTGTGAGCCGACGAATCTCGAGTTGTCGTATATATTCACCAACACAACGGAACGAAAGGCGTCGTGGCCACAGAGAAGGAGAGAGAGAGTACACTTACTTAGTTGCATACTTGTCACCGCCCCCGTATTCCAGTTGGACAAGTCTGAATTGAACGCAGATGCTTCAGAAAACACTGCAAGAGAGGGTGCAACAAAGAAAAGAAAAGACCAACCCACCACAAACAACAAAAAAGGTCCCGTTTCAAAAACACAAAACAAAAATAACAAAACGTGTGAGAATTGTGGCCCGACAAACCTCGAGATGTCGTATGTTCAAAATGCACAACAACGGAAGGCGTGGCCACAGAGAGGGAGAGAGAGTACACTTACTGCCATCCATAGTTGTCACCGCCCCCGTATTCCATTTGGACACGTCCTGATTGAACGCAGATGCGCCATTAAACACTGCAAAAGAGAGTGCAACAAAGCAAAGAAAGACCAAACCCACCACACAAACAACAACAACAAGGTCCCGTTTCAAAAACACAAAACAAAAATAACAAAACGTGTGAGAATTGGACGTGGCCACAGAGAAGGGGAGAGAGAGTACACTTACTGTTTTCCATAGTTGTCACCGCAGACACATCCCAATCACCGATCACACCGTACGGGTTCCCGGTGCCTGGTACGTTCGAAGCTGCAAGAATTGGGCAGGACCCATCCGCTGTTTCACCCAAACATCCACCAGTACAAACATACCCATTTTCCCCCCAAGTGCAAGTCCCAACAGCCGTCTTCAAAGCAGCGCGATCCGCCGGTACAAACACCGCTTGTGTTCCGATGAGCATGGTACAAGAAAGTAGTAAAGAACGTAGTAAAGAAATAGTCATGGTATATCTAAAAAATGTGCTCTTTATATAGTGTATATTTGCTAAGAATCTGGTGCAACGATATGTTCTATATTTATCCCCTGCCTCCAAAACATGTTGGCAATGGGGGGTTCTTGAATGACAAACGGAATATCTTCGTCACAGGCTATTTCTAAATAAGGTAGCAACTGTACAGATGTCATCTCCGAGGGTCGACCATTTTTGTGTAGGTTTTGGCCATACTTACCAATATCGCTTTTTAAAAACAGGGTTACGTCGGTTGCTTTTGAAATGTCAATGTCCCATTTGCCATCAGAGTGTTGTTCCCACGAAACGGAAGGGTCTCCCCACTGAATAGAGACTGACATTGGGGATGTCAGTTGAAACCGAGTTGTTTCAGTAGTAGACTTGTTGACATTCCAAGTCATTTTTTGATACGTCGGTCCATAACTAATTAAATTAAACCATTCTTGGACCCAGTCACCCAATGTTTCTGCACTGGTGCCAACAGTTGCGTTGACGTGTGCACTGCCAATGGGTTGAATTCTCATAGTCGAGTCGTTCGGTTCTATATTAAACACCGCGGCAAACCCAGTACAATTAACAATCGTTAGGCGAGTAAAGCAATTTAAAATCGACATTAATTAGTAGGTCAGTTGTTTAAATACGTTTATTGGCTAATATAGATGAAAGATATAATTTATTTAGTTACAGACGTTAGTTTAATTGTCGTAGTGCTTGAAAATTGCGCATGTCTTCAACAGTAATGGTGTCTCGTTTGGCAATTGCCGCACAAAAGGCACTACCCGTGAAAATAGTGGTCAGTTCACTTTCGGACGCGCTTTGAAGTGCTTGTACAGCGTCGGCGTTCCATCTCAACGGTTCTGTGGCATGTCGCCGCCCCTCTTGTGTGACAATACGTTTAAAAGTAGTGGCCGGTAGAATGGAGGTCGTTTTTCCTTGAAGACTGTGGACTTCTTTTTCCATCTTGCGCTGTTTACGAGTTTGTTTCTTGCTGGGTTTCACAGTTTGTAATTTATGGATTGAAGCAATTGCAGACATGTTTGGTGTAAATATTGATACCTTTATACCACCTTTTGTTGTTTTTATGGATTATGTGCAACATGATTGTTTTTGTTTGTGTTTGGGAAGTACGAGTGTAAAAGATGGTGCCAACTCTTGAGAATTGCTCGAGTGGAGAACTGAACACACACATTTGTGCATTATTTTTTTTACAGAGGTTGGACGACGACTGGAACAGGTCTCTGTCACCATGACCCATGGTTGTCGGGACCATGGTGCTAACAGGTCGGTTAAATTGTGTGGTACCAAAGTAAGGTCGTTTTTATTGCCAATAATGCCAACTACAGCTGGGTTGTATCGCTCCGCTATTCGAATCCACTTTAAAATGGACATGTTTTCGTCAGTGGTGTCGTAGACTATGAGAATGATTTGAGCATCTCTGACATAAGTATGTGTTAACGAACGATATTGCTCTGCACCGGCCGTGTCCCAAATAGAAAGGTGTACTTTGGAATCCTGCACATAAATAATTTTACTAAAAAAATCAATCCCCACCGTGGCTGACGGATTGTTCGTAGATTTGTCCATCAGCGCGTGAATGATGGAGGTTTTACCCACCCCAATATTGCCGATGACGCAACATTTGATTCGTTGCATTCATGTTTGTGCTGCACTGTTAAATACTCGACTTCCATTTTTCCCACGACTTTTGAACACCTTGGACATGTTTGTCCGACTTGACAATGATACGAGTCCAATATTCGCAGTAACGCGGGGTCAACAATGTCGACACCGACCTGCGAGTAATCACAAACGATTTTGTATTGCGATTGTTGTCGTAAAAACGAATACTGTCCATGGGATGCCCATCCGCTTTGCCGGTAAACCCAACACAGGAACAATCGACTATAATGTCCTGGGCAGCAATGTCGTCGGTAGCCAGAGCAGACGACGATGGTTCGATGTCCCAAGGCTTGGTACTTTTGTAAGTCACAGCCACCTTGTATAATGTTCTTTCGTCAATACGACGAACGATGGCACCCGCCACGTCGTTGTTGTGGCGCAACTGGTCTAAAATACCATCGTCAAATTTGTAAAAAGTCGACAGTGTTTCAATGGACTGTTCCAGAGGTATGTCCGAGGCACGAAGGGCGTCCGCAACCATGTGGTGTATTGCCACAACAACGGGATGTCGATACACCGTCGTATGCAGGCGATAGCGTGTCTGAAACAAATTGTAAATGTCTTCATAGACTTTTTTATGGTAACAGATATGGCCATCAATGACTCGAGCAGCGTTTATGATACGCATGGTGTCGGTATCGAAGCCACCCGACGACAGGCCACAAGCGCGGGCATCACGCTTGATGTATTCCATCTTATCGACGTCCAGATGATTGACCTGGTTGGCCACAATGTGATACAGGAATCCTTCTTGACCCTTGCTGGGAGCAATCAATGACTGTACAAACGCTATTTCTTCGGCCGTGTAGGAAAATGAAGAGTGTGTCAGCAATTGAGTCACAATGGCCACCGAACGTTGTTCGTGGTGTGCCATAGGCGAAGCACTGTTTGCCAAAAAAACATCGTCAAACAAGTGGGAGAACGGACCGTGCCCCACATCGTGTAGCAATCCCGCCAACTGCACCAACAAAATTTGACGGTCGCTGATACACAGTTCCGGCTGTTTCCTTTGCAATGTCGTAGCCAAATGGCCAGCCAAATATGCCACCGAAATAGAGTGCTCAAATCGGGTATGGGTTGCACCCAACCACACCCAATGGGTCGTTGCCAATTGCTTCAAACGACGGAGACGTTGAAACACGGTCGTGTTAATGATGTCCATGATTTCCGCGCCCAATTCGTATTCACGATGAACCGGGTCGAATATAGTAGTTGGCAATTTGTCATTGTCGAGTAAACGGCGTTTTTTTGACATTTTGGACAGAATATACAAATAGAACAACCTGGTATGATATGAGCTACATATGTGATTTTGACTGTATTTAAGAGTATTGCTTCAACAAAAAATGGACATTCATATCCATCATACGATTGAATTTGAAAAAATTAAAGATTGGAAAGGTGCCATTTCATTGACTCGGAAAAGAATGGCCATTCAACAATTGTTGGACTCACACGAATCGGAAGCAATGTTGATTCAACACTTGACATCTTATGTGAGCGACTTTGACAACACACTTGCAATGCTAACCACCAACCGTCACATCCCATTAGAATCAACTCCTTTATTTTCGTGGACGGTCGACAACTCTTCAATATCTTCTCCTTGCTGGAAAACAGAGGCTGTCTTGTCAAGGTTGGCACTGGCCAATCTATTACTGCAGGCCGGGACAACACAATTGCCAGACTACAAAATGGCAGCCACTACGTTTGCCAACTCGATTAAATACCACAAAGAAATCATTCGTGAACTAAGCACTTGGAAATGGAAAACCCCACAACACAATCATTTTTTTTTACAAACCGATTGGCACAACGCTTCCATTGCTCATCTCGAGTGTCTCCGACATTGCTGTATGGTTTCGTTGGGAATATCCAAAAATTTTCCCGCAAAAACACTCTATACGGTCGCACAAAGAGCAGTACAATCAGCAGCGGAAAGCATTGCATTCTGGACAGATATTCAACCAAATATACTGCCACTCTGTGAAACTTTGCGGTACTATTATTCGGCGAATATTCTATGGGACAACGCACAATATGGTTCCTGTATTTATACCATGCAACGCTGGTTAACAAACCATCCCACCAACTCGGCTTTTGACAACATCAACACAGAATTAGACAAAATAGAGTTTTTACTCAAAGAACGAGAACGTACAAACAACGGTGCTTATTTTGATACAGTTGTTGCGCCAACACCGTTGCCAACACCACTAGAACTCTTAGGTACCACAGATGTCAAATATCCTGTTTTATAATCACATGTTTTTTTTTCTACTATTACAAATCATCATCTTCGTCACTTCCCGAACTCTGTTCCATGTCCAGTTGGTGGCCATGGTATTCGTCCAACTGTGCTTCAGTATAACTTTGACCGTCACTCAGCACATATTTCTCGTGTTGTTGATCAATTGCAACCACGGTCTTCTCCGTTTCTCCAACGAATACTTTGTCGCCCTCCTTAAACTCCGGTTCCCACAGAAATTCAGAGTCCTCTGCCTCCAACTCTGAATCGGAATGTTCTGATTCTTCCACTTCTTCATCTGTTGAAGACATCTGCAAATCTGTTTCTTCCATTCTTTCCCAATGGACAACGTTGCCAACAATGTCGGTCACCACCCATGGTACTCCCAAGTGTAGTACCACGTCGTCAACCTTGACCTGCTCATCCACGTTTTCAGATTGCTCCGTGGTCGGGTAATCGATTTCTGATACATGATAAACTCCTATTGTACCTGTCTTCACCTTTGCAGACAGGCTAACAGCGGCGGTGGGAAGATACCAAGGGGTCGGTTGATGACTGTCAATCCTAATCCGATATGCATCGTGTTCAATGGTAGTCCCGGGTATTTTATCAATAATTGTCCCAATGTAGTCGGAGCCAACCACAACTGTATCACCAGGGGCAAACTCAATGACTTCGCTACCGTTGTCGCTGTCCTTAGCTTCCTTTCCTACTTTGTCCGTATAAAAAGCATCCACACCAACCTGTTCTGTAACGTTTTTAGACGTCAGTTCAATTTCTCTCTTTTTTTTGTGTTTACTATTCGTCCAATTTGGATTGCTGTCAACATTGTTTTCCCATTTCGGATTGAACAATTTAAAACGTTTGGCAGTATGACCCACAATTCTCCATATTGTATGGCTGCCATCTTTCTCTTCAACCATGCACCACTGGTTCAACTCCGTATCGGTAACGGTGTCTCCACAATCCAACATGTAACTACTGTCGACATGGTTTTGGCTGATAATCTGACAAATATTGTAATCGTACGCGACATGTACGCCGACTTCGTACTCCATTTCCAACATTTCCGATATCTGGTCTTCCGGGACGGCAGTGATTGTGGAGACACCGTTTCGAATGGCTTTTCTCAGGTTTTTCATAGTTTTTGTTTGTACATTCAATTCTTTGTATGCACTTTTTATTTTTTGGGTGGTAGTTTTCATTAAAGATAACAACTCCACATTCCGACCTGTTTGAATCTCATCCAACGGTATTGCATCACGTTCTTTTTCAAGTTTTTCCAAATCCTCCTCCATTTTTTCTATTTTACTGGCCAGTTTCTGCTTGTCTTTGTCTGCATTGGCGACCCGAAAGAGACGTAATGCCTCGAAACCAGTTTCGATTGTATATGTGCCATTGTCGTGGTCAATATCTACTACTGTACACACGCTGTCGTTATACACAACTTGGTGACCTTTGTCAAATGCGGGCTGCCACTCATGCTCAAAATCATCTGCAGTCAGTGTTCTTTCTTTGTCTAAGTATTTGATTTGATATTTGATTTCAGACAATCCGTTGTCAAAAATAGCAACCACTTCCCATTCATGACCAACGTAACTTACCTGTTCTCCCACGTGGTGGATGTACTCATCAGTACGAAGTTCTCCCCCGATGGGTGTATATTCGTCATCGGAAACCTTCTCACTGTTTATAAACTTGTATTGTTGCAACCAAGTGTCTAACAAAAAGACCACCCTCTTACCGTGCAGGTCAACTGCATCTGTTTCGTACAAGACAGTGTGCGCCAATGCGTCAAATACTTCGCCTGTTTGACCCAATTGGGTCACATTGGCCTCCTGCCAAGTGCCGTCGTCCTGTAATATTGCTATCTCGCTGTCCATTTCAATAATAGGACAGGGCAGGAAACGCCACTCGTCTTCCACACTATCAAAAGGTGTAATGTCGATAGTATCTGACCCTGTGTTAGGATGGTCTTCAATGACATAAGTACCTCTTTGCAACGTTCGATACTCTATTGACCCTTCTTCTTTTGTCTTTGTAATTTCTTGTTTTTTATCTTGAACTTGTTGGTTTTTTTGATTCCATTCTCTTTTATCTGTCAACCGATATCGTTGTTTTCGGAGTTCCTCCTTTTCTTTTTTTAATTTCGCAATCCGTTGGTCGTATTGTACTTTCACTTGACGTAGTTTATCGTCAGAGGTAGCTTCTTCAAAGTAACGACCTGTCCACCAGCCAGTACCTGGATATTTGACTTGGATTAAACAATTGTGAAACAACTCGGGTGGATTGTCCATAAATTCAATATCTACTACAGACACGTCAGAAGCAGCGATTGAACTAAGTTTTGGATGGTCTCCACCCCGTACCATAAATGTATAGGTAGCCGCACTTTGATCGGTCTGTACCAATTTTCGAGGATTTTTCTCTCGGAGCAACGACGCTACCACACCCTTGGAACTACTCTTGACGAGAGTGACCAATCGTACAACACCAGTATATGCCCGGTACTTGTGTTTATGTCGCTTCTGACCGGTGTAACCGATGTTCAGAAACCAGTCTATAATTTCTTGACTCTGCTCAGACGTGCACTGCAAAGCACTGGTGATATACGGGACGGATTGATTAAGGTCACCGTCGAATTTTTCAGAGGCAGTGTGTAAAACATCCCTGATTTTATCTTCGCCAATCGAGTCAACAATCAAAGGCACGGTACTAAACGGGTCCTCTACATCAAATGGGTCCTCCAAATCGTCCGAGTTCCGGGGAACATCGACGTCCGAGTTCGGGGGAACAACGACGTTCGAGTTTGGGGGAACAACGACGTCCGAGTTCGGGGGAACAACGACGTCCGAGACGACGTCAGAAGAGTGGTCGGTCTGTGTTTTTGATGGCGTCAATGGTACTACCAGTCGTTTCAGGAAGTCCTTCTCCTCGTTGTCATAAAGTGGAGTAGGCAAGTAGTGTATAATTTTGCCGTTGTGGGCATCACGTACAGTTTTATTTCCATGGTCGTCAGTAACAACTTTGTATGTATTGGCGACATGACAGTTGTTGCGTTTCTGAACTGGCACACATTTTTTTCTGGTATCAGAGGAGCTTGGTGTAAAACAATAACCAGATTTTTGATACCAACATATACAATCTTTAATTTGTTCATATGTCATCGTATTGCGACTGGTTCTCAATGCATGTGGGTTTATCAATTTATCAATGTATGCAAGTACACCGGGTTTGTTAAAATTCCCACCATAATGCCAGTTGGCATCTTGGATTTTTTCCTTGATAGTTGCTTTGTTTACGTCGGGTAAATCCTCAACCCATTGTACATCCCGTGCATTACATTGGATGCGTTCCTTTGGGGCTTTACTTGAAGCAAGCTGTTTCGTGACGTTGTTATCGTGTCGAAATTGTTGACTTTTCCTGATAGCAATGTTGGTCAATGTTCTCTGTACAGTATTGCCACGAAAATGTAATTCTGACAATTCTGAATTTATTAGACCTAGAATTTCTTTGATTTCTTGTTTATTCTTTGCACCATTCAACTGTTGTTGAAGTTGTTTTAATTCATTGCCAATACTACCTACATCATCAATGACAGTCAGGTAAGCTAATATTTGGAATTTGATTCTTAACAACATTACAGACTCGTCGTCGTCGTCGTCGTCGTCGTCCAGAGTGGATTTTTCGATGATTTTTCGAACCAATTGTTTAATTCTATTGTCTCGAACTTTGAGTCGGGACAATATATAGTTTATACGAACTATGGTACGCTTGACTGCCTCGTTATCTCGTTGGTCTGTCTGTTGAAGGAGTAAATGAACATACTCAATATCGGTTTGATGGGTGGAAGAAACAGTTTGGCCAAGAGTAGTAATGTCAGTGTCGAGTGCTGCCAGTACTCGCTTCAGTTTGGTGTTTATTCTGTTGGAGACACCATGATTCATTTTTTGTCAAAGCAAAAAATCTTCTTTAAATAGTATCAAAAAATTGAGTATAATTATTTAGGATGTTGTATTGATCTCAACTATCATATTACTGAAACCACCAAACATGAATTCGACTGTCTCTTCCAGTTCTTCCAGTTCTTCCAGTTCTTCCAGTTCTTCCAGTTCTTCCAGTCTTATTGACAAAAAAGAACTCACAAATAGAATTGAAATTGATTTGGTTAAATGGGAGGAGTTCGCTCTTTGTTTGGAGGAGCATTTTCATGCGTTGGAAATGTTCCAACGCAAACCGAATGGCAAGCCAATGGGTCATCGATAGCACCACATCCCTATGCATGCCCCGTTTATGTTTTTCGTCCGACATTGTTGTTCCATCATTTGCTCAAAGTGTTGATGGTGCTCTGTCCATGTCCAGATGGGTAGATTCCAAATGGGAGCATGACCCAATTGTGTGAGTAATGTATGTTCTCTAGTTGAAAACAGCGGTTTCGTAGAACGTAGAATCCCCAGTACTTTGTTGGTGTGGCGCCGCATGAACACAAACATGCATTCCTGTTTTTCGTTCTTTAATGTGCGGAAGGCAGAGTTAAGCAATGGTACATCTGTCATTTCACCGGTCAGCATAAATCGAGCAAACAGGACCGAGATATTGTCAACCGATGCTTCTTGGTTCAGTGGGTGATACCAAGAAGCACAAAAACCCTTTTGCAACAAATTTTTGGAACAAATCTGTACTCTTTCTGTTTGCATTTGTGGTACACAACCAGACGTTATATACTAAATTATGTTGGTGTGCCCCGCTGGTCAATATAAATACAACATATGTGGCTTCCCGCTTTGCTGGTGCCGTTACAGTTACAATATCAAAATGTTTCGGCATCTGTTAAAGAGACACAATCCTGTTAAACTTGGTCGGTGGAATAAAGAACAAACAGGAAGAAAAGCAGAACTGGCCAATCATGACCATTGTGGGGGACCACTTTGTAAGGCTCCGCCTCCAAAAAATATGAAAATGGTTGAACACTGTGAAACAGAAAGGGTTGAATATTATGAAACAGAAATGGTTGAACACTATGACAGTGATATGGATTCTGCAATGTGTGCGTTGCAGTCGTTTCAATTGTATCCGAACGAGCAGTCAAAGCGGCGGGGGAAATGATTATTATCCAACACGGTCACGTGGTATCAAACGCAAGTCGCGACCATGTTTCAAAAAAATATTGCCCGCCGTCTGCTGCGGATTAACCCCAACGCCATCCTCGGTAATAATTGCTGAAGTCGATGGATTCACTTTAAATTCGTCTGCCACATATTTAAGAACTGCCGTAAACGGTGCTTTCTCCGGTACTTTGATAACTCGAAAGGGTAATTTTGGGTCAGACGCCAACGTAATTTTAAAACCGACTTTGGCCATTATAACCCAACAATAATTTGTTTATATATTGTGTACTGTTAGTTTATCCTTGGTTTCTCGCCGCCTTGAAAAACACCGCAAAAAAACGAATGATCTTTTATCATTCTATTGTCGTTGGCGGCACTTTTCGACAATATTCAAATGCTAAATTGGCCCATTTCTCCTGTTTCCCAGTGTATTGATGTTTGGATGATTCAGTAATGTATGGTTCGTAGAGCCACTTTGCTGTTTTTTGAGAGGTGTGTACTGAATAAAAAAACAATACAGCTAAAATGGTTTTTCCGTATGCATACACGTCCATTCTCTTGGCTATACTTTGTTTATGCCACCCTTTGACAATGGTGAGTGGAGGCATATAGTATTGTGTACCACAATACTGCCAGTCTTCGAATGGGACAGAAAAATCAAAGTCAATGAGTTGTGCATTGTCTGTGCCAATGACCACATTTTCGGGTTTGACATCACTATGTCCAATATTGTGTTGGTGTAACCAACGTATACCTTTGGCAATGTCCACCAGATACCCCACTGCTTGTTTCCAAGAAAAGGGGGTTTGAAGCCACTCGAATAAATCTGGTCCTGCAAAAGGCATACAAGTACAAACAACAGTTGACGACAATAGCTCCGCGGCAAATGGTGCTAAAATATAGGGACATGTTGGAAGAGACATAATTAAAGTATTATTTGCCTGTATTGTCTGCGCAGTGTCTCTGTTTGATTTTCGGCATATTTTCCAGGCAATATTACAATTGTCGACATAGACTTGAGTACCCAACGAGAAATCAATTGGTAGAAGGGTAGCAGTTTTTTCCAAATGTTGCAAGACCAATACATCCGGTGCCAGAGTATTGGTGTGGACGCACCCCATGTGACCACCAAAAAAAGAGCAAATATATACCGCAAAACATGAAAAAAATGGTATATAAGATTACCAATAATTGCCAGATGTCTCGTTTGAGTAGGGCTGTCGCACGCCGAGATATTGCTTGGAAACTTTGCACAAAACTAGAAAACACCGAACAAACCAATCATCCACTGTCAGTCACGGAAGAATTGACAAAAATAATGTCTGATATCCCAGCCAACAAAATAGGTGGTCTGCCAGGGTCGACCATCAAACTATCAATTGTGTGGGAAACAATTGGAATTGTGGCTAAAATAGCCTCGATAACAGGACTGTGGGAGCTTCCGGTTGGTTCCATTCGTAGCTACTTGCCACCAAACGACAAACATTGGTTGGAGACTTTCAGAGCAAGATGGGCTTTGATTCGGACTTCTCCCAGCAAAAATGTTCTGGATTTTTTGGAACTATTACGTCAAAAACCGTTAGATTTGAATGTTTAACTTAGTTTAACTTATGAAAGTCATATTCTGTTGCTGCTCCTTATCAACTAATGTAGTAGCAGACAATGACAGAGTGGGATGTGGTTAGTTCTTTTATAAATGTGCTGGAATCCAATGCCCCTGAGGATAATTTTGAAGAATGGTGGACAACGATGTGGCGTCCAATGGAAATGGCATGCAAAAATGTCGCCCGGCACAGCTACGTCATGAAAAAAGCATTGCGGCGGTTTGAAGAGCAAGCAAATGGGCAGAATTTTGTGGATGCTTTCCAAGACGAGCGCGAACAGCAAGAGTTGGTGTCCTTGTGCGCAGAGGTCGGATTGAATTCTTCGAACTTTCTGGAACTGTCTTGGGACCATCATAAAAACGCATGTAGAAAGTCACTCCGATTATAGCAGCCAAAGTGGGAGCCTGGGCGGACAGTTGCAGAGGAGCATATATGTTTGGATATTTGTAGTATATAAACAAGACCTTATTAGATAAATGCAAAAGTCTATTTTTTTTAGTATTGTTGGATTGTGCATTGCATCTGCCGCGGCGCTGCAACTGTGGTTGTATTCTCGATTAGATGGCGTGTGTGAGGACCAGATGTTGGGGTTTGCGCCTTCTGTGGCTGGAGGGTGTTTGGTGGGGTCATTTGTTACCAACATGTTATGGTTGTTGGCCAAACGAAGGCAGTGGTCAGTGGTTGAAAAGCTGAGTCTGTTTGTGTGGGTTGTTATTATTACTGGCGGATTGATTGCGGTCGGTGCAACCCTGGGCCAGACACAATTGTACGAGGAGGTTTGCCCAGCCTTTGTACTGGACAATCAAATCGATGTCAAGTTGCTTCAGTATATCTCCGCAGTGCTGTTGATTTTGTCAGTTGCTGCCCCCCATGTTTACAAGAAAAAACCCAACAACGCTGCGATAGAATTGACACCTCCACTGGTGGGCAACTCCTTCAAACCGTTAAATTTCCTACCCAGAGTATAAAGGGGGGTCGTTTTGTAGATATATGTACATTACATTAAAATGGATACGATTAGTAATGATGTGTGTAATATGTATATTTTTGTTGATGACATTTGGGTTGGTCTCTCAAGTACCGGAAGAGTGGCCGACCTGGGCACGAGAAGAAGTGGGGTGTACTGATGATAGACATTGCCAGTCCCTCCAGACGTGCGTCGAAGGTCGATGTGAGCAATTCTGGCCGGCATCGTTGGCGGATAACAAGAGCAAATGCCACGACACTTGCAAACACGATGTCGAGTTGTACGAGAATTACTTTTATTCTCAGACAGTTGGTAAATTTGTACATTTTCAGTTTCGTGACCAATGTGTCGTGGCTTATTTCCCGTTTGGCACCAAGACCGTGCGTTTGAGCCAAAGCGCATACGATTCTCAGAGTTATCAAAGCGTGGTACATCGGGAGAGGGTCAGTGAAAACTGGGTAATCGCTCTGTGTGCGGTGGCAGCCGCCTCTCAGCATCAACCAGGGCTCCGAGTGGCAGCGGTGGCAGCGCCCAAGAAGGCGAAACCAACCGTTCCTGGTTGGTCATCTGAACCTACAAACAAAAAACTACCAGATAATAATGAAGAGACAAGGAATAAGTCAACCATCTCGAAACCGAATCTGTACGTACTCACGACCGGTGTCCGTCACTTTCAAGCTCCGCAAGCGTTCACGACAACGACCGTGATGGGCCAGGAACAGACGGCCACCGTCGGCCCCACGTTCGACGAGGGATACGGCCCACAACAATGGCCCGAAGGCGCCAAACGGGTGGTGGATGGCCACGTCACTGTTTGGAGGAAGATTGCGGCCGAATGTTCCGACTGGTGTTTTGTGTCGGAGGATGATGCCATCTGGCCGTCGGGACTCCCCCCGCCGTTGCCGTCCGAGGGATTTGTTTCTTTTTTCAAGGAGGCGGTGTGCGCACAGGCGACGGCCTCCTATTCTGAAAACTACGACCGTGTTGTTAAAGCAGTGGTACCTGCCCAATGCATGCCGTACGGAGCAGTAGCCTATGCAATCACGGGTGATTTTGCCAAAATGTTATTATCAAACTTACCAATGTCCAAACCTGTCGATCATTTCTTATGGGAACAGGCCGTGGTGAAAAAGAAGGCCTATGTTAGTCGGCGGTACGTTGTCCAACACAAGAAGGGCAAGTCGTTGCGTCAAAACGCAGTTCAACACCCTCCACCGAACGCCGCTAACCCCGATACAACAAGACCAACTCACATTGGTATAGCCGTCGCCATCCCCACCCATAATCGCGCTCGAACCATAATATCTGAACCTGTCGCTATACCCACCTACAAAGCCGATGAACATGCGCTGACCCCAAAGTACGTGGTCGTCATGCCTTCGGTCAAAAGAAACGATGATATATATCTGAAGAAAACATTGGCATCGTTGGAAATTGCGAAGCCTTCCGAGATTACCGTTATTTTGGTGAACGGCCACCAACCCCCAGAACACCATTCGTGTTTGAACGATTGGTGTGCCTCTCATGAATCTTACAAATGTATCGTGCCGCCACCAGTCCCAGACTCCCTCATGCAAAAAGTCATTCGTCAAGACAAAAGAAACGATACCAACCATTTTTTACGTTGGCGAACCCGTGAAACCGAGCATGCTTTATTTGGTTTAAAAGCTGCAGCTTCAATGCAGACGGACTACATCATCTGGATACAAGATGATGTAATTGTGGATTTGCACCTCTTTGACAAGTTGAAGGAGGGTGACATTTATTGTCTGAATGACGGACCAGACTATTGTGGTGCCGTTGGGTATCTTTTTTCCCAAAAAAAGGTTCAAACTTTGATTCCGAAAATAGAACAGAACAAAATGTCAATGCCTATCGATTGGATTATCTACGACCCCTTCGACCCAACCCTGCAACCCCTTCAAACAATACCTTTAGTGCATCACATCGGTGTCAAATCGAGCAAATCCCGACCGAAAATAGCCGTCGCCATCCCCACCTACAACCGCGCTGGATATGTTCAACTGTGTGCCGCCGCCCTGTCCAAGACAATCCCGTCAAATGACGTCTGGATCTTCGACGACCATTCTACCGAGTATACGGTGGGTGATTTGAAGAAATGGTTTGGGGGCCCTTCCGTCCAACGAAATGCGAAACGCTTCAAGGCCGACAAACAGGCCCGACATATTTTGGAGTGGTTTGTCGGCACCGACTACGACTGGTTGGTCACGCTCGATTCGGATTTAATTGTGCGACCGGATTGGCTCGAATTGTTGCGTGGGATGCTGCCCCGCACACAGGGTGTCATGTCTTTGTACCATTCGGGCAACCCCAATCATCCAACTCTGAATTGCGACCCAAACTTGTGCGAGATGAAATCTTTGGGGAACGCCGGTGTGGCCTGGTCCAAGGTGCTGGCGAAAAGAATGTTGGTGGACATGACTCAATCGGACGGGTTTGACTGGGGATGGACGGAATGGCTCCGAAAGCAGAAGATACCGCAGTACGCCGCCAAGGATTCGCTGGTGCTGCACGTCGGGATGCACGGAACATGGGGCGCGGATTCGAAGCGGGAAAAGTCGGTGGGATTTCCAATGGACAAGTTGTCACCGGATGTGCGTGGGAGAGCAGAACTGTTTTTGAAAGATTAATAATTCGAGATAGAAACATTTGTAAAGTGGTATACAAAATATCATTGAATTGCCAAAAACCCTATTATTTCGACTTGAAATGTGCGTATATAATATACTGCGATGGATTGGAATGCGTAATAGAATAATTCTGAATACGTTATATTTGTTTGTGTCTTGTATGTACACATATTCTTCATGGTTGTACAAAGGCACGCCTGAACTTCAACTTTTACTTCAATCACTCATGAAAATAATATTTGTGACCATTCTTTGCAAAATGAAGACCAATTCAATGCCAAAAGTAATACTAGACGACAAATATTTATGGTTGGCGGCGGTTATATATGGATTATCAAGCTTATGTACTTCCTATTTGTGGCTGACCGACGAAATGACACCTTATTTGTATTCGATGGGTACAAAACCTTCTTTATTCATTTCAAATGTGTTTCAAAATGGCATATCCACGGCGGATAAATTTATTTCCTTTTTTTCGGTATTCGGGTTGTTATTCGTAAACAAAACATTTGTGTTTTTGTTTTTGTTGAAATGCCTCCTTTCGTCCCTCGGTTCGTATTTATCGGCATTGGGATTAAATTTCGGGAAAGAATCTGGATTTGAAGAACGATGTTCAAAGATAATTAGTTTTTCGCTAATATCGGCATTTATGCCATTTTTCAATTCGAAGCCTTTTTATGTTAAATATGAGCTCTTTGAATATGCACATGCTGTAATAGGAGCTATAAATGGGTTGTGTATTGCGTTTGTCCTTTCTTATAATGGCGCTTTAGCGAAAATCGGCATGTCATCGGTTAAGGATTTTATATTCATTATTAATTCTGGCGATTCGACTTCCTTAAATATAGCATCGTTGGGATTTCAAACGGGGTTGGCCGCATGGCTATCATTCACGCAAAAAATATCAATAGAAAAAGAAATAGATAACAAACAAACAACTGATGAAACAGATAAAATAATAGGACCATGAATATTTAATTTATACTGGGAAATGTATATTGCATTTGTTTTAATGTTTGTATCCACGCTTGAACAAGAAGTACATCACTCCTTTCTATAAATCCATATTCATACAATTCAACGAATAATTCAAACATACGCCGTTCAAACATCTTCGACGAACCAGACCACTCTTTCAAAATACGAATAAGTTCTTCTGTCTTTTCGTATAAAGGGCGTTCAGACATATAGTCTCCCAAATAATTATGCGCATTTCTTATTTGGTTCACAAACGGACTCACAAATGCAACATGAAGACCTAAATCGTGCATAAGGCGCTGCATTATATAGCTTCGCCATATGTCACTAACACGCCCGTGTACAGATACTGGCAGAAGTGTACCCCACAAAGCGTAATGTATAGTTGCCTGAGCGTTATAACTGGAATAAGTACCCAATGGTAAAACAACGCGTTTGTTTGTTTTAAAGTATAGAGGAAGTTTACGGGTCAATCGCCATATGGCATCCATGTCTGGGTCATGATTTGCTAAACTTTGTATAACACCTATATTTGAGGATTTAATTGTTTTCGTGGTCAGATTCCAAGTTGAAGTATTCTGTATTTGTGTAAGTGGGAAACCGCGAGGCCAGGCAACATCATTCAGACTAATGAAAAGTGGATATGGGTTAAATACATCTGTGTTTTCAACTTTTTCCCAAAATATATTATTAAAATTTGGGATAGACGAAATGAGTTCGTTATCATCGTCAAAATCATATATGGTTTTGGCACCGTGATAAATAGCATACAAATAGCCTAAATTTTTACGTCCGAAATGATTCCAAGGTATTTTGGATAATATTTTCCAATCATTGAGCGCTTCTTGCTTTTCTACAGAAAGAAATATTGTCTTAGTGGTTTCAAGTTTTTGGTATTTTTCAACAGGCGTTTTCTTATCGGCAACAATGACAAGGCATATATTTGTTTGGGATATAATTTTATGAATACTTTTAGTCGGAGCATTTATGGTCGTCACAACGCCCCAATGCTCGCACATTTGAGACGATGGAGGAGTCTTTAATATCGTTGCAGTTGTTTCAAAGTACGGATGTTGGAACTTTCGAATACGTTTTGCATTAAACACACTTCCTGTTACAGCATTTGACGTTATATTATCGATATTTGTATGCGTACCTCTTAAAAGAACAGAAATTAGCCATATACATACCAACCACAATGGAATAAACCTAAACCAACTACTATACATTTTAATTTATTCACAATACTTAAAACTTAAATATGTATGCTAACTAATTTTTAATACAATTTTTGTGGATTTTTACTGTGTTGTAGTTGTTATAATCTTCATATCCACTTTTCCACAATTTCTTCATCATTTCTGGATGCGCTTTATGGTACGCGATGTTTGTTTTACAATATGATTGAATGTTATTAGGTCCAGCATTGGGCCCGTATGTACCAAATCCGCGCTGTATTCTTGCGTTGTCCACCATGTACGTGATTTTAGTGTTTTTGAGCAATCGAATAATAGTTACGTCCATTAAGTCCCATGTCCGTGGGAGTTTTGTCCCACCAAACATTTCTTCAACTAAATTGGCTGAAATAATAATAAGCATTTCGTCTGGTCTCCAATTATTTTTAGCATTAATTGTGCCACTATATCCTGAGCAAACATTGCCTATATTCGGTGAATCCATGGAAAACGTGCCGAGAGGTGGGTTCATCAACAGGGGGTCTGCAACCCACCATCCCCACACGATTGATTCCGGGTATTGAAGTGACTTCAAATCATGAAAGATGTGTTCTATGCACAAAAAGTTGTCGTCGTCCACTCTGAACATATATTTGAAATCGTAATTTTGTAACGCCCATTTTGACATTTCCATTAATTTTTTACCAAACTCTCTTGCCTGACCTTTTTGTTTTGTTTCTAAAAATATTATATCTCCATATGTCTTTGCTTCGTTCAGTATTTCCAAGGAAGATGTTTTATCCATGACAAAACGGAAAATACTATCGTCTGGTACGTCTTTTTTCCATGTTTCTCGAATACTGTTACGTCTTTCAAGCCCGGTTACACCAGACTTTGACCTCGAAGAATGTGAAAGAACAAATACAACACCTACGACAGATTTGCGTTTTTTTGTGGATTGTAAGGATTCGATTTTCAGAAAAGAATTCGCTTTCGATATAATTTTTTCACGATCACCATACGTGCCTTTTATATCAGCTCGGATGGTCCCACTTGCCCATGTTTGTGCGGTTCTGGTTGATGGCGCCGCAATGACTACCGGATTGGAAGTATTGCCAGCAATCCATGTAGGAATATATCCCATACTTGAATCAGAAGCAATAAAAATATCTGCCAATCCAAAATGAACCATGGTTGCAACTGCCGAGGACTCTTTGTTAGTTTTGACGCGTACATTCAACCCACTTCCAGTTGCAATTTTTCGCAGTTTATTCGGTAACTCTGCAAAATTTTCGCTAAAAATTGTTATGTCAATGGGCAAAATTGTCAGTGGTTTCAAATCTGTTAATAGTTCGCGAATCACTGCTTGGAAATATGCCGGCGGCGTGGGGGTTATATCACCATTGCGAAAATGTATAGCAATATTGAAACGAGACTTGTCGTACACTGAGTTCTTAATAATATTCTTCCCAGTCGTGGACTGCATACCAATCGTGAAGATATTTCGAAGCCATGGGAAAGTGGCTTCATAATCCCTTGGCCAGAATTCTTTGACTGTGAACACGGTGTTACACGCTGCTTTATTGGCATGTATCCGCAACGTTTGTATTGTTTTACTTTTCAAATCAAACACAGAGCCTTTTTTTAGTGTAAAATCCAAAGACTCAACACGCCAATCGGTTGATGTGTCTTGTGACGAACAGTCTACTATGTGTTCCGAAAGCGGAAATAGATCGTTCAAACCTGCATATTTTTCGCCGTGAGATTGACCGATTTCAAGGTTCGGAGTCCCCAAAGGCAATTTCAAAGCTAATGACATCATTTTGCCTTGTAACATATTTGTTAATCTGTGTCCAATGCCTCCGTTTGGGTGCGTTTTTACACACACTGCCTTTTTACAAATATTTATACCGTGGGAATTTTCTTGGTTATATTTTGCTTCTTGTTGTTTTCTGGAAGTCAAATAATCTTGGTGGATTTTAATTCCCAATCGATTACCAGGACATGTGTACCCATTTTGCCAAACTAAAATTGTTAATACCGCCTGGTCTTGGCGATGGTTTTTACGCGACGAACCCGCAGGTGCTATGCAGTTTCGATTCAAAGCACATCTCCACCACGGTACAATCAATTTTTCATAAGCGGCTTCGTTTGCACCCACAATCGCACCGTTACACATCGGTTTATTCATAGTCTCAGCATTCAGAAATTTCCTTGTATCCGGGTACACCCATGTCTGGGTTGTACCGGATGTTGTTGTACTGAGAAATCCATCTTTATCGATAAGACGAAATGCATTGTTGAGTGTGTTCCTTCCGGTCAATCTATCTCCTGAATCCAACCACAATACTGCTTTTGCCTCTTTTTCTAAGACAGATTTTATAATTGCAGGCTTCCACGCATATTCACCGCGAGCAATATTAATATCAAAGTAGGAAGGGTATTTTTCATACTCGAACGTTCGTATTACTACTTTAGCATAATGTTTTTCTAAATGTGTAGCTTGGACATTGGACAATCCCAAGTCGTACACAAATAACGGAATGTTGGTGTGTTCGGCCATTCTGATGTAGTTGTCCAGAAATCCAATCAAGACGTCGAAATGGTTTGAAGAAGCACCTGTTATAACAACCTTTTGTATTTTTGATGTGAGCGGTTGGGGCGTACCACTATCTTCTAAAAATGTCTTTATTTGTGCAACGTCTTTATTATCTTTATTTGGTTCACCACGACGAGTCTTATAACGCGCCAATTGCTGTAGTGAGACAAATTTGATACCATGACAATATCCATAATTTTGCGGGTCTGTAAACAAATCATTTATCGAACATGTCGGTGATATATGCTCCTGCCCCCATGCACGTCCATTACCCAGTCTATTACCCAGTCTATTCGTATCAAACGCATGGGCTTCAATTAAAATGTCGTTTTTCCATCCCAATAACGTTTTATCGATTTTATTCTGAAAAAGAATATCAATGTCTGTGCGTTTTCGGAGACCAAAAAATGACATCACCGCCCCCGAATCGATCATAATATCTTGTTTATGCATAAAAATCCCAGGGTTTACTTCTTTCAGAGATTTTCTAAGTGCAATTTCATGAGAGACTTCCTTGCAGTTTTCACCGACATGTCTATTCATGAACATAACAGAATTATCATTCAACACCATTTCGCCTATCATTTTGGCCTCATCGTGAAAATCAGAAATATGAACGGAAGATTTGAATGAATTCAAATTGAAATGCTTACGCAGCTGCAATTTAAACGTGTCCATTTCACTCTTATGTTTGGTTATCACAAACATAATGTTCACTGTTTTTTTAGTGACTCCGTCATTGAACGTGGTCTGTAACATTTTAATTTTAACGGGCAACCAATTTTGTTGTCCATATGCATGTTCAGTCAACGAAGCGACACCCTTTTTGTTAAGTAATATTTGTTTGGAATAGAGAACTTGCAAGTTCTCACGAACCATTTTTTGAGCGGAACTTATTTTTTTATGTGAAGCAGCTTCGGGCCAAAATATAAGAGTCGCTACTTGTGGTGAATGTATTAGAAATTGCAACATAGCAAAATCAGCATACTTTGTATCAAATCCTTTGTTTATGAAGAAATTCGCATTCCAACGAAACGAGTGTTCAGACGATGTGATTTGGACAGGCATTGTATTCATGCCAAGCGCGAGCGCCACAGCAATTCGATGTGCACCATTCAATGGGAATAGGCTTTCGGTCACCGGCACAATTGATTTGCTATTATCAAATCCGTTATCTTTTAAACTTTGAATAGTCTTTTGAAAAGATGTTTTAAAATCACTAGCTGACGCCTTTTTAATGCATGGTTTGGAAGCGTCAAACCAATCTTTTTGACCGGTAAATGTACACGGTTCTTTAAAATTGTTCCAAATTTTCAAATGTTTCAAGTACATCTTGGTTGTGAAATCGCTTACACTTTCCATTCTGAGCCATTCTTCAGCATATACTGTTTTCAAAATGATGTCAAACCGTTTTGCCAAATAAAGTGAAAATGGCGATATGTTTTTTATCTGTATTTTTTCAGTTGACTTCAACAAGCTGTTGATTTCATCTTTATGGGCAAAACATGCTTTCATTTTCTCAGGGCTGATGTTGTGCCCCATTACCCACATACCTGTATCTTTGCAATTGCCATGGTTGATCATATGCTTACTCGTTACCCACTTCACTTTCGACTTCAGTGGAGATTCATTTAACCAAATACCAATGGACACATCCTCACCTTGATAGTTGAACAATTTGTCAGAATTCTCCGCAATGTAAGTTGCTACTCCTTTGGATACAACATGACCCACTGAGCCCAATGGGAATTTGGGATACTTGGAAGGTTTGTAATTGTTTTCCGCCCATTTTCCTGAGCGTGGGACACCCCATCCATCTGCTACACGTCCAACGACCACATATTCGTCTGGATTATAGGTCTTTTCCAAATACGAACCGAGAGTATCAACGCGAACGACAGAATCGTCATCCGTTTTGACAAACCACTTAGCTGTAGTGTGTTCGAGACCCCATTTGTAACTGAACTTTACTTTTTGCGGCAAATGTCGGTACACATCAATATCAGGCATTCGAATAATATCTTTGTATTTGGCCTCTTCTTCTGCAATTTTCAAATCATCTTGCGCACATTGTGTATCCCATTTTGATTGCTCTTCCACGGAAGTAGATTTCGCACGTTTACACGCCCATTTTATTCTGTCGTTAGGTGGTATCGGGCAGCATACACCGACTGCAAAAAACACATTGTCGTGTCCAGAGGCCCATGTTTCACGAATCACTTGGCGCGTTTCAAATGCAGTTCGTCTTGACAAAACAGATACCATCACTTGCATGTCGCGTTTTGTAGAAGTGTCAACAGTAGTGTCAACAGCAGTGTCAGCACCAGTGTCAACAGTAGTGTCAGCACCAATGTCAACAGTAGTGCCAACAGTAGTGTCAGCAACCTGTGCCGACGACCGCAACATCGTCGTATTCGATTCTCCCTCCCAAAACACGCGTCCGTGCCAGATTTCTTTGATTTTGCGCCGACTGGGCGGGTGATGTCTTGCCACGATAAGTAACATTATTGACACAAAAGCAGCAACCAGAACAACAACATTCTTGTGAGGAATCATGTATTTGTTCTGGTTACCACGATACATATATACTTCAATTAGGAACAATAGCAAACTATTTTAAGGATTCATTCTTGTTCCCAACACCCTTACTCTAAAGCAGTCAACGGTACCAGTTCCATATTCTTGGTCGCTGTCCCCCCCAGTGGAGTCGTAGGGACCGTCGGGAACTGCAACTCCGCCACCATTGTCTGGTAATCTTCTTCAATGTCTTCGTCGTCAATGTCCAACGGCTCCTGCGAAATGACTTCGGATATCTCACAAGCATCTTCTATCATCTCCGTCAACGTATCCTGAATGGCAGTCACCCGCTCCACCTGATTCTCCTTCAGAAAATGTTCAAAGGTAGAAGTCGTATTCTGAATGGCTTTCAGGTGCATCTTGGTGACATTCAGTGCCTCGAGCTGGTAACGCTTCGTCATACACGCTAGCAACCTTTTCTCCAATTGCTCTTTGTGATGGCGAATCACCCGAGTGGTACGCATATGGCGCATGCACTCCGATTTAACATTCATTTTAGAACGAGCCTGCAAACGGTGCTCTCGGATTTGCTTTTCGTACTTGTCCAAGAGATGTCCCAGGGTCGTCTCGACCTGCAGTAACTGTTGGATACAGTCGATGACTTGAGTGACCTTGGACTGACTACACAAATTGCCCATTATACTGTTGAGCAAATGGGAGTATTTATACGCGCTTGTGTTCAAAAAAAAAGAATGCTATCGGTCAGTTTCTATCGTCCTGTAGATTATTTTTCAGGAACATTTAACCGCTTTGTCACTTGGATGACCGCCGGTGAATTCTGCCACTGCGAACTAATCATTCATAGTACACCCGACGAAATCATGACTGCTGTCAAACATGTTTATACCGCCGCACAACAAGGACAATACCCACCAGAAGACTGCAACAGAATAATCGGTCAAATAGAAATGTATTTTTTTGACACACACTTTAAAGCAGCGGCACAATCCCAAGACAACATGGCTATTTCCTTTTCACTACTGTGGGGATACCCCATGAGTGTGCGGGTCTTACAGAAGGCTGGACACGACTCATGGTTTAAATTGCCCTCCAAAACCGACTCTTACGCCTCGGTGGTCGACATACCCGAAGTACCCTCGGAAAAAATGGAAGAAACCCTGCGTTTTTGCATTGAAGAATTGGGCAAAGATTACGATTCGTCGGGAGCTCTGTTTTCATGGCTCCCCATTTCTTCCGAACACAAAAGTTCCTATGAATCGTATTTCTGTTCCGAATTTGTTGTCACCGCTCTGCAAAGAATAAATTTATACAAAAACATGGATGCCCGACACACCACACCAAATTCTCTATACGGTACTATTTCTCAATAGAAAAAAAAATAACCATACGATGTATAAATAGGTTTCCGAGATGGTCACAATGGAAGACCCCGATGAAACAACGACACCTACAACCCCTATCAAAGTGTGCGGGGTAGTTTTTCGAATACGATATGCCCAGTTTGCAATGCGAGAACTGTCACTTATATGTACAATATTGATGTCTCTCATATGTATTGTCAGTGTGTGTCTGGTATACCTCCGCACTCCCGTTTTGTACGGTCGGATAAACATTCGATGGTTAACTGTGACGGCATCTGTCAGTGTCGCCAGCCAACATCTTTTTTCATACTGGAATCTAATTATGGCCGGGTGTGGGTCCTCCAACGGACGCTTTTGGTGTGATGTCAAAATAATGATAGTGCGGGGGTTTAACACCATTCGTACAGTGGCACGACTTGTCTCCAGTCCGTTGCTGTTCATGCAAATGGCATTGCTGTTGGGGTGTCTGTCGGCACAAGCACTGTTGTTTTTGTGCATCATTGTAGTATTGTCCGAATTACAATTGGGACTATCTGAAAATCAAAATCAGTACGATGTACAAACGCAAGATAAATTTATCGACGACAACAAGTTGTTGATGGAGCAAGTCCACAAGTATCAACAGGAGCACCCGTATAATAATGTACGACTGCAATCGTTTGTTGTGTATGCAGTGCTGAATGTCCTGGTTTCAACAATATTACTATTGTGCCACAATGCCGTGCCCGAGTCAATGACTTTTGCTATGCCCATTGTCACAATATTACTGTTGTATTGTTCAGGTGTCCCCATTTTGACACATCTTCTTTATTTGAAAGGTGTCTGGACTTTTTGTGAATATGAAATTTACCGTTCTCTGGCCGATGTGTTGTTTCTTACACTGTTGACATTATTCACATTTGTTTGAGATATGTAGAACTTATGCACCTAACAGTATAAACGTGTGAGTGGGAATAGCAAATGGTGGAAGAATATTTGGCGCACAATCTACCAGCAAACATTGCGCAACAAGTCGGCGACTTGGGACCCATCGCATCGGCGGCCCGCCTTTTCTGTGCTGGATGGTCAACCAACCAATCGGCTCTGAACCACAACTCTGTTTCAGAACTGTTGTCCAACCCCGAGCTGTGGTTGTTGGGCACGACCGAGTCCATGACAAGACAAGAATGGTTGGAAGAGTCGTACCCCAAACACCTCGAGTACGCCCCTGCAATACAAAAATCTATTTTGGTTTGTGGTAAATGTCAAAAAAGAACGGTCGACTATTACGAGAAACAGACGCGGGGAGCGGACGAGCCCATGACCGTATTTGCCCATTGTCTTTCCTGTGACAAACGATGGACTCAATGATGTATAAATAGAAGGTTCGCCAAACAAATAATATTCATATATTACTATTAAAGGATTCTATTTATAATCATTCATGTTTGAATTACCGTTTGTATTGGCATATCGGGGTCTCGTTTCTTGCCTGCCCACCTCTTTTGCTACCGTTCGTGGAGTCCCGTTTGACGTGCAGCTGTCTTCAAATCGACACAAACACGGTGGTTGGTACACGGACAGTGGCAAACACGGTGTGCTGACTCGAGAAACGTTTTACACACTGATGGCGTTCAATTTTTGCAAACGGGATTTAGAATACGTGGTCGAGTATGTGACCTATTTGTCAAGCCACATGTCGGCCGATGGTCAAATACCTTGGAAATTTACCGAGTCGTGGTCTGGTTCAGTCGTACCACACTACACTTGCAACAACAGTCCGGTTGTCGATGCAAATGCACACTTTATTATTATGGTCAGTTGGTTACATGAACACAGTCCACAACTTGTTCAAAAATTGTATCTGAACGCAAGACGTGCCCATGAATGGTTGCAAACGTTTATGAAAGAATATATGTTCTTGGAACCACCAAATGGCTCCTGGGAAACAACGCGCCAGTACGACAACGGGTACGTGTTGACCACCAATGTACTGGCGTGTCACTCCATACATGCAATGGAACTAATCTGCATGGTTGCAAGAGAACACACACAACAGAAAAGCATGCTACAACTCCACACTCGGGTCAAATCCAAACTTCAAGAAAAATTATTTACCACGCAAGAAGTCTTGCCTCGCATTTTAGGTGTGTATTGGAACATATTACCTCCTAATTTTTGGCGTTCTTTCAACCAAGAATTAAAATACCCCATACCATTGTTGACATCCGGACCATTGGTTTATCCCACGACCTGGGATTCCTGGATGTACGGCTGCAGTGACCAACACACCACTTTAATTTACCCATGGATTGGGTTTCTCTGGATAACACTATTGACAAAGCGGTACCAATATGAAATTGCTGCAACATGGTGGGAACTGTATTCCGAATTCCAATCCGAGAGTACCATTTATGACATGTACAGTCCTGAAACCATGTCACCGGTACGTAGAGCATTTGTCAAAAGCCAACCGTCTCACTCACTGTCTTTGGCCATGTATCAAGCGGCAGCCCAGGGATTACTTACTCAAAAACATCTTCAATGTCCAGATGTGTGAGACAAGACGAACAAACTGGACACTTTTTGGCTGCCAACAACGACGGTGTCAGACCATGTCCAACCGATTTGATGACTGATTTATGTGAAACACTTGTGGGGGCAATGTAACAATGACACCAATAAATACCACAACCCATCGCCAATACACCGCACAACAGTGGAGTCCATCGATATATGTGGGGAAAACGGTCGCAACATCTCAAGTGCCACAACAGCAGCGTTTGACTGAGAATACCAACCGTCTTCGCTGCCAGTGCTTGTTTAACAAGTATACTGTCCGTTGTCTTGCCCACTGCCATTTTCATTTTTTCTTTGTACTGGTACTCTGCAGCCAATTTAGACACAAGCAAGCAACAAAAAAAAGTGGGCCGTCGTACAAGTCCTAAGCACAAAATCAGATAGGAATGTTGTGGGACTACTGCTCCGACTACTGCCCCAATAATACTTCCCACGTAATGAAATGTCCCACCATTGCCAGTGACAATCAACATGTAGACCATACCAGACCACAGTGAGGAGAGTTTGGTCAAAATTTGGGGGTTAAAGCCGTGTTCCGCAACCGTGGTTTCCAGAAACGCTGTGGCAACAAGCACGACTGACCAATATATATCCTGTTTCCAAGTGATGTTTTGAACAGACATGATGGAAGAAAGTGCCAAAGTACTGGTGAGTACAGAGGCACATTGACACCAGACCGCATGTTTTTTCTGTAGGGGAAACATTTTCAACAATAATAGAAACATTTTTATAGAAAAAGATTGAGTTTACAATTGCATTTGAAATATAGTTACGACATATTATGTTAAATATTAATATTATTGGATGTATGAGCCCAGTGATGAACCTATTTCTTCTTGCCACTACACTACGCAAATGTGCAGAGTCTCATTGTGACAAGCACTGTATCAAAATGATTCTTGAGTTGACACAAATGCTTTACTCTGCATGGTGGTTTGGCAGAGAGACTTTCCCACTGCCAGAACTAGACCCTTTGCCTAATGACCCGTACCGCCCCACTCACAAAAACCACCCAGTGTCCATCTGGGTCAGAGCAGATGCCTCACACTATAATTGGACTTTGAATCTGGCTTTCGAACTCGTGGGACAGTACTACAACCGATATGGAAAAATACATGCCTGTCAAGCGCATTTGGAACGTCTGCAAGCACTTGGCGCACCGCCCAGAGTTGCCGAGGAAATGTATCAACCTCCCTTGGAAAAACGTGCTACTGTAGGGTTACCCGCAGACATCGCATACTTTGACTGTGCCATCAACGACGAGGTGTTTCCACATTGTGCCGTCTATTCCAACGGCGCGCTAAATGCTGTTGAAACATATCGGCGCTATTACAAGACAAAGACTTGGAAAATGAATTGGCGCTGTGTGGGGGGACCACAGTGGTTCCAAAAAACGTAAGTCAACCCACACCGCCGAGAAAACTCTTGATACCATGTTGGCAAAATAAAACTATATAACTATACCAGAACTACAAAACATGATACAAAAACCAAAGAAAGGTTGGTCAACTGTGTCAACAGTTGCCAATGTCGTGACTGCTTTTTGCCTCTTGGTGCTGACGATATCACTGATTGTTGGTGGTACTTGGACCGCAAAAACAGTGTCACAATTACAACGCACATACCATCCCGATAAAATTTCGAGCATGATTGACGACATGAGCGATACTATACATACTTTGCATTCCACCACCCACATGTTAAAATCCAGTCCCGGCGAATTTACTTTATTGTCAGACGTGCACCTTTTAGTCCAGGGCATTGAAGATTTGTCAATCGCTCTCAATAAATTACCATTGGTTGTGGAAGAATCGTCCAATTGGAGAAACATGTCAGTGACTGCTTTGGGTCATCTTAAAGATGTGGTCGCTAGTCTGTAGTGGTACAGGTCTAAGAAAAGTTCCCAAATCAATAAACTCAAATTTTGTTCTTTAATATGGGCAAACCACATCGTACCCATCCAATTTAGGGTGTATGTATTGAGTTTGCACTGATTATTCTCCAAATAGGATTGAACAAGCAATAGTCGTTTTGTGTACTGCATAAACAGCAAGACGTTAGACAGTGACCTCGTAGTCTCCGCGTTGCACACCGCGTTGCCATGTGCAATGCTCGCGTATTCCGCATTTTCGTCAGGGGTGCCCGAAGGACTTGAAAATCGTTCAAAATAAGTATCAACCGTAACCCCACATTTGCAATATACTTGAAACACCGCCAGATTTCGAATATCAGCCAAGCGTATTTTGGACAAAAACGTCCGAGGATATACTGCTGCGACAAGAGCTGCCGCGGTAGACCGGATATTGTCTGACACAGCCTGTTTTGCCGCAAGCAATATGATTCTTTTGATTGACGATTTGAAAGGATCACTTTCAGTAGGAAATTCTTGGCTCATTGCCCGGGAAAAAAAATGTTCAATAATATTGCAGGGATTAGTTGCTGTCAATTCTTGAATACTGTTGTTGAGACGCTTCAACTGTTCCAGCCATAGTAAATGTCCTTGTTCGTAAGAGGGATTGGAAACATCCTGCATTTAGTATGTCTAACATTTGGTTATATATAAGACTACAACAGTTACAATGGATTTAACAAAATAATACTATAAGTTACAGAATATTGGTACAAATGTTTAAACAAACGTTTATTGTTTTAACTTATTTAACTGCAATTGTTGCTGGATGTAGTGTGACACATGAACAAGTGTGGAAATGTATGGTTGGGGACAAGTGTCTTGATAATTTAAGTCTGCATCGCCTGTCTCGGCATAAATCGTCGGCACTGAAACGTCCCTACATCATGGCCGTTGAAGGTGGACACTATCATCGATTATTTGATGATTGTGACAGTAATAAAGACGGCTGTATTGATTTGAACGAGGCCATGACCTCGGCTCAGTGCACACGCTCTTGTATGTGGATGCAAACAATGTATGAACTTACGTGCTAGTCCGACAAAGTGGACACTGGTTGTTGATGGCCAACCATCGTCCAATACAGTGCCGATGGTAAGAATGGGCACATGGCAATGTTGAAACGTTTTCTTGACAAATATCTTCAAAACAAATGGCACATTCTTGGCCAATGGAGACACTACGATTCCAAGTTGGTTGCAACCCCGAAGCTCGTTGAAATATATCATCTTGGTGGGTGCTGGTCAGACGATGGTTTTGAAATGCTTGGACAGCGGTTTGCAAGACATGGCGACCAATCGAGGGCGCAGACACCAGAGTGACGTCGCGGTTGGCGTTGTTGATGATCAATTCCAGGCGTCGGCCTTCGGAGTGGGCCAGAAATGGTTGTAGAAGACTATCGAAACACCAAGGAGGTGGATGGACGATACAATGTTGTTTGACTAAACTATAAATTTGATTAATATTAGTTGTATAATTGACCACACAATTGTACTTGAACGACATATTGATGAAGACTACATAAAATATATACTACGTTTCTTTGTTGCTTGATTCTTGGCTTTCTTCTTGTGGCGAGAATAAATTAACAATGATTGGTTTCAATTTTGGCATCGATTCCAATTCTTGGTCAATGTAAATACCACATAACATTCCAATTAAAAATATCAGAAACATGTCCGTAGTTGCTACACTCTTTAAATAGTCAGATTTTAGGCATGGGACCACTAAAGGGTGGTTCTTGCGGAGGCGCTTCTTCTTCTTCTTCTGCTAATATCACTGGTTTCGGTTTGTTCCACCAATTATGAATCGATTGCTGCACACTGGGCAAAGTAAATTGCTGTGCTGCCCAGACACCAATGAGTGCACCGATTAGAAATTCAAACATGTTTTGTTCCAAAAAAATGACAGTTATGTACACCGTTTGTTCAAACGGAATGGATTTTATTTGTACCCTGTCCAGATACTAAACAGTACAGATGCAGTTAGTTACAGATTGATGTCGCGAGCAGAAGGGTTGGAGCGACCAGTCATAAACTGTATGGACCAGTAGAGACCAATCATAAACGTCATGACTAAATCGTC